>Ga0136634_10000856_pt1 | contig 12212 bp, 11 predicted proteins | sample AntDrymUQ8332106_2_FD_104654 | JGI IMG/M metagenome (GOLD analysis project Ga0136634, IMG submission 104654) | Polar desert sand microbial communities from Dry Valleys, Antarctica - metaG UQ833 (21.06) | ecosystem: Environmental > Terrestrial > Soil > Desert | place: Antarctica: Dry Valley... | reverse complement strand
CGCATGCTTTTTAGCAGCGCGATCACATCGAGCCCGTTGCCGTCATCCAGGCGCATATCGACGACGGCATAGGCCGGCGGCTCGCTGCGGATGTACGACAAGCCGTCCTGCACGCTTTCCGCCATGCGCACTTCGAAGCCGCGGGCTTCCATCGCTCTGCTGAGACGCGTCGCGAACGACTTGTCGTCATCCACGATCAGTAAGGTTTTTTCACGCGCCGCAACAACGGCCGTTGCTTGAGCTAGCACTTGTTATTCTCCACCATACGCTTGCACATATAGGCAGCGCTGGAACCCGCTAACAGTGTCATCGCGTAAAAACCGCGAACGTGGTGTTTTTTCTCAAGCTCGATCGAACTCCGCCCGTCTCCAGACGATCTCTACGCGCGCGCCGGACTCCGGGGGCGCGCGATTTTGCAGATTGAGGACGGCGTTCGAGCGCTCCAACAAGGTTTTGGCGATGAAAAAGCCCAATCCCATGCCCTGGGCTTCTTCCGCATCGTCGTCATCCACTTGGGCCCTTGTCGTCACGAAAGGCTCTCCTAGGCGTCCCATCACATTCGGCGCGAAGCCGGGGCCGTCATCCATGATGACCAGGTCGATGATGTCGTTGTCCCAATAGGCCGTGATCTCGACCCGCGACGACGCGTAATCGACGGCGTTTTCGACCAGGTTGGTCAACCCGTAGATCACCCCGGCATTGCGGCGCAAAACCGGCTGCGCCGCATCTTGGTCCTTCAGGCCGGGCCGCAAAATCACATCGAGATCGATGCCAAAGACGCGGAACGGCTGGATCACCTCCTCGATCAAATGCCCGAGCGTCATTTGCGAATACATGACGTCGGATTCACCCGAATGCTGGGTCAGCGTGCCGAGGATGTCGCGGCAGCGCGCCGCTTGACTGCGCAAGAGCGTGATGTCCTCGCGCAGTGGACTGTCGGGGGGGATTTCACGCTCTAACTCCTTCGCCACCAGGGAGATGGTCGAAAGCGGCGTGCCCAGCTCATGCGCCGCCGCCGCCGCCAGGCCATCGAGGGCGGAAAGTTTTTGCTCCCGCGCCAGACGCAGCTCGGTCGCGGTGAGCGCATCGAGCATAAGCCGGTTTTCCTGCGTGGTCCGCCAGGCATAGGCGGCCATGAAGATGATGCATGACACGAGCGCCGCCCACACGCCGAGCATATAGGCGAAGGGAAACGTGATCGTCGATTCCGACAGCCAAGGCAGCGGCATGTAAAACCGCGTGAGCAGCGAGGCGCAGATCACCGCCAGCGCGCAAAGCCCGACCGTGATGCGCAAGGGCTGGGTGGAAGCGGAGATCGCGGCGGGCACCACGAGCAGCAGGGAAAACGGGTTCTGCAGCCCGCCGGTGAGGTAAAGCAGGCCCGTGAGCTGCAACAAATCATAGCCGAGCATGAGCGCGGCATAGCCGCTCTTCAGGCGCTTGCTGGGCGGAAACCGCGCTTGCATGGCGAAATTGAGAAGCGCGGAAAGAGACACCACGCCAAGACAGGCTAGGAGCGGCAGATTGAAGCCGAAAACGAAGCGCACGGCCAGCACCGTCGCAAGCTGGCCCAGCACCGCCACCCAGCGTAGCCGCACGATGGTCTGCAACCGCAGACGGCTCTCACCCGCGTCCCAGCGGTCGAGGGCCATCGTCCGCCGCTTCGCGTGTGGCGGAAGCGATCCAGGCGCAAAGGCAAGGTTCGCGGTTCGGGGTTCAATCTGCGCCATGGAACGACTATCTTACGCGCAACGCTTAAACATGCATGCTCTCCGGCCGTTGACCGGCTCCTCACTCCGCAGGCGATCCAAACACCTCTATGCTCGATAAACGCTTGAACTTGAAAAACCAAGCTGAAGCCGAACCCCCGATCAGGGTCCGGCATCTCGTCAAGACCTATGGCGAGGTGACCGCCGTGCAAGGAATCAGCTTTTCCATCGCGAAGGGCTCCAGCACCGCGCTTTTGGGCGGCAATGGCGCTGGCAAGACCACCACGATCGCCATGCTGCTCGGCCTCGTCCTGCCCACATCCGGGCAGATTTCCGTTTTCGGCGAAGACATCACGCGCCACCGCTACCGCGTGCTGCATCGCATGAACTTCGTCAGCCCCTATGTAAACCTTCCCATGCGGCTGACGGTGCGGCAAAATCTCGAGACCTTCGCCAATCTCTACGGCGTGCGCGACCCAGCCAAGCGCGTCAGCGATCTCGCTGGTGAATTGCGCCTCGACGAATTTCTCGACCGGCCCGCCGGCAGCTTGTCCGCTGGACAAAAGACGCGCGCCGCGCTGGCCAAGGCGCTGGTAAACGCACCCGAGCTGCTGCTGCTGGACGAGCCGACCGCCTCGCTCGATCCCGATACGGCGGACTGGGCGCGCACCAAGCTGCGGGACTATCAGACCGCGCGCGGAGCGACCTTGCTGCTCGCCTCGCATAACATGGTGGAAGTGGAGCGCATGGCCGACCGGGTCATCATGCTGGAGAAAGGCCGCATCGTGGAGGACGGCACGCCCGCCGAACTGCTCGGCCGCTTCGGCCGCGAGAACCTGGAGGACGTTTTTCTCGACATCGCCCGCGGGCGGCAGCGCACCGCGCCTGGCCTCGATGGGCGGGACGGCATGGAATTGCAAGGCGCCAGCGATGCTCCATGACGCCGTTGTCGAAGTGCAGGGCCCCGCCGCCGCGGCCCGCCGCATCTGGGCGATGGTGCGCCGCTATGCCTATCTCATCATGGGGTCGCTGCCGCGCATCGTGGAGCTGATTTACTGGCCCTTGGTGCAAATGCTGCTCTGGGGTTTTTTGCAAACGCATCTGGCCGCGTCGACCTCGCTTTACCAGGATGCGGCGGGGTTGCTCATCGGCTCGGTTCTGCTGTGGGACATCCTGCTGCGCAGCCAATTCGGCTTTTCGCTCTCCTTCCTCGAGGAGATGTGGTCGCGCAACCTTAGCAACCTTTTGATGAGTCCACTGCGCCCGGGCGAATACGTCCTGTCGCTCATGACGATCAGCATGATCCGGCTGTTTATCGGGCTGCTGCCGGTGATCTTTCTGGCGAACCTGTTCTTCGGCTTCAATCTTTTCAGCCTCGGCCTTGCGCTCGGGGCGTTCTTCGCCAATCTCGTCTTCGCGGGCTGGACCATCGGCCTTATCGCCAACGGCGTGGTCATTCGCTATGGCCTCGGCGCTGAATCCTTCACTTGGATCGCGGTGTTTTTGCTCTTGCCGATCTGCTGCGTCTACTACCCGCTGGCGACGCTGCCGGGCTGGCTGCAGCCGGTCGCCCAGGCGCTGCCGCCCACGCATGTTTTCGAGGGAATGCGCGCCCTGGTGATTCACAAGGAGTTGCGCCTGGATTTGATGCTAATATCTCTCGGGTTGAACTTGGCTTACTTCACGATGGCCTATCTGCTGTTTCGCCATTTCCTCTGGCAAGCGCGCAATAAGGGCGCGCTCATGCAAATCGGCGAATGAACGAAGAAGGGAAACGCCGCTGATGCCCGCTCGACTGCTCGTCGTCGTCATCATCGCCTTTGTCGTGGGCAGTTTCGCCGCGCTCATGCTGGCGCCGAGCGGCGCCCCGCCGCTACCCCAAGGCAAGGCGCTGATCGGCGGCCCGTTCACGCTGACCAATCACGAGGGCAAACGCGTCACCGAGCAGGATTTTCAGGGCAAATACGCGCTCGTGGTGTTCGGCTATACCTTTTGCCCCGATATTTGCCCGGCGGAATTGCAGACCATGGCGAACGCCATGGATGAGCTTGGACCGCAGGCCGAGCAGGTCACCCCGATCTTGATCACCATCGACCCCGAGCGCGACACCGTCGAGCAGTTGGCCGGCTATGTGAAAAACTTTCACGCACGCTTCGTCGGCCTGACCGGCAGCCCCGAGGACGTCAAGAAGGCCGCCCGCGCCTACCGGGTTTTTTATGCCAAGGCGGAGGACAAAGCCTCCGCGACCGATTACCTGATGGATCACTCAGCCTTCATTTATCTGATGGACCGCCAGGGCGAATACGTAACGCATTTCGCTTACGGCACCGCGCCGGAAAAGATGGCGGCCGGTATCGCTAAGGCGATGGCCGACAGCGGCGCGCGTTAGCGCGAAATGCACCTGAATCGCGCATCCCGCTCGAGGGTCTTTGTCTGATCGCATCGTTTTTGCGCAAAACCGGTTCTCACTTTTGCGCACGATGCTCTAGCTCCCCCGATCAGGCGCCTCGTCATCCGCGACCGATGCTGCGGTGCGGGAACAACTGCGCCTCATGCGCGCTTTGTTTCACGCCAAGGCATTTTGTTGCACTGCAATGTAAGCGCTGCAATGAGCCTGGCGCGCGCCGCCTCATGGGGGACTGCATGCTTTATCACTTCTACGAATTCGCTCATGCCGCGATGACCCCAGCCCGGACGGCGGCGCATCAGACGAAATTTTTCTTCCGCAATCCGTTCAATCCGTTTGCCCATACCAGCTTCGGCCGGGGAACGGCGGCGGCGGCCGAACTGGTCGAGCGAAGCACGCGCCGTTACGCCAAACCCGCCTTCGGCATCGCGACCACCCGTGTCGGTGACCGCGAGGTCGCCGTCACGGAGGAGACCATATGGGAGCGGCCGTTCTGCCGGCTCGTCCATTTCCGCCGCGATGTGCCGGCACATGTGCATGAGGCCAGCAGCCGCATTCTCATCGTGGCGCCGATGTCCGGCCATTTCGCCACGCTGCTGCGCGGCACGGTGGAAGGATTGCTGCCCTTCCACGATGTCACCATCACCGACTGGGCGGATGCCCGCATGGTGCCCCTGGCGGAGGGCGGCTTCGACCTCAACGATTACGTGGATTACCTCCAGGAGATGATCCACCTGTTCCACGGCGATGTGCATGTGATGGCTGTGTGCCAGCCCGCTGTCCCGGTTTTGATGGCTGTCTCGCACATGGAAGCGCGCGGCGACCCGCTGGTCCCGCGCAGCATGATTCTCCTCGGCGGCCCCATCGATACCCGCATTAGCAAGACGGCGGTCAACGAGGTTGCCGAGCAGAAGGGCACGGACTGGTTCCGCCGCAACGTCATCAGCAGCGTGCCTTGGCCGTATCCGGGCGCGGGCCGCAAGGTGTATCCCGGCTTCCTGCAACTCACCGGCTTCATGTCGATGAATTTGGACCGGCATGTGAATGCGCATCGGCAGTTGTTCTTGAATCTTGTGAAGGACGATGGCGACAGCGCCGAGAGGCACCGCACATTTTATGACGAGTATCTCGCCGTCATGGATCTGGCCTCGGAATTCTACTTGCAGACGGTCGATCAGGTGTTCGTGCGGCATGCACTCCCGGCTGGCGCCATGGAGCACCGAGGCGAACGCATCGATCCGGGCTGCGTGCGCCGCGTCGCGATGCTGACCGTGGAAGGCGAGATGGACGACATCACAGGACTGGGGCAATGCGAGGCGGCGCACGGTCTGTGCAGCAATTTACCGCGGACCATGAAGCAGCATATGGTGCAGCCCAAGGTTGGGCATTACGGCACTTTTAACGGCTCGCGTTACCGCGGCGACATCGTTCCCGCGATTACCGCCTTCATCCGCGCCCACGACCCGCGCGGCGGTAAATTCAAGCGGCTGATGCAATCTGTCCAAGGGCGCCTTGGCTTAGATCAGGCGTCCGCACAAAACGCGCCGCCGAAAGAACGCGGCGAGAACCACGCAGCGCACGAGCCATTTACCTTTTAGGTAATCTTTGCTGGATAGAATGGTGGCGTTGGGGTTCACTACGGGCTGCTACGTAATGCGACATTAGCCGTATAGGATCGGTATGGATTTGTGATATTGTCAAAGTTTATTTCATTGTCATGTTTATGCAACAGCCTTGCGTTTGTGCACATGCTAAGAAGGTTGTTCGGAGACTGGAATCGGGTTTAACGGCCAATAAGCATTGGGGAATCAAGGGCCCATGCTCTTAACGCAGACACATACGCAAGAAACGCCGCGGGCGCTTCGTTTGTCGGGGATCGATTGCCCGCTCGAGCTGCGCCGATCACGCAGAGCGACGCGCTTCTCGCTGAAGGTCAGCCACACCGAGCGCGCGGCCATCTTAACGCTGCCGCACCAGGTCTGTCTAGAAGAAGCGCGCGACTTCCTCTCCCGGCACATGGATTGGCTCAAACGCCAGATCGACCGTCTGCCAAAGCCTGTGCCATTCGCCAACGGCTCTGTCATCCCCTTCCGCGGCCAGCCGCATAAAATTCAATTCGTAGGGCAAACCCGCAATCAAGGCGTGGTTTGGGTCGAACCGGCAAGCGCCTTCACACTGGCGCAACCTTTCGCCATTTCGGTCGCCAAACATTGCAACAAATATGTGGGCGCCCTTCAGACCCTAGCACTCGATACGCGGAACCTTCCGCGTATTTGCGTTTCTGGGGATGAGAAACACGGGGCCAGGCGTCTTGCGGACTGGCTGCGCAACGAAGCCAAGGCCGATCTGATGAAACGCGTCGACCACCACGGAACGGCGCTCGGCTGCCTTCCAAAGCGGATCAGCGTGCGCGATCAAGCCACGCGATGGGGGTCGTGCTCGACCAGCGGCACGCTTTGCTTCTCCTGGCGGCTAATCTTTGCCCCGGCCTACGTTCTGGACTATGTGGCGGCACACGAAGTTGCGCATCTGCGCGAGATGAACCACAGCCAGCGCTTTTGGCGTCTCGTCCGGCAAACCATGCCGGACATGCAGCGCGCCCGGCTCTGGCTCAAGCAAAACGGCGCCGAGCTGCACCGTTTCGGCGCGATGCTTTAACAGCCGCGCAGCCCGAATACATCCTTCCCAAGCATCCGTTCCGCTCCCCCTCCGACTGAAAGCGAGATCGCTTTGTCTGCGAAGATCTGGCACGGCATGACAGCATCTCAGCCGTCATCCCCGCTCAAGTGTGCCGCTTTTCTTGCCATCTACCGATCGCGCTGTAACTTGCGATGCTCCAATCACGAAAAAGAGGCGCGTAACCGGGGGATGCGCGCCTCTCGCCATATGCGGCAGGCGCGGTTTGAGCTACAAGGCGCTTGCAGGGGGGGTGCTGAATCGGAAACGGCTTCTGCGCGATTCCCGCGCAAGCGGGAAATCAGTAAACACCTGAATCGTTTGCGAATACTGGACGCTCACCGTGGCGGGATTGCGGGGTAGGGAGCGGCGCAAGCGATGTAATCTCAGCCGATCGTGCTTGACGGGGGAGTGGCGATGAACAGGTGGCTCGGCAAGCTCGACCGCAATGCCGTCTTTGTGCAGGGCTGGCTGGCGGTGCGTCCGCGCTGGGCCGCCGCTTTTCTGGTTACGCTGTGCCTGGCGCTGAACCTGCCGGGATTGGCTTCGCTTCCCGTCACCGACCGCGACGAAGCGCGCTTCGCCCAGGCGACCAAGCAGATGCTCGAGACCGGCGATTTCATCGACATCCGCTTCCAGGATGACCCGCGCTACAAGAAGCCGATCGGCATCTACTGGCTGCAATCCTTAAGTGTCGCGGCGCTCTCGCCTGGCGACCTCACGCAGATTTGGGCGTATCGCGTCCCTTCGTTCCTCGCGATCCTGGCTTCGGTGCTGCTGACATGGTGGGCGGCGCGGCCCCTTTTCGGGCGCCGCAACGCGTTGCTGGCCGCTGTGCTGCTCGCCGCGGCGCTCGCCGTCAATCTGGAGGCGCGGCTCGCCAAATCGGACGCGGCGCTGCTCGCCTGCATCATCCTAGCGCAAGGGGCGCTGGGCCGCCTCTATCTCTTGCGGCGGCCGCCCCGCGAAACGGTCGGCATCGCGGCGGCGTTCTGGATCGCGCTCGGCCTGGGGATCCTCATCAAGGGCCCGGTCGCGCCCGCCGTCGCTTTTCTCACCATCCTGCCGCTCGCCATCTACGACCCGCACCGGGCCTGGCTGCGCAGCCTGCACATCCCTTGGGGCATTCCGGTCCTGCTCACGATAGTCCTGCCCTGGTTCATCGCCATCGGCATCACCTCGGATTGGGAGTTTTTCCGCCTTTCCTTGGGCCAGGACTTTTTCAGCAAGATCCAGAGCGGCCAGGAAAAGCATTGGGGGCCGCCGGGCTATTATCTCATTCTCTTCTGGTGGACGTTCTGGCCGGGCGCGCTGATCGCCACGGGCGGCGCCGCGCTCTGGCTCTGGCGCAACCGGATGCACCGGCGGCCGCTGTTTCTGCTCGCCTGGATCATTCCTTTCTGGCTCGTGCTGGAGGCCACGCCGACCAAGCTCCCGCACTACATTTTGCCCATCTATCCCGCGATCGCCATCGGCTCGGCGTGGATCTTGCGTGAGGTGCTCCTGCCCAACACGATCTCCGGGCGGACTTACAAGCAAGCCGTTGCGCTGTGGGTTTTCGTGGCGGGGCTGCAAGCCCTGTTCCTCGCGCTGCTGCATATCAAATTCAAGGTCGCGCCCTCGCCAGCGCTGATCTTGCTCGCACTGCTGTTCGGCCTCACCGCTTTCGCCACGGCGCGCGCCGCTTGGGACCGGCAGTTCCATGCCGCGCTGGTGACGGGCGTGATCAGCGCCGGCCTCTTGTACGTTGCGGCGTTCCGCGTGGCGTTGCCGAGCATCGATCCGATTTGGGTGAGCCAGCAGACGGCGCAGATCGCGGCGGCGCTGCGGCCCTGTTCCAGCACGCCGATGGTGCTGACGCGCTTCCGCGAGCCGAGCGCGATTTTCCTGTTGGGCACGAACACCAAGGTGGAGGACGAAAACGCCGCGCTGCAAGCGCTGCGCAACGGCGAGGCGGATTTCGGCGTATTCAACGCCGACGCATTCAACCGCATCGCGCCGCAAAGCGAACCGCTGCCGCAATTGCTGGCCTGCATCAACGGCTTCAACACCCCGCGCGGCAAGAAGCTGCGCCTCCACGTGCTGACCATGAAGGCGCCGGAAGCGTTCGCCGGCTGCCCGGTGCCGGAGCGTTTCCGCTGCCCGTCGAATCAACCCGGCGGCAGGCCGTAGCGGTTCGGGCCGGGTGTGCCGCGCAAGAAGCCGAGCATGATGAGCGTGGCCATCGCGGTGACGCCGCTCAGCAAGAGCGTCCAGCCGGCCGCGGGCGAGGGATCGGCCGTGCCGCCATAGGGCGATATTGCCACCGCCGCGCCGAGGAGGAAGGGCACGACGAACAGCAGCCACCACCATCCCGACATATCGCGATCGTGGAAACGTTTGGCGTTCATGGCGATGTTTGGCCACAGGAAAATGAGCGCAACGATCCAGCCCGACAGATCGGCCAAGATCGCCTGCAAATTCGGCCAGGTGCCGTCGACAAAGGCTTTGTCGTTGCTCATGGCGCCGCTGAGAAAATGGTTCGCCGCCACTTCCGCGGCGAGCAGGATGCCCCACGCAATCCACCATGTGCGCCGTCCGATGCGCCCGTCCGCACGGAAATAGACGTTTCGCAGCCAACGCATCGCGATCTCCTCAGCATTGCTCTCCGACGCAGGACATGGCGGGTCCGGATGACAGCCGCATGTCAGTCGCGCAACAAGTCATTGATCGAGGTCTTTGCGCGGGTGCGCTCGTCCACGCGCTTCACGATGACGGCGCAGTACAGCGCCGGGCCGGGTGTGCTGCCGGGCATCGCGCCGGACACGACCACGGAGTAGGGCGGCACGCGGCCATACATCACCGCGCCGGTATCGCGGTCCACGATCTTGGTCGACTGGCCGAGATAGACGCCCATCGACAGCACCGACCCTTCCCCGACGATGACGCCCTCGGCGACCTCGGCCCGCGCGCCGATGAAGCAATTGTCCTCGATGATCACCGGCCCGGCCTGCAGCGGCTCGAGCACGCCGCCGATCCCCGCGCCGCCGGAAATATGGCAGTTCTTGCCGATTTGCGCGCAGGAGCCCACCGTCGCCCAGGTGTCGATCATGGTGCCGCGATCCACATAGGCGCCCAGATTGACGAAGCTCGGCATCAGCACCACGCCGGGCGCGATATAGGCCGAGCGGCGCACGAAACAGCCCGGCACCGCGCGAAAGCCGGCCTCGCGGAACGCGGCCTCATCCCAGCCGGCGAATTTGGACGCCACCTTATCCCACCATGGCGCGCCGCCCGGTCCGCCCGCGATCGGCGTCATGTCGTTGAGGCGGAAGGACAGCAGCACCGCCTTTTTCAGCCATTGATTGACCGCCCAGCCATCGCCGCGCTTTTCCGCCACGCGGACCGCGCCCTTGTCGAGCAGGTTCAGCGCCATCTCGACGGCGTCGCGCACCGCGCCTTGCGTGGCCGGGCTTATGCCGTCGCGCGCCTCGAACGCGTCCTCGATCACCGCTTGCAGATTGTCGATCATGAACGATGGCCTCCGCCTGTGAATCCTCTCAGCTTGGTGCCGCCTCAAGGGTTCTGTTGTCAATCTCTGCTTAAGGCACGAAATTCGTTGAACCTTTTCCGCCGCCCTGCGACTACGGTATGTGAGGCGCTCGCCTCATCCAATTTATAAAACCCCTCAATGGAGACGATCATGACCAAGGTTTTAAGCGCCGTTTTTGCGGCGGCCGCGTTTTTTGCCCTTTCGAACATTGCCGAAGCCAAGCCCTATAAATGTTGGAACCCCGCGATTTGTAAGGCGGTCTGCGGGTCGGCGATTTGCGGGAACAATTTTGCCAGCCAGGCTCAGCAGCAGGACATGGCCGCCAAGCCGAAGGTGAAAGCCGCGCCGGCCTCCACCCCGCGCTGACGCGATTTCCGGGCCGGCGGAGCCATGCTTCGCCGGTCCGGCTTACACGGATTTCACTGCGCCCTCCGTCGCCGCCAGCACATCCTCGAGGAAGCCGGTGAGATCGCCGGTGATGTGGTGGATGTGGGCGGGCAGCGCGCGCCACTCCGCCATGCCTTGCTGCGCCGGATGGTCGAAATAGATCGAGCGCACCAGCACCGTCGCCATGCCCAGCGCATGCGGGCTTTCCAGATTGTGCGGCAGATCCTCGAACATGGCCGCCGCCTTGGCCTCGACGCCATGCGCCTTGAGGAAGGCGTTATACGCCTCCACCGAAGGCTTGGGGATGTAGTTGCACGCCGCGATGTCGAACAGATCGTCGAAATGGTGCAGCACGCCCAGCTTCTCCGCCACCCGCTCGGCATGGCGGCGCGAGCCGTTTGTGAAGATGAACTTGCGCCCCGGCAGCCGGTCGAGCGCCGCGCCCAGGGCAGGGGCCTCGCACACCGGCGCCAGGTCGATGTCGTGCACATAGTCGAGGAAGCGCTCCGGGGTGAGTTGGTGCTCCCGCATCAGCCCGGCGAGCGTCGTGCCGTATTTGTAGTAGTAGCCCTTCTGGATGCGCTTGGCCTCCACCAGATCGACGCCGAGCAGCTCGGCGATGAACGCCCCCATGCGCTGATCGACCTGCGCGAACAGGTTGCACTCGGAGGGGTAGAGCGTGTTGTCGAGGTCGAAGATCCAGGTCTGGACGCGGGAAAAGGGAGCGAGGTCGGTGGGGGCGATGAGGTGCATGCGGGGAATTTAGGGGGCGGGGAGGGGTTTGTCATCCCGCGCCGTCTGGAGGCAAAGCCTTTCCACCCTGACGGCGGAACGCCCTCTCCCGGCGGGAGAGGGTGCTGCGCCCTCACCGAAAAGCTCGCACCCCTCACCCGCATGCTACGCATCGCCAGCCCGTCTGCACGGGGCAGGCTCCCTCGCCACGGAACCTCTGCAAAACGGAGTATTCCCGCGTCGTCCCGGACGGCCGCAGGCCGATCCGGGATCAAATCGCCTATCAGCAAGCACTTTGCCGGGCATTGAGGGGCGTGGGTCCCGGCTCTTCGGCCGGGACGACGCGGTGCTTTACAGTTTCGCAGAGGTCTCCAACGGGAGAGGTGAGCTGAGCAAGCTGCGCATGACGAGATTTTATCTGCGGCATCGTTGAAAGCCCGCAACTGACAGCCGTCCCGCTCACCGCTATTTTCGCGCGCATACTTTACGACTTTGCGGTCCCCGGCGTCCTCGGCGGCGCCCCGACCGCCATCGCACCGCCTGTCGCGACCGCCAGCCTGCAGCCCTTTTGGGAAGGGCTGTATCTCGCCGTCCTCAATGGCTTTCCGCTGAGCGGCGCTAGGGACTAGCGCGTTGTCGATGCCTATTCGTGTCTGTATGGCGTGCGGTCTTCGGTGCCTGGGAGCTTTCCGGACATCCCTGTATGGATCAGCTATGCCGAGCTGATCCATACGCTCGGCAGCGTGGTGCTGATTTTCCTGGTCGCGCT
>Ga0136634_10000855_pt1 | contig 12218 bp, 13 predicted proteins | sample AntDrymUQ8332106_2_FD_104654 | JGI IMG/M metagenome (GOLD analysis project Ga0136634, IMG submission 104654) | Polar desert sand microbial communities from Dry Valleys, Antarctica - metaG UQ833 (21.06) | ecosystem: Environmental > Terrestrial > Soil > Desert | place: Antarctica: Dry Valley... | reverse complement strand
GTGGCAATGCGCATGTCTCCTTCGCTGTCCCTAGAAGTGGGGATCTGTTGCGGGCGGCTTTCCAAAAAAATGAGACACATGTCTCAGCCGCGCGGCTACGATACCGAGTCGATTCCAATCCGTCCAGTGAATGTGATGCCGGCAAAGTCCCCAGTCCAGGCTACCGTTCCGCCACCCGGTCCCGAAGCAGGAGTGCGCGGCCAGACCTACCGGCTCCTGCTGGCGCAGGCCATGAAGCTTGCTGAAGATGGGCGGCTTGTCTCGGTGGCTGAAGTCGCGTCGGCGGCCGGTGTATCCCGGGCTACGGCGTACCGCTATTTTCCGAGCCGCAGCCATCTGATTTCGGCCATCGTCGGAGAAAGCCTCGGGCCGGTGCGCCGCTTCGAGTCACGCAAGACCGATGGCCGCGCCCGCGTCCAGGAACTTTTTACCAAGACCTTCCCACGCTTTCGTCAGTTCGAGCCGCACATGCGCGCTGCGCTGCAACTGTCGCTCGAGCATTGGGCGCTTGAACGTTCAGGGCACATCGGTGAGGAGCCTTACCGAAGAGGACATCGAGTCGCAATTTTGCAGCGCGTCGCGGCGCCGTTGAAATCAGGGATGCGCGAAAGCGAATTCAGGCGGCTTCTTTGCGGCCTCTCGATGATCTTCGGAATCGAACCTTACGTTGTCCTGAAAGATATCTGGGGCTGCAGCGACCGCGAAGTGCAGGCGACCGCGCGTTGGATGGCCGACGCGTTAATCGATGCCTCTTTGAAAACTATAAAGCGCCGCAGATGACGGGACGCGACCACCGAGATTACGCTGACGCGGCTTGAAGACCATCGACAATCATCAAGCGGGTGGCGCGCCAGCGATGATGATCGCCATTACCAAAATCACGTTTTTTTAGCGCTCGAAACGCAGCCGATGCGTCTCCTCATACGCGTTTCGCGAGATGTCCAAATGTTGCGTGCAAAGCTCGATCAGCTTCTTGCGGTCGCCGTCGCGAACTGCCTTCAGCATCGCCTTGTGCTCACGCTGCGCGTCGCGAAAGTACGCAGGGCGCACAATTGCATAAGACCATACGACCTGTGTCTTTTTCCTGAAGTCATCGATGGCCGCGGCCAGATACGGATTGCCGCTTGCCTGAAACAGCGCGTTGTGAAATTCAAAGTTCGCCCGAAACACCGCTTTAGCGTCGCCCGCTTCCACCGCCGCATCGTGCTTGAGCTGCGCAGCGACAATAACCTTCAACGCCGCTTTCCCTAACGGCAACGGAATCTGTGCCGCGGCCGCGCGCTCCAGTATCGAACGAACCGCATAAATCTGCGATACGTCCTCGAGCGTTAGCTGCCGTACCGACGCTCCGTGGTTGCGCCTGCGTTCTACCAGGCCGAAGCGCTCGAGCTCCATGAACGCCTGCCGCAGCACATGGCGCTTCGTATGCAGTCGATCCGCGAGATCTTCCTCGATCAGGCGCGCGCCGGGGGCCAGTCGGCCGAGAACAATGTCTTCCTGCAGTGCTGCGACTGCGCGCTCCAGAGGGTCATCCAAGGAAACGCTCATGAACTGGCCCGCAGCGCGTGCGCTTTCGCGTAAGCATCCTCGACCAGTGCGAGCGTGTGCAGATTCTCATGCACATCGGTTTCGAATGCGTCGCCGGACGTGAGCGCCGCCGCAAAATGTGCGATGGCTGCCGCGTAGCTGTCACCGTAACCCGCGGTGAGGTCAAGCTCAATCGATTCTTCACACCCGCCCCGTAATCGCACTGTGCTTTCCTCGAACAGCGCGCTGCCGCCGGTTCCTATCAACTCAAGCCGGTCCGATGGTGTCGGCAGCGCACCTGGAACAGAGAGGTTGCCTTCGAGCATTGCCCAGCAGTTGCTTCCTTCGAGCATGATGACCGCGTGATCCTCGCCGCGCACCGTTGGACACAGCCGCCCGGTGCGCGCCGCCACGACAGTAAGCGGCCCGAGCAGCCAGCGCAAAACATCAAGCTGATGGATCAACACTTCGCCGATCAGCAGCCGTTCGAGGTGCGCAAAGAACGGCTGGCGCACCAGCTGCGGCCGCACGCCTCGTTCATCGGCAAGCAGGCCAGATGAGCGCATGTGCATCACGCACGAAACCGGCGCGCCAAGCGCTCCAGCATCGAGCCAACGCTTGATGTGCCGGTACTGCGCGCGGAAGCGCCAGTTCTCGTGCACCATCAAACGCACTTTGCCGTCGATGGCATGCGCCAGTATTCGCGCCAGATCAAGGTTTGGCGCGAGCGGCTTCTGGCACAGGATGTCTACGCCACGATCGGCGGCAACGTGGCACAGCGAAACGTGCGCGGCCATCGGCGCCACGATATCAATTGCATCCGGTTTGACGGCAGCGAGCATTTCGTCAGCATCGTTGAACACCTGGGCCACGCCGAACTCGCGTGCGCGTGCCAGCGCTTTTTCAGCATTGGGATCGCAGATCGCGACGACCTCGGCATTGTCGAGTCGCTTCCAGCCCGCCAGGTGCAGCCCGCTGGCGAAGCCGGCGCCCGCCATGGCAATCCGTAGCCTGCGCTTCATCATTTCGCGTCAGAACACGCGGTGCTGCAACGGCTCGCCGCGATAGAAGCGCTGTACATTGAAAAACAGCGCGCGCATTTTTGTCTGCAGTGCATCGCGTGTGCCGGCCGAGATGTGCGGTGTCAGCACGACGTTGTTCAACCGAGTCAAAGGATGCCCGGCGGGCAGCGGTTCAGTCTCGAAAACATCCAGTGCCGCGGCCGCCAGGTGGCCGGATTCAAGGGCACCGACCAGCGCTTGCTCATCGACCAGGCCGCCTCGCGCTGTGTTCACGAGGTAGGCGCCACGTTTCATTCGCGCGATCTCACCGGCGCCGAGCAAGTAGCGCGTTTCCGCGGTCAGTGGCAAATGCAACGTGATCACGTCGGCCTCCTGCAGCACTTGCTCGAAGGACCTGCGCTGCATTCCAGCCGCAGCCGTCACGGCGGGGTCGAAAAAAATACCGCGCGTCCCGAACGCGCCCAGACGTTCCCCAACTGCCTGCGCGATGCGGCCCATTCCGATGTAGCCGACCGTTAATCCGCTCAGCTCGCGCGATGCCGGCCTCAGCGCGTTGACATGAAAGCGTCCCTGTCGCAGCTCACTGTCTGCGAACGGCAGGAGCTTTAGCGCCGCCAGGATCATTAGTACCGTGTGCTCGGCCACGCCGATTGTCGTGCCCTCCGGCGTCAGCGCCAGCGGAATGCCACGCTCTTTCAGCGTGGCGTGATCGGTGGTGTCCTGCCAGCCGACGCCCTGGTGATGCACCAGTTCGATCCGCTTTGCGGCGTCGATTACAGGCTTGCGCAACGGTGTCGCAGCGACGATCACGACCTCGCAGGCGGCGACTTTCGCACGCCGTTCGTCGTCGCTGTTCTGCTCGAGTGTGATGAGCTCGAATCCGGCGGGAACCTCATCGCGGATGAGCGAATACACCTCGGGCGTTGCGTGCGACAGATACAGAACTTTCTTCATCAGTCCGCGTGTCAATCGACAAAGCGCACGCCTTTGTCAGCTATCAACTGCTGCATGCCCAAGGGCGCGGTCGCACCTGTACGCACCCACTCATCCATCTTCGCTTCCTTGGCTTTCACGTCGGCGAGCGCCTCGAGCACGCGTTCAATCGCCTCGCGTGCGACGACGACAACGCCGTCCTGATCACCGATGACCAGATCGCCCGCATTTACCGTCACGCCGCCGAGCGCAATCGGAAGTCCGATCGTGCCGGGGCCGTCCTTGAACGGAGAGTTCGGCGACAGGCCGCGCGCGAACACGGGAATGCCAACCGCATTCAATCCGTCGACGTCGCGCACCATGCCGTCGGTGACGAGCGCGCACACGCCCTTGTTCTTCGCCATGCCCAGCATCACGTCGCCGGCGACGCTGGCTTCCTCGTACGCATGGGTTGCAATGATCAGAACGTCGCCGGGTTGCGCATGCTCGATCGCCGCATACGGCGCCAGGTTGTCGCGCGGACGGCTTTGCACCGTAAGCGCCACACCGCAAAAGCGCAATGCACGGGTAACTGGCCGCACACTGAAATGGAGAGCACCGCGCCGCTCATTTGCGTCGACCACCCACCCCGTTGGCGCTTCGCTTAAACGCCTGACGTGATCTGCGGATGGCCGCGGAAAATTGCGGCGAACGGTTAGAGCGGGCGGGTGGGCCATGGTGTCTTCTCATTCAATGCGTCGAGTCGTGATGGGGTCGAACAGGTGTGCGGAAGCGAGATCGAACGTGATCGGCGCGCGCTCGCCCACGCGCGCCGTGACGGTACGCGGGCCGCGCACCAGGACATCGTTCGAAACGCCGGCAATGCGGAATCTGACGATGGTTTCTGCGCCGAGCGGCTCTACTGCGAGCACTTCGCCCTGCACGTGCGGCGCGGCGCCGTCGATACGGATATCTTCGGGACGAATTCCGAGAACGACTTCGTCAGCGGTCCCTCGTTTCGTAACAGGCAGTTTCGCTTCTCCGACGGTCAACCCCGCGCCGTTGAATACGGCTGGCAATAAATTCGTCGGCGGGCTGCCGAGAAAGGAGGCGACGAACGTGTCGGCTGGATCGCGATACACATCGAGCGGGGCGCCGATCTGCACCACTTTGCCACCATTCATGATGCAGATGCGATCGCCCATTGTCATCGCTTCGACCTGGTCGTGTGTCACGTAGATCATGGTGGCGCCAAGATGATGGTGCAGCTTGATCAGCTCGCCCCGCATGCCGACGCGCAGCGCGGCGTCGAGGTTTGACAGCGGCTCGTCGAACAGAAAAACTTTGGGGTCGCGCACGATGGCGCGCCCGAGCGCGACTCGTTGGCGTTGACCACCCGACAGCGCGTGCGGCTTTCGCATCAACAGCTCCGACATGCCGAGGGTGGCGGCCACGTTGCTCACGCGCTTGTCGATCTCGCTTTTTGGAACGTTGCGCCGGCGCAGCCCGAACGCAAGGTTGTCGAACACCGACATGTGCGGATAGAGCGCGTAACTCTGGAACACCATCGCAATGTCGCGATCCTTCGCGGGCACATCGTTCACGCGCTTGCCGTCGATCGAAAGATGACCCGAGCTGATCGATTCAAGTCCGGCGATCATGCGCAAAGTGGTGGACTTCCCGCAGCCGGAGGGTCCGAGCAGGACCATGAACTCGCCATGCTCGACATTCAGGTTCACGGCGTCAACCGCAAGCGAATCCGTGTTGGGATAGCGCTTGGTCAGGTCCTTTAACGAGACGGTTGCCATATCACGAAGCGAGAGCCATTATTTGATCGCCCCCGCCGTCATCCCCTGGATCAGCTTCTCAGAGAAGAAGATGTAGATGATCACCACCGGAATGATCGCGATCATCAGCCCGGTCGCGATCATTCCGACATCTTCGAGCTGGTCCCCCATGAAGCGCTGGATGCCGAGCGGCAAGGTGCGCTTGGCTTCATCAGTGATCAGCACGACGGCATACAGAAACTCGTTCCACAGCAGGATCGTGTTCAGGATCACTGTCGTGGCGATCGCCGGCAGCGCGATCGGCAAGCTCACTTTCCAGAAGATGTGCCATTCTGGATAGCCATCCATCCGCGCCGCGTCAAACAGATCGGCAGGTATCCGTGCGAAAAAGCTTTCGAGGATGTAGACCGTGAGCGGCAACTGCACCGCGATGTACACCAGCGTTAGGCCGATCAGGCTGTTGTACAGACCGTAATCCACCAGTATCTGAAACAACGCAATGATCGTGATCTGCGGCGGAAAGATTATCGCCGAGAAGATGATGAAGTAGGCAAGCCTGTTGAGGCGGAAGCGGTAGCGTGCGAAGCAATGCGCGGCCATCGCGCCGACGACGGTCAGCACGATCACCGCCGAGATCACCACGAGCAGGCTGTTCTCAAAATAGACGCTGTAGTTCGAGTTGAACCATGCATCGGGAAACTTTTCCCAATGCAGTTTCTCCGGCCATGCGTAGTGATCGCGCGATATTTCGGTCGTAGTGCGCAGTGACATCGTCGCGACCCACAGGAAAGGCCCTGCGGCGAAAGCGGTGTAGATCATGACGACGGCGAACAGGAACGCGCGCGAAATCATGTCATCAGTATTCGAGGCGATCGCGCTGACGAAACAGCCAGGTCAATGTCAACACCGCTGCCAGCACGAACACGAACCACACCGCCGCGATCGTTGATGGATAGCCAAGATCAAATGTGGTCCATTCGAATGCTCGCTTGTACGTGTATGTCGACACCGTCTCCGTCGACCACAGCGGCCCGCCTTTGGTGGTGATCCATACCAGGTCGAAGATTTTCATCTTGCCGATGAACGACAGCACCAGCAGATTCAGAAGCGTCGGCTTGACCAGCGGAATGATGATGTGCCAGAGCTTCGCCCCCCAGCCGCAATTGTCGAGCTCGGCCGCTTCGATCACTTCCGACGGCAGTGAATGCAGCGCGGCGAGCAGCACCACCATGTTGAATCCGGTCCACATCCACGTGGTGATGAATATCAGCGACGGAAGCGCGATCTTCGGATCCCCGATCCACGCTCGCGCCCAGCTTTCAAGACCCAGCACGCGCAGTATCGCGTTGGCGGCGCCCCAGTCGTAGTTGTAAATCCAGACCCAGATGATGCCGACCACTACATACGACATCAGCACCGGCGTGAACCAGGCGATGCGAAAAAATCGCATCCCCGGAATCTTCGCGTACAGCGCAAGCGCGAGCAAGAGTGCGATCGATACTTCAGCCAGCGGCGAAGCGCACGCCCAGATGAACGTGTTTTTCACAGAGCGCCAGAAGATCTCGTCCTGCGCGAGCGTGACGTAGTTGGCGAGGCCGATGAACTCTTCTTTCTTCGGCAACACGGTGTGAAAGCTGTTCCACAGCGTGCGGAACACCGGGTACGCCGTCAGCGCGGTGTAGATCGTGAAAGCGGGCAGCAGGAACGCAATGATTGCGCCCCACGGTTGCCGCTCTGCGGGAAGCAAAGGAAGAGCGCGAGCCGGGACTGCGCTCTTCTTACCCGCCAAAGTGTTCAATTCACCGGTTGACGCTTTATGTGCCGCTTATTTCCCATAAGCGGAGTTCATCTGCTTCACCGCTTCTTCAACACTGACGCTTCCCGCGGGAAATGCGTTGTTGAAGACCTGCGTGAACACTTCCTTCGGTTTGCCCTGCATCACCTGAGACGGCGCTCCGAAATAATATTTGCTGCCGTCGCCGGTGGCCTGTAACTCGCGGAAGTAGCCGGCGTGCGGTCCGCCGACCTTTGCGTAGTCGGCCTTGATGCCCGTTTGCACCAGGACATTTTCGAGCCAACGATTGGCTACATCGGGCGTTGCGATTGAATTCAGGAAGGCAATCGCTTCCTTTGGATGCTTGGTGGCGGCGTTCGCCACATAGCTTCCCTGAACCGAGAGGGTCCTGCACTCATTACAGACCGCGCCGGGAATCGCCGGAAACTTCATGATGCCCAGTGGGAAATTTGCGGGCTGCCCACCTTTGTCGGGCGGGTTAAATGCGCGCGACGTATACCAGCTGCCGTTCAGGAACAGCACGGCGCCGGGGTTGGTATGGAAGTACGAGTGAGCTTCGCCCAGCTTCAACGTGGTGAACGTCGTTGGTAGTAAACCCGCATCGGTCCACGAGCGAATCAGCTTCAGCGTGTCGACCACGCGCGCATCGCTCCATGACAGCTTGCCCTTCAGCAGGTTGTCGTAATCCTGCGTGCCCAGTTTTTTCAGCAGCGCTTCCTGGACCAGATAAGCGCCGGGGAACGGACGATCGCCAACACCAAGCGCCATCGGCGTCATACTTTTTGCACGCGCTTTCTTCGAGAGATCGAGCAGCGCAGCTGAGTCAAGCTGCAGGCTTGCCGGTACTTTGGTTCCGAGGTCGGCGATCAGCTTTTTGTTGTAGTAGAGCTCGACGGTCGACGCTTCCAGAGGCAACCCGTACGGCTTTCCCTTGTATGACCAGATCTCCTTCGCCCACGGCTCGATCGCCGACCAGTTAAGCGGCGACAGATCGAGCAGTAGCCCGTTATCCATGTATTCGACCTGATCAGGCTCGGCATAGAAAAGGTCGGGTGCGGTCCCGGCGCGCAATGCGGTTTTCAGTGCCGCATAAAGCGCGGTTTTCTCGTACCAGGACGCTTCAATCTTCACACCCGGGTTCGCAGCCTCAAAGCGCTTGATTGCGTCTTCAACGAAATCGCGCTTGATTTTCTCGGCCGCCCAATGACTCCACATGGTCAGCTTGACCTGCGCGATCGCGGTGGACGCGAACGCCAGCAGCAGCAGGGAAAAGAAGATCCGAAACACCCGCATGTTTTCTCCTCTCGTTATGTTGTGACTTCAGTCGACCTTTGCGCCTGAATCCTTGATGATCTTTCCCCACTTCGCAAGCTCGGCACGCTGAAACGCCGCCAGTTCATCGGGCGAACTCGCCTTGATGTCGACGCCGATAGCCGCCATGCGCTGTTGCATGTCCGGTTGCGCGAGCACACGCCGCATGTCGCCTGAAATCTTGTCTACGATGGCGCGCGGTGTTCCGGCTGGCGCAAAAAACGCGAACCAGGTCGACAGCTCGAAGCCCGGCAGACCCGATTCAGCCATCGTGGGCAGCTCAGGCGCTAACGGCGAGCGCGCCGCCGTGGTTACAGCCAGTCCGCGCAACTTTAACGCTCGGATGTGCGGCAGCGCGGTCGGCAGATTGTCGAACATCAAATCGGCCTGACCACCGAGCAGATCGGCGAGCGCAGGCCCCGCGCCACGGTAAGGAATGTGCAGCATGAATGTGTTGCTCATGCTCTTCATCAACTCAGTGGTCAGGTGCTGCGAAGTGCCATTGCCCCCGGAGGCATATACAAGCTTGCCGGGGTTCTTCTTGGCGTATTCGAGCAACTCGGAAACGCTGGAAACGCCAAGGGAGGGGCGCACCATCAGCGCTAATGGCGTCGAGCCAGCCAGCGTCAGCGGGGCAAGATCCTTGACCGGGTCATACGGCAGCTTCGGGTAGAGCCCCGGGTTGGCGGCCTGCGTAGTCTGCGTCGCCATCAGCAGCGTGTAGCCATCGGGTGGGCTCTTCGCGACCATTTCAACACCGATCGCGCCGCTTGCGCCGGTGCGGTTCTCGACCACAACCGCCTGGCCCCAGATCTCGGTCAGTTTTTGCGCCATCTGCCGCGCAATGATGTCGGTCGCACCGCCGGGTGCGAACGGATTGATGATCCGCACCGGCTTGGAGGGAAACTGCTGCGCGCCTGCCGTCCCAACGCTGATGCTCAATCCAATCAAAATCAGTAAACGCTTGAACATGAGCTCTCCTGGGGCGGCTGATTGTGTAAATTGTCGACAACATTGTCAACAATTTTCGATTGCACCCAAAAAAAAAGCGCCGCAGTGTGCGGCGCTTGGTGCGCATCATGTTTCCGCTTCACTCGAGCGAGCAAAGTGAGACGAACGGTAGTTCCCGATTCTTAAGGGCAACTTAAGGGAGCGGGGGGTACGCCTGCGGGAAGCTCGCAACGGCTCGGAGACCGTTGGAAGCGCTTGCTGACAATGAGACGGCGCCACCGTGCAACGCTGCGATCTGCCGCACGATAGCCAGGCCCAAGCCACTACCGCCCGGCGCCGCATCACGGCCACGATAGAAGCGGTCGAACACGCGTTCACGCTCCTCATCGGGTATGCCGGGGCCGTTGTCTTCAACGATGATTTGAACTTCACGCTCGGTTGCACTCACGTGTACATCAACGCGACCTTGCGGCGGTGTGTACCGAATCGCGTTGTCGATCAAATTTCTCAGCAAGATTCGCATCGCATCCTCGTGGCCAGGCATTAGGACCGCAGCGGGCGCGTCAACGCTAAGCGTGATCTCGTTCTGTGCTGCCAGCGGATGCAGCTCTTCTGCGACGAGCGTTGCCAGCCCCGCAAGATCAATCGATTCGGCCGGTTTGCTTGCACGCTCTGGTTCGAGCCGCGCCATTGTCAAAAGCTGCTGGACGAGCCTCGTCGCGCGCTTGACCCCTTGCTCCATTCGCTCAAGAGCAACCGTGCGATCGACTTCGGTGTGCGCGCGCGCCGCAAGCTGAATCTGCAGAGTCAATGCTGTTAGCGGTGTGCGCAACTCGTGCGCAGCATCGGCGGCAAAGCGGCGCTGCGTATCAAACGCGGCGTGCAGTCGCTGCAGTAGGGAGTTAAGCGCTGCGACCAGCGGCGCAACCTCAACGGGAAGCGATTGCAGCTGGACCGGCTGCAACGACGCCGGATCGCGCTCGCTCAGCGCGTCCGCGACCGCCGTGAGCGGCGCAAGCCCGCTTCCCACGATCCACCAGCCAAGCAATCCGAGAAACGGAAGAATCACGATGACCGGCAACAGAAGCCGGCCTGCACTCCGCGCTGCAAGTTCGGCGCGCAATGCGGTCGGCTGCGCGACCTGAATGGTCTGCTGCCCGGAAGGAGTCGAGTACACCCGCCACCTGCGCCCGTCGTGATCGAGCGTTGCAAATCCTTCCGCGCGCAATCGGGGCAACGGATCAATCGGGCGCGAGCTGTACGGTCTTTCGAACGCCGGATCCCAGATCTGTACCAATGCACGCAGCTCCGGGTCGTCGGCCGCGCGCTGCAGCCGCACAAGATCGAGTTGCGCGTGATCGCGCAGCGATAGCGCAATCTGTCGAAGCTCTTCGTCGAGCAGTGTGTCGACCTCGCCTCGTGCCGATGCATAAGTGGCAATCGCCGCGATCACGCCAGCGCCCATCAACGCACCGAGCAGTGCGACGAGAAGCCGGCGGCGGATCGAGAACGTGCGCATCAGTCGAGCTTGTAACCCAACCCGCGCACATTGCGAATCAACGATTCACCCAGCTTCTTCCGCAGATTGTGAATGTGGACTTCAACCGCGTTGCTGCCTACAGCTTCGTTCCATCCATAAAGTTTTTCTTCCAGTTGGGCGCGTGAAACCACGCCGCCGGCGCGCTCTGCGAGCGCGAACAACAATGCGAACTCGCGCGCCGACAGGTCGATCGCTTGCCCTTTCTGCAGCACTTCATGCGTAGCCGGATTCAGACTCAGCGCGCCATGTGTCAACACCGGTTGCGCGCGGCCCGCTGCACGCCTGAGCAGTGCGCGCACGCGCGCCGATAGTTCGTGAAGATCGAATGGCTTCACTAGATAGTCATCGGCGCCGGCATCCAGACCCGCGATGCGATCAGCCACCGTGTCTCGCGCGGTGATGATCAGAACGGGTACATCCACCTGGCGCGCGCGCAAGCTCTTGAGCGTGTCGATGCCGTCGCGCCTTGGCAATCCGAGGTCGAGCAGAACCAGTGAATACGCGTGCGTGTCGAGCGACAGGTCGGCCGCGCGACCATCACGTACCCAGTCGACTGCATACCCGTCTGCAGCCAGGCCGGCAACAACGGCCTCGCCGATCATCGGATCATCTTCGACAACTAGAACGCGCATGAGTGGAGCGCTGCGGCGGTGCGGGGCTGCAACGATAACGCGGCTGTCGCTAGTCGAATATTCGACAACGAGCGACCCACCAGGAATCCGTGGGCAATCGGTGGGTGGCATCCGCTGAATCTGCATTCAGTTCCGGCATTCAGCTGGGTCAAATGGAGAACCACATGAAAGCATCATTCTTTGGGTTTGGGTTAGCGACGGAGCGCGAGTTCTTCCGTCTACGCCTTCTGCGCGCGCTGGCAGTGGCGGTCGTAACGCATTCGACTGGCGGACTCGGTTCAGTCTATGCAGGCGAGCCGTTAGCAGATAAGCACGACTTCCTGAACGAAGTCGCATCGCCAAGTTTTGAAGGCAGGACTGTTAGGTTGGAAGAGTTGTTCTGGATGTGTGATTACGCATCGAGCGTCGGTGATCTCGATGTCGCGCAGGCGGAGCAGTGTGAGGCGGTCAGGGAACATTTGAAGCGCGATAAGTTCGTCGGCGACTCTGGGAAACTGCTTGCATGGTGGCGTCTCAACAAGGACGTTGCCCACCGCGAACTGGCCGGTGTCCGCAGCGATGCCAGTGAATGCGTGAACGTCGCGCACTCTGGGTCGAGGAGCCAGCCATGAATCACTGCGCGATCAGCCAGCTCTTTTTTAGCGAAACGTACATGGTTCCGGCTGAACAAACGCGCAATGCCTCTTCAGGGGGCTGCCGCACGGCCACAGCTACGCCAATCGAATGATCGACGCAATGGCT
>Ga0136634_10000854_pt1 | contig 12234 bp, 11 predicted proteins | sample AntDrymUQ8332106_2_FD_104654 | JGI IMG/M metagenome (GOLD analysis project Ga0136634, IMG submission 104654) | Polar desert sand microbial communities from Dry Valleys, Antarctica - metaG UQ833 (21.06) | ecosystem: Environmental > Terrestrial > Soil > Desert | place: Antarctica: Dry Valley... | reverse complement strand
TGTAGTTAAATAATTTTAAAGTATCGGAACAACCCTTATCAGATACAATAAGCTGGAGATCAAAAGAGCCACTGTCTTCAAATACATGAGCGGGATTTTGTAAATCAGAAGTGCCTCCATCACCAAATTCCCATTCCCATTGATCTGCACTACCTGTAGAAAGATCAGAGAAATTTACGGGTGTAAAGGCGCAAACATTTTTAGGATCTCCCGTAAAATTTGCTACAGGTTTAATACCTGCCTTTACGCCTTGTGGAATAAAAACCGTATCTGTACAACCCTTTGAACTTGTTATGATCAATTTAATATCGTATATCCCTGTTGTAAATACATGCGACGGGCTTACCAGGGTGGATGAGGTGCCATCTCCAAAATCCCATAAATATTTTGTAACAGGATCATTTGAAATTACAGAAGTTGAAAATGATACGGTAAGGGGTGCACAACCTTCCTCGGGCAAATTGTTGATGGTTGCCTCGGGTAATGCAAGATTGATATATTGTTGCCTGATCAGGGTATCAGTACATCCATATAAATTTGTACTTATTAATGTTACGGTAAAAGCTCCCAATGATGTATAGGTATGGGTTGGATTAGTTTGAGTTGATGTTGTGCCATCACCAAAATCCCATTTTGAATTTATAGAACTGGTACTTGTATTGGTAAACTGTACAGTTAATGGAACCTGGCAACCAGAAACAGGGTTACCTGTAAACAAGGACACCGCTTTTGGTAAAACAACGATTGTTTTTACAACCGAATCTATACATGCCCCGAAATTACTTATTAGTTTAACCGCATATTTTCCTGTGGAAGAATAAGTTTTTACCGGATTAAATGAAGTATCAATTGTACCATCACCAAATTTCCAGAGTGAACTCAATGGTACAGGTAAAGAGATATTGTTTAGTATAAAAGGGTTGTTTACACATACACTATCCGGAGCTGTAAAATCTGCGCTCACTGATCCGATTGTTATTGCATTTGGTTTAATAAGTGTATCAGAGCAACCCGTGCTGTTTGTTACTATTAAACGTACAGTAAAACTTCCGGGATTATTATACGTATGTGATGGATTTAAAAGTGGTGAACTACTGCCATCACCAAAATTCCATGAATAGCTTAAAGCACCTGTTCCGGTGGAAAGATTTAAAAATTGAATGCTTGCAGGTGGTGAACAATTATTAGGAACCGTATTAGAAAAATCTGAATTTACTCCATTATTTATATGCACATACTGCAAGCGGGTGAGTGTATTAAAACAATTATTACTATTGGTTATCCTCAGGGATACATTGTAATTTCCTCCCGATGAATAAATATGAACAGGATTTTGTAAAGTGGAGGTAATGCCATCACCAAAATCCCATTCCCATTTTGTAATATTACCGCTTCCTGCAATACTCAAGTCTGAAAATTGTACTGGCAATGGAAAACATCCGGATAATGGTGTGCCTGAAAAATTTACTTCGGGCTGTGCAAAGAGTGTTATATACTGTGTTTTGATAATTGAATCTGCACCACTGGCATTTTGTACAACCAGTTTCACATTATATTGCCCGGGGTTAAAATAAGTAACTGAAGGATTTTGAAGAAATGAGACCGTTCCATTACCCAGATCCCATTTCCATTGAGTAGGGGATCCTGTAGATTCATCTTTAAAATTTACCACCAGGGGAGCGCAACCTGATAAAGGATTTGCGGAAAAAAAGGCAACCGGCTGGGCCTGGCTCAAAAAACCGAATAATAACAATACCACAGTGATACTACTGGTTTTAACCAGTAAGTTAGTGGGCATAGATTTTTGCTTTGCTTTTATGAAATGGATATACAGTTTAACGCAATATCCCTAACTCCTCACTTATAAAAAATTTGTTTTTTAAAAAAATAAAAAATGTATGTTAAAGTCTTTCCATGTGCAATATTTTGGGATCGATTGTTCCCCAGGGAGCTAATTCCATCACGGGAATTGCTTTTTTAATAAATTTCCATTGCCTGTTTAAAAAAATAAATTCTTTTGGAACAGGCAGTTCAGAAAGTGTAATTACTAATTTACTAAAATCTTCATTTGTACTCCATGTTCCATCGTAAATAACAGCAGGGTTGCTATTCATTGTAGCGGTCATAGGACCCTGGTAATACGTATTTTTTAATAATTTAAAAGTATAGCCAGTATATTCAGATGTGATATCCTTACCACTATCAGTCGCCAGTTTTACTCTAAAATCCCTGTTTAAAATATTTGTTTCAAAATACTGTTCGTAAACATTAACTATGTAATCAGGGGGATTGGATTTTTTGCAGCTGCCTGCAAACAGCAGGAATGCTATAATCATAGCTATATAAAACCTCGATTTATATATGATAGCAATTAAGTTTTGTTCGTTAAGATACGTAAATTTTAGAGAATTTTTCAGTGGTATAGGTTATAAAATATTGGCTGTTTAATGATTCTCCCGTAGCATGGAGGCATAAATCACCTGAATTATAATAACGGCCATATTGATAAATGTGCTGCCTTAACCAGCTCAAAACAACCTGGTTTTGCCCACTGGAAATTTCGTCTTCCAATGAAGGTGTAAGTTTTTTTATTGCCGCATACATTTGAGAAGCATACAAACTTCCTATACTGTAAGTTGCAAAATAGCCAAAACTTCCATGGCTCCAGTGTACATCCTGCAAACATCCGTTAAGATCATCCGGAACTTTTACACCCAGGTATTTGAAGTATTGTTCATTCCAATATTCGGGTATATCACTTGTAGCAAGGCTTCCCTCTATTAACTTTTTTTCCAGCTCGTAACGGATCATCACATGGAAATGATAAGTAAGTTCATCAGCTTCCGTTCTTATTAAAGATGGATGTACTTTATTTATTCCCTTATAAAATTTTTCCAGGGGGATATCATTTAATTGATCGGGAAATTTTTCCCTGAGCAGTGGATAGTTGTGTTTCCAGAATGATAGTCCACGGCCTATGCAATTTTCCCAAAGCCTGCTTTGACTTTCATGTATACTCACGCTGCAATATTCTCCCAAAGGCAATCCATATTGGTCTTCTGGCAAACCCTGTTCATACAATGCATGCCCGCCTTCATGAATACAACTCCAGGTCATATTGCCAAAATCATTTTCTTTTATACGCGTAGTTACCCGTACATCTTTATTGTTGAAATTTGTTGTAAACGGATGCTCACTGGTATCCTGTCTGCCAGCTTCAAAATCAAAACCTATGCGTTTAAGTATTTCAATACCAAATTCCCATTGCTTGTCTTTTTCATAGTGCCGATGTAGAAATGAATTATCAATAGGTGACTGTTCTTTTATTTTATCCAGTAATACACTGAGAGATGGGCGCAGGGAATTAAATAATGCATCAGTTATTTCTACTGTTAAGCCTTTATCATAATCATTCATCAATGCATCATAAGGATGGGCTTTATACCCGATAATATCTGCCTCTTGTCTTTTTAACTCTATTACTTCATGTAATGCATTACGGAAGACAGAAAAGGAATTTTCTTTTCTTGCGCGTATCCATAAATGATAACTTTTATTAACAGCCACGCTCAGTTTGCGGATAAAAGCCGGTGTGAATTTTTTACTTCTGTTGTAATCTTCCAGGCTCAATAAAACATTTCTTTTTTCTTTATGACCGAGGTCATTCTTATCAGCAAGATCATTAAGAAGGTCACCTACTTTATTATCAATAAACTGCTCGTGTGCCATTTCACTGAGCGTAGCGATCTGTTGTCCGCGAAATATATTTCCTTTAACAGGCAAATATGTTTCCTGGTCCCATTGCAAAACAGCAGATGCATATTTTACATCAGCAATTTTTTGAACGATGTTTTTGTATTGAAGATATTGTTGATTTGAATCCACCTACAACATTTTATAAACGAAGATCGCTTTTTCGGTAATATTCGGATCAGAAGGATCAGTACTTATAATATGTGCCAGGTATCCATTGCTGTTATATGTATATTTTCCGGTATAATCAGTTTCATAATTATAAATAGAATAGCCGTAATCTGTTGCTTCAACTGTGTGCAAACGATTATTATTCTGTGGCATTTCAAAAGGCAGGGTTTCTCCACTCGGAAATATCTGGAAGGTTTTAAAATTGCTCAATTTCTTAAATGGAGAAGGTTTATCATCATAAGTAATATTTGATACTGTTGTATAAATTACTCCTGAATTAAGAATGGTTTTGCCTCTACTTGATATTATATTCCCTTTTGCATCAAGCTGCGCTGTATCTCTCCGGGTATAGTCCTCTGTACCCCCCGTTGGATTATATAATTCAGTTGCTGTCTCTACACCGTATATCATGTTGTTTGCATATTGATAATTAAAGATTCTTTTATATGTACCTGGATTAAAAACATCTGTAAGTTTCTCAATAACGGAATCGGCTATTCGCTGGCCGGCAGTATTATAAGTGAAATAACTAATGATGGTATCTGTAAATGAATTATCCTGAGGATCAGTTGATACTAAAACAGATTTTGATGGCGATGTATCCATCGAATTATAAAAATATTATATAACTACAACTGGAAATAAGGGTGATGAGTTAATAGATAAGGAATCAATGACTTTTATTACCCTTTTTTGATTATCATAAAAATAAGTCCTCGTCCCTGATGTATCAGTATCAGCTATTCCATTACCATAAAACACAGCGTATATTTTTGACAAATAATTACTATCAAGGTTTACAGGTGAATTAATTATGTTATCATCAGGAATAATTTCTTTTTGGCAGCCTGTAAGTAATATAATTCCTACAAAAAGAGATACGAAAAGAATTTTCATTGCCATGCTTTTTTTAAAATCGATTAATTTGTGTAAATAAATACTGACTTGTAATTGAAATATATGCAGCTAATTATAAATTCATTTGAAGATTATCATTATTATAAATAGATAATAATTGGAATTTATAAGATTTTTTATAATACCGTTGCTATTTTTTTTATTCACCGGGATATTAATTTAGATTGTAGGTTAGCTTTATAAAGAAAAAATAAAATGCGGATTGAAGATATAATAAATAGTTTAGAAAAAATTGCTCCACTGTTCTTGCAGGAAGATTATGATAATGCAGGTTTACTAACGGGCAATTTTAACTGGGATTGTACAGGAATGATTATTTCACTTGATGTTACTGAAGCTGTAATTGACGAAGCAAAAGAAAAAAAATGCAATTTAATAATCGCACATCATCCCATTATTTTTCAGGGCTTAAAAAAAATTACAGGAAAAAATTATGTAGAAAGGATAATCATTAGTGCCATAAAAAATGATATTGCCATTTATGCCATACATACCAATCTTGATAATGTAAAGATGGGAGTAAATCAAAGGATTGCAGAGGTTTTGAATTTACAGGATGTTAAGCTTTTACAACCCAAAAAATCGCTTTTAGAAAAGTTGGTGACCTTTGCCCCTGTGGATAAAGCCGAACAGATACGCCTGGCATTGTTTAATGCCGGTGCTGGTAACCTTGGCAAATACAGTGAATGTAGTTTTAATTCGGAGGGTACAGGTACTTTTAAGGCAGGAGAAGGGGCAGATCCATTTGTTGGTGAAATGGGTAAAAGGCATGAGGAGAAAGAAGTTAAAATAGAAGTAATATTTCCGGTATATCTTGAACAGCAGTTAATTACAGCCTTAACAAAGGCACATCCTTATGAAGAGGTGGCGTATGATATTTTTGCCCTCGGAAATTATTCCACCCTGGCAGGAAGCGGGGTGATAGGGCATCTTACTGATCCATTAAGCGAAACCCAGCTGCTTCAGGAGATCCGTTCCGCTTTCGGCTTAAAAAGTATCCGCCATAGCGGTTTTTTAGGAAAACAAGTTAAAAAAATAGCCCTTTGCGGAGGTGCGGGCATTTTTCTTCTTCCAGCCGCAATTTCAAGCCAGGCCGATGTTTTCATCACATCTGATATTAAATACCATGATTTTTTTGATGCAGACGGGAAAATTTTATTAGCAGATATCGGGCATTATGAAAGCGAACAGTTCACTATTGATTTACTGTTTGACATTTTAAGCAAAAAATTTCCTAACTTTGCCGTCCTTAAAACGGGTGTAAACACCAATCCCGTAAACTATTTCGTGGCACAATAGATCCTGATTGCTCATGAAAGATTTGCTGTAAAAGAGTTGTAACATCAATGCATGGTAATTAGATATGCCGGTTAATTAAAAAAATAAAAAAACAATATGGCTTCAGTAAAAGAGTTTTCAGTTGAAGAAAAATTATCTTCTATGGTTCGTTTGCAAAAAATTGACAGCAAGCTTGATGAAGTGCAAATTCTGAAAGGTGAACTTCCAATGGAAGTGAAAGATCTTGAAGATGAGATAGAAGGTTTACATGCCCGCCAGACCAGGGTGGAAGAAGAGATAAATGGCATTACAGAATTTATTGAGCAAAAAAAAGATGGAATAAAAGACGCGCAGGCTCTTATAAAGAAATATGAAAAGCAAAGTGAGAATGTAAAAAATAACCGTGAATTTGAAGCTATCAATAAAGAAATTGAAATGCAGCAGCTTGAAGAAAAGCTTTGCGAAAAACATATTAAAGATGCTACAGAAGAGATAGCTGAGAAAGCAAGGCAACTGGAATTTGCAAAGAAAGCTGTTTCTACTAAAGAACACAACCTGAAAGGAAAAAAGGATGAGCTTGAAAAGATCATAAAGGATACGGAGAAAGAAGAAAAACATTATAATAAAGATGCTGGTGAAGCACGTAGTCATGTAGACGAAAGGCTTTTATTAAGTTATGACCGGATCCGTAAAAATTATCGTAACGGCCTGGCAGTTGTGCCTGTGGAAAGAGATAGCTGTGGTGGTTGCTTTCATGCTATTCCGCCACAAAAGCAAAGTGAAATAAAGCTCCGTAAAAAAGTTATGGTTTGTGAAAACTGTGGCCGTATATTAATTGATGCGGATTTGAATGACACGGTTGTGGTTAAATAATTTTCTATACCATTATATCTTTTAATTGAAGATTTTAAAAGCTCCTGCATATATGTATGGGGCTTTTCTTTTTATAATGTTTTTTAAAAAACTAAAAACTAAAAACTAAGAACTAAGAACTAAGAACTAAGAACTAAGAATTTAAAACTGCAAATTTATACCTTACTTTTCTTAAATTGTTAGCTGTATGTTAGCTAAACTTCATATAGAGAATTATGCAATCATAGATAACCTGGAAATTGTTTTTACAGGCAATCTCAATATTATCACCGGCGAAACCGGCGCGGGAAAAAGCATTCTAATGGGTGCACTGAATTTAATTTTAGGTGAACGTGCAGATAATTCTGTACTCCGGCAGGAAAATAAAAAATGCATTGTTGAAGGTTTTTTTGAAGTTAAAAATAATAAGCAGTTAAAGGAATTTATGGTGGCTAATGATCTTGATGATGAAGAAGAGATCGTGCTTAGAAGGGAAATAGGATCAAATGGTAAATCCCGAAGTTTTATTAATGATACACCTGCCAACCTTGCACAGCTAAAAGAACTGTCCCTGCTTTTAGTAGATCTGCACCAGCAGTTTGATACACTTGATCTTAGTAGTGAAAATTTTCAGAGAATGGTAATGGATTCTCTGGGAAATAATAATGAATTGCTTCAAAAGCTTTCAGAAGTTTACCGCAAATATTCAACACAAAAAAAGGAACTGGAGACATTGAGGTTATTACAGCTTAATGCCAATAAGGAGTTGGATTATAACCAGTTTTTATTCGATGAACTCAATGAGCTTGGGTTTACAGAAAATGAACTGGAAGATCTCGACATTGAATTAAGCTTGCTAAGCAATGTTGAAAATATTAAAAAGCAAATATCAGAGGTCTATTATGGATTAAAAGATACAGAACAACCTTTGGTGCAGCAATTAAAAGTATTACAGCAAAAACTGCAGGGAGTGCAGCAATTCCATAAAGAGATTGCTGAATTACATAACCGCATCAGCATTTCCATCATAGATCTAAAGGATGTTGCCGATGAATTAGAAAGGATCGATGATTCAATTAGTTATGATGCAGAGCGGATCAGTTTTATTAATGAAAGAATTTCAGCAGGATACAGGCTTCAAAAAAAACATGGTGTTACATCAACCAATGAATTAATTGAGATAAATAAAATTCTTAGTGAAAAATTAAATGCAGTAATGAATGCTTCTGTTTCAATAGAAAAAATGGAAGCCGGGTTAATTGAACTGGAAAATCAGGCAATGCAGATTGCAAAAATTATTTCAGTCAACCGGAACCAGGAGATTATACCTTTTACACAAAAAGTAAATGTATTACTGGCACAGATAGGGATGCCCAATGCAAAGTTCAAAGTATCAATTCAGCCAGCGAGCCTAACCATAAACGGAACTGATGCCATAGAATTTTTATTTGATGCAAATAAAAGTGGTCGTTTTGAGCCCTTGCGTAAAGTTGCCAGTGGCGGTGAACTCAGCAGGTTGATGTTGAGTATAAAATCACTTGTAGCCAAAAAACAGCAATTACCTACTCTTATATTTGATGAGATCGATACAGGGATCAGTGGTGAAGCTGCAAGGCAGGTAGGCTTGATCATGAAGACATTATCTGAAAGCCACCAGTTAATTTCTATAACCCACCAGCCACAGATAGCTGCTAAAGCAGATGCCCATTTTTTTGTGTTTAAAGAAATAAAAAAAGATAAGATCGTTACTTCTATACGCTTATTGACAAATGATGAGCGTATAACTACAATAGCACAGATGTTAAGTGGGGAAAAACCAACAGCAGCTGCTCTTGAAAATGCGAGGGAGATGGTGGGCAATTAGCCGGAAAGACATAGGGTAGGAGTAAGATGTAAGATGTATTTTTAAATAAAGTGTCCCACGTCTATAGACGTGGGACGTCTTCATGTATTAAACTCACTTTATACCTTGCAAAAGATCATACTTGTAGTAATAGTTATTCTTTCCTGCATAGTTGCTTACATCGTCCATTTAACGCTTAAAAAATATATTAATCCAAAGCGGTCATTTGCACATTTATTATTGTATATGATTGCTCACTTTGCAGCTATTTTTATGATCCTTTTCTTATTAAATTATTTATTATTAAGATACCGTAGCTTATTGTTTAATCTATAACTGTATTACATTTACTAAAATTTAGTACTTAACCTTTATTAATTGAAATATGACATACAATTTATTAAAAGGAAAGAAAGGAATTATTTTCGGCGCTCTTGATGAAAGGTCAATAGCATGGATTACAGCTATCAGGTGTCATGAAGAAGGTGCAGAGATTATTCTTACAAATGCCCCTGTTGCAATGCGTATGGGAGAAATTAATAAGCTTGCTGAAAAAATCAGTGCTCCAGTAATCCCTTGCGATGTTAGCAGCGCCGAAGATGTAGATAACCTCATAGCAAAAGCCAAGGAACATTTTGGAGGGAGATTTGATTTTATTCTGCATTCTATAGGCATGAGTGTGAATGTTCGTAAAGGAAAACATTATACAGAAATAGATTATGGTTTTAATTCAAAAACACTTGACATTTCTTCTATGAGCCTGCACCGGGTTTTGGCCACATGCATGAAAAAAGAAGCGCTCAATGACTGGTCAAGTGTTGTTGCCCTAACATATATAGCTTCACAAAGAGTATTTCCTGATTATAATGAAATGGCCGATGCAAAGGCCTTGCTGGAAAGCGTTGCACGTAGTTTTGGATATCATTATGGTGTTAAACAACATGTAAGGGTAAACACTGTTTCCCAATCACCAACGCGCACAACTGCCGGTAGTGGTGTAAAAGGGTTTGACGGCTTTATAAATTATGCAGAAAAAATGAGTCCCCTGGGGAATGCAAGTGCAGAAGATTGTGGCAATTTTATTGTCGTCATGTTTTCTGACCTTACACGAATGATAACAATGCAGAACCTGTTTCATGATGGTGGCTTTTCATTCACCGGTGTAACACAGAATATAATAGAGCAAATGGAAAAATAATAATTTGCAAGTCCCCATAAAAGTTGGCTTTTATTTTGCGTTATTATTATTTTAATAATTAAAATTTTATAAGATGCTTGATAATTTAATGAACCTGATAAAAGGCAATTCATCTGAAGCTGTTATCAATAACCCCGCTATACCCAATGATAAAAATAATGCTGCAGTGGAAGCAGCCGGTACTTCCATTTTGGGCACATTAAAAAATTCCCTTTCCAATGGTAAAATAGGAGAAGTGCTGGCTTATTTTAAAAAACATGGCATAGGAGGCGGGGAATCTGATAATATAGTGAAAGAAGCCACCGCAGATTATTCTAAAAATCTGCAAAAAGATCTGAATGTAAGTGCGTCAGAAGCAAATTCAATAGCAGAGAAAGTTGTGCCCGCTACTATGAGCCAGCTGGCAACAAAAACAGTGGATCCTTCCGATAAAAGTTTCTCTATCCAGGATATATTCAGCAAATTAAGTGGTGGCAAATCAGATAAAGTAAATTTCCAGGATATGCTTAACCGTTTTGATGGCGGTAAACTGGATCACGATCGGGATGGTAATGTAGATATGCAGGATTTAAAATCAATGTTTTCAGGTGATGGAGGTTTGGTAGATAAAGTAAAAGGATTTTTTAAATAATTCACAACATAAAAGTTCTCATATTAACTTAATGATAAAGCCGTTCATTTTTTTGAACGGCTTTATCATTGCATGTATAATTTTTATTAATATTCATCTTCATTAAAAAAGAAATCTTCCTGGCTGGGGTAGTCAGGCCATATATCATCCAATCCTTCATAAATTTCCCCTTCATCTTCCAGTTCCTGTAAATTTTCAATTACTTCAATTGGGGCTCCGCTGCGTATACTGTAATCGATAAGTTCATCTTTTGTTGCAGGCCAGGGAGCATCTTCGAGGTGCGAGGCTAGTTCTAGTGTCCAAAACATATTAAAAAATGGGTTTTATTTTTTTGCAAATGTATAAGTTCGTAGGAAATAACCAAAAGTGTTTTTGACGTAAGGATTTATTTTAGGGCTTCTTCTATTATTTAACGTGTTTTCGAAGATGCCGGATATACTGATTCAACTGAACAGGAAGCTGTTATAACGTCTTTCAGTTCAGTGTTATTTATTTAATTATTTTCGGGTCATGCTGAGTGGAAAAAACATTACCCGGAATTATGGTCCCTTACAGGTTTTAAAAGGGGTGGATATAACAATTAGTAAAGGAGAAATTGTAAGTATAGTTGGTTCTTCAGGTGCGGGAAAAAGTACATTACTGCATATACTGGGAACCCTGGATAAACCCGGTAAAGGGGAAATATTTTTAAATAATCAGCGGATAGATAAATTAAATGGAAAAACCCTCGCTGGATTTCGAAATAAAAATATTGGTTTTATTTTCCAGTTTCATCATCTGCTCCCGGAATTTACTGCATTGGAAAATGTGTGCATACCAGGATGGATAGCTGGCCGCAATAAAAAAGAAACGATTGCCCGCGCAAGTGAATTATTATCATCACTTGGCTTACAGGACAGGTTAGAAAATAAGCCACAACAATTATCAGGCGGTGAGCAACAAAGAGTAGCAGTTGCACGGGCTCTTATTAATAATCCTTCTATAGTTATGGCAGACGAGCCAACTGGTAATTTAGATTCTGAGAATGCCCGCGATCTTCACAGGCTTTTTATTGATTTGAGAAACAAATATGAACAAACTTTTTTGATCGTAACACACAATGAAGAATTAGCAAAAATGGGCGACAGGATATTGCATATGAAAGATGGAAAAATGATTAGCTAGTTAATATTCCAGCAATTTTTTAATCCTCTCTGCTACTTTCTCTGCATTAGGCAGCATCGCCTGCTCCAGTAAAATATTCATAGGCACTGCAGGCAGATTTAATGCACCCAATACTTCTACCGGGGAATCAAGAGAAGTAAAGCAGGCTTTGGAAATACGTGCTGCTAGCGCTTCTGCAAAGGAATTATTTTGTTGTTCTTCAGTGAGGACAAGACATTTGCCGTGTTTCATAACTGTAGCGAATACCAGCCCCTCATCCAACGGAAATAAAGTACGTAAATCAATTATTTCTACTTTCCCTGTAAATTGTTTTGCGGCTGCTTTTGCCCAATACACACCCATTCCATATGTTATGATGCAACAACTATCTCCTGATTTTATATGTTGAGTTTCCGCTTCAAGTACAACTGCGCCTTTACCTAACGG
>Ga0136634_10000853_pt1 | contig 12237 bp, 10 predicted proteins | sample AntDrymUQ8332106_2_FD_104654 | JGI IMG/M metagenome (GOLD analysis project Ga0136634, IMG submission 104654) | Polar desert sand microbial communities from Dry Valleys, Antarctica - metaG UQ833 (21.06) | ecosystem: Environmental > Terrestrial > Soil > Desert | place: Antarctica: Dry Valley... | reverse complement strand
CCCTCGGCGATGCGGGCCTTGTCCTCGGCCGTCACGGTCACGTTGGCGGGTGAGAGCAGGAACACCTTCTGGGTGACCCGCTCGATCGAGCCGTGCAGGCCGAAGATCAGACCCGCGGCGAAGTCGACCAGCCGCTTCGCGTCCGAGTCGTCCATCTCGCTGAGGTTCATGATCACCGGAGTGCCGTCGCGGAAGTTCTCCCCGATCGTGCGGGCTTCGTTGTACGTCCGCGGGTGCAGCGTGGTGATGCGCGACAGCTCGGCGGCACTCATGTTGCGCTGCTCAGGGGACCTGATCGTGCGCTGCTCCGATGTGACGACGCCGCGCGTGACGCGATGGCTGCCGTTGGCAGACAAGAGGGAGTCCTCCCTGGCCGTGGCGACCGGTCGGTTCTGACGGCGCTCGTCATGAGCGGCCTCCGGCTCGTCGTCATAGTCGTCGTAGTCGTCATAACGGTCCTGGTCCTCGACGAGACCCAGGTAGACGGCCATCTTGCGCATGGTGCCGGCCATTGCGCCCCTTAGCGGTTCAGTGTCGGCGCCGATGGTGCCGGCGCCTGCCGTCGACGATCCGTTGCAGTCACTGACGGATCTCGTTCACATTCGGTTCATGACAAGAAGCTCTCGCGATCGGCACGCTACCCGAGGGCGGACCGCCGACCGAGTAATGCCGAGCCGACACGCAGGTGTGTCGCGCCCGCCGCGATCGCCGCTTCGAGATCGCCGCTCATCCCGGCCGAGATGTCTGTCGCGAGCGGGTGGCTGCGGCGGAGCTCGGAGGCAATCGCGGCCAGGCGTGCGAATGCGGGCGCTGGGTCGGATGCCAGCGGGGCGACCGCCATCACGCCGCCGAGCTCGAGGTTCGCGGCCGCCGCGATCGCGTCCGCGAGCGCTGGGACTTCGGTCGGCTCTGCTCCCCCGCGCGGCGCGTGCGAGGCGACTCCGGGGGCGCCACGCGCGACGTCCGGTTCCGCCGTCGGCTGCAGAGCGACCTGCACGAGCGCGCGCAGCGTACGTCCCGCGTCCCCGGCAGCCCGGTCGAGTGCGGTGACGACGCGGGCCCGGTCGACCGAGTGGACGACATCGGCGTACGCCGCGACCGAGCGGGCTTTCCGGCTCTGGACCTGGCCGACGAAATGCCAGTGCAGATCGAGGTCCGCGAGCTCGGCCGCCTTGGTTGCGGCCTCCTGGTCGCGGTTCTCGCCGACTTCTCTCACACCCAGATCGGCGAGCAGCCGTATGTCCGACGCGGGGAATGTCTTGGTCACAGCGACAACCGTGATGTCTGCGGAGTCACGACCAACCGCCGCACAGGCTCGTCGTACCCGCTCGTTCAGGGCCGCGAGCTGCGCCTCGATCTCGTGCCGGCGGCGGTCGGGGTCGGCCATCGGCCCATCCTGCCTGGCGACGCCAACTGACCCTTGCTCACAGCATTCGCGTGGTGCTACGGTTCGTTGGTCAAGTAACGAACCCCCTAACCAGGACAGGAGGTGCCGGGTGTTCGACGAACGCAGCCCGATCTACGTCCAGATCGCTGAGCAGATCAAGAACGACATCGTGAACGGCATCCTCCTGGAGGACGAGCAGGTCATGTCCACGAACCAGTACGCCGCGTTCTACCGGATCAACCCGGCCACCGCGGCGAAAGCGTTCCAGCAGCTCGTGGATGACGGCGTTCTCTACAAGAGGCGCGGCATCGGCATGTTCGTGAGCCGCACCGCGCGCGAGGAGCTGCGATCCGCGCGCCGGGATCGGTTCTTCGCCGACGTGGTCGACCCGATGATCGCGGCCGCGCAAGCCATCGGAGTGCCGCTGGACGAGGTCGTACGCCGCGTGGAGTCGAGTCGGCGGCACCCGGCCGTCCCCGCAGCGGGGGCCGCCCTCACACCGACGAGCGGCACGCACGCAACAGCAGAGAAGGCATCGCGATGAGCCTGGGAGTGGAGATGCGCGAGCGGGATGACGTACGCGTCGGCCTGAGTGTCGAGACGCGCAACCTCACCGTCCGCTTCGGTGCGACGGCTGCCATAAACGACCTGACGATCAGCCTTGAACCAGGGAAGATCCACGGGCTGCTCGGGCGCAACGGCTCGGGCAAGAGCACGCTTGCCGCGACCTTCGCGGCGTTCCGCGCGCCGACGAGTGGCAGTGTCCGCGTGGGCGGCCACGACCCGTACGAGCACGCGCGCACGGCGAGCCAGATCTGTTTGATCCGCGAGGGCGGCGATATCTACGACCAGCAGTCGGTTACGTGCGCGTTGGCACTGTCGCGGTCGATGCGGCCGTACTGGGACGAGAAGTACGCGAAGTACCTGATCCGACGCTTCCAGCTGCCGCTCGGCAAAAAGGCGCAGCGGCTGTCCCGAGGACAGCGCTCCGCCCTTGGCGTGACGCTCGGGCTGGCGAGCCGCGCACCGCTTACGATCTTCGACGAGTCCTATCTCGGCATGGATGCGCCGTCCCGGGAGATCTTCTACGAGGAGCTGCTGCCCGACTATGTCGCGCACCCGCGCACGATCATCGTGTCCACTCATCTGATCGGGGAAGTGGCCTCATTGTTCGAGGAAGTCCTCGTCATCGACCGCGGGCGCCTCGTCGTGCAGGGCGACGCTGACGATCTCCGCACCCGCGGCGTGGAGGTCGTCGGACCCGCAGCGACGGTCGATCGCTTCGTCTCCGGGCTCACCGTGCTGGCGGAGCGGCGGCTCGGCGCGACCACGTCTGCAACGGTCTACGGCCGCCTCAACCGCGAGCGCGAGCGCGACGCCGCAGCCGCAGGTCTCAGCCTCGGACCCGTCGGCCTGCAGGACCTGTTCATCCACCTGACGTCGCCCGACGACCCAGCCATCGGTGACCCAGCCGCGGCGTTGCCACCGGACGGAGCATCCCGATGACGGACGCACTCGGGCACGGCACGACGGGCACTGCGGGATTTGGGAGAACTGCACGCTCAGGCGGAGTCGACGTGACACCGCAGGACGACAGTGCGCAACCCGGCCTCGATGTCGGTGTGCCGACGCCTGCACCGCGGGATGTGCCGCGCTCAGTGGTCTTTCGCCACCTGGTCCAGGTGCAGGGCAGGATCGTGGGCCTGTACTGGGTGATCGTCGTGGTCGCGTTTGCGCTGATCGGCGCCGCGTACGCCTTCTTCTCGCGCAACGTCGAGCTCAGCGTGTGGGACTGGGCGACCCAGTCACCGAAGTACTTCCTGCTGGCAATGGGCACGATACTCACCGCGGCATATCTGCCCGTCTTCGTCGCCCACGGCGTGACCCGACGAACGTTCGCGCTCATGGCGACCGTGTGGGTCCTGCTGGTCACCGTCTCCGCCGGCGTGATCATGGCGCTCGGCTATCTCGTCGAGGGGTTCGTGTACGACGCGGCCGGCTGGCCGCAGGCTCTCACCTCTCCGCACCTCTATGACAGCGCGGGCGAGAGCGTGCTCATCTTCACGGAGTTCGCGCTGCTGACGCTGGGACACATGGTGACCGGCTGGTTGATCGGCACCGGGTACTACCGATGGGGCTGGTGGTGGGGCACTGCGTTCATGGTTCCCGCCCTGCTGCCGGCGGTCGTCGTCGAGCTGGCCCTGAGCACGTCCTGGATCGGCGAGCTGATAGAGACGGTCTTCGACTATTCGCCGCCACCGCTGGGCTTCGGCGTCATGATCTCGCTGTGCGGCGCGGCCGCCGGGCTGGTGGCGACCTTCACACTGGTCCGGACAACCCCGTTGCGGTCCAAGGTCTGAGCCTCGCTCCTCACGGCACTGGGCGGCCCCGTGCTATCCGCTGGATGGCACGGGGTCACCCTGTGCCATTCCTTTGGGCGCGGGGCCACCCCGTGCTGTTCGCGGAGTGGTGCAGAGTCACCCACCGGAGTCGTGGTGGCGGCTCCTCGCGTTCGTTGGTTCCTGCGCAGGACGAAGGGGATTCAGCGCAGGACGACGACGCCGGCGTGGCGCCCGGTCACCCCGTCGCGGCGGTGGGAGTACAGGGCGGGGCTCTCGTAGGTGCAACCACCGACCTGGGTCGCGTCGACGCCGAGATCATGCAACGTTGCCAGGGCTCCGGCGCCGATGTCGACACCGGGCGTGCCCCACTGCGTGGTGGTGGCCGCCGCTGGAACCGCAGCTGCCACCTCGTCCCGCGTCAGGGCCGGGACCTCGTAGCAGCGACCGCAGATCGCCGGCCCGACACGGCCGACGAGTTCGCGCGCGCCGAGATCTCGCAACTTCTGGACCACTGCGACCAACACGCCGACGACAAGCCCGACGCGGCCGGCGTGCGCGACGCCGATGATGCCCGCACCCGGGTCCGCGAGCATGACGGGCGCGCAATCGGCTCCCATCGCGACAAGTGCCAGCTCACGCCGGGCGGTGACGACGGCGTCGACGCGGGGCGCCGAACGCGGAGGATCGGTGAGCACCGCGACGTCTCGGCCGTGCACCTGAGCCATGAGAACCAGCCGGTCGGTCACGACGCCGACCGCAGCCGCCACCCGTTGCCTGTTCTCGGCGACCGCGGCCGGATCGTCGCCGACACGGCCACCGAGGTTCAGGAAGTCGTACGGCGGCGCGCTCACCCCGCCGAGCCGGTCGGTGGTGGCGAAGACGACACCACCGACGTGCTCGGTCCAGGCGAGCGCACCTCGCACCTCCGGCTTGTGCGGCCCGTCGGCGCCGGGCTCAGCCGGCGGCAACGGTCGATCCACCGACCGCACCGCATCCGTTGGGCACGGGCCTATTTAAGGAAGTCAGGGACGTCGAGGTCGTCACCCGTCGTGTCGTCGAAGAAGATTCGGCGCGGCTCCCGCGTCGTCGTCGGTGGTGCGGTACGGGTCCCGGTGGGCGTTCCGGCGGTCGCAGGTGCTGGCTGCCGTCCGTCGTAGGAAGTGCTGCCGTTGCTTGACGTTGGTGCCGCCGTGCGCGCACCGACCCCGACGTACTCCCCCAGCCTGCGTTCCGACCTTGCTGCCTGCTGCCGCTCAGCGCGTGCCGCCTCGACCCGCTCCAGACGCGCCATCTCGGCCCGCTCCGCTTCGAGCTCGCGACGGGTCGGGCCCTGCTCCTTGCGCTTGGGCATGCCGCCGTCGAAGCCGGCCGCGATGACCGTCACCCGCACCTCGTCGCCGAGCGCGTCGTCGATGACCGCACCGAAGATGATGTTGGCCTCCGGGTGCGCGGCCTGGGCGACGAGCTGCGCCGACTCGTTGATCTCGAACAACCCGAGGTCGGAGCCGCCCTGGATCGAGAGCAGAACTCCGTGCGCCCCATCGATCGACGCCTCGAGCAGCGGGCTGGAGATCGCCAGCTCGGCCGCCGCGACCGCCCGGTCGTCGCCCCGTGCGGACCCGATGCCCATGAGCGCGGAGCCGGCGTTGGACATCACCGACTTGACGTCGGCGAAGTCGAGGTTGATCAGGCCCGGCGTCGTGATGAGGTCGGTGATGCCCTGCACGCCGGACAGCAGGACCTGGTCGGCCGACTTGAACGCATCCAGGACGCTCACGCTGCGGTCGGAGATCGAGAGCAGCCGGTCGTTCGGGATGACGATGAGGGTGTCGACCTCTTCGCGCAGGTCCTCGATGCCGTGCTCGGCCTGACCGGCCCGCCGCTTGCCCTCGAAGCCGAACGGCCGCGTCACGACGCCGATCGTCAGCGCGCCCAGCGACCGGGCGATCCGCGCCACCACTGGCGCGCCACCGGTGCCCGTACCACCGCCTTCCCCAGCGGTGACGAACACCATGTCAGCGCCCTTGAGGACTTCTTCGATGTCCTCGGCGTGATCCTCCGCCGCCTTGCGGCCGACACTCGGGTCGGCGCCGGCGCCGAGGCCACGGGTGAGCTCGCGACCGATGTCGAGCTTCACGTCGGCGTCACTCATGAGCAGTGCCTGCGCGTCGGTGTTGATCGCGATGAACTCGACGCCCTTGAGCCCCACCTCGATCATGCGGTTGATGGCGTTGACCCCACCACCGCCGATGCCGACGACCTTGATGACCGCCAGGTAGTTCTGCGGTGCTGCCACGTCGCGCGCCTCTCGCCTCGTGTTGTCGGGCCGCCCGGAGGGCGCCCCGCGGTACGGATAGTCCGTGGTTCGAATGTCCAGCTGTTGGATTGGCTAGCGGCTGTGAACGATGTCTTCGCTTGTCGACCTTCACCCTCAGGTAGAGGGTTATAGTTATGTCAACCCGTCGATGGTTGAGAACGTTAGAAACCACATCGGTGTGATTCAACGCGACACGCCGCCAGGGTGCCCGCGGCCCAAAATCTTGCGAGCCCGTCAGCCGGCGAAGCGGTGGGGCGTTGCTACCGGCCTTGCAGGTCAAGGTGTTGCGGATGGCAGCGGCCGTATCGCCGGGACCTCGGGAGCGCTCACGTTGTAGACCGTCGCGGGAGTCGCCATCAGCTTCGTGAGGACTTGCGCTTTGCGTGAGTTGTTCTCTGCGCTCCCCCATTCCACGACGACCCCGTCTGCCAAGTGCAGGGCGATCGAGTCGAGCGTCGGCGCGCTGACCTCCGCGATCCGGGCCCGGAGCGCGACCGGGAGGTCGCTCACGACGGCCAGCACGGCGTCCAGCACCGCACTGTCCAGCGCGGCGTCGGCTGCGCGCAGCACGGGCACGCCCGCCGGCGACGCCGTCGGGTTGGCGAACTCCACACCCGTCATGTCGTACACACCGAAACCATCAGGACCCGCGACCACGAGCGCTGGGTCGCGCTCGTCGATGGTGATCACCAGCGTGTCGGGCCAGGCGCGGCGGAGCTCGACCGACTCCACCGGCCGCAGCCCACGGACGCGTCGGGCCACTGCGTCGGTGTCGACACGCGCGAGGGGAACTCCGATGTCTACCTGTGCGGCCGTGAGAACCTCCCCGGCCGTCGCCGTGACAGCGCCCTCCACCTCGACCCGGTCGACGACGAGCCAGCTGGAGAGGAAGAAGCCGTACGCAGCGAAGGCGACCACGACGAACGCAGCGCCTGCGAGGAGGACCACGCGCAAGCGGCTCAGTCGGGGTTTGCCGCGTCCGGCCCCGCTCGTTTCGCCGCTGCGCGCCCCGCTCGTTTCGCCGCTGCGCGCCACGCTCGACCCGCCCGCCCGAGACCGAACAGCCGAAGAGGTCCCGGCACCCGCCGCCGGCGGCCGGCTCTCGGCGCTCATCGGGAATCCCGTTCGGCGAGCAGTTCCAGCACCTCCGGACCGACAAGGGTGACGTCACCCGCGCCGAAGGTGATGACTACATCGCCGGGACGGCTGCGTGCGACGAGCACGGCCGGGACCGCCGACCACGAGGGCTCGTACGCGACACGCTCCGGCGCGAGCGGGACCGCGACGGCGACCAGCGCGCCCGTGACACCCGGCACCGGGTCCTCCCGCGCGGCGAAGACGTCCATGACGACCACCTCGTCGGCGAGGCCCAGAGCCGCACCGAACTCCGCCGCGAAGTGGCGGGTGCGGGTGTACAGGTGCGGCTGGAAGCAGGCGACGACGCGCCCGCCGAGGGCGACGTCACGTGCCGCCGAGAGGACCGCTCGCAGCTCGGTCGGATGGTGGGCGTAGTCGTCGTACACCCTCACGCCGCCCACCGCGCCCTTGAACTCGAACCGGCGGCGGGTCCCCGCGAAGCCGGCCAGCCCGTCGAGCAGCTCGCGGCCGGCAAAACCCAGGCCGGAGCCGACGGCGTACGCGGCGCCGGCGTTCAGCGCGTTGTGACGCCCCGGCAGGCGGAGCTGGACCCGGCCCAGTCGGCGCCCACGATCGACCACCTCGAACCCGGCTCGACCGCCGGTGGTCGACACCTGCGCAAGTCGAACGTCGGCATCGGCGCGAGTGCCGTACGTGCGAACGTCGACGCCGCGGGCCCGCGCACCGTCGGCGAGCCGCAGCGACCCGGCGTCATCCGCACACGCCACCAGGAAGCCGTCCGGCGCGATCCGACCCACGAGGTCGACGAATGCCTGCTCGACGGCCTCGACCGTGCCGTAGTGGTCGAGGTGGTCGGCCTCGACGTTGGTCACCACGGCGACCTGCGGCTGCAGCAGCAGGAACGAGCCGTCGCTCTCGTCGGCCTCGGCCACGAAGACATCACCGGTGCCGTGGTGGGCGTTGGCGCCGGTGTTGTTGAGGCTGCCACCGATTGCGAAGGACGGGTCTGCGCCGCAGTGCTGCAGCGCGACGGTCAGCATCGAGGTCGTCGTCGTCTTGCCGTGCGTACCGGCGACCGCCACGCCCCGCCGTCCCGCCATCACCGCGGCGAGCGCGGCTGCGCGGTGCAGCACCGGGAGCCGTCGCCGCCGAGCCTCGACGACCTCCGGGTTGCGGTCCCGGATCGCGGAGGAGACGACGACCACGTCGACGTCCTCGATGTTCTCGGCCCGGTGCCCGATGCTCACCCAGGCGCCGAGGGCGCGCAGGACCTCGACCGCCGCGGACTCCTTGAGGTCGCTGCCCGACACCGTCATCCCCCGGGCGAGCATGATCCGCGCGATGCCGCTCATCCCTGCGCCGCCGATGCCGACGAAATGCACGCGGCCCAGCTCCTCCGCGGCGCCCGCGCGACCTGCGGCGGCCGCCGGCCGCGTCACGTCAGGCCTCGTGCGGATGCGGGCTTCCGGGCCGACGCGGCCTCACGGACGAGTGCTGCAAGTCGTACGTCGCCGTCCTTGACCCCGTGTCGGGCGGACGCGGCTGCCATGGCCTCCAGGCGTACGTCGTCGCGTACGAGCTCGATGACGGCCCGGCGCACCCATTCCGTGGTGAGCGCCGCATCGTCGACCAGCAACCCACCGCCAGCCGCCACGACCGGCTCCGCGTTGAGGCGCTGCTCACCGTTGCCCACAGGCAACGGGACGTACACCGCCGGCAACCCGACCGCCGTCACCTCGGCGACGGTGTTGGCGCCGCCACGACAGACGACGAGGTCAGCGGCCGCGAACGCGAGCTCCATCCGGTCGACGAACGGCACCACGACGTACGGCGGCCGCCCGTTCTCGCCGGACCTGTCAACGCGGGCCCTGTCAGCGCAAGCACTGCCATCGCCAGGACGATCGGCGACACCGGGCACCGCCTTGCCGGCGCCGGCGACGTGCAGCACCTGGATGTCCGCCGCGCCGAGGTCTTCGGCGAGCGCGCCGAACGTCTCGTTGAGTCGCTGCGCACCCAATGAACCGCCGGTGACGAGCAGTGTGCGGCGGTCGGGGTGCAAGCCGAAGGCAGCCCGCGCCTCCGCCCGGCGGGCCAGCCGGTCCAGTCCGGTGATCGCCGTCCGCAGCGGCATCCCGAGGTGGCGCGCCCGCGCCAGCGGGGTGCCCTGGGTCGCGACCGCGACGTACGGCGTGAGGCGAGCGCCCAGACGGTTGGCGAACCCGGGTCGCGCATTCGCCTCGTGCACGACGATCGGCACCCTGGCGCGCTTGGCGGCGAGGTAGGCCGGGGCGGACACGTACCCCCCGAAACCCACGACCACGTCGGTGCCGCGGATGACGCCCTGGGCAGCGGAGACAGCGCCGCCGAGGCGCCCGGGCAGGCGGACGAGGTCGACCGAGGGGCGGCGCGGCAGTGGCACCTTGGGCACGACCGCGAGCCGGTAGCCGCGCTCCGGGACGAGTCGCGACTCGAGGCCCTCCGTCGTGCCGAGCGCCACGATCTGGGTCAGCGGGTCCTCGCGGCACAGGCAGTCAGCCAGGGCCAGCAGCGGGATCACATGCCCGCCGCTGCCCCCACCGGCCAGCACCACCGACAGGGGGCGGGACCCGCTGCTCGTCCCGGCCGCGCCCGCACGGGCCATCAGCGGCCCATCAGCGGTATGGCCGCGACGGCAGGAAGACGTGCCGAAGGCTGTTGCGCCGACGCGCCGCCAAGGCCTCGGGGGCGCCCGGCTCGTTCCGCGCGAACGACAGGAGCATCCCGATCGCGAGCATCGTCGGGAGCAGCGCGGAGCCGCCGTACGACACGAGCGGCAGCGGGATACCGGTGATGGGCAGGACTCCGATGACCGCGCCGATGTTGACCAGCGCCTGGACGGTGAGCCAGCCGGTCGCGGCGGATGCCGCGAGCCGGGTGAACCGGTCCGTGGTGCGGCTGGCGATGCGCAGGCCGGCGTACGCCAGGAGGCCGAACAGGGCGATGACGGCCAGCGTGCCCACGAGCCCGAGCTCCTCACCGATCACGGCGAAGATGAAGTCGGTGTGCGCCTCGGGCAGCGTCCCCCACTTCTGGCGGCTGGCGCCGAGCCCTACTCCCCACCAGCCGCCCGTCGACAGTGCCAGCAGGCTGTGCCCGCCCTGGAAGCCGGAGCCCTGCAGCTGGGCGAACGGGTCCATGAAGCCGGTGACGCGGGAGAGGCGCTCCGCGTCCTGGGCGATGAAGTACACCAGCACCGCCGTGACCAGAGATCCGGCGAAAAGGAAGAGCCGGAACGGGGTGCCGACAACCCACATCAGCACGAGCAGGATCGCCAGCAGGACCATGGTCGTGCCGAGGTCGCGGCCGAGCATGACCAGCGTCGCCAGAATTCCGCCGACCGGGATGAGCGGCACGATGAGGTGTCGCCACTGCCTCAGCAGCGCGCGCTTGCGGGTCAGCAGGTCGGCACCCCACAGCACGAGGGCGAGCTTCGCGAACTCCGACGGCTGCAGCCGGAACGGCCCTCCGAACTCGATCCAGTTCCGGTTGCCCTTGACCTCGACACCCAGCCCAGGCACCTGGACGAGCAGCAGCAGGACGAGAGTGCCGAGCAGCGCGGGGTACGCCAGCCGGCGCCAGTTGCGGGCCGACAACCTCGTGGCGACGAACATCATGGGCAGCCCGACCGACACCCACATGACCTGGCGCAGGAAGATCGAGTACGAGCTGGCGCCGTCGGTCTGGCGCAGTGACAGCACGCTGGAGGCGGACAGCACCATCACCAGCCCCAGCGTGAGCAGCAGGGCGGAGACGCCGAGGACCAGGTGGTAGGAGGTCAGTGGGCGGTCGAGCGCCCGGCCAAAGGCCACGAAGCGCGCGCTGCGACTGCCGGTCGAGCTCTCGGCTGCGGGGTCGGCGCCCGGGGTCTTCGGTGGCGGGGTCTTCGGTGGCGGGGTCTTCGGTGGCGGTGTCTTCGGATGCGGGCCGTCGGGGGAAGGCTTCTGGGCGGCGGTGGCAGTCACACCCTCTCCCCCGAGTCGTCGGCACGGTCATCGCCGAAGGTGGTGTTGCGGGTCGGTGCGTCGCCCCCGAGCTCTGGGGCCACAGGGTCGCCGCTCGCGCGGAGGTCGCCGGTGCCTGTCGGACGGCCCGCACGGTGAACCGCCGCGGCGAACGCGTCACCGCGCGCGCCGTAGTCGGTGAACATGTCCCAGGACGCGCACGCGGGGGCGAGCAGCACCGTGTCGCCCCTGGCCGCGAGTCGCGTGGCCGCGGCGACGACGACGTCCATGGCCCCAGTCTCCGTGTCGGCCACGTCGACGACGGGGACCTCGGGCGCGTGTCGCGCCAGCGCGTCCGCGATCAGCGCCCGGTCGGCGCCGAGCAGCACCGCGCCGCGCAGGCGGGACGCGGTGGAGAGCACCAGCTCGTCGAAGTCCGCGCCCTTTGCCAGCCCGCCGGCGATCCAGACCACGCCGTCGTACGCGACGAGCGAGGCGGCCGCGGCGTGAGGGTTGGTCGCTTTGGAGTCGTCGACATAGGCGACGCCGGCGTACGTGCCGACCGTCGCGATCCGATGTGGATCGGGCCTGAATGCCTGCAGGCCCGCGCGGACCGACTCGGCGCGTACGCCGGCGGCACGCCCGAGAGCCGCGGCCGCGAGCGCATCGGACACCGTGTGCGGTGCGAACGGCACGACGTCGTGCAGCTGGGCCAGCTCCACCGCGTGGTTGGGGTCGTCGACGAACGCGCGGTCGACCAGCAGGTCGTCGACGACCCCGAGTGCGTCCGGCGGCGGCACGTCGAGGGTGATGCCGATCGACCGGCAGCCCGGCGCGACCGCAGCGGCCCGGGCAAGCGCCTCGAGGCGCGGGTCGGCCAGGTCGTACACGCACGCGACCTGGCAGCCATTGAAGACGCGTCCCTTGACTGCGACGTACTCCTCGTACGACCCGTGCCAGTCCAGGTGATCTGGTGCGAGGTTGAGCAGCGCCGCCGCCAGCGGCCGCACCGACGGCGCGTAGTGGATCTGGAAGCTGGAGAGCTCGACCGCGATCATGTCGAACGCGCGCTCCTCGTCAAGGACGACGTCCAGCAGCGGCGTGCCGACGTTG
>Ga0136634_10000852_pt1 | contig 12246 bp, 14 predicted proteins | sample AntDrymUQ8332106_2_FD_104654 | JGI IMG/M metagenome (GOLD analysis project Ga0136634, IMG submission 104654) | Polar desert sand microbial communities from Dry Valleys, Antarctica - metaG UQ833 (21.06) | ecosystem: Environmental > Terrestrial > Soil > Desert | place: Antarctica: Dry Valley... | reverse complement strand
GGCGACGTCGACCAGCGCCGCTGAGAGCCGGTTGCGTGTCGTGGCGTTGACCCCGTGACGCGCAACCACCTCAGGGTTCAACCATTGACCATCCCGTGGAACCGACATGTACCTGAAGGGCCGACACCATGGCACGAGAGCAGAGCAGCGGCGCCACCTCGGTTGGCGCCCACAACCAACGTCAGCATGACCGAGACGAGGGCCATCGTCCCGACCGGGACACCTCGGGCGAGGGCCGGCGAGATCGCGAGAGCGCGGCCCGCGACAAGTTCGGCGGGGTGAACATCGGCGCCAGTTTCTTCGGCTGGATCGTCGCCATCGGCATCGCCGTACTCCTGACCAGCAGCATCGGCGCGGTCGGTGCCTCCGTAGGGTTCAGTGGCAACCTGTCGCAGTCCGCGGCCGAACGCCAGGCCGGCAGCATCGGCATCGCCGCAGCCGTCGTGCTGCTGCTGGTGCTCGTGATCGGCTACTACACCGGCGGCTATGTCGCCGGTCGCATGTCGCGATTCGACGGCGGCCGCCAGGGCACGATGGTCTGGGTGATCGGGCTGCTCGTCACCATCGTCGCCATCGCGCTCGGTGCCGTTTTCGGCTCGCAGTACAACATCCTCGACCGGGTCAGTTTGCCGCGCCTCCCGATCAACATCGGGCAGTTCGGATGGGGTGCGCTGGTCACCGGGATCGCCGTCATCGTGCTGACGCTGCTCGCGGCCGTGATCGGCGGCAAGGTGGGGCACCGATACCACGATCGCGTCGACCGTGCCGTCAGCCGCTGAGAGGAGTCGGGACGACGTGGTGCGCGATTACTCCGGCCGCACACGCGACCGAGCGCCAGCGAGCGGGAGGCGGAACGCCCAGCGCTTCGTCACGCACGACGATCCAACGTGGCGCGAATCGATGATCGGGTCGGCATACCTTCTCGGGGCCTTCGGCCTCGGCGTGGGGGTAGGGCTGGCCAGTGCTTTGGTTCTGCGGCGGCGTCGTACTTAGTCGGTGGCCGTAGTGTCGACGCCGCCGACGAGGCGGAAGGTGCGCCACCGGCGAACGGCAGCGAGAGACGGCGTTCAGCTCTCCATCCGGGCGAGCTCGATGCGGTTCAGCAGGTCCTCCAAGGACTCCTCGAACTCTTCGGCGGCGTGGTCCTCGGTGAGGGCCTCACGCAATTCCCGCACCGTCGGATGACGCGGTGCGCTCTCATTTGCGCCATCCTCCTCCAGCACGTCGAGCGGACCCAGGTCTGCACCAAGCGTTGCCACCTCCAGGAGCAGGTGCCCGAGCAGGAAACTGCTGAAGGCGCGGTACGCGCGAACCGCCGAATCCGAACTGAACCCCTCGCTCATCAGGCCGCTCAGGAACGCCTCGACCCAATGCAGGCTGCGCAGCGGTGGCCTCAGCCAAGGTGCCTCCGCCGGACGGGAGGCAACCAATGGGAACGCCTTTGGATGTGACAGTGCCATCCGGCGGACTCCATGGGCGAGGCGCTGCAGAAAGTCTTGCCAACCGTCGGTCGGCTCCTCAATGACGTCGTCGTCGTCGCCAAGAGTGTTGGTCATGGCGTCCGCGATCGCGTCGAGCAGGGCCTCCCGACCGGACACGTAGCGGTACAGGGACATGGCCTCGACGCCCAGCACACTGCCCAGCCGTCGCATGGACAGGCCCGGGAGTCCGAACTCGTCGATGTAGGCGAGTGCGGCGGCCACGATGCGGTCCCGGGATAGCGCCACACGCGCCGGTGGGGGCTCTCCTCCCTCCACGGCCGCACGATCAGCGTCGAGGCTCGCGGCCTTTGCCGCGGCTTCCTCCTCGGAGATGGTTGCATCCGCAGCCAGCTTTCCGGCGTGCTGACCACCGGTCTCGTCTGAGTCGGACTCTCGTGCCATTACGTCTCCGGGAGGGGAATGGTGTGCGGGTCAGACTTAACGGCTGTCGTGCCGGTCAGCCGGTCGTCCAGCCCGCATGAGGCGGGGGCTTGCATACGCAACTATGGCGTACGGAGGGCCACGTCGCAGCCCGAAGCCGATGTGCTGGACCTCGTGGCGGTGGCGCCCCGTGGTCGGCATCGTCGTCCCGTCGCGATCCTTGCCGGGACGGTCCCACGGTCGTGTCGACAAGGTGACGAGGACAACGTGTGAGACGCAGAGGTGCTTGTGCGAGCCGACTGCTCTGAGCGGTTTGGCCTCAGCCACGGGATCCGGCCGGAGAGGAGGTGCAAACGCCCACGACGCCGAGCTCGCTGCGTTCATCATCAGCACAAGGCCGCTGGTCATCGGCGGCGCCGCTGTCAGCATCGCGGTCATCTGGTCGTCAGGAGGGGTAGCGTCCGAGGTGGGGACCGGGCCGGTGGGAATTGAGTCGTGCCGCACGTGGCGGTAGTCACGCGCGCCGGGAAGTGCTGGGTCCGGTATCTTGGGTAGAGCGAGTGTCACACGCTTCGCTTCCCTGGACCTCGGTAGCGATCACGCGCACGCCCCACTACTGCCCGAGGAGGTCCACGGCCTTGACTGCGTCGTCCAGTCCAAGCTCCCTCTGCGATGGACGGTCCCGGAATTCTCGTCGACCGGGCCTCGATAGCCCGGTGAGGCTGGTTCCCGCAGGGGTTCTTTCTGCTGTGATCGCGGATCGGCAGACACCGTCAGGGCAGCACCGCGGACCCAGCGAGGACGACGAACTCCATTACCGTCGTTCGGCACGGCGAGCGTAGTTGTCGTGTGCTTCTCGCCGAACCGTGATCTTGTCGAACTCCGGCGAGCGCGACTTGAAGCCCTGGTGCGGCGTCCGTACCAAGATGCCCAGGCGGGCCAATCGAGGTTGCAACAGGTGTGCCGCGCGGCTGTCGACGGGTTGGGGCTCTCTGGAGCCGTGGTGTCGTTGATGGTTGCGTCAGAATCGGGGAGCGTGGGCTCTGAGGCAATCGCAGCCAGCTGGGGTGTGGGTGCCGAAGCGGTCGAGGAGCTCCAGTTCAGCCTGGGGGAGGGTCCCAGCCGGGATGCGTTCATTCTGAGCCGGCCCGTGCTCGAACCAGACCTGGAGAAGAGCATCGGAAGGTGGCCGGGCTACGCGCCCGCGGCACTCGGGGCGGGTATCGGCTCAGTCTTCGCGTTCCCCCTGCTGGTGGGGGCCATGCGCTTGGGCGTTCTCAGCCTCTATGACGCAGTGGCGCGGACACTGAGCGAAGGCGAACTTGCCGACAGCCTTGCGCTGAACGAGTTCGCCACACGGTACGTCCTTGACCATCCACTGGGCGGTGAGGGCGGTGAGGGCGGCGACGCGAGTGTGCTGGACGAACTGGAGTTTCGTGACGAGATTTACCAGGCCCAGGGGATGGTGATGGTTGCCCTGAACGTGAGCCTGGCCGAAGCACTGGCCCGGATGCGAGCTCACGCGTTCGTCACCGAACAGAACTTGACGGCGCTGGCGGCTGACATCATCTATGGCAGGGCATGGTTGTTGGCCGCCACCGAGGACGAATGAACAATGCCAACCGAAGCAGAGTCGATTGATCGAGAGGTAGACGCATGATCTCCACCGGAAAATTGTCCGACCTGTTCGTTGAGGTTGCGGACACGCTCGTCGCCGACTTCGACGTGGTCGACTTCCTCCACAACCTGACCCGTCATGCGGCCGCGGTCAGCGGGGCCGGTGCCGTTGGACTATTGCTGACCGACCAACGCGGCAATCTGGAGTTCATGGCAGCCTCCAACGCGACCGGCGAGCTTCTTGAGCTGTGGCAGTTGCAGAGCGAGGAGGGTCCGTGCCTGGATTGCTTCCGAACCCGTGAACCGGTCATCAACGCTGATCTGACCAATGCCGAGAGCAGGTGGCCGGTGTTCGCGCCCAAGGCCGTCGCGGCTGGTTACCAGTCGGTGCATGCCTTCCCGATGAGGCTGCGTGACGAGGTCATCGGGGCGCTGAACCTCTTCGGCTCCTCGGACACCTTGTTCGAACCCGAGGATGTCCGGGTCGTGCAGGCACTTGCCGATGTTGCCACCATCGCGATCCTCCAAGAGCGCAGTCTTGCCAGAGCCGAACTGCTCACCGAGCAGCTCCAAGGCGCGCTGAACAGTCGTGTGGTCATCGAGCAGGCCAAGGGGGCGGTGGCGACGATCGCAGGTGTGAGCGTGGATGAGGCCTTCGAGCTGCTGCGTAAGCAGGCCCGGTCGACGCACCAGCGGCTGGTTGACGTGGCGCACTCCGTACTGTCCGGCTCCAATGCTGAGTACAAGATCGGAGTCTGACTCCGGTCCGTCAAGTGGCTTGGTTCAGTGCCGCACCCGGGATCAAGCGGCTTGCCGACGCCTACCCCGACCGGCCGAAATCAACTTCTGCCTGGTGATGACCGAGGAATGGCGCCGTGACCGTGACGACGGCGAGGCGGTCCTGCACAATTGGAACCGTCTTCCCGCAACCCTCCATACATCCTCGCGAAACCCCCTCGAGTTAGATCGGTGTCGAGTCCTTGTCGCTTGCCAGCGGTATGGGACCACGTCGTCGCCACGAGCATGGGACCACCTGGAGTTGTCGGTGAGCATCACAGGGCCTCACTTTGGGGGCTCTACACAGACAAAGGTTCGGCCGAGGTCTGAAACCGCCGGTCTCGAGCAGCGATCTGGCTGGCTTCGTAGTTGGTGAGGTTGCGGAAGCCGAGGGCGGATCCGCGTAGGTGCTCGAGCCTGCCGTTGATCGCCTCGGTCGGTCCGCTGGTGGCCGGGTCTGTCGAAGTAGGCCGAACGTCGTCGGTGCGCTTCAGGGTCCGGCTACCGACCCTTCGAGCAAGACGCCGCGAACCTCTTCTTCCAGCTCGTCTCATCCCGCTACGAACACGCATCCCTGATCCTGACCAGCAACCTGCCGTTCTCCAGCTGGGGCGGCGTGTTCGGGGACCAGGCCGTCGCCGCCGCGATGATCGACCGGATCGTCCGCTTGAGGTACCTGCCGACCACGCCAACGACTCGTGCACTGATTAGCGTGCGGGGAGTGATCACCACTTTCCTCGTCGAACATCCTTGGATCACGACCGCTACGTTCGTGTCGCTAGTCACGATCGGCCCTGTCGTGGGCTACTGGCTCATCGATCGCCCGCTGCTCGCCAAGGTGCTTGCGTTAGCCAGCACGCTTCCTATCGCGGTTTTGACCCTGGTTCCTGCTAGCCGGGAACTCGCCGTGGGCTGCGCGACTGAGTGGGACCTTCCGACGTTCGGAGCAGTCGAACTCATGGCGAACGTGGTGCTCTTCGTCCCACCCGCGCTCCTTCTCGGCGTCGGCTTCCGACGGCCGTTAGTTGTCCTGCTTGGGGCCAGCATGGTCTCCGGTCTGGTCGAAGTGACCCAAGCCTTCGTCACGGCGCTAGGCCGTTCCTGCACTACAAATGACTGGCTCGCCAACACCCTAGGAGCAGCCCTGGGTGCTGCGATCGCGACTCTGGCGTTTCGACTACGTCGCCGCGCCAACGAGGTCCCGCGGGTGTAGTTGCGAGCTGCCTGGACCTTGGTGGCAATCTGCCCGCCATCGCCCTCGTCATGCCACCGCTCTGACGCCGAACGGCTAACGTCATAACTGGTCTCGCCAGACAGCCGACTTCAGGATGTCGTGGCGGATCTTGCCGGTCGGTGTGCCACCCAGCACCTCGAAGGCTTGCTGGTGGCCTTCGAGGAACGCCTCCAGGCCCTGAGTCGAATACGCGTCCAGCGCCGCTATCTCCTCGTCCGAGGCAGGGTGAAGCTGACGCCGTGCTCCTCCCACGCGATGCTGATGCTGGTCAGCCAGGGACGCGTCGCTGGACATGGTCGCCGTTACCTTCAGGGCCGAGAGCCATCCGCTGCACCGGCGAGCCGACTCGGCTGAATGACCGCTTCGATGGTGTCTTCGATCGGTCACACGGTCGGCCATCGCTGCTGGGTCCATCATGTGCTGGTCCTCGGTCTGCGGCTCAGCGGAGCTTCGGGAGGATGTGCTCGCCGTAGAACGCGATCATCGCCTCGTAGTGAGGGCCCATGTTGGCGATGTAGAGGTCGTCGTACCCCGCCGAGGCGTAGGACTGAATCTGTTCAAGGTGGGCCGGGGGGTCATCGCCGGCGACGACCGATTCCCGGGTCATCTCCTTCGTGACGAGCTCGGAGGCCTGCTCGAAGTGCTCGGGAGTTGGCAGGATCTGGGCGAGCTCCCCAGGAAGGCCCGCGTTGGGCCACAGCCTATGGGCGTGCTGCCATCCCTCCTCGGCGGTCTGGGCCCAGGCAACCTTTGCCCCTGCCTGCGCCGGCTTCCCGCCGGAGGAGTCCTTGAACCGCTTCACCAGCTCCGCCTCCGGTGCGGTACTGATGTAGCCGTCGCCGATCCGCGCGGCGACGTCGGTCGCCTTGGGGCCGAACCCGGACACGAAGATCTCCGGCGGGGTCTCTGGCAGGTTGTAGATCCTCGCGTGGTCGACTTGGTAGTACTTGCCTTGCGTGGTGACGACCTCGCCGGTCCAGAGCCGGCGAATCAGGGCCACTGCCTCCTCCAGCATCTCCAGGCGGAGGTCGAGCGAAGGCCAGGGGCCACCGAGGATGTGCTCGTTCAGCGCCTCGCCGGAGCCCACACCCAAGGTGAACTTCCCCCCGAGCATCTCCCCACAGGTGGCTGCCGCCTGGGCGATCACGACAGGATGGGTTCGCACTGTCGGGCAGGTGACGGCAGTGGTCACTGGAAGATCGCACACCTGGCTCAGGGCGCCGATCACGCTCCACACGAACGGGCTGTTGCCCTGCTCACCGTTCCACGGGTGAAAGTGGTCGCTGATCCACAGCGCCTCGAAGCCAGCCCGCTCGGCGGCCCGCGCCTGAGCGATCAGCTGAGCGGGGTTGTACTCCTCCGTGGAGAGGAAGTAGCCGATCCTCATGTGTCCTCCGCAGCGATGGGTGTGGACTGCGTACCCAGCAAGGTCGGGGACATGCGATCCTTCGGCTCAACGTCAGTGCAGGCGGTCGGGCGTCCATTTGCCGACGTCAGTCCGGCACATCAGACAGCCCACATCCTGTCCGGCAGGCAGCCGAGGCCTCAGGCGTTGTCGGGTGGGTTGTCCACGCCAGACGGTGGTGAGGCGTGTCGGAGGTTGCAGTGGCGGGGCCTTCGAGGGTGGCGTGCCTTCGCGTGGTGTTACAGCCGGTGGTTGTTGTGCTCGGCTTCGCGGGGTTGTCTAGCCATGCCGCGACGAGCTCGCGGGTGACCACCCATGGTCGGTGTTGTTGTTGTCGATATCGGCACTGTGCGGCGGCGCCATCGCTGACGCGTGTGGGCCGCGTTTTACCTGGTCGGGCACAGTGGAAGTGGCTGGTGTAGAGGCCCTGTGGACGGAGACGGTATGCCACACCGTGGCGGGTGCGGGGCGACAGCACTGCTCGGTGGCCTCTTCGGCTCACTGGTGCTGAGTGCTTGCCAAGGCGCGTCGGTCTCTGACGATGGGTTGCCTGGTTCGGTTGGTGGCGGGGCTTCGGCAGGCGGCAGTCGTGGAGTCCCGGGCGTAGTTGCGCAGGCGTCTTCCACGGTCACGCTCGCGTTCGCCGGCGACGTCCACTTCGAGGTCGGACTACGAGGTCTGCTCGACCGCCCGGGTTCCACGCTCGGCCCGATGTCGAAGGTGCTCCGCCGGGCTGACCTGGCGATGGTGAACCTCGAGAGCGCCCTCGCGGGAGGCGGTGAGCCAGCGCGCAAGGAACTCGAGGACCCCGCCCGACGGTACTGGTTCCGCTCCCCGCCGTCCGCCTTGGACCTGTTGTACCGTTCTGGCGTCGATGTGGTGTCGATGGCAAACAACCATGGCGCCGACTACGGCCCCCGAGGTTTGCAGGACAGCTTGCGGGTGGCCAAGGACCACCCCATCGCGGTGGTCGGGGTAGGTCGCAACCCCGAGCAGGCCTACCGTCCGCACCGCGTCGACATCGACGGCACGACCGTCGCCGTTCTGGCCGCGGACACCTCACCTCGCGAGAGCGTCGACCCAACGTGGGCCGTCGAGGCGGGTCGCGGACCTGGCATCGCCGCTACCCGCACTGCGGCTGCGCCGCGGCTGCTGGCTGCGGTGCGGGAAGCCGCCCGTGCCGGTGACGTGGTCGTGGTGTACCTGCACTGGGGTGAGGAGAACGAGGTGCGCCCCACACGGCTCCAACGCAACTTGGCTGCCTCCCTCGCCCATGCCGGGGCGGACGTCGTGGTCGGGTCCCACGCACACCGGTTGCAGGGCGCTGGTCTGGTAGGCGGCGGCACCTACGTCAGCTACGGCCTGGGCAACTTCCTCTGGTACCACGGCCGGCAACGCGCGACCGGGGTGGTCGAGGTCACCCTGACCGACGGCCAGGTGAGCGACGCGAGGCTTCACCCTGGCCGCATCCCGTTGGACGGTGGCCAGGCCCAGCCGGTGCGTGGCGCTGCCCGCGAACGAGCCGTCGTCGCTTGGAGCGGCCTTGGAGTGGCGGCCGGGCTCGACGCCGCCCCGGGGACCTCACGGTCGCCCGCGGTCGACCCACCGCCCGCTGGTTCGGCCGGAGGAGACAGCACACGAGCCGACGAACCCAAGCCCTCGGCGCTGTCGCCCTACAAGGCACAGGTGCGCCGCATCCGGTCCGATGTGCGGCAGCGAATGCTCGGCAACAGCCACCGCCCGGGTTGCCCGGTGCCTCTGCGCGACCTGCGGCACTTGAGATTGACGTACATCGACTTCAACGACGAGGTCCATCGGGGCTCGATGGTGGTGCACGAGGCCGTGGCCGACGACGTCGTCGACGTGTTCCGCTCCCTGTACCGTGCCCGTTTCCCGGTCCAGCGGATGCGCCTGGTCGACACTTACGGGGGCGACGACGACCGTTCGATGGCGGCGAACAACACCTCCGGCTACAACTGCCGCCGTGTGGCCGGCTCCGCCGACCTCTCCGACCACGCCTACGGCCGAGCCATCGACATCAACCCCGTCCAGAACCCGTACGTGACCAGCGACGACGTCCGGCCACCGGCAGGGCGCCGCTTCGTCTCAGTCGGCCGCGACCCGGTGCTACCTCGGTACCGGGTGTCATCCGCCGCGACGACGCGGTCACCCGCGCGTTCGACCGCGTCGGCTGGACATGGGGTGGCGTTTGGCGTGACCCGGACTTCCAGCACTTCAGCGCTCCATAAGTCGCTGGAACGCCTGGGGCCCCCTGGCGTCCGTATCTCTTGGTCGAAGGCCTCGCGCCTTCGGTTTCTGCTCGGTGTCGTGGCGAGGGCCGTCGCCTGCCTCGCTGCGTTGGTGCCCCTCATGTTCGACAGCTACGGGGAGGAGTTGGCCAATGGCCCGGAACCGCTCAATCCAGAGATACTCGGGTGGGCATGAATCCTCAATGCTGCACTGCAAAATTCACTGCTGCTCAAAGCCAGGGCGCGGGTACTTGAGGGTCGTTATCGAGAACCTTCCGAGTCGGTGTTCGGAACTGAGCTGAGCAGCTCCTCGACGTGGGCTGCTCCACCGGCGGCTGCAGAACCCAGCTCATCGAGACGGGAGGTGGGCACCATTCGGTCCGGTCCCCGCAGGTCGATCGCGCCGATCGGTCGACCGCCGATCCTGATCACCGCCGAGACGCCGTTGGAGTAAGTGACGTCCTCTCCCCGACTGACGGCATATCCCTTCGCCCGCACCGTTGCCAGCTCGAGATCGAGTGCCTCCATGCTCGTGATGGTGGTGTCGGTGAGCCGCTCCAGGCGTTGGCCGAGCATTCCGTTCCGCTCGGCGACCGGCAACGCCGCGAGTAGAGCCTTTCCGGGCGATGAGGCGTGCAGCGACAAGGCCTGCCCTCCCCACTTCGGGGACGAGAACAGGGCGCTGTCGACTTGCTCGACGTAGTCGACACCGATCACGACATCGGACGCGCGCTCGAGTACCTGATGATCTTGCGTAGCGACGGTTTCCTCAACCAGGTCCTCCTCTCCCACGACGTGTTCCTCGGTTCGCACATGCGAGCGCGTGGCGGTCCCGGCTACACCTACTTCGCGCGCGAGCTGATTGCGCGACTGCACGACCTCGGACTCGACGATGACGAGATCCACCAGCTCACTGTCGAGAACCCTCGGGCAGCATTGACCGGCGAACGCGCACAATGAGTTGCCCCTTACCCGGGCCTGGGCATGCAGCCAGCCACTGAGCAGGGTCTATCGCGTTGGATCGGAGCAGGTTCGGGACGGCACCACAGTCTGATCGCCGTTGGTCCGGGGATGTCAGGGTCACCGATCGGGGAACTGTTGGATGACCAGACCGACCTCAGCGTCGGGGGTGCCGAGTTCGTAGATGGCGCCGTTGGTCGTGGTGAGTCGCCTGCCGCTGTCTCCCATGAGGTCGACGCGCATGCCGGCGTTGGAACAGTTGCGGACGTGGTGGGTGTCGCCGGTGGGGTCGGCGTACTCCCAGCCGATGCAGCGCGCCAGTGGCGCGTCGACCCTCACCCCCACGCGGAGGTCGGGTCCCCTCAGGGTCAGATCGAGACCGTCGGGGCGGGTGTGCACGGTGGGTCGCCGTGCCAGACCGCCCAGAGGGTGTCGGAAACCGGACAGGGAGAGTACGCCGTTGGCCACCCAAGGGACCAGGACCGGGCCGAGCCGGATCCGGCCGATCACCACGTCCAGCCAGGTCGAAGGGCTCTCGGCGAATCCTGCGCCGCGCAGCCATATCCACCGGTGGGCGTGCTCGCTACCCCAGTTGTGCCCGAGCATGCCGCGCCACCCGTCGAGGGCGGTCGTCTCACCGTTGATCTCGATGTTGCCGCTGAGCAGCATGTCGGGCCGGGGGCTGGTGGCCTTGGTCTTGGGGACCGGGGCGGCGTACATCCACGGGTACGGCAGGTGCGCGAGCGGTGGCTCGTCTCCGGTGAACGTGAGGTCCCAGCTCGCCGTCAGGCCCGGTGCCGCAACCGATCCCACGGCGCCGTCCCGGTACACCGACCCGTGGTCGCTGATGACCACCGGGCGTCCGGGCGCGGACGTCACCGTGCCACTCACCTTGGCTGCCCGTGGGCCATCGGGACGGAACTCGGTGAACCATAACGAGCCGACTGGGCCCCGGCCCGTCGGCTTGCGGACGGTGTAGCGGATCCAGAAGGCCCGATTGTGGATGGGATGGGTCGCGGTGAGGTACACGCTCTCGTAGTGGGGGAGGTCCAGCGGAATCGCGGGGAAGCGCGGCTCGAGGTAGTGCATGTTCGCTGCACCTCCACCATCCGCCGCGACGACTCTGACACCGCCACCGTAGCGGCGCGGCTGCCGGTCGGCATCTCGATCGCTCTCCCGGTCCGACTCGTTCCCAGCAGGGGCCGATCCCATGGCAGCCCGCACGCCCGCGAGAGGTCTCAGCGTGAGTGAACGCCCCCAATGAGGTCACCTATCAGCGTTCGTCCGCACAGTTCTGGCGGACAAAGCGGTGCATTGTCGTCGCGCGGTAGGCCACTCTTGATGGTGTCATTCTTGGTCCCGATCACGTTCTGGAGAGCGCGCCATCGATCGCCGTGACGATTGCCTTGGCCATCTCGAGGTACTGGCCCCGTCAGCGTTTCGACTTCTCGTTCTTGTCTGTGTCAACGAAGGTACGGAGCGTGGCGAGCGGCTACGGATGATCGCGTGTCGATTCGATGACTTTCCCTGTCGGCCGGCTCAGAGGTTTCCGGGACGGCAGATGGGCTCGGTCCGCTAAATCGCTGTGGTAGCTATGGGTATGCGCGGGCGATCAATCGACCGGGGACGAAGGGTTTCCAGCCGTGCGCGGGTTGCGCCAGCCGATCGGCTAGCAGATGCAGCACGGTCGGATTGTGCCCAAGGCCGTGGTGGCTGCTGAAGACCTCGACATTCTCGCGATGCTTCCCCGGGCTGAGACGGCAGGCCTGCCACGGCACGATCCCATCACTGCGGGAGTACACCGACGTCGCGGGCACGCGCAGTGAACCGGCCTCTCGCCAAGGTCGGGCGAGCACAGGCGAAGACAGGTGCATCCGAGCTAGCCGATCGAATGCGGCCGAAGTCGCGCGGCCGCGCCGGCCGCCCAGCCGTATGGGACTGCCCAAGGTCACGACCTGGCGCACGCTTCCCGGTGCCCGGCGAGCCAGCTCGTGGGCGTACATGCCTCCCAGACTCCATCCGATGATGGTGACCTTCTCACCGGAGCTCTAGGCCAGTGAGGCGAGGCGTCTGCGCAACCCGCTCACCACCGACTCCGAGGACCCGAGGTTCGCACCCAGCTTCCATCCCGAGACCGAGTAG
>Ga0136634_10000851_pt1 | contig 12259 bp, 14 predicted proteins | sample AntDrymUQ8332106_2_FD_104654 | JGI IMG/M metagenome (GOLD analysis project Ga0136634, IMG submission 104654) | Polar desert sand microbial communities from Dry Valleys, Antarctica - metaG UQ833 (21.06) | ecosystem: Environmental > Terrestrial > Soil > Desert | place: Antarctica: Dry Valley... | reverse complement strand
ATCCCGGTGTAGGCGTACATCCCGGCAGCGATGTCCGCGATCGAGACGCCGACCTTCGCGGGTGCCTCCGGGGAGCCGGTGATCGAGAGCAGGCCGGCCTCGCACTGGACCAACAGGTCATAGGCCTTCTTCTCGGTGTAGGGGCCACCACCGCCGTACCCCGAGATCGAGCAGTGGATCAGCTCGGGGTAGGACTCGTGCAGCTGTTCGGCACCCAGCCCCAGCCGGGTCGCGGCTCCAGGTGCGAGGTTCTGCACGAAGACGTCAGCCGACGCGACGAGCCGCTGCATCACCTCACGACCGTGTGCTGTCTTCAGGTCGAGCGCGATGGACTCCTTGGAACGGTTGAGCCAGACGAAGTGGCTCGACATTCCGCGCACGGTCTCGTCGTAGTCGCGGGCGAAGTCGCCGGGGCCCGGCCGCTCCACCTTGATGACGCGCGCACCGAGATCCGCCAGCTGGCGGGTGGCGAACGGCGCCGCGACCGCCTGCTCGATCGAGACGACGGTGAGGCCCTCGAGTGGCCGCATCGCTGAGCTCCCTCCTTCGGTCTGGTCGTGGTGGCGTCGGTACGTCGTCAGGGCGCGCTGCTAGCCGCCGCCGAGCAGGGCAAGGGAGAAGAACGGCACGTAGGTGACCACGAACAGCCCGGCCAGCAGGACCAAGGCGCTCGGCAGGGCTGCCTTCGCGACCTGCAGGACGCTCATGCCGGACAGGCCGCTGGCCACGAAGAGGTTCAGGCCGAAGGGCGGAGTCACCATCCCGATCTCCAGGTTCATCACCATGATGATGCCCAGGTGGATCGGGTTGATGCCGAGCTCCATCCCGATCGGCAGCAGGATCGGCGCGATGATCAAGATGGCGCTGGAGGTCTCCATGAAAGCGCCGACGAGCAGCAGCAACAAGTTGACGAGCAGCAGGAACGTGAACAGTGACAGGTTCATCCCCGTGAGCGTCTCGGTGATCTGCCCCGGTATCCGCTCCGAGGTGAGGACGAACGTGAACAGGATGCCGTTGGCAATGATGAACATGATCATCGCCGACGTCTTCGCGGACCCGAGCAGGATCGCACCCAGGTCCTTGACGGTGATCTCCCGGTAGAACACGAGGGCGACGATCAAGGCGTAGAACACCGCAACGGCGGCGGCCTCCGTGGGTGTGAAGAGGCCGCCGTAGATCCCGCCCAGCACCAGGAACGGAAGCACCAGACTGAGTCCTGCGTCCCGGAAGGCCTGCACTTTCTGCTTCGTGGTCATGACGATCTGGTGCTCGCCGGTGCCGTAGGCGCGTCGACGCGAGATGAAGATGACCAGGACCAGAAGCATCAGGCCGGCCAGGATGCCGGGGAGGATCCCCGCGATGAACAGGTCGCCGATGGACTGCTCGGTGGCGATGCCGTAGACGATCAGCGGGATGGATGGGGGCAGGAGGATGCCGAGAGATCCCGACGTGGCGATGATGCCGGTGCTGAACTCCCGGGGATAGCCCGATCTGATCATGGCGGGAATCAACAAGGTGCCCACCGCCACCACGGTGGCCGGGCTTGACCCTGAGATCGCGGCGAAGAACATGCACGACAACACTGCGGTCATCGCGAGGCCGCCCCGGAACTGGCCGACGACAGCGTTGCTCGCGTCGGTCAGCCGTCTGCTGATGCCGCCCCGGCTCATGATGTTCGCGGCGAGCACGAAGAAGGGGATGGCCATGAGCGGGAACGTGTTCAGCGAGTTGAACAACCGCTCGGGGATCTGCGTCAGCGGAATGGTGGTGAAGTAGTAGAAGTAGACCAACGAGGTGAGCCCCAGTGCCACGGCGATGGGTGCCGAGGACACCAGCAGCAGCAGCAGCATCACGATGAGCGCGATCGTGGCCTCGGTCATGAGTCCGACCTCCCCGTGCCCTTGCCGTCCTCGGGTCGTTCCTGCCGCACCCGGTTGAGGTCCTCGATGTCCAGCCCTATGGCCTCGGCCTCGGCCTCGAGCAGGTCACCCTCCTCGACTCCGTGGCGCCACACCCGCACAAGCAGCTCGATCGCGCGCAGGAACATCAGCGTGAAGCCGATGGGAACCGCTGACTCGACGACCCAGAGCGGGATGCCGATCGCGGGGGTCGAGGTGCTGGACGAGAACGGCTCGAAAAGCAGCAGCCAGGCGAAGTAGCCGACCACTCCGAGGTAGATCAGGGTCACGACCAGGGCGACCAGCGCCATCACCTGCTTGCCGCGCTTGCCGAGGAAGGTGGCGATCACGTCGACGTTGACGTGCTCCTGCGCCCGGAGCGTGATCACCGCACCGAAGAAGGTGGAGAAGATGATCAGATAGATGATCGCCTCCTCGGACCAGAACAAGAAGACGCCGAAGCCGCTACGCAGGATGACGGCGACGATCGCGATGAGTGCCGCGGCAGCAAGGGCACCGGCGGCCAGGACGTTCTCGACCACGGTCAGGCCGCGATTGAGTGCATTCACGAGGCTCTCCAGGAAGTCGGGGTCGGGCGACCCCCAGGGGGCCGCCCGACCGTGGGGTCGCTACTTCTCGTTCGCCAGGAGCTCGTCGACCAGGTCCTGGCCGATCACGTCGGCGTACTGCTGCCAGACGCTGGGGACGACCGCGTCCTTGAACGCCTGCCTCTCCTGCTCCGACAGGGGGTGGATCTCAGTCGTGTCGGCGTCCTCGATCACCTTCTTCGCCTCGTTGTTCACCTCGACGGCAACCTCTCGGTTGTAGGTGGTCGCCTCGTCGGCGGCCTCCTGCACGTCGGTCTGCAGGTCAGCAGGCAGAGAGTCGAGGAACTCCTTGTTGATGACCAGCACGTAGCCGATGTAGCCGTGATTGGACTCGGAGATGTGCTTCTGCACCGTGTGCATCTTCTGGGACTCGATGTTCGAGTAGGGGTTCTCCTGACCGTCGACGACCTTCTGCTGGAGGGCGTTGTACACCTCGGCGAAGGCCATCGGTGTCGCGTTGGCTCCCCAGCTCTTGAACTGCGAGCGGAGTACGTCGGAGGGCTGGATCCGGAAGCTCAGTCCCTTGAGGTCGGAGGGTTGCTTCATGGACTCGTTGGAGGACAGCTGCTTGAGGCCGTTGTCCCACAGACCCATCACCTTGACCTGGTTGTCAGCGAGCTTCTTGCTCTCGTAGATGGCCTTGCCGACGGCGCTGTCCGGGGAGACGATCTCCGGGATGTCCTCGGTCGTGTCGAACAGGAACGGCAGGTCGAGGACCTGGAGCTCCGGGGCGAGCGTCGTGAACTTGGCGCTCGCCGGAGCGAGCATCTGCACGCTGTTCGACTGGAGTGCCTGAAGCTCGTCCTCGTCTCCGTAGAGCTCGGAGTTGGGGTAGATCTCGACGGCGATCTTGCCGTCCGTCTTCTCCTCGAGGATCCTCTTGAACTCCTCGGCCGCCTTGCCCTTGGGCGTGCCGCCCGTGACGACGTGCGAGAACTTGATCGTGAAGTTCTCCCCGTCACCCCCACCTCCTCCGCCGCGGGCGCCGCAGCCGGCGAAGGCGACAGACAGGACGAGCGCCGCGGTGCCGGCGAGGGCCTTGACGTACTTGGGTTTCATGGTTGCTTTCCTTCTCTGGAGTCCCCACGACCCAGCCGGGTCCGGTGGGCGTAGTGGTCGGGCAGGAAGTTGCTGACGGCATATTCGAGCGGTTCGCCCTTCCGGCTGAAATAGGTCCGCTCGACGTGGAGCAGCGGCGCGCCCTCCGGGCACCCGAGGAGTGACGACTGCTCAACGCTCGCGGCAACCGCCGTGATGACCTGGTCGGCCTCCGCGATATCACCACCGTGACTCTCGATGAGTCCGATGACGGTCACGTTCGTCTTGATGCCGGGGTCGGCCAGCTCGGAGACCCCGGCGAGCTTCCGCGCGATCCGCGGCGGCAGGAAGACACGGGTGAGGCACAACCTCTCGCCCTTGTGGAGCCGGCGAAAGGTCACGGCGAAGACGTGGCGGTCGGGCAACTGGAGTGCCGCGGCAGCAGCCTCGTCCAGCGCAGAGGTCAGCGGGTGCACCAGCTCGAACTGAGTGTCGAGCTGGAGATTCATCAAGTCCGCGACCGACCCGAACGGGCGCCGGTAGCGGGTCTGGATCGGGGTGACGAAGGTGCCGCGACCGGGAACCCGATAGACCAGGCCCTCGGCGACCAGCTCCTGGTAGGCCCGGCGGACGGTCTGCCTGCTCAGCCCGTGCTTGTCCGCCAGAGCGGAGTCGGTGGGAAGCGGCGTGTCCTCTGCGTAGCGCTCCCGAAAGATGTCCTCTCGCAGCAGCTGCATGAGCAGCCGGTAGGAGCTCTCACCGGGGCGGCGGGCTCGTAGCTGCACCATTCCTACCCCGCTCCGTTCTTGCCACTGGTCTGTAATGTGCGGCCATATTACGAATGGCCGGATGATGTGTCAACGGTCACATCACTGGATGATTTCGCCCTACCGGCTCACCGTCGGAGAACCGAGATGACCGCGACCGGGAGGGACACCCTGGTGGTAGTCGCCCAGGATCGCCACCCGCAACATGTCCCGCGCCTCAGGTTCGACAACCTCGCGATCGGGGTCATAACGTGAGTCAATGGTCGGACGCGAGGTCACCCTGTTCGTGGGGCTCGGCAGGATGGGCGAGCCCATGGTCCGTAGGTACGCCAGCGTGCGTCCCACGCTGCTGTTCGACGTCGACGCAGTGACGACCGCTCGGCTCGCGGAAGAGCTCGGCGGCGAAGCGCTCGATGACCTCATCACAGTGCCGGACAACGTGGACACCGTGATCCTGATGCTCCCGAACAGCCGGATCGTCGAGAACGTCCTGTGCGGAGAGAAGGGCGGAGAAGGTCTGCTCGCTCGGCTCCCCCCGGGCGTCCTGGTGATCGACATGGGCTCCTCGGAGCCGGCGAGCACGCGACGCCTGTCCGAGCTCGCTGCTCGACGGGAACTGCGCTTCGTCGACGCGCCCGTGTCTGGTGGCGTGGCCAAGGCGATCACGGGCGAGCTGTCGATCATGGTCGGTGGCGAGCCCGGCTCGGCGCAGTTGGCCCAGCCACACCTGGCCCTGATGGGGACGAGCATCGTCGAGGTGGGGCCGCCAGGGTCCGGGCACGCCGCGAAAGCGCTCAACAACCTGCTCTCCGCGACGAACCTGGCTGCGGCAGCGGAGGTTCTCTGCATTGCTCAGCGGGCGGAGATCCGGCCCGAGGTGATGGTCGAGGTCCTGAACTCCTCCACCGGGCGCAGTCAGGCGACCGAGGTGAAGTACCCGAAGCACGTCTTGACCGGCACCTTCGCCTCCGGCTTCGAGATGGACCTGATGCTGAAGGACCTGGCGATCGCGGCCACGCTGGCGCAGGAGGGCGGGCTCACCACCCCCATCACCTCGCGGACTGTCGAGACCCTGGACGAGGCGAGACGCTGGTTCGATACCAGCGGCCTGGACCACACCGAGATCGTGAGGTACTACGAGGCAGCGAACAGTGCACTCCTGCGAACTTCGGCAGATCAACCAACCGAGAGGCCCGGCGAATGACCGACGCTCAGCAGTACATCGACGACATGGCCCGCAAGCGGGGCTATGTGCTCGACTACCACAAGATCATGGCGAAGCAGGACTTCCCCGTGCTGCAGGCCGCCAACGATCTGGTGTCGGCCGCCTACCTGGACGAACGGACTCTGGACCGCAAGACCAAGGAGCTGATCTTCATCGTCAGCCTCACGGTGATGCGCGCGTCGAAGGGTCACATCCAGAGCCACATCCGCGTCGCGCTGGATCTCGGAGTCACCCCGACCGAGATCCTCGAGGCGATCGAGATCTCACTTCCGGAGGCCGGCATCGTCGCCTTCCAGGCCGGCTTCGACGCCTGGCGGGAGATCGTCGGGGCCGAGGGACTCGAGCCTTCGGTCGCGGTCCACCAGGGTGGCAGCGGCGGGTCCTGAGCTGCTGCCGCGCGGTGCCGCTACATTCTCAGCTCTGCGGGTCCTGTTCGCTCTTCGAAGGTGGAGGCGCGGTGGTTCGGGCGGGGTCGCTGCGACCGCCTCCGTAGCCGAACGGCTGGACCGGCGGGCGCGCAATGAGGTCGGCGATGAACATGCGCCTCGCGGCGAGGACAAGGACCGCTGCCACCAGGAACAACCCGGCTGCAAGACGCCACGCCGTCTCGTACCCCGCCTCGCTGACGACCACCCCGAACATGGCCGGTCCGGCAGCACCGCCCACGAACGCACCTGCCTGGACCAGGCCAGAGGCACCTCCGGGTGAGTCTCGTCCCACCCGAACGACGGCGTACAACAACAACCCCGGCCAGGACCAGCCCAGCGCGAACGCGATGAGTCCAGCGGGAACCACCGCAACCGGTGCGGGAACCGAGAGCGCAGCGAGCGCCGCACCGCCGACCAGCATCTGGGCCGCTACGACCGGGAGGTTCCGCCCGTGGCGGCGGTCGGCCAGGTGACCCGCGAGCACGCGTACGACGATGTTCAGCGCGCTGCCTGTCGCCATCAGCAGGCCGGCCTCGGTCGGGGTCAGGCCGACCTGGAAGCCCCAGGACGCAACGAACGACCCGAGGGAGTTGGCAGCAGCGCTGGCGAACGCGAAGGCCACCATCGTGGTGAGCAGCGCCCCCACGGGTGGTCGGTCGAGATCTGCGGAGGAGGCGGCGCTCGGATCGCGGCCACCAGCGGGAAGGCGAAGGCCTGCCAGGGCAATCGCGAGACCACCGAAGCCAGTGAAGGCAAAGGTCCATCGCCATCCGATGACAGCACCCACGGTCGGGACGGCCAGACCGGCGATCATGATCGCGAGCGGGATGGCGGACTGCTTCACGCCGAAACCCAGACCCCTACGGTGGGGTGGGACCGCTCGCGCCAAGGTGAGGTTGGCCGTCACCTGACACGCGGCGTTGGCGATGCCCAGAACGATCATGAGCAGCACCAGCACGGCCCACGAGTAAGTCACCCATGCCGTGCCGAAGCCGCCGACTGCTGCGATGAGGCCGGCCGTGACAGTGCTGGCACGCCGCCCCAAGCGGTCGGACAAACCCCCGCCGAGCAGTGCAGCTGTCGCGGCCGCCGCGAAGAACACTCCCACGGCGACGCCGAACTGCTTCTCGGCGAAGCCGAGCTCGTCGCGGATGAAGACGGACTGGGAGCTGAGCAGGAAGACCGGCAACGTGCCGAGGGTTGTGATGGCACTCGCGCCCAGCACTGTCCGGGTCACTGGCGGGATCTGGCGCGGGGAGGTGGGGCGACTCGTCACCCTTCCTCCGGCGGTTGCAGGACGAGCTGGGTCTGCGTGACGATCGCGGCTGTTCGACCCTGTTCGTCGCTGACTGTCGTCTGCCACACCGAGGTAGAGCGACCCCGATGGAGAGCGACGCACTCGGCTCTTGCGCGCTGACCGATCGTGATCGCCCTCAGGAAGTTTGTCTTGCTCTCCAGCGTCGTCGTGCGGGCTCCGGGCGGGAGGTTCAGGCTCGCGGCTGTGCCTCCGAGATTGTCGGCGAACGCCATGATCGCACCGCCGTGGAGAAGGCCATTGCGGTTCGCGTGCTCCTCCTTGACCACCAGTTCGGCGACGATGCGGTCGCGGCTGTAGCTGATCAGCTCGATGCCCAGAAACCTGGCGAACGCCGGTTGCGCCTCCGCTACCTCTCGCAGGCTCTCGTCCTCAGCCACCATGATGTCCGCCCTGTCCTGATGCTCGTCGCTGAACACCATGCCGAACCGCCCCGGTCGAGTAAAGGCTAGGCCCCGCCTTGCTCGGTCACTGCACGTACTCAGTGAGGAACGTGAACGACCGGCGCCGGTCTGCGTTGTGCCGATCCGCCGAATCCTGCCGCGACCGGTCGAGGTGCTGGACGCTCTGGCATTCTCCGACCCAGGGGGTCGTCGTCACCACGGGTGGACGTCTCATGCGCTGTGCTCGGCGAGCAGGATCCGGTGCATGGGCGCATCGATGAGACCGACCCGCTCCAAGCCGGCCCGCTCGAGCCATTTGTCGTAGGCCTCAAGCCGGTAGGTGTCACCGCCTCCAGTGGCCAGCATGGACGCAGCGAACAGGAGCGCGAACCGGTCCTGCGGTGTCGACCGCTCACCTTCGTCAACTCGGATCTGGTCGATGATGCACACCAGGCCACCTGGCGCCAGCGAGCCGGCGGCAAGCCTGGCGAGTTCCTGTGCACGGGCGCGTGGTTGCAGGTGAAAGATGTTTCCGAACAGGATGAGGTCCTGCTGCTGCGGCCACGGGTCCTTCCAGAAGTCGCCGACCTGCGCGGCAAAGCGATCCGACAGGCCAAGACCTTCCGCTGAATCTTCGGCGATCGCGGCGATCGGACCAGCGTCGAACCCGGTCCCCGACCACGCGGGGAAGCGCCGCAGCAGCAGATGCACGTAGGCGCCGGCGCCACAACCAATGTCCAGTACCGAACGTCGCCTGCCGGCGGCCCAGCCCCGCCGATCCAGCTCGGTGGCCAGCAACTCGATGATCGGTGGAGCCCAGAAGCTGATGCCGCCGGCGAGGGAACGGTAGTCGTCGGTGCTGATCTGGTTCTCCGACCACCCTCCCCCAGACCGGTGGGCGCCGTGGCGCACCGTCTCGGCAAGCCGGCTCCAGGCGGGCCACGCCACATGCCGGTCATGGAGGAACTTGCCGACCAGGCTCAGCGGGCCTCCAGCGGTCGTGCACTCTGAGATATGCGGGGCCAGGTGATACCGGTGCCCGTCACGTTCAGTGCCGCTGCGGTCCAGAAGCCCATAGGCGTGCAGGGCGTCCAGCAACACGCGGGTGGCCTGCAGATCGGTGCCCAGGGCAGCGCTCACCCCGGACGCAGCCGCGGGTCCGTGGGAAAGCTCCGCGAACACGTCGAGGTCGTGGGCAGCCTCGATGAGCGCCGGCGCCCAGAGGCCGATGAGGCGCTCATAGAGCTCGTGGGCGGCATGGACGGCAAAGGGGTCCGCGTCGTCAGCGAGGGGGATCCGGTCATAGTCGACGAGTCCACCGACGCTCGGACGGGCGTCGGCGCGGTCGAGAGAGATCGCGGTGGCCGCCTCGGGGGCGGTGAGATCTTGCGTCATCGTGCTGTCCTCCTGGGAAGTCGAGAATGGTCTCTCACGCTATGAGCGGCGGGTGACGGTGCCCTGACCGTCGGCTGATGTGCCCGACGCTCGCGATTCGGGTTCAGCCCCACCCCGGCGCACTCATGACGAGACGTGGGTCGTGCACCAGGATCGCGTGCTGGGTGTGCCGAAGCGGGTGGGAGGGGTCGACGCCGAACTCCCCCAACAGCCGCGCACGAGTTCGATCGAAGACGTTCAGTGCCTCGGTCTGCTGACCCGTGCGATAGAGCGCAACCATCAACAGTTGGCTCATTCGCTCCCGGTCGGGGTGGATCTCCACCAGGTACCTCAAGTCGGTGACAACGTGCTGGGCATAGCCCAGTCGCAGCTGTGCGTCGGCGAGCGACTCCAGCGCACCGAGGCGCAGCTCGTCGAGGCGAGCCCGCTCGGCGCGGATCGCCGTGAGATCCGCGACGTCCGCGAGGGAGGAGCCGAACCACAGCCTGAGAGCGGTCTCGTAGGCCGAGAGCGCCCCGGCGGCGTCGGTCTCGATCAGGCCGTCCGCCTGCCGCACCATCGCACGGAACCGCAGCGCATCCACATTCTCCCGCGGCACGTTGAGCACATAGCGTCCCGCCGTCGACTGGAGCAGCTCGGGATCCAAGCCGATCTGGGCCAGGAACCGGCGCACCCGGGAGAGGTTGGCGTGCAGGGCGTTGCGCGCGTTCTTCAGGATCTGGTCCGGCCAGAGCTCGTCTGTGAGGTAGTCGCTGGTGATCGACTCGCAGGCCGACAGCGCGAACAGTGCCAGAAGCGAGGCTGCGGGGCGGGAGGGGCACTGGTGCCCTCGCCCGTCCACGGTAACCGTCAACGGGCCAAGAAGGTTGATCTCCATGTCTGCCACTCCTGGTAGGACTGCCGCGGCACGTCACGGGCTCACGGCTCCCGGAACGCGTGCATATCCACCTCGGACACAACCACCGAGACCTGCGAGACATCCGCATACCTGACGTAAAATAGGAATCGCTCCGAGGTCCCGAGATACATCGCGAACTCCACGGGCAGGCAGAGCAGGCGCCCCCCGCCCGGCAGCCGCCCGGTCGAGCACAGGCTGATGGCGGTCTCCAGCTTGATCGAGCCGGCGAAGTTCGTATCCGGGCACACTGGCAATCGACTTGATCCCACCGACCCGCGCGCGGTACCGATGGACCCGGGGCGATGGACGCGGGGCAGAGCGACTGTTCGCGACGCGGGCCAGCCCGGGAACCGCCCGAAGGTGGACGGCGCGCTCGACCGAGGATTGCCCGGCGTGATGATCGGGGACTCACCTGGTGCTGAGCGCGCCGCGACCCGTCGTCCATGGTGCGCGGTTTGCAGCAAGCCGGCCGGTGTGCAGTCCGTGGAACACGTTGAGAAGCTGGATAGTGCGAGTGCCCTCCATGAACTCGACCCCGCGGGCGTCACGCAGCGATCGGTCGAGCTCCGGCACCGCGAGCCGGGCTCCCGGCCCGAGGGCGTCCGCGACGTCGAGCGTCAGCTCTTCCGCGAGACGGCACGCTCGGGCTTTCGCGACCGAGGCCAGGGTGCCGTCACCCGTTCGGTCTGCCTCGAGCGCTGCCCGCAGAGTAAGTCGGCGCACAGCCTCGACCTGCGCGCGCCAGGCTGCACGGCTATGGCCGGCATCCTTGCCGGGTCTTGGCTGCTCGCGCTCAAGGATGTCGAGCGCGCCAGCAGCAATGCCGACGGCGAGCGCTGCGACTCCGGGTCGCAGCCGGTTGAACACCCCCATGCTGGCGTGCAGGCCGCGGCGGCTGCGGGGCAGGTGACGTCCGAGCATGTTCTCCATCGGGATCCGCACGTCCCGCAGGACCAGCTCGCTGATCTGCACCGGCCGCAAGCCCAGCGTCGCCCGGGGTCTCGCCGTCAGCCCGGCTGTGGGTACCTCGACGAGGTAGGCGCCGATCCCGAGAGGACCAGGTGCCGAGCGCGCGAAGACCACCCCGATCGTGGCTCGGGAGCCGTTGCCGATGTAGCACTTCTCGCCGCTCAGGCCCACCTCGCCATCGGCGAGCAGGGTGGCCGTCGTCTCAAGACCACCCGCGTCCGAGCCGTGCCCCGGCTCGGTGAGCGCGAAGAACGTCCACGACGGGGTCTCCAGGAGACGTCCGTAGAAGCGGGCACGTTGGTCCTCGTCGGCCAGCGCCGCGACGAGCACGCCGGACATGGAGGGTCCCGGCGCGGCGATCACCAGCGACGGGTCGACGCGGGCGAACTCCTCCATCACGACGGCCCGTTCCACGCTCGTAGTGGCGTCGAAGCGGTGCCGACCCACGCGCAGGGACTCTGCGCCGTACTCCTCCGGGATGCCTGCGGTTGCCGCCCATCTCGGACCTTCGTGGTCGAGCAGGGGACTCGCGTCCTCCGGATGGGCTTGCAGCACCCGACTGACGTCCCCGAGATCGGCGGCCCACTCCCGGCACCGTTGGCGGAGCGCGCCGAGGTGCGCCTCGAGGTCGCCGCAGCAGCTGGTCACGGCGCCACCTCGGGTAGGTGGCCGGCCGCCGCTACGCGATCGCGGAGGCTCTCGGAGAGCATCGCGTCGGCGCCGGGTCCCTCGGCCAGGAAGCTGTGGCCACCGAGCAACCGCAGCAGCAGCCGATCGACGTCGGTCACGGAGCGGTGCAGGCGCGCCAAGGTCGCCTCGTCCGGCGCCCCGTCGAGCCCACCCAGCTCGGCCTCCACGACGAGCTGCTCGGAGACCGCGTGTGCGACCTGGGTCCTCACCACAGGGTCATGCACCAGCAGGCGCCCCCCCACGCGCCGGCCACCGAGGTGCTCGGTCGTCGTGCCGAGGAGGTTCTCGCTGGCGCCCAGCCGTAGCCAGAGCAGGTTCACCGGTGTCAGCGCACCCCGATGGCTTGCCAACCGGAGCCCGCACTGGAGCCCGGCCCGCGCGCAGGAGCGGCGTACTTCTTGGTCCCAAATCGGGTCGAGACCGGCGTCTAGAGCCACGCCCCGGCCACCTCCCCGGCCACGAGGTCGGCCTCGAGAACCACCACAGGTCCGTCCCTGCGCAGACCGGCGGCCACCTCCCAGACCCCGGACGCCGGCTGGCCGGGCGGAGTCCGGACCGCGGTCACCCCCTCGCCGGGAGACCAGCCGTCGCAGTGGGGTCCGGTCACCACCGCGGATGGGCGAGGGCCGTTGCGGACGAGTTCGT
>Ga0136634_10000850_pt1 | contig 12261 bp, 11 predicted proteins | sample AntDrymUQ8332106_2_FD_104654 | JGI IMG/M metagenome (GOLD analysis project Ga0136634, IMG submission 104654) | Polar desert sand microbial communities from Dry Valleys, Antarctica - metaG UQ833 (21.06) | ecosystem: Environmental > Terrestrial > Soil > Desert | place: Antarctica: Dry Valley... | reverse complement strand
GATCTCGCCCGGTGCCGCCGTTTCCGGTCGCAACGTCTTGACCAGGCTCGCATAATCGCCGTCGGGGACAAAGCAGATGTCCTGGCTGTCGGGCTTGCTGGCGACCGCCAGCCCCTCGGCCTCGGCGAGGCGGCGCACCTCGCTCTTGGGCAGGTCGCCCAATGGAAAGCGCAGATAATCGAGCTGGTCGGCGGTCGTCCCATAGAGGAAATAGCTCTGGTCGCGCGCCGGGTCGCGGCCCTTCCACAATTGCGGCTTGTCAACTTCTTTTCCGGGGTCTGGCACCACGCGCCGGACATAATGACCCGTGGCGAGGCAGTCGGCGCCCAGCTCGCGCGCGAAGGCCACCAGGTCGACGAATTTCACCCCCTGATTGCACAAAGAACAGGGCACCGGCGTCCGCCCCGCGGCATATTCGTCGGCGAACTTGTCGATCACCCCGGTCCGGAAGCGGCTTTCGTAGTCGAGCACATAATGAGCAATACCGAGCCGGTCGCAGACCGTCTTGGCGTCGTAAATGTCCTGCCCGGCGCAGCACGAGCCCGAGCGCTTCACCGCTTCGCCATGATCGTACAGCTGGAGCGTCACCCCGATCACCTCGGCGCCCGAGCGCGCGGCCAGCGCGGCGACCACCGACGAATCGACCCCGCCGGACATCGCCACGACGATTCGCGCTTCGCCACTGGGGCGCTCGAGGTCGAACAGGTTGGGCATGACACCGTCTTTACCCGAAATTCACCCTGTCCGCATAGAGAGGCTCAACCAAAGGTAGAAAATAGTGGGGCATGGGTTTGGCGCGTCATGAGAGCGACTTCGAAGCGGTCGGCGAGGCACGACTCGAACCGAGCGAACTGCTGGCCGCATTGGGTCGCCGGCTTACCGCGCAATCCGGCAGTCGCCGCGACGCGATCGCCCGTTGCCTCTCCGCAAGTGAGGGCTGGCGCGACGCTTCGGACGAGCTGGGGGGTGCGTTCGCGACCCTCGCCGCAACGACAGGGTTAACGGACGATAAGGAAAGATGACGCTTCGATTTACCAGCAGATTTCAGAATATCTTCAATGGCCGGGGTTAATCAGGGTCATCGATAGTCCAGGTGTAGTTGGGAACAGCATGCTCGAGAATCAGAAAATCCGGCCGGCACAGGTTATTGGACCGCTTGGCGAGCCATTGACGCTGGGATCACTGCCCGCGGCGGGCACCACCCGCTGGGTCGTTCGCCGCAAGGCGGAGGTCGTCGCGGCGGTCGCCGGAGGCCTGCTCAGCGTCGACGAGGCCTGCGCCCGCTACACGCTCAGCCTTGAGGAATTCACCAGCTGGCAGCGCGCGGTCGACCGGTCGGGCATGCCCGGGCTTCGGGTCACCCGGATCAAGCATTATCGCGAACAATATGAGCGCCAGCAGCGTTATTGAGCACCGCTAACGCCGGGAACTATGCACAGGCCGTGGGCATTGCCCGCGGCCTTTTCGTTACGCCTGCGGCTGGACAGGACGGGCTTTATACGGAACAAGTGACGGGCATCAGGCGTCTTGATGCCGGAAGGTTCGCGCAAAGCGGCCACGAACAGGAGGGAACGCGCATGATCGGATTCATCGTTTGGTTGATTATTGGCGGTATCGTCGGCTGGCTCGCCAGCATGGTAATGCGCACCGATGGTCAACAGGGCATCTTGCTCAACATCGTCGTCGGCATCGTCGGCGCGTTCATTGCCGGCCTGATCTTCAATGGCGGCAGCATCAACACGGAACCGCTCGACATCACCAACATCCTGGTGTCGCTGGTCGGTGCGATCGTCCTGCTCGGGATCGTCAACTTGATCCGTCGCGGTTCGGTCCGCTAAGCGGAAAAAACAATACGAAATCGGGGCCGCGCGGAGCAATCCGCGCGGCCCTTTTCACGTCACTGAAGCTCGAAACTCATCGAAACGGTGACCTGGATATCCTGTGTCCCCGGACTGATCTCGATCTTGGACGCCGACTGCGCTGCCATTGCGTCGCGAGCATAAGGCATCGGCGGTTGCACGTAGCCGCCACTCTCGCTGATCGACAGGATCCGCACCACCCTTTTGCCGAGTGCTCGCGCGTAGAGCTCGGCGCGGCGCTGGCCGACCGCAATCGCTTTGACCCGTGCCTCGTCATACGCCTCTTCCGGCTTGTCGATGGTCAGGCTCGGCCCGTTCAATTGGTTGGCGCCTTCCCTGACCAAGGCATCGAGGATCGCGCCGCTGCGTTTGAGGTCGCGAAACTTGACGTTGACCGTGTTCGACGCGCGATAGCCGGTCAGCACCGGCGGCTGATTCTCGGCATAGCGATATTCCGGATTGAGGCTGATCGACGAGGTCTGGATGTCCTTGTCGTCTATCCCGGCCCGCTTCAGGGCAGCGCGCACCCGCTCCATGCGGGTCGCATTCTCCTCGATCGCCGCGGTCGCGGCTGGCTGGAGCGTCTGGACGCCGGCCGAGATGATCGCAAGGTCGGGAACGCGACTGACTTCGCCCGTGGCGCTGACATCGAGGCGGGTACCGGCGAGGGGCTGAACGATGGTCGCGCCTTGCCCCACGCCTTGGGCAGCCGCCGCGACCGGGACGGCCACCGCCAGCAAGATCGCGGACAGGAACAAATTCTTCATATCACCTCCTATGCGAACAATCGCCGGGCGACCGTGGCCGCCCGGCGATTTCTGCTCGCTGAATGACGAAGCGCCGGGGTTAGCGGCGGCGCAGGATCAGCCGATAGATAAGCAGGATGACGAACGCGCCGATGATCGCGCCGATGAAGCCAGCGCCATTGAATGCACTCTCGAATTTCAGCAACTGACCAAGGAAACCGGCAAGCAATGCGCCGGCGATACCGAGCAGGACGGTGACGATGCAGCCGCCGGGATCCTTGCCCGGCATCAGTAGCTTGGCAATTACTCCGGCCAGCCCGCCGATGATGATCCAGATATACCAGGGGTTCGATTCAAGAAGTCCGCCCATATTCAACCTCCGTTGTTGGGCGCCCGCGAATCGGCGGACCCCGTGTCGCTATGAACACCAACGTCAGTCCGCAGGGCAAGTGCCACCGTTGGTCGAAAATCGGTTGGATTCAGGCCGTGCAATCCTGCAGTTGCAGCGAGTGAGTTATTCGCGTAATACAGCTTGGCAGTTTCGAGCTGCAAGACCGCGCAACAGGCGAAAGAATGACAGGCATGAACCGGGAAACCCGCTTCGAAGGCTCGGACAGGTTGATCGTCGTCGATCGGCCCAATCGCAAACGCTGGATCATCGCTGCAGTCGTTGCCGCGATTGCGCTGGTGATTGCGTTCGCCATGTTCCGCGGCGGCGATGACGCCGCCGCGCCGACCAGCGCCGCCGGCACGCCCGCTGGTGGTGGTCGTGGCGGCCAAATGCCCTCGGTGACGGTGGTGGTGCCGGGGCGGAGCGAAGTCGCACGGACGATCACCGCTTCCGGCGCGCTTGCGGCTCGCCGCGACCAGCCGGTCGGCGTGGCCGGCGAAGGTGGGCTGGTGCGCGCGGTGATGGTCGATGCCGGCAGCTGGGTCCGTCAGGGCCAGGTGCTGGCCACGATCGATCGATCGGTCCAGTCGCAGACCGCGGCGCAGCTGGCCGCCTCGATCCAGGTCGCGCGCGCCGACGCCGCGCTTGCCCAGAATGAATTTGACCGGAGCGCCGCGCTGGTCAATCGCGGATTCGTGTCGAAGGCCGACCTCGACCGCAAGAAAGCCGCGCGCGACGCCGCCAATGCGCGAATCCGGGTTGCCGAGGCGCAGCTTGGCGCGACGCGGGCGCAAATCGGACGACTCGACATTCGTGCCCCGACCTCGGGGCTGATCCTGTCGCGCAGCATCGAAGTCGGACAGATCGTCAGCGGTGGTGCCGGTGGCCTGTTCCGGCTGGCGCGCGGCGGAGAGATGGAGATGCGCGCGCAAATGTCGCAACAGGATCTCGCGGCGGTGCGTGTCGGCCTTCCGGTGGACGTAACGCCGCTCGGCGCGACGACCAGCATTTCGGGTAGCATTTGGCAGGTGTCGCCGGTGATTGATCCCCAGTCGCGGCTCGGCGAGGTGCGGATCGCTATTCCCTATAGCGCCGCGATCCGGCCTGGCGGTTTTGCTGAGGCGCGGATTGCAACTGGAACGACCACCGCCCCCTTGCTCCCGCAGAGCGCGGTACTGAGCGATTCCAAGGGTAATTACGTTTATGTCGTCAACGCAAAGAATGTGATCGAGCGGCGCGCGATCAAGGTTGGTGAAGTTGGCGAGCGAGGAATTGGCATCTTGTCGGGCCTGAGCGGTCAAGAAGCGATCGTGGAATCGGCCGGTCCATTTCTCAATCCTGGGCAGAAGGTCGCGCCGCGCCGTGTTGCCGCCCCAACCGCGAAGTAGGGAAGCTGTTCGGTGAACTTTCGCAACATATCGTCATGGTGCATCCGCAACCCGGTTCCACCGATCGTGCTTTTCATCGGCCTTCTCTTAGCTGGAATCGTCGCCTTCGCGCGCATGGACGTCAATAATTTTCCTGACATCGAATTTCCCGCAGCCTTCGTCAGCGTCTCGCAGCCGGGTGCCGCGCCGAGCGAAATGGAGACTCAGGTCACCCGCCGCGTCGAAGCCGCGCTGCGCTCGCTCGAGGGAATCGAAGAAATCAACAGCACGGTCCGGGAGGGCAACAGCAGCACGTCGGTGTCATTCGTTATCGGCACGCCGCTCGACCGCGCGGTGACCGACATGCGCGACGCCATCGCGCAGATTCGAAGCGACCTTCCCGAAGGCATCCTCGAGCCGCAAATTCAACGAATCGTCGCCAATGGTGGTGGCGAATTTTCCTATGTCGCGGCTGAAACCACCGCGATGACACTCGAGGAGTTGAGTTGGTACGTCGACAATAAGGTAGCCCGGACGCTCCTTGGGGTGCCCGGGATGGCGACCGTAACCCGCGAAGGCGGCACCAACCGCCAGATCCGCGTGGAACTCGATCCAGCGGCGCTGCAGGCGCAAGGCGTCACGGCCGCACAGGTCAATCAACAGCTTCGCCAGCTCAATCTCAATGCGGCCGGCGGACGCGCGGAAATCGCAGGCTCCGAACAGACGGTACGCGTCCTCGGCAACAGCCAGACCGCGTTCGACCTGTCGCAGCAGCAAATCATCGTTCCGGGCGGACGCGTCGTCCGATTAGCCGATCTGGGCTCGGTCCGCGACGGGACATCGGAACAGCGGACCGCCGCATTACTCGACGGTCGACCTGTCGTAAGCTTCAACCTTCAGCGCGCCCGTGGCTCGTCGGAAGTCACCGTTTATGACGAGGCGTGGAAAACCCTGCGCAAACTCGAGAAGGACGACCCGCGGGTCCGCTTCGTCGAAATCAACAACAGTACGGACTATACCAAGTCGCAGTACAGCTCTTCGATGTGGGCGCTGGTGGAAGGCGCCGTGCTCGCGGTCGTGGTCGTGTTCCTGTTCCTGCGCGATTCTCGAGCCACCCTCATCGCCGCGGTAGCAATCCCGCTGTCGGCGATCCCGGCATTCTATTTCATCGACCTGATGGGGATCAATCTGAACTTCCTCTCACTATTGGCGCTCGCGCTGGTCGCGGGGGTGCTGGTCGATGATGCGATCGTGGAGATCGAGAATATCGTTCGGCACATGCGGATGGGCAAAAGTGCCTATCAGGCGTCGATTGACGCCGCCGACGAAATCGGGCTCGCCGTGCTTGCGACGACCATGGCCATCGTGGCGGTGTTCCTGCCAGTGGCGTTGATGCCCGGCATTTCGGGGCAATTCTTCCGTAACTTTGGCTACACCGTCGTGCTCGCGGTGTTGATGAGCCTGCTCGTTGCGCGAATGATCACGCCCCTGATGGCGGCCTATTTCCTCCGCTCGCATGGCGAGGAGGCCCATGCCGAGGGGCCCACCATGCGCAAATATCTAGATGTACTGCGCTGGACGCTCCGCCATCGCTGGGCGGCCGTCGTCGGCGGGATCGCGGCGCTGATGCTGACCATCGCAGCGTTCGCGACCTTGCCGATGACGTTCCAGCCCGAACAGGATGTCGACACCTCCCGCGTGCGGATCGGAATGCCACCGGGAACGACGCTTGCACAGACTCAGGAGGTCGCAAGAAGGGCGGCGGAACTCATTGCCGAGCACCCTGACGTCGACAAGGTATTCGAGCGGGTGTTCACGAGCGCCGGCTTCGTCAACGTCAAGTACAAGAAGGATCGCGAGAAGAAGAGCTTCGAGATCGAGCGCGAGCTCAATCCCAGGCTCGCGCAAATCCCCGATGCCCAGGTCAATTTCCTGAGCCAGGGCGGTGGCGGTCCGGGTGGCGGCGGTCGGGCGATCACGATGTTCCTGGGAAGCGACGACCCAGTCCTGCTGGCCAAGGTCGCGCAGCAGGTATCGGCCGAAATGGAGAACGTACCCGAACTGATCGCCCCGCGCGTCCAGGGCGATAATGTGCGGCCCGAAGTCCTCGTCACCCCGCGCTTCGACTTGGCGGCCGAGCTCGGCGTAACCACTACCGCATTGAGCCAGACCATCCGCATCGCGACAATTGGCGACATCGATCAGAACAGCGCCAAATTCTCGCTTTCGGACCGCCAGGTGCCGATTATCGTCAGCCTGCCCAAGAGCGCTCGCGCCGACCTCACCATTCTCGAGAATTTGCCGGTGCCGACCATCAAGGGCGGTTCGGTTCCTCTGAAATCCGTCGCGCAGATCAGCTTCGGCTCGGGCCCGGTCACCGTGCAAAGGACCAACCAGGTGCGGCGGATCGCGATCGGCGCTGACCTTGCCCCGGGGCTGGTATCGAGCGACGCGTGGAAAAAGATCGAACAACTGCCGTCGGTCAAGAATATGCCCGAAGGGGTCTCTCGGCTGACGCTAGGCGACCAGAAATGGCAGGGCGAATTGATTCAGAACTTCGTCATCGCGGTTTTTGCCGGCGTCCTGCTGGTGTTTGCGGTGCTGGTGCTGCTCTATCGCCGCTTCCTCGCGCCATTTGTGAACATGGGCTCGCTCCTGCTGGCTCCGCTCGGTGCCGGTATCGCGCTTCATATCGCCGGGATGCCGATATCGCTGCCCGTGTTCATCGGTCTGCTGATGCTGCTCGGGATCGTCGCCAAGAATTCGATCCTGCTGGTCGATTTCGCGGTCGAGATGATGGATCAGGGAATGCCGAAGGACGAGGCGATCCGCGAAGCCGGGCACAAGCGTGCGCAGCCGATCGTGATGACGACCGTGGCAATGGTCGCGGGGATGTTGCCGACCGCTTTATCGTTGCACGGCGACGGCAGCTGGCGCGCCCCGATGGGCGTGACCGTCATCGGCGGCCTGATTTTCTCGACCGTCTTGACGCTGCTTCTGGTGCCGGCCTTCTTCTCCATCGCGATCGATGTCGAAAAATGGATTGCACGGAAGTTTGGGCGGTACCTCGAATCCGACACGCCGACGGCCCCGATGGCCGAGCCGCTCCCGGCGGAGTGACATCGACCTGCGACCGGTTAAGGTGCTGGTGATGACCCGCGCGCCAGCCCCATCCTTTGCCCCATTGGCCCGCTTCAACCCGGCCCAGCCCGGCACGCGCGGCATGAAGCTCGCTGCAACCGGGCTGCTGGTGGCGATGGCAATCACCTTCCTCATCGCACGCGGTTTCGAGCCGGATTATCCGTGGCTCGGGTGGGTCAAGGCGTTTGCCGAGGCGGGAATGGTCGGCGGCCTGGCCGACTGGTTCGCGGTCACCGCGCTGTTCCGCCATCCGCTCGGCCTTCCGATCCCGCACACCGCGATCATCCCGCGCAACAAGGACCGCATCGGCGAGGCGCTGGCCAATTTCCTCAAGGAGAATTTCCTGATTGCCCCGGTGGTCGCGCGGCGGATGCGCCACATCGACCTGGCCGGCGCGGCAGGACGATTCCTGCAGACCCCGCAGGGCGAAGAAACCCGCATCCGCCGGGGCGCCAGCAGGCTGATCGCCGATCTGTTCGAAAGCCTCGACGACGAGCGGCTCGGCGGGTTGGTCAAAAGCGCGATTTCGGGTCGGCTGCGGCAGGCTGAGGTCGCGCCGTTGCTTGGCCATGCGCTGGCTTCCTCGATCAACGAAGATCGCCACGTACCGATGCTCGAAGCCGCGATCCGCTGGAGCAGCCGCGCGCTCGACGCCAACGAGAGCCTGATCCGCGAGATGGTCAAGAAGCGCACCAACTGGGTGCTCAAGCTGGCCGGGGTCGATGCGCGGTTGTCCGATTCGATCATCGACGGCTTGAAGAAACTGACCGTCGACATGCATACCGACCCGGCGCATCCGGTCCGGATTCGGATCGAGCAGGCTTTGGCCGACCTCGCCAACGACCTCCAGACCAAGCCCGAGACGCAGGCCCGGGTCGAAGAACTCAAGCTGCAACTGCTCGACAATAAGTCGGTCGGGCTGTGGCTCGATACGTTGTGGCAAAAGGGTCGCGAAGCGATGATCCGCGCCGCGCGCAATCCCGATGCGGCAATGGCCGGCAAACTTGGTGATGTCCTCAAATCGATGGGCCAGAGCCTCGAGAAGGATATCCGAATCCGCAATGCGATCAACCAGTTCGCGCGCCGCGCAGTGGCCGGCATGGCGGCGAGCTACGGCAGCTCGATCGTCAAGCTGGTCAGCGAGACGGTGCGCGGGTGGGACGCGCAGACCATCACCAACCGTCTCGAATCGGCGGTCGGCCGGGACCTTCAATATATCCGCATCAACGGCACATTGGTCGGTGGCCTTGTCGGCCTCGCCCTCCACGCGCTCGACACGATCTAACCAAGGGGAACTTCGATGAAGAAAATTGCACTCGCCCTCGCGCTCGCTTCCGCCGCGCCTGTCGTCGCCCAGCCCGCTGTCGTCGCGGCCGCCGCCGAGCCGGTCACCGTGATCCACGCCGGAACGCTGATCGCGGAGGCGGGCAAGGCTCCGCGTCGCAATGCCAGCGTGATCGTCCGCGGGCGGGTCATTGCCGAAGTGCGTGACGGTTTCGTCGATGTCCCTGGTGCTCGCGTGGTCGACCTTCGCAATGCCACGGTGCTTCCCGGCCTGATCGACAGCCATGTCCATCTGTCGGGGCTCGACGACCGTCTCCAGGCGCGGCTCCAGGCGTCAGGGCGCGACAATGAGGATGAGGCGTTCACCGCGATTCTCAACGCGCGCAAGACCCTGCTCGCCGGCTTCACCACGGTGCGCGATCTCGGCGGCGATCCGCGACTCGTCCTGTCGTTGCGCGACTCGATCAACGCCGGGCAATTCGCGGGTCCGACGATCCTTTCGGCGGCGCGGATGGTGTCAGTGTCGGGAGGGCATGGCGACGGGCGCAACGGTGCCAATCGCGGCTTGGCCAGCCTGGTGACCCAGCCCGGAAACACCTGCAACGGCGCCGACGATTGCCGCCGCGCGACGCGCGAGCAGGTCAGCGCGGGTGCCGACGTGATCAAGTTCGCCGCCACCGGCGGGGTGCTCAGCAATGTTCCGGGTGGCCTCAACCAGCAAATGATGGATGATGAGATGCGCGCCGTCGTGACCACGTCGCGGACCTTTGGCCGCAAGGTCGCGGCCCATGCCCACGGCGTCGAAGGGGTCAATGCCGCGCTCCGCGCCGGCGTCGATTCGATCGAGCATGGCACCTTCACTAACGAGGAAAGTTTCCGCCTCTACAAATCGACCGGGGCCTATTACGTCCCGACCTTGCTGGCCCCCGCTGCGGCGCTCGCCGATGGGGTGCGCGGCGCGCTCACCACCGCCCAATATGACAAGGCCCGCGCCGCCGCCGGCAATGCCGAGAAGAGCTTCGCCGAGGCAATTCGCCGCGGAGTCAAGATCGCGTTTGGCACCGATACCGGAGTCAGCCCGCACGGCCGCAACGCCGAGGAGTTCGCGCTGATGGTCAAGAACGGCATGAGCCCAACGCTGGCGATCCGCTCGGCCACGATCGATGCCGCCGAACTGCTTGGAATTACCACCCGCGCGGGGACGATTGAACCGGGCAAGGAGGCCGATATCATCGCCGTCGACGGCAACCCGTACGACAACGTTCGCTTGCTCGAGCAGGTCGGCTTCGTGATGAAATCGGGCCGCGTCCACAAGCTCGGCGGACAGCGCCAGCTCACGACGGCGGACTAGCCGGCCGACACCCGCTCGATCGTCGCGCCCACGCATTGGAGCTTCTCTTCGAGCCGCTCGTAGCCGCGGTCGAGGTGATAGACCCGCAGCACTTCGGTCTCGCCCTCGGCACATAGCCCGGCGAGGACCAGGCTCATCGACGCGCGAAGGTCGGTCGCCATTACCTGCGCCCCGGTCAGGCTGGCCCCGCCCTTGACGATCGCCGAGCGCCCATGGACCTCGATATCGGCGCCCATCCGGCGCAGCTCGGGGACGTGCATGTAGCGATTTTCGAAGATCGTTTCCTCAAGGAAGCTCTGGCCGTCGGCGACGCTCAGCATCGCCATGAATTGCGCCTGCATGTCGGTCGGAAAGCCTGGGTACGGCGCGGTCGAGACCGCGAGCGGCCTGAGCGGCTTGTCGGCCGACACGCGCATGCCGTTGTCGGTAAATTCGATCACCAGCCCGGCGGCGGCGAGGGCGTTGGTGATCGCCAGCATGTCGGACGGCTTAGCGCCGACCAATTCGATCGAGCCGCCGGTGATCCCCGCGGCGCAGGCGTAGCTGCCCGCCTCGATCCGGTCGGGCATCACGTCATAGGTGCAGCCGTCGAGTCCCTCGACGCCATCGATCACCAGATGCGACGATCCGATCCCTTCGATCTTGCCGCCCATCGCCACCAGCAAGTTGCACAGATCCACGATCTCGGGCTCGCGCGCGGCGTTGAACAATTCGCTGCGGCCGCTCGCCAACACCGCCGCCATCAGTGCATTTTCGGTCGCGCCGACCGACACCACCGGGAAACTGTAATCGCCGCCCGCCAGCCGGCCTTTTGGCGCGCTCGCTTTGACATAACCAGCCGCTATTTCAATTTCGGCGCCGAGCGCTTCCAACGCCTTCAAGTGCAGATCGATTGGGCGGTCGCCAATGGCGCAGCCGCCGGGCAGCGACACCGTCGCTTCGCCCGACCGGGCAAGCATCGGCCCGAGCACGAGGATCGAGGCGCGCATCTTGCGCACCATGTCGTAGGGGGCGACGGTGGAAGCGATTTCGGCTGCCTCAAGCGTCATCCGACGTCCAAATTCGCCCTTTTTGACCCCCGCGACCTTGGTCGAAACGCCGAGTCCGTTGAGCAGATGCGAAAAATTGTCGACGTCGGCTAATCGCGGCAAATTGCCAAGCGTCAGCTTGCCACTAGTCAGCAAGGCACAGGGTAGCAGCGTCAGCGCGCTGTTCTTGGCCCCCGAAATCGGAATCTTGCCCTCAAGGCGCTTGCCGCCGGTGATGCGAATGGAATCCATGCCGCGCTTTAGCGCACAGCGCCCAACTCACAAGATGTCAGGCTTTCTCCAGCGTCGCCTGCAACGGATGCTGATTCTCGCGGGCGAAGTCGATCACCTGGGCAACTTTGGTCTCGGCGACCTCGAAGGTAAACACGCCGCACACCCCCACACCCTTCTGGTGGACCTGGAGCATGACCCGCGTGGCATCCTCGATCCCCATCGAGAAATAGCGCTGCAGAACCAGGACGACGAATTCCATTGGCGTGTAGTCGTCGTTCATCAGCAGCACCTTGTAGTTGGACGGCTGCTTGGTCTTGGGGCGCGTGCGCGTGACGACCCCGGTCTCCAGACCGTCGTCGGTACCGTCGTCGCGGCGGGGCGGGTCGGCCATGGTGGTTTCGAAGCGAGTCATTGAAGCCCTAGGATATGGCATGGCGCGAACGCGCGGCAACCCTCCGCGCTCGCCCAGCTGCTGAAAAAGACCATCTGCGTATAAAAATGCGGCCGCCCCATCAAAGGGACGGCCGCATATACTGCCCAACAGGAGGAGGGAGGTTAGGCAGCGAGCTCGTTGATGCGCTCGGCGTTGGTCGTCGCGCGGTTCGACAGCGGCTGGGCCGCTTCACCGGCGAGCTTGACCATCGCTTCGGCGAACTTCGAACCTTCGGCAACGACGCGGTCGAACGATGCCTTGGCCAGGTCCGACTGGATCTGGAAGAATTCGGTCGGCGACTTGGCGTCGGCAAGGGTCTTGAACGAGCTCGAAGCCTGCTCGAAGCCTTCGCGGCCGCTGGCCAGCGCGTTCTGACCGATCGAGCGAACACCGGTGGCGGCGATACGGCCGGCCTCGGTCAGCGCTT
>Ga0136634_10000848_pt1 | contig 12263 bp, 11 predicted proteins | sample AntDrymUQ8332106_2_FD_104654 | JGI IMG/M metagenome (GOLD analysis project Ga0136634, IMG submission 104654) | Polar desert sand microbial communities from Dry Valleys, Antarctica - metaG UQ833 (21.06) | ecosystem: Environmental > Terrestrial > Soil > Desert | place: Antarctica: Dry Valley... | reverse complement strand
GGCGCAGCCAGCAGCGGCACGACAACCTGCAATGCAGGAAGGTGCTGATCCCAATTCATTGTTTTTGTGCGGGGCCTTCGGCTGCGGCGTCCGATTGCAGAATGTCGTCTTCCTCGATGCTGCCGTACGCTTCGCGGATACGCACCACCAGCGCGAGGCCGAGTGCAATCGTTGCTACCCCGACCACGATGGCCGTCAGGATCAAAACATGAGGCAGCGGGTTCGAATAGACGCTAAATGCGCCGCTGAGTATGGGTGCCGTGCCGCCGACCAGCTTGCCCGGGGAGATGTAGAGCAGGTACACCGAAGTCTGAAAAATACTCAGCCCGACCAGCTTCTTTACAAGGTTTCCGCGAGCGATGACGATGAACAACCCCGCCATCATCAGGAATATCGTGATGAAGTAGGCAAAGTGGCCGCCGATCGTGTTCAGGAAGCCGGTGCCTGTCACTCATCCACCCGGCCGCGCCCTGTAAACAAATAAATGATCTTGAGCATCACCCCCGACACGGTGATCGCCACGCCCACTTCGACCCAGAAGATGCCGCGGTGCTGACCCACCACGGGATCACGGTCGAGCACGAAGTAATCGAGATAGTTTCCACCGAGCAGCAGACCCGCCACCCCTACACCCGCGTAGACAAGCACGCCCACGGCCATCATTGATTCCACCAGCGGCTCGGGCACCACTTTGCGGGCGTCTTCCAGGCCGTAGATCAACGCGTAGAAAATCACGGCCGCCGCCAGGATCACGCCGGCCTGAAAGCCGCCTCCCGGGCCGTAGTCCCCGTGGAATTGCACATACAAGCCAAACAGCAGGACGAAGGGAATCAGCAGCTTGGCAATTACACGCAGGATCAAGTCGTATTTCATTCTTCGCGTTCCCTGCGCCGCCGCAGCAGCGCAAGAACGCCGGCACCCGCGGTAAAGACCACTGTTACCTCACCCAGCGTGTCGAAGCCGCGATAGCTGGCAAGCACTGCCGTGACCGCGTTCGGCACGTCCACTTCCTTCTTCATCTCATTCAGATAACGCGGAGCCACATGCTGATGGATCGGCGCGTCGGGATTGGAAAACTCAGGCAGTCCGAGCGTGCCGTAGATCAGCAGGAAGCCCACTGACGAAGACACCACGAGCGGTAGCCATGGGCGATAAAGCGGTCGGGCCTCTTCGGTCTTGCCCAGAAACAGCGCGCTCAGAAACAGCACCATCGACATGCCTGCGCCGACCGACGCTTCGGTCATCGCAACATCGACCGCGTCCATCGCGACCAGCACGGTGGCCATCAGGAAGCTGTAGGCGCCGCTGAGAATGATCACGGAGAACAGGTTGCGGTTGCGCGCGAGCACGCACACGGTCACCGCCATGAGCAGCAGCAGCACGTTGATGATCAGTGCTTCGATGATGGATCTTCCGGCGTGGCAAGCAGCGGCTTCAGGCCACGCGCCATTGCAGCGCGAGCGAGCGCATGGGTAGCGGTCGGGCTGGCGAAAAAGATCAATACTCCGATGATCAATAGCTTGACCGCCACGAGCGTGAGTCCAGCTTGCAGCACCAGACCGAGCAGGATGAGCCCGGCACCCACCGTTTCGATCACGCTGGCGGCGTGCATGCGAGTGTAAAAGTCCGGCATGCGGATCAGTCCGACCGCGCCTACGACGCAGAACAGGCTGCCAGCGACAAGGAAGATCCAACTGAGTATGTCGCGCAACTCACTCATCGTCGGGGTCCCTCAGAAGCTGCCGGGGCACTTCCCTGGATACGCCCGAGACTCCGAGGTCGCCGTCGCGGAAAGCTTTCAAAACCGCGATTGTGCCAATGACGTTCAACAGCCCGTAGACGATGGCGAGGTCGAGGAATTCCGGGCGTCCGTTCAAGAAGCCCATCACCGCGAGCAGGATCATGGCTATCGTTCCGATGGCGTTGACCGCGAGCGCGCGATCGAAAACCGTGGGGCCTCGTGCAGCACGCACCAATGCGAGGATGAGCGTCACCAGCAACGCAATCGCAGCTGCCGCAAACATCAAGCTTTGCCCTCACACGCCGTCACGCGCCGATCCATCTCACTCCCAACCGTGCCTTCGGCGCCGGTGCGCGTCAGACCATGAACTAAAAACTCTGTTGATGACGCTTCGATGGTGATAGTGCCCGGAGTGAGCGTGATCGAATTGGCGTGGATGACCAGGCCAACATCGGTCCGCTGGCTCGGCTTGAAGCTCACCATGGTCGGACTGATTGGTAGCTTGGGGTCGACGATTATCTTGCTGACATCCCAGGCCGATTTGACTATCTCCTTCAGCAGCCATAGCCAGTAGAACATCGCCTTCGGGCCGAGGTGGATAGGGTGCCCCTCACCATCGACCAGATCCATGCGTCTCGCAAACCAAACTACGGCGAGCGCGGAACCCGCACCGGCGGCCATCAGGAAGGCAGTAAAAAATCCGGACAGCAGCAGCCAGAAGAGGAAAAGAGCTACGAACAGACTGATCGAATGGAACACGATGGGCCACCGATTGAACAACAGCTACGCGATTCTAGGCAAGCTTCACTTGCAGCTCGGCAGTGTCGAACACTGAATCTACGTTTCGCGCCCGCAAGGTGCGTGAGAGACCAATCCATCTTAACAATCGGCAAAAACGGCGCAGGTGCTTGGATATTTGATTAGGTTGTATGCGCGTTCGTTGCCCGAAGCGCTGAAATTAGACAACAGATCAAATGACCGCTACTGGCCGGCGAAGTCATCTGGCTTCTGCCAAGGTTTGCCAACTCTGACCATCAACCGAATCTTGTTTGTGATCAGCTAGGGCTAATTGAGAAATCGATCAGTCTTCCACTAGCGACTACGCCGGGTGTTCGGTGAGCAGCCAGCCGAGCGCTCAAGTTTCACCGGCGCGACGCTTGCGGCGCGTCCGGTGCAACTTGGTTGTTGGGCGGCGGCGCTCAGTTGCGTGCAAGAAAACTGAGTAATGCTTCGTTGAAAACCGCAAGATTTTGGGACGACGAGCCATGTCGCGCATTCGCGACGGTGATCAACTGCGAGCCAGGAATGCATCGATGTGCGGCCTCAGAGAGCACCCTGAAGAACGGCCGGGTCAACTCACCCCTGCTGATTGTCACCGGCATTTTGAGATGACCCAGTTGCTCGCAGGTCACGCGGGGGGGAGGTGGTGCACTGAAGTGCGGCGGGAGTGTTCGCGCATTATCCAAAATCATCGATCTTGATGCTGGGGAGCGTCTGTCGAAGTTGCCCGGGTCGGCATGTACAAAGTCAGTCATGATTCGTGCCGCCTCGGCCACATTGCCGGATTTTGCCGCCGCAACGATCGGCGCGAAACCCTTGCCTTCGTCGCTCACCACCTTTTGATCATCGGCATTCGTCAGGATTGAAGGCAAGGGTGGTTCATTCAGAAAAAGGCTGCGCACTAACTCGGGCTGTTCAACAGCCACGCGGAGTGCGATATCCGCGCCGTACGAGTGTCCTACCAGGTGCACCGGCCCCACCTTGAGTTGCCGAATAAACGCAGCGAGATCCGCGACGTGCGTCGCCCGAGAGAATTGCGTCCCGCTATCAGACCACGGCGCGACGCCGAAATAGCGCTGGTCGAGAGCGATGACCCGGTAGCGCTTGGCGATCGTTTCGCGCTGAGGTTCCCAAGCGCGGTGGTCTGAGATCGCGCCATGCACGAAAACAACTGGAGCGCCCCCGCCCTGTTCGAGATAGGTGACGCTTGTGCCGTTGACCGACATCTGCTTGAGGGACGGCGATTCAGCCGGTTGATCCCCTAACGATTGACACCCCGACAGCAACAGCACTATCGAGGCCATCGCGGCGGGAGCGCCAAGCGAGCAGAACGTACGAGTCAGGGTCGGGTTCATCGGAGCTCCTTAAGCGGTGGAAAGACCGCAGGCGGGGGGCGCCAGCGGTGCAGTCACTATCCGGCCCGTACGAGATCGGGTCTTGAAGAAACCCTCAAAGAGATCTCATATCGCAATCAATGCGCCGCAGAAGCCGAAGCATCACGCGGTTGACCGCTTTGCTAGTCGCGCATCCCCAGCTCGCGCAGGCTTGCGATCAACCTGGAGCGCATTTGGGCGGCGGCATCCGATTCGGAGTTCGGAACCCGCGCGTCCAAATGGCGAGCCACGTAGGCCGGGTGGCTGCGCACGTGCTCGTCGAACGCCTGTTGGGCTGCCTCGCGGCGTCCAAGCCGCAGCAGCGCGGCAGCGTGAATCGGCGGCCACACCAGCGTGGGAGTGGTATTGGCGGCAGTCTGGCTCCACTCGCGCGCCAGCTCATAGCGGCCGGCGCCAAAGTGCGCCAGCGCCAGCCGGTACTGCCACTCCGCGCGGAACGGGTCCCGGGGCCCGAGGCGCAGCGCACGTTCGAGCACTGCGACCGCCTCGTCAAAGCGCCCGTTGAACAGAAGAGCAGCGCCGTGGGCGCCGAACGCCAGCGGCAGGCGATACCGTTCGCTCCACTCAGTTGTGTTGCGCAGCATCCCCGGGAAATCGCGTTTCATGAATAGAAGGAATGTCTTGGAGCTGTATGTGTAGGTGCCGTCGCGGTCGAGCCGCTGCAGGTTGGCTGCCGCCTCCTCGGCCCGGCGTACTGCAGCGGGCCGGTCGGTGATCCAACCGTTGCTCAGCACAGCGGTAGTCGTAAAGTGCGCGCCGCCCCAGGCCCGCGCCGAGTCCGGGTTCATCGCCAAGGCGCGGTCGAACAACGCCCGTGCTGCGAGCACGTTCTCTCGCGTGACGCCTCGATACCAGAGCGCATAGCCCTGCATCGCCAGGTCGTCGGCCGACACTTCGGTCGGCGACAACGTTGCAATGCGCTCGCCGGTCGAGCGGTAAAGCTCGGCAACTAGCGTGCGCTCGATCGCCACTGCGAAGTCGCTGACCGCCTGGCCTAGTTGGGCGCGATCGGTGTCGAAGGCCTCGGACCAACGCCGCACGCCGCTCTCGCCGTCGGTCAGCATCAGGTTGAGCCGGATCTTGCTGGCTTCTTGGCGCAGACTGCCCTGCACGACATGGCGCACGCCCATCTCGCGCGCAACCTGACGCGGATCCACGGCCTTGCCCTTGTAGGTGCTGGCGGTGTCGCGCGCGATTACGAAACTGTTCTGCATTTGTGCGACCGCAATCACGAGGTCGCCGTGCAGTGCATCGGCCAGCCATTCGAAATCCGTCGTTTCGCCTTCGAGCGTGAGCGGCAGCACGATGATCGACAGCGCGGGCACTTCGCGCGGCAAAGGTGTTCTCGCCAGCTCGGCCGGTGTCTTCCAAGTAGATGACGTGCTACGCCAGGTCAGCCAGGCCCCGCCCGCAAATAGCACCGCGAGCACCACCGCACTGATTAATCCAGGCCGCCACCAAGGCCGAGGCGGTCGGGGAAATTCCCGTGCAGCGGGCGCGTCGGCGCTCAACTCAGCATGCGCCTCGGCGGCCCCTGAGCGAGCCTTGTCGGGTACCAGCATGTAGCCGCGTCTGGCGACGTTGCGCACGAGTCGGTGCCCGTCGTCGCCGAGCACGCGCCGGATGTCGGCAATGGCTTGAGTCAGCGATCCCTCGCCCACCACTACCTTCGGCCACACCTGGCTCATCAGCTCGTCTTTGTTGATCACTTCGCCGGCCCGTCGGCCAAGAACGAGCAAAACGTCGAGCGCCTGCTTGCGCAGGCCGGCCAGCTCACCCTCCGCGTCCCGTAACTCGCCGGAAGTCAGCTCGAGCGTGCAGCGGCCCAACAGTAAGCGACCTGCTGCCGGCACTTCGGTCGAGGTTGAGCTGCTGGTCACGTCATCAACATTGGTTGCATGATAGTGCTGATTCAACCAGCTCCTCGCACAGTTTGGCATTGCTGCGATGGCCGGGGTTTGGTCACGTGATGAACAGGATTTCGTTTTGATTATTTGAGAGCTTTGTGTGCGAAACCGCTTAGTTGATCGCTTGCGATAACTTGGACGATGTGCACGAGCTTTCGCGTTCAGCCTAGGTAGGGTAAGTCATGCCATCGTCGCTGCCGCCGTCAAGCTGGCCGGTCTTGCGCGGCGCTGGCGCGGCGCGTAACGTGCACGCTCCGCGGGAAGGAATTCAAGGAGAGAACCAATGAAGTTCAGAAATTTGATCTGCGCCGCTGCAGTAGCCGGGATTGCGACAGTACCCGGCGTGACGATTGCACAGCAGCAGCAGCGTTTCATAACGATCGGTACCGGCGGCGTGACGGGCGTGTATTACCCCGCCGGCGGCGCCATCTGCCGCATCGTCAATCGCGATCGAGCGAAGACCGGGCTGCGTTGCTCGGTCGAATCAACCGGCGGTTCGGTCGCCAATGTGAATTTGCTGAAGTCAGGAGAACTTGAGTTCGGCGTCGCCCAATCCGACGTTCAGTTTCTGGCTTCCAAAGGTCAGGGCGCGTTTCAGAAAGATGGTGCAATGAGCGACTTGCGCGCGGTGTTCGCGCTGCACCCAGAGCCTTTCACCGTACTTGCACGCAAGGAATCAAACATCGCAAAGTTCGAAGACTTCAAGGGCAAGCGCTTTAACGTCGGCAACCCGGGATCTGGCACGCGCTCCTCGATGGAAGAGCTGATCGGTGCGATGGGCTGGAAGATGGCGGACTTCTCACTCGCGTCTGAGCTGCGTCCGGATGAACATGGCTCGGCGTTGTGCGATGGCAAGATCGATGGCTTCTTCTACGGCGTCGGCCATCCTTCGGCCAACATTCAGGATCCGACCACGATCTGTGGCGCCAAGCTGGTGTCGTTGACCGGCGCAGCGGTCGACAAGCTGGTCAAGGAAAAACCGTACTACGCGGTCGCGACAATTCCGGGTGGCATGTACCCGAACAATCCGAACGCGACGACCACGTTCGGCGTGCAAGCGACCGTGGTGTCGTCTGCCAAAGTGCCCGCCGATGTGGTGTACACGGTGACCAAAGCTGTGTTCGAAAATCTTGACGAGTTCAAGAAGCTGCATCCTGCGCTTGCCAATCTGAAGCCGGAAGACATGATCAAGAATGGCCTGTCGGCCCCGCTGCATGACGGCGCGGCGCGCTATTACAAAGAAAAAGGCTGGTTGAAATAGGCCTCGTTGTTCGACACCTGACACAAACGGGCGGCGAAACCGCCCGTTTGCGCTTAAGAGAGCAATGGAAAACAAGAAGCTGAAGGACAACGTCGCACCTTCTGCGGAAATGCAGTTGGGCGAAGTCGATGCGGTCAAGCAGTTGGTTGTCGACGCCGACCTGGGCGGCCGCTCCACGAGCGGACTGCACGGCAAAGTGATGCTCGGTGTCGGGCTCGCGTGGGTGCTGTTCCAGCTCTGGTACGCATCACCACTGCCGTTCGTATTGCGCTTTGGCGTCTTCAACGACACAGAAGCGCGCTCGATCCATCTGGCGACGGGGCTGTTCCTTGCGTTTCTCGCATTCCCCGCGAGCAAGCGCGCGCCGCGCGACTTCGTTCCGGTGCTCGACTGGATATTTGCATTGGCCGGCGCATTCGCCGGCGGCTATCTATTCCTGTTCTACAACGCGCTGGCGACGCGGCCGGGTGCGCCGATCCTGGTCGACGTTGTGGTTGGGGTCGTTGGCATCTTGCTGTTGCTTGAAGCGACGCGCCGTGCAGTCGGATTGCCGATGGCCGTGCTGGCGATCGTGTTTCTTGGCTATGTGCTGGCGGGCGCGTACTTGCCGGACATCATTGCGCACAAGGGCGCGTCGGTGCCGCGCACGGTTTCGCATATGTGGCTGGTCACCGAGGGTGTGTACGGCATCGCGCTCGGTGTGTCGGTTGCGTTCATTTTCGTTTTCGTGTTGTTCGGCACGCTGCTTGATCGCGCCGGCGGCGGCAACTACATGATGCAGGTGAGCTTTGCGCTGCTCGGTCACATGCGCGGTGGGCCGGCAAAAGTTGCAGTGGTGTCATCGGCAATGAACGGACTGATATCGGGCTCGTCGGTGAGTAACGTCGTCTCCGGCGGCATCTTCACGATTCCGCTGATGAAGAAGGCCGGCTACGGCGGCGTCAAAGCGGCGGCGATCGAGACATCTTCGTCCGTTAACGGCCAGATCATGCCGCCGGTGATGGGCGCTGCGGCGTTTCTGATGGTCGAGTACGTTGGCATCCCGTATGCAGAAATCATCCGGCACGCATTTCTTCCCGCGGCCATCAGCTACATCGCACTGTTCTACATCGTGCATTTGGAAGCGATGCGTCTCGGCATGGAGCCGATGGCCAAAGTGCGCGACCGAACCATCAGTGCGGCGCTGCTGTCGTGGGGTCTGGGGCTAGCGGGAACGGTTGCGGTATGCGGCGCGATTTACTACGTTGCGATCGGCGCGCAGGCGCTGTTCGGCGCAGCGGCACCCTGGATTCTCGGTGCATTGCTGACCGCGCTTTATATCGGGAGCACCTGGATCGCAGCGCGCGAGCCCGATCTCCCAGTCGATATCGATATCAACAATCCATTGTTGCCTCCCGCGTGGCCGACGGTAAAGGCTGGCGTGCACTTCCTGATTCCGATCGGCGTACTGCTGTGGTGCCTGATGGTCGAGGAGCTGTCACCAGGGCTCTCCGCCTTCTATGCCATCGTCGCTCAGGTCATATTGATGATGACGCAGCGCCCGCTGATCGAGCTGTTCCGCGGCAAGAAAGACTACGGGGTCGAGTTCAAGCGCGGCTTCGCCGAGGTCGTCGCGGGCTCCAGCGACGGTGCACGCAACATGATTGGCATCGCAGTGGCCACCGGGTGCGCCGGCCTGATCGTTGGCGCAATCACGCTGACCGGCCTGGGCCTGCGCATGACGGACTTCGTCGAGTTCGTGTCGGGCGGCAACGTAATGGTGATGTTGCTGTTCACGGCATTCGTATGCCTGGTGCTCGGCATGGGGGTGCCCACCACTGCCAACTACATTCTGGTCGCAACGCTGATGGCACCGGTGATCGTCGAGCTCGGCGCGCAATCGGGACTGGTGATTCCGCTGATTGCCGTGCATCTGTTTGTTTTCTATTACGGGATCATGGGCGACATCACGCCCCCGGTAGGCCTCGCGAGTTTCGCCGCTGCCGCTATTGCAAAGGAGGATCCCATCCAGGTCGGCATTCAAGGCTCGGTGTACGCGCTGCGCACCGTGCTGTTGCCGTTCATATGGATCTTCAACCCCGCACTGCTGCTGATTGATATTCATGGCTGGGGGGAAGCGGCACTGGTGGCCGTCACCGCGACGATCGCGTCACTGACGTTTGCTGCCGCCACGCTCGCGTGGTTTCGAACAAAATGCCGCTGGTGGGAGGTGGCGCTGTTATTGGTCGCCACGTTCATTTTGTTCCGCCCCGACTGGTTCGCCGATCGCATCGCCCTTGAATACACCGATGCGCCGGCTTCAAGGTTTTACGAAGTCGTCAACACGCTCGATGACGGGGATCGACTCGTATTCGTCATTAAGGGCCAGTCGATGGAGGGCGACGACCTGAACAAGACGGTCGCAGTCCAGTTGGGTGCGAAGACGGGTGCAGACGCAAGTGCAAGTCGCAAGCGACTCGCCGATGTAGGTCTGACGGTGGCCGGCCTAGGCGATCAACTGCAGGTGGGGGCCGTGCGTTTCGGCAGCCGCGCGGCGAAAGCTCGAATCGAACAGGGCTTTGAAATTGTCGCCGTTAAGGTTCCAAACGAGCGGCTCAGCCCGCACTGGTTTTACATCCCGGGCATTCTGATTGTTGCGTTCGTCTGGTGGCTGCAGGGAGCACGTCTACGTCGGACCCGGCCGTTGAGTCCAAGTCCAAGCAGCTAGTTCTCGATTGCGCCCAGGGCACGGGCGAGATCGCGGCGCAGGTCGCTGATATTTTCTATCCCGACCGAAAGTCGCACCAGCGAGTCACCGATTCCAAGCGACGTACGTTGCGCCAGCGGGATCGTTGCATGCGTCATGATTGCCGGGTGCTCGATCAGGCTCTCGACCCCGCCCAGGCTTTCAGCGAGCGAGAATATTTCGCATCGTTCCAGAAAACGCCGTGTACCCGAGAGATCGGTCGCCAGTTCGATCGAGATCATTCCGCCATAGCCATGCATCTGCGTGCGCGCCAGTGCGTGTTGCGGGTGTGACGGCAACCCCGGATAGCTAACGCGCCTGACCTGCGGCTGCGCCTCCAGCCATTGAGCGAGTGCGAGCGCGTTTTCGCAGTGTCTTTGCATGCGCAGCGCCAGCGTCTTGATTCCGCGTAACGTAAGAAAGCTGTCGAACGGCCCCGCAATCGCGCCAACTGCGTTCTGTAAAAAGCCGATCTGCTCGCGCAGTGCGGCGCGCCGCTCGGATGCGGATGCTTGATGGGCCACAACGGCAACGCCACCGATAACGTCCGAGTGGCCATTCAAATATTTCGTTGTCGAATGAACGACCACATCGAAACCAAGTTCAAGCGGGCGCTGCACCCATGGGCTTGCGAAGGTGTTGTCCGCCACGGCGATGATGTTGCGTTCGCGGCAGAGCTTCGCAATCGCCGCGAGGTCAGCAAGTTTCAGCAGCGGATTGCTCGGCGTCTCGACCCACATCATCCGCGTATCCGACCGTAATGCAGCTTTTACATCGTCGAGATTGGACATGTCGACGAACGTGAACGCGTGCCCTGCGCTTCGCTTACGCACGCGCTCAAACAAACGGTAAGTGCCGCCGTACAGGTCGTCGCCCGCAACGATGTGCGCGCCCGCATCGAGACATTCGAGCACGGTCGCTATCGCCGCCATGCCCGACGCAAACGCATACGCCTGAGCGCCGCTTTCGAGATCCGCCACGCAGCGCTCGAGTGCCCAGCGGGTGGGGTTATGCGAACGACCGTAGTCGAGACCCTTGTGAACGCCGGGGCTCTGCTGCACGAAGGTCGATGTCGCATAGATCGGCGGCATGATCGCGCCGGTCGACGGATCGGGCGACTGGCCGGCGTGTATCACGCGCGTTGCGAAATCGTGTGGATCGCCCGCTTTATCTGTCGTGTCGCTCATGTCAGCTTCTTGCGCAAGTGATTCAACAAGTCGAAGCGGGTGACCAATCCATAAAACTGTTGCTCGTCGGCAATGATCGCCACCAGGCCACGATCCAGAATCGCCTGCAGTGTCTCAAGGCTCGCATCCGGGCGCACGGTATCAAGCTTCTTTGTCATCGCTTCGCTGACCGGCGAGTGAAAGCGCGCCGCGTCAACGTGCACCGTCAACAACAGGTCGGATTCGTCGATGACGCCCAGCAATTGTTTGTTCTCGAGCACCGGCAGTTGCGAAACTTCCGCAAGCCGCATGCGCTGAAACGCGGTGAGCAACGTATCGCCCGGACCGACAGCGACGACGCCACCCTCGTCGAAACGTCGCGCGATCAGATCGCGCAGGTCGCCTAGCCGCGCCCGCTTCAACAATCCTTGGTCAATCATCCATTGATCGTTGTAGACCTTGGAGAGGTAACGCGTGCCGGTGTCGCATACAAAGCTGACAACCGTTTTTGGTGTTTTCTGTTCACGACAGAATTTGAGCGCGGCGGCGAGCAGTGTTCCGGTTGATGAACCGCCCGAAATTCCTTCCGCCTTTAACAACGCACGCGCGGTTGCAAAGCTTTCCTCGTCGCTGATCGAGTAAGCGTGCTTGACGCCGCTCAAATCGGCAATCGGGGGAATGAAGTCTTCGCCAATGCCTTCAACCGCCCACGAGCCAGCGTGTCCTAGCGTTCCGCTTTTCACGTATTCGGCGAGGATTGAACCGGCTGGATCGGCGAGTACAAACTCGACAGCGGGCGCGACCTTTCGAAAGTAGCGCGTCAGTCCGGTGACTGTGCCGGCCGAACCCACGCCCACGACAATCGCATCCAGACGCTGAGCGCACTGTTCCCAAATTTCCGGGCCTGTTGTTTGTTCGTGCGCATCCGGATTGTCCTGGTTGCCGAACTGATTTGCGTAGAACGCGCCGGGAATTTCTGCCGCGATGCGTGCGGCCGCGTCCTGGTAATACTCGGGATGCCCTTTGCCAACATCCGATCGCGTCAGGTTGACCTCGGCGCCGAGCGCTTTCAGATGAAGAATCTTTTCGGTCGACATCTTGTCGGGGACGACAAGTACAACTCGATACCCCTTCGCGCGCGCCACCAACGCGAGCCCGAGCCCGGTGTTGCCGGCAGTTGCTTCCACTACGGTGCCGCCGGGTTTCAGCTCGCCGCGCCGCTCGGCGCCGTCGATCATCGAGCGGCCAATGCGATCCTTGATCGAGCCGCCGGGGTTTTGCGACTCGAG
>Ga0136634_10000847_pt1 | contig 12267 bp, 6 predicted proteins | sample AntDrymUQ8332106_2_FD_104654 | JGI IMG/M metagenome (GOLD analysis project Ga0136634, IMG submission 104654) | Polar desert sand microbial communities from Dry Valleys, Antarctica - metaG UQ833 (21.06) | ecosystem: Environmental > Terrestrial > Soil > Desert | place: Antarctica: Dry Valley... | reverse complement strand
AGTGTTCGGGGCCCTGACCCTCGTACCCATGCGGCAGCATCAGCGTCAGGCCCGACTGCCGTCCCCACTTGACCTCACCCGACGAAATGAATTGATCAACGACGACCTGCGCACCGTTGACGAAGTCGCCAAACTGCGCCTCCCAAATCACCAGCGCATTCGGCTCTGCGCTTGAGTAACCATATTCGAACGCCAGGCAGGCTTCCTCCGACAACACCGAATCGATCACCGTGAACGGAGCCTGCCCCTCCGAGACATTCCCAAGCGGTGTGTAGCTGCCCTCATCGAACTTTTCGCGGTTCTGATCGTGCAGGACCGCGTGTCGGTGCGAGAAGGTGCCGCGCGCTGTGTCCTGTCCGGTGATGCGTACTGCGTACCCGCTTGATAGCAATGTTGCATACGCGAGGTGCTCGGCCATACCCCAATCGAGTGGCACCTTGCCTTCACCCATCATGCGGCGATCGGCCACCACCTTTTCAACCAGCGGGTGCAATTTGAAATTGGACGGGATCGTTGTGATCCGGTCGGCCAGTCGCTTCAACTCGGCCAGTGGCACCGCAGTGTCGGCGTTGTCAGTCCACTTGCGGTTCAAAAACGTCGACCAGTCGACCGCGAACTTGCTCTTGTAATTGGTCAGGACCGGGTCAGACGTTCCGCGGCCTTCATCCATTGCCGCCCGAAACTCCTTCAACATCTCATCGGGCTGGTCGGCGTTGATGGTGCCCTGTGTGATCAGCTTGTCTGCATAGACCTTGCGAACTCCCGGATGCTGCGAGATCTTTTTGTACATCAAGGGCTGCGTAACGGCCGGTGTGTCCTGTTCGTTATGCCCAAGGCGACGGAAGCACACGATGTCGATCACAACATCAGAGTTGAATTCCTGCCTGAAGTCCATCGCCAATTGCGTCACCAGCACCACCGCCTCGGGGTCATCTCCGTTGACGTGAAACACTGGCGCTTCAATCATCTTGACGACGTCGGTGCAGTACAGCGTCGAGCGCGTATCGCGCGGGTCGGAGGTTGTGAAGCCGATCTGATTGTTGATCACCACATGCACGGTGCCCCCCGTACCGTAGCCGCGCGTTTGTGCAAGGTTCAGCGTTTCCATCACGACGCCCTGTCCTGCGAAGGCCGCGTCGCCGTGCACCAGTACTGGGAGCACCGTGTCGCCTTCTCGGTCGCCGCGGCGTTCCTGCCGTGCGCGAACAGATCCCTCGACGACCGGGTTCACGATCTCAAGGTGCGACGGGTTAAATGCCAGTGACAGGTGCACCGGACCGCCCGGCGTGGAGATATCGCTCGAAAATCCGTTGTGATATTTGACGTCGCCGCCGGGCAAGTCTGATGCGACCTTACCCTCGAACTCTGCGAAAAGATCCTGCGGCATCTTGCCCAGGATGTTGACCAAAACGTTCAACCGGCCGCGATGCGCCATGCCAATGACGATCTCCTGCACGCCGCTGCTGCCCGCGCGTTGCACCAACTCATCCATCGAAGCGATGAAGCTCTCGCTGCCCTCAAGCGAAAACCGCTTCTGGCCGACGTACTTGGTGTGCAGATAGCGTTCGAGGCCTTCGGCCGCGGTTAACCGGCCAAGAATTTCCCTCTTGTGTTCTGAGCTGAACGACGGTGTCGCTCGAATCGATTCAAGTTTTTGCTGAACCCACCGCTTTTGCGCTGGATCGGACACAAACATGTACTCGGCGCCGATGCTGCCGCAATACGTTTCGCGCAGCGCCTGCACGATCTCGCGGAGCGTCATCTGCTCAGAACCGAAGTACGTGTTGGACGCAGAAAACACGGTGTCCATATCGGCTTCGGTCAGGTCATAGAACGCGGGCTCGAGCTCCGGAATGGTGGGTCGCTCGCGGCGCTGCAGCGGATCGAGATTGGCCCATCGATTGCCCAGAAACCGATACGCAGCAATGATGGACTGCACGTGCACCTGCTTGCGCGCGACCGAAAGATCGCTCGACGCAACCTTGGGAGAAAATGCGTTGGCCTTCGCGCGTTGTGCAAAAGATTCGACAATCGGTGCATGAGCAACGTCGCGCGAATCGGGCGAGCCATCGGCCGCAGGCACGAGTTGCATCTGATCGAAGTAGGCGCGCCATTTTTCCGGAACGGAGCCCGGATTGTCGAGATAACGCTCATAGAGCTCCTCGACATATGGCGCGTTGCCGCCAAACAAGTAAGAGTTGGCCTGCAACTGTTTCATCATTGAGTCATCCTCCTGGACGAGTTTCTCGTCCAACATGCCGGCGCCCTTGTAGCAAGAGACACCAGCAACAGCGTTCCGGTTTCCGGTGCTCGCCGCGCGCGTTTACTGCCTGTGCGTCCAAATCGACGACGTAAACGGCGATGCTACCACCGGCGTTGTGCTGCGATACAAAGTGTTGCCTAAGCGCACCATGTTCGTTCCGCCTCTGCCAAGCGCCGAGGCAGGCATACACTGCGGCTAGTCGTGGCTCAGGAGACAAAGTGAGACCAACGGACATTAGAAATCCGGACTATTTTCACCATGTTGTTGATTGCCAGTGGGCATGCCCCGCGCATACCCCTGTTCCCGAATACATAAGGCTGATTGCCGCCGGGCGTTACACCGACGCCTATATGGTCAACTGGAGCTCCAATGTGTTTCCCGGGATTCTGGGTCGCACATGTGACCGGCCGTGCGAGCCGGCGTGCCGCCGCGGGCGGGTCGAGCAACAGCAAGCGGAAAAACCGGAGCCGGTAGCCATTTGCCGACTCAAGCGCGTCGCTGCTGACTATAAGGACGACGACATAGCGGCCCGGCTCCCGAAGCGGCTGGTGCCACTGAACGGCAAACGCATTGCCTGTGTCGGCGGCGGACCTGCCTCGTTGACGGTCGCGCGCGATCTCGCACCGCTAGGATATTCAGTCACCGTCTTCGATCAGGATCCACAAGCGGGCGGCATGATCCGCACGCAGATCCCTCGCTTTCGCCTGCCTGAGGAAGTGATCGACGAAGAAACCGGCTACATCCTCGGCCTAGGCGTGGAATTTCGCGGCGGCGTCAAGATCGACTCGATGAAGTCACTGCGGGCACAAAACTACGACGCAATCTTTGTAGGCTCCGGTGCACCGCGCGGTCGGGACCTCGACATTCCAGGACGCAAGGAAGCGGGCGGCAAAATTCATGTCGGCATCGATTGGCTGTCGTCGGTTTCGTTTGGTCACGTCGAGAAGATTGGCAAGCGCGTGATTGTGCTCGGGGGCGGCAACACGGCGATGGACTGTTGCCGGACGTCAAAGCGACTCGGCGGCGACGACGTCAAGGTGATCGTGCGCTCGGGTTTCGAAGAGATGAAGGCATCCCCGTGGGAAAAAGAGGATGCGCTGCATGAAGGCATTCCAATTCTCAATTACCTGGTTCCGAAGGCGTTTCTGCACAATGGCGGGCTATTGACCGCAATGAGCTTCGACAAGGTCAAAGCGACATACGACGACAAAGGCCGACGTTCGCTGGTCCCCACCGGCGAACCTGAGGTCGTGCACGAGTGCGACGAAGTCCTTATTGCGGTCGGCCAGGAAAACGCCTTTCCATGGATTGAAAGCGACTCGGGAATCGCGTTTGACGAATGGGGCATGCCGGTGCTCGATAAGGTGACATTGCAGTCATCGGTCCCCAATATATTTTTTGGCGGTGATTCCGCGCTAGGACCGAAAAACATCATCTGGGCAGTGGCGCATGGCCACGACGCCGCAATCTCGATCGACAAGTTGCTGCACGGCGAAGACATTCGCGAGCGCCCTGCGCCGGGTGTCACGTTGTTGTCGCAGAAAATGGGCATCCACGAATGGAGCTACGACAATCAGGTTGCCAATGACGAGCGTTACAAGGTTCCGTGGCGCGACGTCAACCAGGTCCTGCGCAACATCAAGGTCGAAGTTGAACTCGGGTTCGATCCCGCGACCGCGTGGAAGGAAGCACAACGCTGCCTGAACTGCGATGTGCAGACGGTGTTCACGGCGCAGCTTTGCATCGAATGCGATGCGTGCGTCGATATCTGCCCCACCGACTGCATCAACTTCATTGTCAATGGGGAAGAAGCCGATTTGCGCGCGCGGCTGCGTGCACCGGCCCTGAATCTCGAGCAGGACCTTTACGTGGCCGAAGGTTTGAAGACCGGCCGTGCGATGGTCAAGGATGAAGACGTTTGTCTGCATTGCGGGCTGTGTGCCGAACGTTGCCCTACCGGCGCATGGGACATGCAGAAGTTTCTGCTCGACATGACGCAGGCCGGGCGTGATTGCCGAACCCGCCAGAAGGAAGCGGCATGAACGCGCGGGATCCACGCACCACCGCCCCCGTGCGCGCTCAGCGCATCGAGTCAACGAACGATTTCGTGGTCAAGTTTGCCAACGTCAACGGCTCGGGATCAGCGTCAGCCAACGAACTGTTTGCGCGCAGCATTCTGCGAATGGGTGTTCCAGTTTCACCCCGCAATATTTTTCCGTCGAACATTCAGGGCCTGCCGACGTGGTACGAGGTGCGTGTCACCGAGCACGGCCATCTGGGACGGCGCGGGGGTGTGGACCTGATGGTCGCGATGAACCCGCAGACATGGGACAGAGACGTGGCGGAGATCGAGCCCGGCGGGTACCTGATGTACGACAGCACCAAGCCCATTAACGCAGCCGGCCTTCGCTCCGACATCAATCTGATCGGCGTACCGCTGACCGACATCGCGGCGAGTAAGTATGTTGACGCGAAAGAGCGGCAACTGCTGAAAAACATCATGTATGTCGGCGTGCTGACGGGTTTGCTCGGCATCGAGCCGGAGGTGATTGCCCAATTGCTCGGCGAGCAGTACAAAGGGAAGGACCGGCTGATCAAGCCCAACCTCGACGCGTTCATGACGGGGCTGCATCATGCGCGCGAGCGTCTTGAGGAGGCGATCGACCTGCGTGTCGAGCGGCGCGACGCGGTCGGGGATCGCATCTTCATCGAAGGCAACGCGGCGGCTGCCCTCGGGTGCGTCTATGGTGGCGCGACCGTGTGTGCGTGGTATCCGATCACACCTTCGTCGTCGTTGGCCGAAGCATTTCAGAAATATTGCACCAAATATCGAGTCGACAAAGCCACCGGCACGAACAAGTTCGCGATCGTGCAGGCGGAGGATGAGCTGGCGTCCATCGGCATCGTCATCGGCGCAGCGTGGAACGGTGCGCGGTCGTTCACGGCCACGTCCGGGCCGGGCATTTCGCTGATGAGCGAATTCATCGGACTCGCATACTTTGCCGAAATCCCGGCCGTGATCATCGATGTGCAACGGGGCGGCCCGTCGACAGGCATGCCTACGCGCACGCAGCAATCGGACGTCACTGCGTGTGCGTATGCATCGCACGGCGACACCAAGCACGTGCTGTTGTTTCCGGAAGACCCCTACGAGTGTTTTGAGTTCGCCGCGACCGCGTTCGATCTTGCAGAGCGACTGCAGACGCCGGTTTTTCTGATGACCGATCTTGATATCGGCATGAATCACCGCTTGTGTGCGCCGTTGGCGTGGGATGACAAGCGCATGCACGACCGCGGCAAGGTCATGACGGAGGCAGATCTCGAATCGGGCCGCGACTTTGGACGCTATCTCGATGCCGATGGCGACGGAATTCCATGGCGCACGTTGCCCGGTACGCACGCGACCCGTGGTGCGTATTTCACCCGCGGCACCACCAAGGACGCTTACGCGCGCTACTCCGAGGCCGGACCGGACTATGTCTACAACATGGAGCGGCTGCTAAATAAATTCGCGACCGCTGCAACGCTTGTGCCGCAGCCGGTGATCGCCAACGCTGTGATGAAAGCGTCGCACGGCGTTATTTATTACGGCTCAACCAGCCCTTCGATGACTGAGGCGCTCGGTGTGCTGGAACAACAAGGCGTCCATGTCAATCGATTGCGCGTCCGCGCGTTTCCGTTTGCATCGTCGATAAAGGAGTTCATCCTCGCCCATGAATTCGTTTTCGTCGTCGAGCAGAATCGCGATGGGCAACTGCGTTCGATGCTCGTCAACGAGTTGCAGATCGATCCGGCACGTCTCGTGGCGGTGCTGCATTACGACGGAACGCCGATCACGGCGCGCTTCGTTGTCAACGCAATCGCCCCACGCTTGCTTGGGACCAACGTGTTGCCGCTGAGGTCGGGAAAGGCAGCCTAGGAACTATCGATGACCTATCTCGCAAAGCCGAAACTGCGTCACCCCACCCTGCCGGCCAATCGGCTTGGCTACACGCGCCGCGACTACGAGGGCAAGATCTCGACGCTTTGCGCCGGCTGCGGCCACGACGCGATTTCTGCGGCAATCGTTCAGGCGTGCTGGGAACTCGAGGTCGAACCGCACCGTGTGGCCAAGCTATCCGGCATCGGTTGCTCGTCGAAGACACCGGATTATTTTCTCGGCGCATCGCACGGTTTCAACTCAGTGCACGGGCGGATGCCGTCGGTGCTGACCGGTGCCAACCTGGCCAATCGGGACCTGATCTACCTTGGGGTGTCGGGTGATGGCGATTCGGCATCGATCGGGTTAGGCCAGTTTGCACACCTGATCCGGCGCGGCGTGAACATGACGTACATCGTCGAAAACAACGGCGTGTACGGACTCACCAAAGGTCAGTTTTCGGCAACCGCAGACCGCGGCTCGAAGGCAAAGCGCGGTGCAATCAATCGCGATTCGCCGATCGACATGGTCGCACTCGCGCTGCAGCTTGGCGTCAGCTACGTCGCACGTAGTTTTTCTGGCGACAAAGATCAGCTGGTGCCTTTGATCAAAGGCGCGCTTAAGCATAGGGGCTCCGCGTTCATTGACGTCTTAAGCCCATGTGTGGCGTTTAACAACCATCCCGGCAGCACTAAAAGCTACGACTACGTGCGCGAACACAACGATGCCGTAAATCGCCTGGACTTCATGCCACACCGTGACGCGATCGGCGCCCAATACGGGCCGGGCGAAGTCATCGAAATCACGCAGCACGACGGTAGCCTGCTGCGCCTGCGCAAGCTGGCCGACGGATACGACGCCGGCGACCGCCTCGCCGCAATGAACCACATTCACATGCACCAGGCGCGCGGCGAGATCGTGACCGGGCTGCTGTATATCGATCCCGAGGCCGACGATCTACACGAGAACCTTGCCACCACTCGCACGCCGCTCAATCAGCTGCGCGAAGCCGACCTTTGTCCAGGCGCTAACGCGCTGGACGCCCTGAACGCCGAACTTAGATAAGGTTTTGATCTACGTGGCGCGCGACGCCCATGTTGCCGCTACCAGCAATACGAAGCCTGCGACGAACTCGGTGGTACTACCGAAGTCACCGATCAGGACGAGCGGCTTTTGATCCTCGGACCGGTCACCAGGTGCTGCAACCTTTATCAGCGGCGACGCTGCTGCTTCGAGGTAGCCAACGATACGAGGAAGCGCCTTGCGACGGGCGGCGCTAAGCGAGGGCGACCGTCTTCACCCTAGCTTTGCGCGCGCTTCGGCCGCGTTTCATCCGCGAGCGTGACGATGTCGACTCCTTACTTCGGAGACTCGCGTGCCCAAGGTGCCTCGCAATCCATTGTTGTCAAAGGCCGTCGTTATCGGCGTTCTGGTGCTGTTGATGCTTATCCTCCTCGGCATGATCGAGGGGCTATAGCAGAGCGTGCATTACTTACTACGTTAGCCACGTGCTGGCCGATCGCACACGCGCGCTCGGTTTCGGCGCTGGCTTGGCGCTGATGTACGCCACGATTTACTCGAGCTTGATTACGGAAGGGACCGCGCTATTGATGGGCAGCGTGCTGCTGTTCGTGATGCTGGCGCTGGCGATGATCGTGACGCGCAGCTTCGACTGGAGAAAAATGACACGCGCGCCGCAGACCGGTAGAACCAGCAAAACACGGCGCGTTACAGTGCGCCCGATGAAGGGATTCGGGCGCCGTGCCACCAAGGTGCTGAAGCACCCGGGCGTTTTTTCGCTCGCCGTGCTGAAGCAGTTTCGAGCCAATCAAGGATTGCTGTTGGCGGGCGCAGTCGCTTACTACGCGCTGCTATCGCTGGTGCCGCTGTTGATTCTGGTTGTGCTGGCGCTGACGCACCTGTTCGAAGAAGCGCAGGTGCTGAGCGCAATTGGCGCCTACCTCGAGTTCGTGGTTCCAGGCCAATCAGGCGCGCTGGTGGGCGAACTGCGTAATTTCCTGGCGCATCGTGAAGTTGTCGGATGGTTGCTGCTGATCCTCATGCTGTTCTTCAGCAGCCTCGCGTTCACCGTTCTCGAGAACGCGATGTCGGTGATTTTCTTTCATCGAGTGACGGTGAGGCGGCGGCATTTCTTGATGTCCGCGGTAATGCCGTACCTGTTCATTCTTTCGCTCGCCGTTGGATTGCTGATCATTACTATCGTCTCGGGTGCAATCAGCCGCCTGGGGACTCACTCGCTGATCATTCTTGGCGAGCCGCAGCCGCTCGAAGTATTTTCGACCCGACTGCTGTACTTAATGGGAGTCGCCGGCGAGATCTTTCTGCTGACGGCGATCTATATGGTGATGCCCGTAGGGCGGCTGCGGCTACGGCATGCGTTGATCGGCGGTACGGCGGCGGCGCTGCTGTGGGAGATCACACGCCATATGCTGGCCTGGTATTACTCGACCATCTCGCAAATCCAGGTGGTCTACGGCTCGCTGACGACGTCGATCGCGGTGTTGATCAGTGTCGAGATTGGCGCAATTGTGGTGTTACTCGGCGCGCAGGTGATCGCCGAGTACGAGCGGATCGGTTATGAGCCGATCACGACCGAGGCCGAGCCAATGCAAGCGGAGAAGGCTTGAACTCTCAACGCTTGTCGATCGGCTTTGCATCACGCCGGGTTGCACCGACATACAGCTGGCGCGGCCGGCCGATCTTGTATTCCGGATCGGCAATCATTTCGTTCAATTGCGCAATCCAGCCAACCGTCCGAGCTAGTGCAAAGATCGCGGTAAACAACGGCACCGGGATCCCGATCGCTTTTTGCACGATGCCCGAGTAGTAGTCGACGTTCGGATACAGCTTGCGGCTGACGAAATAGTCATCCTCCAGCGCGATCTTTTCGAGTGCCATCGCCAGCTCAAACAGCGGGTCATTCTGCAACCCGAGTTCGCGCAGTACTTCGTGGCACGTTTCGCGCATCAGCTTGGCGCGTGGATCGTAGTTCTTGTAAACCCGATGCCCAAAACCCATCAAACGCACTTCGGAATTCTTATCCTTGACCTTGGCGATGAACTCGCCGATTTTGGCCACGCCGCCCTGCGACTGGATGCCGTACAGCATGTTCAAGGCTGCCTCGTTGGCACCGCCGTGCGCAGGCCCCCAGAGACACGCCACACCTGCGGCGATCGCTGCGAACGGATTGGTCCCAGACGACGCGCAGAGCCGCACGGTCGAGGTTGAAGCGTTTTGCTCATGATCGGCGTGCAGAATGAAGATGCGATCCATCGCGCGCACCAGCACGTTGTTGACCCTGTATTCCTCGCACGGCGTGGCGAACATCATGCGCATGAAATTGGCCGCATAAGACAGATCATTGCGTGGGTAAACATAGGGCTGACCCACCGTGTACTTGTAAGCCATCGCGACCAGCGTTGGCATCTTCGCAATCAGCCGGTGCGCGGAAATCTCGCGCTGCTGCGGGTCGTTCAGATTCATCGAGTCGGGATAAAACGCCGACATGGCGCCAACCAGGCCGGTCATCACTGCCATCGGATGCGCATCGCGCCTGAACCCGCGCAGAAAAAACTGCATCTGCTCGTTGACCATCGTGTGACACGTCACTGTCTTGTCGAATGCCTGCTTCTGGGCGACGTTGGGCAGCTCGCCATATAGCAGCAGGTAGCACGTTTCGAGATAGTCACATTGGGTGGCGAGTTGCTCGATCGGATAGCCGCGATAAAGCAGCTCTCCCTTGTCGCCGTCGATATAGGTAATCGATGAATCGCACGCCGCGGTCGACATGAATCCGGGGTCGTACGTGAATTTCTTTGTCTTCCCGTACAACTGTCGAATATCAATCACGTCGGGGCCAATCGTCCCCTCGTGTATCGGCAGGTCCATAGAAGGCGTGCCATCAGTAAATGACAGCGTGGCTTTCTTGTTCGAGGCATCGAGCGCCATTGCGGAGTCCTGGTGAAAATTCAAGCGGTGCGCAGACGTTGCAACATCGCACGTACATCGGGGATATCGATTGCATCGCGCAGTTCAGTGCGCGCCAGCAGCACGTCGAGCAGTTCATTCTCCGGAAGATCAATCAATGACTCAACCGCCACCATCTCGTCTGCCGTCAGGTCATCGCCGTGACTTGCGAAGAAACGCGATAGGATCAAATCGTTTTCGAGCAACCCTCGACGCGCGCGCCAGCGTAACCGCCGTCGCGCAAGAGGTAATTCCGCCGGCTCGACAATCACACCGCCCTCCGCACCAGCAGCTCCTTGATCTTGCCGATGGCCATCGTCGGGTTCAGATTCTTCGGGCATACGTCGACGCAGTTCATGATCGTGTGGCACCGGAACAATCGGTACGGGTCGTGCAGATCGTCCAGCCGCTCGTTGGTCGCCTGATCGCGCGAGTCGGCAATGAACCGGTACGCCTGCAGCAAACCGGCCGGTCCGACGAACTTGTCCGGATTCCACCAGAACGACGGACACGCAGTTGAACAGCACGCACACAAAATGCATTCGTACAGTCCGTTAAGCTCTTCGCGTTCTTCGGGCGATTGCAGACGCTCTTTTTCCGGCGGCGGCGTGTCGTTGATCAGATAAGGCTTGATCGAGTTGTACTGCTTGAAAAACTGCGACATGTCGACGATCAGGTCACGAATGACCGGCAGACCCGGCAACGGCCGCAAAACAATCGGCTCCTTCAGGTCTCGGAGGTTCGTGACACACGCCAGCCCATTTTTGCCGTTGATGTTCATCGCATCGGAGCCGCATACACCCTCGCGGCAGCTGCGCCGCAGCGACAGGCTGTCGTCGACCTCGCTTTTGATGCGGATCAAAGCGTCGAGCAGCATCCGGTCGGTCGGCTGCAGCGCCACCTGCAGTTTCTGCATGTAGGGCTTGTCGTCCTTGTCCGGGTCGTAACGATAGACTTCGCAGTGCACCGTTCGTGCTTCTGCCGGTGCAACACCCGGTACTGCAACTGCGCTTTCGTTCATCGTGCTTCCTTCAAAACGTTCTTCTCTTAGGTTCGAACGTCTCAACGCTGAGCGGTTTCATGTTCACAGGCTTGTAATCGAGACGGTTACCGTCGGAGTAGTACAACGTGTGTTTGATCCAGTGCACGTCGTCGCGCTCTGGAAAATCGTCACGCGCATGAGCGCCGCGGCTTTCGGTGCGTGCTGCGGCTGACACGATCGTCGCCTTGGCGGTCTCGACCAGGTTCTCGAGCTCGAGCGCCTCGATCCGAGCAGTATTAAAAATTTTGGACTTGTCTTCGATCGAGATGCGCTTCGCGCGCTCCTCGAGCGCCATGATTTTGCGCACGCCTTCCTGCAGCGTCGCGCCGGTCCGAAACACACCACAATGAAACTGCATCGTCTTTCGAATATCGTTGGCAACGTCCTGCACGCGCTCGCCGTTGCTCGCCGCGTCGAGCGCCGCCAGGCGGGCGACCGTGTGCTGCCCGCCGTCGGCGGGAAAGCTGCGGTGCCCTTCCCGCTGGTTCGCGTGCCGCTCGACGATGTTATTGCCAGCGGCACGGCCGAACACAAGCAGGTCGAGCAGCGAGTTTGTGCCGAGTCGATTGGCGCCGTGCACGCTGACGCACGCGCACTCGCCAATCGCATACAGGCCGTCGACAACCGCACTTGGGTTGCCATCCTTTGGCGCCACCACCTGACCGAGGTAGTTCGTCGGGATGCCACCCATCTGATAGTGAATGGTCGGCACGACCGGAATGGGCTCGCGGATCGGATCGACGTTGGCAAATTTGATTGCGATTTCGCGGATCGATGGCAGTCGCTTGATGATTGTCTCTGCGCCCAGGTGATCGAGCTTCAACAGCACATAGTCTTTGTTAGGTCCGCAGCCGCGCCCTTCCTTGATCTCCTGATCCATTGAGCGCGAGACGAAATCTCGCGGGGCGAGGTCCTTCAGCGTCGTTTCGTACCGCTCCATGAAGCGCTCGCCATTGCAGTTCCGCAGGATGCCGCCTTCGCCGCGCACGCCTTCAGTGATGAGTACGCCCGCACCCGCCACGCCGGTAGGATGAAACTGCCAGAACTCCATGTCTT
>Ga0136634_10000846_pt1 | contig 12274 bp, 10 predicted proteins | sample AntDrymUQ8332106_2_FD_104654 | JGI IMG/M metagenome (GOLD analysis project Ga0136634, IMG submission 104654) | Polar desert sand microbial communities from Dry Valleys, Antarctica - metaG UQ833 (21.06) | ecosystem: Environmental > Terrestrial > Soil > Desert | place: Antarctica: Dry Valley... | reverse complement strand
GGGATACCGGGGACCCAAAGTAGTGTTGGGAACAACAATCACTTTACCTGATGGTTCCGGGAAAAACAGATCACCCTACGAAAAACAAAAACTCAGAAAAGGCTTTAAGCGAAGAGCTGCCATAGAGCCAAAAATTGGTCATTTGAAACAAGACCATCGCCTGGGCTGTAATTTTTATAGCGGTATTAAGGGAGATGATATCAATGTAATGCTTGCCGCTGCAGCAATGAACTTTAAAAGAATGATGAACATCTACAAAGAGAAGTTTTTGCGCTTTTGTATTCGAACCATTTATATCCTACAAAGCTTCATTTGTCCAAAAAATTATCACTTTTTGCCAAAGATGAGTTTTTAAGGGACGACTAAGTAACAGCTAAAATGCTTTTGAATTTCTAATTCATTAACATTATAAACTGAATATTACATTACCCCCGTGGCTTCTTTCTAATTTTAGAATATATTTTTTTTGCCTTTTCAATCATTCCAACAAATTCTTTTTGTAATGGGTCTTGGGGATTATGTGTTTGATGTGCCAGGATGATAGCATCATTCCAGGTATATAGTTTTGAATATTTGGATTGTTTTAATAAAGAGGCGAACATCGTTATTGAAGCAGCGAACTGAAAGCATTTAGGAAGATCAATAAATTCCATGGAAGAAGTTGAGCAATTATAATAAGAAATATACTGCGAGGGATCAGCAGGTTTTCTGTAATGCAACTTTACTTTAGCGATGCCATCTTTATGAGAAAATGATTCTGACCTGCCATACTGTGGAATTAATTCAAATATTACTATTAATGAGAGTCCGGATCCAACCTCACCTCCCTCTACCTCGCTCAAGGTATCGGCCAATGCTTTAATTTTATTATCATAGCCAATGAGCCTGTATTCTTTCACAAGTATGGAATTAAATTCAATATTCAGGTAGGCATCGTCTGCAACCGTATAAAGTGTTTGCGTTAATTCTTTTACCAAAACTTTTTCTGCTTCTTTTTCATTATCCAGGTAAGCAAAATTTCCATTGCCCTTTTTGGCAAGTACTTCCAATTTTGAATCTTTGTAATTGCCCATACCTACTCCGAGGCAGGTTAGGTAGATTCCGGATTCCTGGTGTTGTGTTATCAGCTTTTCTAATTCATCTTCTGTAGACTGCCCCACATTAAAATCTCCGTCGGTTGCTAAGATTACGCGATTGTTTCCATTAGCGATAAATTGACTTTTTGCAACCCGGTACGCTGCACGTATACCGGATTCTCCGGGGGTTGCTCCTGCTGGAGTTAATTCTTCAATGGCCTTCCTGATTTTCTCTTTTTCTTTCCCTGATGTGGGAACCAGCCATACACCAGTGGTACTTCCATATACTACTATTGAAATTGTATCCTTATCACGCAAATTATCAACAAGTAATTTAAAAGCAGATTTCAACAAAGGAAGACGGTTAGGCATATCCATCGATCCTGATACATCAATTAAAAAAACCAGATTACTCGCCGGTATTTTTTCGGGTTCTATTTTTTTTGCACAAACATTTAAAAATAATAATTGGTTATCCGGATTCCACGGACACTCTGAAATATAAGACTCAAAAGCAAATACGCTATCCTTAAGTGGCGCTGCGTAGCTAAAATTAAAATAGTTGAGTAATTCTTCCACTCGAATGGCATCAGGGGGTACTGTTGTACCCATATTCAAAAACCTTCTGATGTTACTATATGCGGCCTTGTCGGTATGAATGGCGAATCCTGTCTCTGGGTATTTTCTGGAGTTAAGAAATTCATTTTCCACCTGAGAACTATAAGTTTCTCCTGAAGCTGTAAAATTTTGTCTGTCTTCTGGTCTTAAATTCTTGGTGAAGGATAACAATCGATTTTTATGGATATCAGCCGCAGCATATAACATCTTTAAAACAATGAATTGATATTTTGCAGCATCCAATTGAAGGGAAACAGGATGATATCCATCCATATTTACAGTTACCGAATCAATTTTTTTTGTAGTAGTAATCCCAAACGCACCCCCGGAACCGGAATAATAAATATAGCCTGAAGAATGGAGACGTATCCTTGCATTTGCAAGAGTATTATTTCTTTCATCCTTTACTTCACCGCGCAAATAATACTGAGCTGATGCAGCAGCATGAACAAGAAAAAATAAAAATATGAGAATATTTTTTTTCAATGGGATATATTGTAATTCCAATATCCTGATTCTGCGTACAATTAAAATCAATTAAACTGTATCATCTGCGAGCCTGTAAATTTCTGGTATATTTCTTCCTAAACCATCATAATCCAATCCATACCCAACTACAAATTTATCAGGAATAGAAAATCCAAGATAATCGATGTGCATAGGAAAAACAGTTGCATCAGGCTTGTGAAGTAATGCAACAATTTTAAGTGATTCGGGCTGCTGGTGCCGCAGTTGAGGCAGAAATTCATGAAGTGTTTTTCCTGTATCAACGATGTCTTCCAAAATAACCACATTTCTTCCAAAAAGATCCATATCCAATCCTATTGCGGTGATCACATGGCCGGTTGATTTAGAACCTTTATAAGAAGCGAGTTTGATAAAACATATTTCCGCATCAATGGTTAATTCCTTAAAAAGATCTGCTGCAAATATAAAAGAGCCATTCAGAATGGCGATAAATAAAGGACGCTTATCGGAATAATCTGTATTAAGTTGATGCGCAATAAATCTGATTCTCGAGTGAATTTCCTCTGCAGTTAAATATGGCTCGAAATTTTTATCATGTACTAGGATTGTAGGCATGAATTAGTTTTTATGAATAACCAGTTCCTGGCCGACCTTCAGCTCGAAATCCTGAAGATTATTCCATGTAAGAATTTTTTCCACATCTACCCCATATTTTTTGCTTATACTATATAGAGTTTCTTTCGTTTGAACAATATGTTTTGTACTTGCATCGGTAACCGAAAGTTTGCTGGATACAGGTATTTGAACAGAATTTGTAACAATTACTTCTTGAGCCAATGCAGGACGTTGTGAAGCTTTTGACTGCAAATACAATTTCTCGCCGGGTGCTGGAATCATGTGAGGTTTGAGCAGATTATATTCTGCAAGGCTTTCAAGTCTAATACCTTCTTCCTGGGAGATATCATATAAAGTTTCACCTGTTTGAACAGTATGAAATTCCCTTGAACTCATTTTGCGTTTCCTTTGTAAAAACACCAACTGGCTTTTATCCAGAATATCTTTCCCTTTTATATCATTAAATTCCAGTAATCGCCCCAGTGAAACATCGCATTGTTGTGCAATACCTAATAATGAGCTTCCTGATTTAGCGAAAATAACTCTGGTATTATTAACTGAAAATTCTCCGGTAGGATAAATTTTATCTGGTACTTTAATTTCTTCTTTGGCTGATACTACCATAACAATATCAATGGGAGGAGTTGGAATTAGATTCAATTTCTTCCCATTACCGGCCATAATTTCTTCAGAGGGTGACAATTTTCCCAAGGCAATCAGGGAATATTGCTGCAGATTATAATTTTCAATCAAATGAATAATGATCAGGGAATATTTATTATTGGTGGCGTAACCGGCTTTTTTTAAACCATATGCCCATCCTTTGTAATCCGTAGGATCGAGATCGAATAATGAAGCGTATCGTTGACTACCTCTTAGGAAATTTGAATGATCCATATACGAATCAGAAGAAGAAGAATAACTCCTGAAGCATTCACCCCGGGCATCGTCATCATGGTACACTTTATTTCCTGACCAGGTAGCCTTACATTTTATGCCAAAATGATTTCTCGATTTTAATACAAGGTCGCTTTTGCCGGCAGTTGTTTCATGAATGCCCTGCGCCAATTTAATAGATGCGGGTACGCCTGTCCGCTGCATTTCCACTATAGCCAATTGTTTGTAATTGTTAATGTATTCCGTTATATCCACACTGGTTTGAGCAAAATTTGCCAGACTTAAAAACAATGCGAAAATAATTACAAGCTTTTTCATCGTTATCAGGTTTTAATTTCCAAAACACAAACCAAAACTTCATTTACCCTATAAAAATTAATTTTTGCGTATAAGCAGTAAACCATCCCGAATGGTGAGCATTACTTTTTCTACACTCTCATCGTTTTTCACATATTCATTAAAGGACTGAATAGCTTTTGCATTTTTTCCGGTTACAGGTTCCTCCAGTACTTGTCCATGAAATAAAACATTATCTGCCAGAATTACTCCACCACTCCGGAGTCTTGGTAAAACCATATTATAATACTCAATATAGTTAGGTTTATCTGCATCAATGAAAACCAGGTCCCACTCAATGTTGAGAGTTGGAATGATCTGTAACGCATTACCTACATGCAAAATTATCTTTTCGGCCTCATTTGACCTACTGAAATTAGATTTTGCAATGGTAGCGATGTCCGGGCTGATTTCAATTGTATGCAATTTCCCTTCTCTTTTAAGACCTTTGGCCAAACATAGAGCGCTATACCCTACAAAGGTTCCAATTTCTAAGACGTTTTGAGGATGGAGAATGAAGCTAAATATTTCTAAAAATTTACCTTGTAAATGACCACTCAGCATATGAAATTCAGGTTGGCTGGTCATGGTACGAACAGCAATCTGATCCAATAAAGGATCTACCGCCGATGAATACCTTTCAGCATACTTCTGTGCCTTTGGAGTGAGAATATCCATGGTGAGTTTATACAAATATAAAGATGGACAAGGATAAGCTATCCATCCGAAAGTTAAAGGTTGAATTTAATAATAACTGATAAAGGTTTTACCTTATACCAATATTTCACAACTCTATTGATAATATCCCTATCAGAAATTAGGTTGGAGAGGATTTTTAGAGTAGAACTTTAAAACATGATCAACTACTTCTTCTGCCGTATCTGCTATTTGCAAAAGCTCCAGATCAACTGCAGAAATATTTTTCGATTTTAGCAACATTGTTTTCTTCATCCAGTCTAATAATCCCGACCAATAATCAGTACCTACCAATATTAGGGGTACTGCTGACATTTTTCCTGTTTGAATGAGTGTGGCTACCTCAAAAAATTCATCCATTGTTCCAAATCCTCCGGGCATCATTACAAAACCCTGTGAATATTTCGTAAACATAGTCTTTCGGACAAAGAAATATTCAAAATTCAGGTTTCCATCCCGATCAATAAAAGGATTGGCCTGTTGTTCAAATGGAAGATCAATATTCAATCCCACTGATTTACCCGATCCTAATTGCGCACCTTTGTTTGCAGCCTCCATGATTCCGGGGCCGCCCCCTGAAATTATTCCGAAACCTTCTAATGCTAATCGTTTGGCAATTTCTACCGAAAGCGCATAGTTCGCATCGCTTGGGGATGTACGTGCAGAGCCGAAAATAGAAATACATGGGCCTATTTTAGAAAGCGCTTCAAATCCGTCCACAAACTCTGCCATTATTTTAAAGATCTGCCAACTCGAATTTGCTTTTGATTCTGACCATCTACGTTGTTTCGACATCCTTATCGAATCATTCATACTTTTATGTTTAGGGTATAAGACAAGTAATGCCATCCACTCGCTATTGCGAAACCGGGATGGCATTGTTTGTCTTAGTAAACGGCGAAAGAGAGAATTTAGTTTGCAGGCTCAGACTTTTTTGGAAATGCTTAACAGCCCAAGAAAAGTAAGAATACCGTTGATCAATAATAACTCTATACCAATTTGATACCCATTAAACCATTGCACTGCATTTACCTTTAGAAAATAACATATCACTGGGGCAATCAGGCATACAACAATTACCAGATAGGATTCAGGTAATCGCCTTTTGGTTAAGATTCCAAAGGCAAATAAACCTAAAAGAGGACCATAGGTATAGCCTGCCAAATCGAGGATTTTATCGATAATAGACCTGCTTCCAATCTGGTGAAAGATCAAAATACATATCATAAAAATAACAGCGAATGAAAGGTGAACAGTGAGCCGTATTTTTTTACGTTGTGCTTCAGTCATCTCTTCTCTGCGTTTTAATCCTAAAATATCTATGCAGAATGAAGAGGTGAGTGCAGTCAGGGCGCCATCTGCACTCGGGAATAACGCCGATATCAAAGCAATAATAAAAATGATTGCAATGGCTTGAGGAAATAATTGAAGTGCTACCGTAGGAAATAACCTATCCCCAATTATATTTTCATTTTGGTAAACAAATTCCCATTTAGAAGCCCCTTCGGGGGTAGTTATTTGTTGGTATTCGGCTCCGTGATTCAACATGTACAAATACAACAATCCGCCAAGCAATAAGAATAGAAAATTTACAATCACAATGATCACGTTGAAGCTCATCATATTTTTCTGGGAATTTTTCAGGGTTTTCACGCTGATGTTTTTTTGCATCATTTCCTGGTCAAGGCCGGTCATTGCAATGGTAATGAACATTCCCCCTACAATCTGTTTTAAGAAATATCCACCACTTTTAAAATCTGTATTGAAAATCTGCGTATACCCTTTGCCGCTCAGTGTTTGCATTGCTTCACCAAAAGAAAGATCCAGGTTATTGAGAATATAGACTACACAAATGATCAATCCCAGAAGCATAAAAGTGGTTTGCAACGTATCCGTATACACAATGGTTTTTACTCCGCCTTCAAAAGTGTACAGTAAAATCATCAACAGGATTACCAATGCAGTTACAATAAAAGGGATTCCTATACTTTCTAGAATAAACTCCTGCAAAACAAAAATAACAAGGTATAAACGCGCAGTGGCTCCAACAGTTCTGGAGATAATAAAAAACAAGGCTCCTGTTTTATAAGAAATATTACCAAACCGCTTCTGTAGATAATTGTAGATAGAAGTAAGATTCATTTTGTAATACAACGGCAACAAAACAAATGCAATTACAAAGTAGCCGATAAAATATCCGATAACTACCTGGAAATATGCAAAGGCCTTATGCATGCTTCCAGAAAAATCTCCCACTGTTCCAGGAACAGATACAAATGTAACTCCAGACAGCGATGTACCAACCATACCAAATGCCACCAACATCCAATTCGAATTACGGTTTCCGATAAAAAATGAATCATTATTAGAGTTACGGGATGTATAATATGCAACAATCAACAACAATAAAAAATAGCCAATAACAAAAGAGAATAACAAAATCGAAGACATAAGCAGCGATTATTAAACGTTAGTGAAAAATATAAGGCTGTATGAATACTAAGGCCTGAAGATAAAGAAAATTGTTACCAATTTTAAGAAGATACGCTTAACTTACGCGCCGCCGGACATGCATAATTGAACTTGATCTGGTACATAAATCGATAGTCGAATGGCACTTCAATCAGTTGCAGTTTTTTGCGGATCAAGGCTTGGAAAGAATGTATTATTTATGAAACACGCGGCTGAGCTGGGAAAGCTGCTTGCTGTACTAGATGTAAAGTTGGTATATGGTGGCGGTAACAAAGGGCTCATGGGTATAGTTGCCGATGCGGTATTGGAAAATGGAGGCAGGGTTATGGGAGTGATTCCAAAAGTACTGGTTGAGTGGGAACATCAACACGAAGGTTTAACAGATCTTGCTGTAGTGCCAGATATGCATAGCCGAAAAAAGTTAATGTACGAGATGAGTGATGCTGCAATTGTATTACCTGGTGGGTTTGGGACGCTTGATGAATTATTTGAAATGCTTGCATGGAACCAATTGAAGATCCACGATAAAAAAATTTACATTTTAAATTCAGGAGGTTTCTACTCGCACTTACTAAACCATCTCGCACTATTGCAGAAAGAAGAGTTTTTATACGAACCTTTGAGCGACCGCATTGTTTTTTGTCACAATCCGGTTGAACTATTTAACAAGATTTCCTGACATAACTACTATCTGCCGCTGATTACTGCTAATAAAAACTAAGCAAGTAATGAAATTCGAAACAACCAGGGTTATTTGCGTTATAAACCAAAATTAAACCCGAAACTAAAAAAAACTTTTTCTCCATATGGAGTACGATTATTTTGCAGCACATCATATTGTGCCATAATAATAAATGCACCACCGCCAGTAGGTATCGCAGCTCCGGCACCTGCTAATAAGGAAGGAACCATTTTGCCTTCCAATTTGCTGATAATATTAGAGGGATATTCTTTTCGCTTACCCCAGATGTAATTGACTTCCGGCTGTAATTGCAAAAATGCGTATTGAATAGGATATACCCGACCAAAAACATTTAAACCAACTACTCCATAGTTTTCTCTGGAATAGGTTTCACCAGATATATATCGCGATTTTGTCGACGAATAAATTCCATTTATACCCACCCCGGCCGCGAGTGTATTATTGAAACGATACCCAACCTGGGGAGAAATGTTTATAAGAGTGAAGTCGCCAAAGCTTAACCCAAAATTTCCGCTGATGAATAATTTATTCTTATCAAATCCTTTTTTAGGTTCTTCTTCGTCCTGTGCAAACACGGAGAAAGTAAAGGCATAGCATAGGCTAAGAGCCAATAGATATTTCATTTTCATAGTATTTTTTTTATTTAGTTATAATTATTCAATCAAAAATCTTCCCTGCATTCAGAATATTATTGGGGTCAAAAGTTTTTTTGATACCACGCATTAATTGCATTTGGGTTTTATTAAAAACAATGTCCATATAGGTTTTCTGAATTAATCCTACTCCATGTTCACCACTAATGGTGCCACCTAATTTAAAAACCAATTCAAACAATGCTCTGATTCCTTTTACCATCTCAGGATCTTCCATACTATTGGCACTTCCTGGCTTTTTTATCCGAATATGAAGATTGCCATCGCCGGCATGTCCATAACAAACAACGTCGAAATCATATTGAATCCCAATTTTTTTTACTCCTCGAATTAAGGCAGGCAACTCCGCTCTGGGCACTACGGTATCCTCTTCAATGGTATATCCATCTATTTTAACAGCTTCCGCTACCCGTCTCCTTAATTTCCATAACTCCGCTTTTTGTTGTGCATCCTCAGCCAGATAAATTTCTCCGGCACCATATGTATCCAGCAATGCTGCAATGGCCTCTATCTCGGTCATCAATGTATCTAGGTGATTACCATCCGCCTCGATTATTAAGTGCGCTTCGGTATCATCGGAGATTGGGACAATGGAACTTTCCACAAATGCACTAACAATTTTCAACGCATCAATTTCTACTAATTCCAGGGCACTGGGAGTAAACCCTGCCCGAAAAATGGCACTCACTGCCTCCCCGGCTTTTTCAAGGGACTTAAAAGGAACCAGCATTAACAATTCAAAGCGGGGAAGTGGAATAAGTTTTAAAACAATTTTTGTCACTAACCCCAATGTTCCTTCGCTTCCAACTACCAACTGCGTAAGGTTATAGCCCGTTGAATTTTTCAATACGTTAGCTCCTGTCCAGATAATTTCACCTGTTGGTAATACAATTTGAAGATTTAAAACATAATCACGAACAACTCCGTATTTAACCGCTTTAGGGCCACCGCTATTTGCAGCAATATTACCGCCGATAAAACATGTGCCCCGGCTGCTGGGATCTGGCGGATAGAATAGCCCTTTTTCCTTAACCGCGTTTTGTAATACTTCGGTAATTACGCCGGGTTCTGTAGTCACCTGCAAATTTCTTTCATCGATAGAAATAATTGTGTTCATTCGATCAGTAGAAATTAAAACACCTCCTAAATGAGGCAAGGCACCACCACTTAAACCTGTTCCTCCTCCACGCGGAGTGACCGGGATCCGATACTGATTGCATATTTTCATGATCGCACTCACATCTTCGGCTGTTCTTGGCCGTACAACCACTTCTGGCAGAAAGAGTAGGTGCTCCGTTTCGTCATGTCCATAATGTTTTAAAGAATCTTCATCAAGTAAAACATATTGTACTCCCAAAATTTTTTTGAAACTATCAAGATGTTCAGCAGTTAAATTGGCTGGAGTCACAATCATTTCTTACAGATAATTTATGTAAAAATCGGACAAACAAGCGAATTGGGAAAGGCATAGGCATTCTTTAGCATATAGTTAAGAGGAGGTTCCAGATTCGTGGTCGCGCATATTTCAAAAACATCACGTGGTAGGAAACCAGTACTAGGAAATTTTTCGCCAAACTGTCTTGCCCTGTTGTGCCTGCAGAAAATGTTTTAATTGTGAATTATCCTGCGTACTTAATTCGGGATCTTTGAATATAAGCTGTTCTGCCATTTCTTTCGCCTTTTCAAGTAGCGCACGATCCAGCACAATACTAGCAAGTTTAAAATTCAGCATTCCACTTTGCCTTGTTCCTTCAATATCACCGGGCCCCCGGATAGAAAGATCTTTTTCAGCAATAATAAATCCATCATTGGTGCCACAAACTGTTTTTAATCTTTCACGCGCCTCATTGCTTAATTTATTTCCCGTTAACAAGATGCAATAACTCTTTTCGCTACCTCGTCCAACCCTGCCTCTTAACTGGTGAAGTTGAGATAACCCAAAGCGTTCTGAACTTTCAATGACCATCACACTAGCATTCGGTACATCCACCCCAACTTCTATCACTGTAGTAGCTACCATAATTTGTGTATCCCTTTGCAGGAAGCGTTGCATATTTGTTTCACGAACCTTCGAGGTTTGTCTTCCATGAACCATGCTCATAAAATATTTTGGCTCGGGAAAATATGCTTTCACATTTTCGTATCCTTTCATCAGGTTTTCATAATCCATTTTTTGTGATTCTTCAATCAATGGAAAAATCAGATATATCTGTCTTCCTTTACTGATCTCATACTTTATGAAATCCATCACTTTTGGGCGGTATATTTCTGTACGATGAACTGTTATAATTGGCTTCCTTCCCGGGGGTAGTTCATCTATGATACTTGTATCAAGATCGCCATAAGCCGTCATCGCCAGGGTCCGAGGTATTGGAGTGGCAGTCATTACCAGCATATGAGGATGAATCACGGCTTTTCCCCATAATTTAGCCCGTTGGGCAACACCAAACCGATGCTGCTCATCTACAATCGCAAGTCCTAGATTCTTAAATTGTACAGAATCTTCGATTAGAGCATGTGTGCCAATTATAATATTTATAGAACCGTTCTCTAATGCTTCCATAGTGGTTTTACGATCAGCAGCCTTTGTAGAACCTGTTAATAACCGAACACCCAGAGGTAGCCCATCCAACAGTTTGATAATAGTATTATAATGCTGTCGTGCTAAAATTTCTGTAGGCGCCATCAGGCAACTTTGATAATCATTGTCCGCAGCAAGTAACATGGTGAGAAGTGCAACAATAGTTTTACCGCTACCTACATCGCCCTGAAGAAGTCGATTCATTTGTTTGCCGCCACCACAATCTTTTCGGATTTCTTTAAAAACCTTTTTTTGTGCACCGGTTAATTCAAAAGGAAGATTTTCGGTATAAAAACGATTAAACAATTCGCCAACCTGTTTAAAGACTACCCCTTTTGAAAAGTGGTGCCTTTGGGAGCGGATCAACCCTAGTCTCACCTGTGCAAGAAAAAATTCTTCGAATTTCAATCGAATTAATGCCTGGTCATAGGCTTGCTGGGCAGTTGGAAAATGTATATCGTGTAAAGCTCTATACCTGGTACATAAAGACAACTCTTTTATGATAGTTAAGGGAATATTTTCGGGAATATCCTTTTCGCGAAGGATGCTTAATAAAGTCTGCGTGAGTTTTCCTATTTGCCTTCCGCCTAATCCCCGTGATTTTAATTTCTCTGTACATGGATACAGAGGCTCAAGAAAAATTTTAGTCTCTTGATTATCCAGGTTAAAATTTTCTATTTCAGGATGAGTAATTTGAGGCATCTGTTGAAAAAACCCGGCTTTTCCATAAACCCGGTATAGTTCACCCACCTGTAATTTTTTTTCAACCCAATTAATGCCCTGAAACCATATTAATTCCAAAATTCCCGATGAATCCTTTAATTCAGCAACCAATCTTTTTCCTTTACTGGCACCTACTATTTCCATGCTCATTAATTTTCCGGTAACCTGGATATAATCTGTTGCAGGAGTAATTTCCCGAATAAGGCTAACCTTAGTTTTATCAAGATGCCGGTAAGGGAAATGCTCTAATAATTGCCTGAATGTAAAAATGTCAAGTTCTTTTTTCAAAAGTTCTGCCCTTTGAGGACCAACACCTTTTAAATACGCAATTGGATTGGATAGTATGTCCGGGGAAGATGAAATAATAAATCTTTCAACAAAAATAAGTGAAAGAAGAATCGGTAGGTAAGTTATAAAATCATAGTCTGTGATTTAT
>Ga0136634_10000845_pt1 | contig 12275 bp, 10 predicted proteins | sample AntDrymUQ8332106_2_FD_104654 | JGI IMG/M metagenome (GOLD analysis project Ga0136634, IMG submission 104654) | Polar desert sand microbial communities from Dry Valleys, Antarctica - metaG UQ833 (21.06) | ecosystem: Environmental > Terrestrial > Soil > Desert | place: Antarctica: Dry Valley... | reverse complement strand
GCCGCGCACCTCCAGCACCGCGGACGCGGACCGCACCGACGGCTTCACTGCGGCGCGGTCATCCAGGTGCCGCCCGGTGAGCGTGCCACTGGCACGCAGCCCGCCGACGGTGCCCTCGAAAACCACCTCGCCGCCCTCGGTGCCGGCGCGCGGCCCGAGGTCGACGACGTGGTCGGCGATCGCGATCGTCTCCGGCTTGTGCTCCACGACGAGCATGGTGTTGCCCTTGTCGCGCAGCTGCAGCAGCAGGTCGTTCATCCGGTCGATGTCATGCGGGTGCAGGCCGATGGTGGGCTCGTCGAAGATGTAGGTGACGTCGGTGAGTGAGGAGCCGAGGTGGCGGATCATTTTGGTGCGCTGCGCCTCGCCCCCGGACAGCGTGCCCGACGGCCGGTCGAGCGAGAGGTAGCCCAACCCGATTTCGGCGAAGGAGTCGAGGAGGTGTTGCAGCCCGCCGACCAGCGGGGCGACCGACGGCTCGTCGAGATCCCGGACCCAGTCGGCGAGGTCGCTGATCTGGATCGAGCAGACGTCGGCGATGTTCTTGCCCTTGATCTTCGAGGACAGGACCTCCCTGGTGAGGCGGGTGCCGTCGCACTCGGGGCAGGTCTGGAACGTGATCGCGCGTTCCACGAAGGCGCGGATGTGCGGCTGCATGGCGTCGACGTCCTTGGAGAGGATCGACTTCTGGATCTTGGGGATCACGCCCTCGTAGGTGAGGTTGATCCCCTCGACCTTGATCTTCGTCGGCTCGCCGTACAGCAGCTTGTCGAGCTCCTTCTTGGTGTACTTGCCAATCGGCTTGTCCATGACGAGCCCGGCACCGCTGAAGATCCGGCCGTACCAGCCGTCCATGCTGTAGCCGGGGACCGTGAGCGCACCTTCACTGAGCGACTTGGTGTCGTCGTACAGAGCAGTGAGGTCGAAGTCGCTGACCGCGCCCGTGCCCTCGCAGCGCGGGCACATGCCGCCGAGGTACACGACGTCGCGCACCACGTTCTTCTCGACCCGGCCGCCCTTGTCGGTGCTCATGACACCGCTCGCCCGCCGGGTCGGGATGTTGAACGAGAAGGCAGTGGGTGGCCCGACAAACGGCTTTCCCAACCGACTGAACAGGATCCGGAGCATCGCATTGGCGTCGGTGACCGTCCCGACGGTGGAGCGAGGGTTCGCGCCTATACGCTCCTGGTCGACGACGATCGCGGTCGTCAGGCCTTCGAGCAGATCGACCTCGGGCCTCGCCAGACTGGGCATGAATCCCTGCAGGAACGCGCTGTAGGTCTCGTTGATCAGCCGCTGCGACTCCGCGGCGATCGTGGCGAACACGAGGGAGCTCTTGCCGGAGCCGGACACGCCGGTGAACACCGTCAGCCGACGCTTGGGCAGGTCGACGCTGACGTCCTTGAGGTTGTGCACACGCGCGCCCTGCACGCGGATCAGATCGTGGCGGTCGGCGACGTGCAGCGCAGGCGCCTGCGTGTCCGTCCTGGTGGCAATGCTCATCAATGTCTCCGGTTGCTACGCGGGGTCTCGGCGACTCGTGCTGGGGCGACCCTCATGGTAGGCAGCAGCCGATGGACGTACGAGCCTCGCGCGGAGGAAGAGTCGTCAGGACAAGCTGTAGCGTTTGGGCGTGGCTATCGCAGGTTTCCCCGGCCTTGTTGTGGACTGCCCCGACGCAGGCGCTCTCGCGACCTTCTACGGCGCTCTGCTGGGCTGGAACGTCAAGGACGACGGCGACTGGGCCGAGATCCGCCCTGACGACGGCAGTGACTGCATCTCGTTCCAGCGGGTGGAGAGTTACCGCGCGCCCGAGTGGCCGGGCCAGACAGTGCCGCAGCAGATGCATCTCGACCTGATGGTGCGCGACCTCGACGAGGGCGAGCGGGTGGTGCTCGAGCATGGCGGCACCGTTGCGGCAATCCAGCCGGGCAAGACCTTCCGAGTTTTTCTCGATCCGGCCGGCCATCTGTTCTGTCTGTGCGTCAGCTGAGCCCGGCGGCCGGCTTCTAGGCTCCGGGCATGCCAAGGACGATTGCAACGACCACGGCGGTCGACCGCGAGCAGATGCTCGACTTCGTACGGCCCCGACACAAGTTCGTGCTGCTGACCTACCGCCGCGACGGCTCGGTCCAGAGCTCCCCGGTCACAGGGGGCGTGGACAGCGGGGGCCGCCTGGTGGTGTCGAGCTATCCCGACCGGGCAAAGACGACGAACCTGCGTCGCGACAACCGCGCCGGCGTGCTGGTGCTCTCCGACGACTTCGGCGGCGCATGGCTCCAGGTGGACGGCGAGGGCGAGGTGCTGGACATGCCCGACGCCCTGGAGGGTCTGGTGGACTACTTCCGCTCAATCTCGGGCGAGCACCCGGATTGGGACGACTACCGCGAGGCCATGCGCAGGCAGGACAAGGTCCTGCTCCGGGTCACCCCCACTCGCTGGGGCCCGATCGCGACCGGCGGCTTCCCGGCCCGACTTGCTGCGGAGTGACTTCCGTGGGGATCACTGGATAGGTTCGGCGAAGAGGGGCGGTGAGGGCCGCATGCCGTACGACCGCGAGCACCGGGCGCGACTTCCGCCTCGCTGGTTCGTCCGCCTGGCCTGGTATGCGCACCGGGGCCTGTACCGCGTCACTCGGGGCCGCGTGGGCCTGTGGCGTCCGAAAGGCAACCGTTGGGGCACCCTGCGACTCACCACCACTGGGCGTCGCACCGGCACGGCACGGAGCGTGATCCTCGGATACTTCGAGGACGGTCCGAACATGGTCACGCTGGCAATGAACGGCTGGGCCGACGGCGAGCCGTCGTGGTGGCTGAACCTCCAGGACGACCCCGCAGCGCGAGTCGAGCTCGCCGACGGTGCACGCACCGTCAGGGCACGCGCGGCTGCAGGGGATGAACGGTCGCGCCTGTGGGCTAGGTGGCGGGAGATCGACCTGAAGTTGGACGCGTTTGCGGCGCTCCGGTCGTCAGAGACTGCGGTCGTGATCCTCGAGCCACAGTCGGCACGTGTTCGATGACCACGATTGACGTCGTCGAAGGCGCCGGCCGCCCACCCGAGAGCGCCAGTGATGGACCTCGAGTGAGTCGAGACGTACGTGGCCGCAGCCTTATGCCCGGACCGGACAAGAGGTCGGTGGGATCGTCGAGCTCGGCGCCTTGGTCTAAGCCGAGGTTCCCGGCGTCGAAGGCCGGTCGTCGGTTGCTCGCCTATTCGACGCCCTGCGCCTCGCGCCGGCTGTGGTCCACCTCCTCTTGCGGGATGGCCCGCGCCGGCAGCGACAGCACCTCGCGGACACGCTCGAAAGCGATCTTGGGCTGCCGGTCGGCGGTGAGGAGACCGTTGGTCTCCTGCTCGGTGTCGGTGAGCTGCGTGTAGCAGAAGCCCGCCACTTCCGGGCTGTCGAGCAGAGCCGTGACCAGCTCCCTGAAGGTTGCGAGCAGGTCATCGCTGGACGCGACGGCCGAGTAGCCGAACCATTTCTCGCCCGTGTCCGGTGCGTACGACAGCCCGCCGAACTCCGTCAGCATCACCGGCTGCCCGCGCCCGGTCCCGGTCTGCAACAGCACGCGGCGGCCGCCGGGACGGCCTTCATGCAGCGCGCGGCGGATCGCCTCGGCGGTTCCGTAGCGCTCCGCCAGCAGCGCGCCCGCCGGGGCGTAGTCGTGGATCCCCCAGATGTCGCTGTCGGTGTGCTCCCAGCCGTCGTTGCTGATGACGGGCCGGGTGGGGTCGACGGCCTTGGTCAGGTGGTAGAGCGCGGAGGCGAAGTGCTGCTGCGCGGGGTCGTTCGCGATGTCGGGCGTCCCCCAGCTCTCGTTGAGCGGCACCCACGTCACGATGCAGGGGTGGCTGCGGTCGCGGCGCAGGACCTCGAGCCATTCCCGGACCAGCCGCTCGACCGCGGTGGGGGAGTAGGTGTAGCTGTTGGCCATCTCGCCCCACACGAGCAGGCCGATGCGGTCGCACCAGTACAGGAAGCGCGGGTCCTCGACCTTCTGGTGGATCCGGACCCCGTTGAAGCCGAGCTCCTTGATCAGCTCGACCTCCCGCCGCAGCGCGGACGCGCTCGGTGCGGCGAGGTGCGACTCGGGCCAGTAGTTCTGGCCGAGCACGAGCCGCGGGAAGTACGGCCGGTCGTTGAGGAGGAACCTTCCGTCGGCGTACGAGGTGCTGCGCAGCCCGAAGTAGCTGCTGATCTCGTCGAGCATCTGGCCGTCCTGGCTCAAGGCGAGCTCGACGTCGAGGAGTGTCGGGGACTCCGGTGTCCAGGTCAGGCGGTGCAGGTCCTGCCCGTTCGCGATCGCGGGCAGCATGATCGTGTGCCGCACGGTGTCGGAGTCGACCCGTACGGACGTCTCAGTCACTACGTCAGCGCCGAGTGACACCCGGACCCGCAGGGTCGCCGGGTTCGACGGCGGCCGGGACAGCCGCAACTCCAGCATGACGCTGCCGCCGCGAAGATCGGGGGTCCAGTGCAGCTCGGCGATGTGCACGGCGGGCACCTGCTCGGTCCACACCGGCTGCCAGATCCCCGACGTCCGGTGGTACCAGATGACGTGCGGCTCCGGCTGCCAGTCCTGCTTGCCGCGGGGCTGGGTTACGTCCGTGGGCCGGTCCTCGGCGCGTACAACGACGACCTGCTCCGCCTGGTCAGGGACGAGCCGGTCGGTGACGTCCGCGCTGAACGGCGTGTGCCCGCCCTCGTGGCTGGCGACGAAGGAGCCGTTGACCCAGACGCTGGCGCGGTAGTCGACCGCGCCGAAATGCAGCAGCAGCCGGTCCGTCGCGGGCAGGTCGGGGGAGGGGAAGGTGCGCCGGTACCACAGCACCGGGTGATAGCTCGTGTCGTGCACGCCGGAGAGCGACGACTCCGGCGGAAAGGGCACCACGATCTCGCGATCGAAGACGGCCGCGTCGTCGTGCCACCCCGCGTCGAGGCCGCAGTCGACGTCGTCGTACGCGAAACCCCAGGTGCCGCAGAGGTCCTGCCACTGCGGCCGGACCAGCTGCGGGCGTGGGTGGACGGCGTCCTCGATCATTGTGCGCCTCCCTACTCGGCTGGCCCTCTAGAGCCGGCGGGCGCCGGCGCAGGCGTACGCGATGAACGCCGACGGCGGGTCGAACCCGGCGGCGGCGTACGCGGCGTGGACAGCGCTGGCGACGGCGTCGGTCCGGTCGTCGTCGACCAGCGCCAGCACGCAGCCGCCGAAGCCGCCGCCCGTCATGCGCGCGCCGTGGGCGCCGGCAGCCAGAGCTGCCGACACGGCGGTGTCGACCTGCGGCACGGTGATCTCGAAGTCGTCACGCATCGAGGCGTGCGATGCGGTGAGGATCGGGCCGATGGCGCGCGGGTCGCGGCCCGACCGCAGCGCGGCGACGACGTCGAGCACCCGCGCGTTCTCGGTGACGATGTGGCGGACCCGCCGCCGGAGCAGGTCGTCGTCCAGCCGGGCGAGCGCATCGTCGAGATCATCCGGCGTGACGTCGCGCAGCGCGCGGACGCCGAGCCGCTCGGCCGCTGTCTCACACGAGCGGTGCCGCTCGGCGTACTCGCCGTCGACGAGGGCGTGCGGCGCGTTGCTGTCGATCACCAGCAACGCGAGGCCGGACGCGGCCAAGTCGAAGGGGACGTGCTCGACGGCAAGTGACCTGGTGTCGAGAAAGACCAGGTGCCCGACCTCGCCGTGCAGCGAGGCCATTTGGTCCATCACGCCCGTCGGGGCGCCCACGACGTCGTTCTCGGCGCTGCGGGCGGCCGCGGCGAGATCGTCTCGCGGCAGCCGCAAGCCGGCCAGGTCGTTCCAGGCGACGGCGACCGCACATTCCAGCGCAGCGGAGGACGAAAGGCCCGACCCGACGGGCACATCGCCGTCGACGAGCAGGTCCAGCCCCGGGATGTCGCACCCTCGATCGCGCAGTGCCCAGGCAACTCCTGCGACGTACGCGGCCCAGCCGTCCGGCATGCCCGGCGCGATGTCTGTGAGCGGCAGCTCGACGGTGGCGTCCTGCTGGACCGAATGAACTCTGAGCAGCCCGTCGGCACGCACCCGGGCCGCCGCGGCTGTGCCGTACCCGATGGCCATCGGGAGGACGAACCCGTCGTTGTAGTCGGTGTGCTCGCCGATGAGGTTGACCCGGCCGGGAGCCCACCACCGCCCGTCCGGCTCGCCGCCGAACGCGTGCGTGAACGCCGCCACCACCCGGTGTCCCGGGCGGTCGGGCGCGGCCGGGTCGCCGAGGTCGTTCGCGTCGATGTGCCCGTGCCCGGCCGGCTGCGCCGTCACGCGCCCCCCCGGAGCAACCAGCCGTCGCGCTTCACGAGCCGCCCCGTGCCGCCGGGTCGCCGGCTCCCTCGTCGCGGGCACGTACTGCGGAGACGTCGACATCGCGCAGGCGTTGTGCGGCCTGCTCGGGCAGCACGTCGTTGATGAACACGCCCATGCCCGACTCGGAGCCGGCGAGGTACTTCAGCTTGCCCGGCGCGCGGCGTACGGAGAAGACGCGCAGGTGCAGGTAGGCGAGGTCGCGGTCGGCGCGTACCGGCGCCTGGTGCCAGGCCGCGATGTAGGGCAGACGCTCGTCGTACAGCCCGTCGAGGCGGTGCAGGACGTCCAGGTACAGCTGGGCGAAGTCGTCGCGTTCGGCGTCGGTCAGGGCGGGGATGTCGGGCACCTGCCGATGCGGGTAGAGGTGCACCTCGACCGGCCAGCGCGCCGCCGACGGGACGAACGCTGTCCAGTGCTCGCTCCGGGATACGACCCGCTCGCCGGCGTCGCGTTCGGCGGCGAGCAGGTCGGCGAACAGGTTGCCCCATGTCCGCTCGCGGTAGCGCCGGGCCGCGTCGAGCATCCTGCGGGTCCGCGGCGTGACGAACGGATAGGCGTAGATCTGCCCGTGCGGGTGCGCGAGCGTGACGCCGATCTCGACGCCGCGGTTCTCGAACGGGAACACCTGCTCCACGTGGGGGAGCAGCCCGAGCGCGAGAGTGCGGTCTGCCCAGGCGTCGACCACGAGACGCACCTGCTCGGGGCTGAGCTCACCGAACGACGCGTCGTGGTTGCTCGTGAAGCACACGACCTCGCATCGACCGAAACCGGGTTTCGTGCTGAACAGACCTCCGGCCTCGGCGGTCGAGTCGACACCGGAGATGTCGGTGGCCAATGACGCGAAGCGGTTCTCGAAGACGACGACGTCGTAGTCCGGCGACGGGATCTCGGTCTGCCGGCCGTCGCCAGAGGGGCACAGCGGGCACTCGCTGGTGGGCGGCATGAACGTGCGGCCCTGCCGGTGTGACGCGATCCCGACCCACTCGTCCAGGGTGGCGTCGTACCGGATCTGCGACGTGGTGACGGTCGGCGGCAGGTCCCGCTGGTCCACGGCATCGCGGACCACGTCGTCGTGCCGGTCGAACCACAGGATCTCCCGGCCGTCAGCGAGGCGACCCTTCGTGCGCTTCACCGCAACTCCCGGACGTTGGCCACCCACCGGCGCGTGCCGTTACGTCCGGTCGATCCTTGCGCGGTACGACGTGCCGGCGCGCGAAGGGTTCTCAACCCTTGAGCCCCGCCCGGCCGACGCCCTCGACGACGTAGCGCTGCGCAGCGAGATACAGCAGCAATACCGGCGCACTCGCGATGACGGCGCCGGCCATCAGCAGGTCGTACCGCACGGCGTTCGCGTTCTGCAGCGTGGACAGGCCGGCCGGCAGTGTCTGGTTCTCCGGCGAGAACAGCACGTACACCGGCCACAGGAAGTCGTTCCAGTTGGTGAGGAAAGACAGCAGCGCGAGCGTGACAAGGGCCGGCCGCGACAGGGGCAGGATGATCTTCAGGAAGGTACGCCAGCGGGTGGCGCCGTCGATGGCGGCTGCTTCTTCGAGCTCGACCGGCAGGCCGAGGAAGAACTGGCGCAGGAAGAAGACCCCGAACGCGCCGGCCGCGCCGGGCACGACGACCGCCAGCAGGGAGTCGAGCCAGCCCAGGCGGCCGACGATGAGGTAGTTGGGGATCAGCAGGATGACCGGCGGGATGAACAGCGTCGCGATGATGACGGCGAACACGATCTTCTTGCCGCGGAAGTCGATCCGGGCCAGCGCGTAGCCTGCCATCGCCGCGGTGACGAGAATCAGCAGTGTTTGCAGCGTTGCGGCGGCAAGGCTGTTGAGGAACCACCGCACCACCGGCGTGCCGTCGGTGTTGAGGATTGCGTCGTACGCCTGCCCGGTCGGGTCGCTCGGGATCCATTGTGGGGTCGTGGCAGCCGCGTCGGCGGTCGTCTTGAACGACGTCGAGAGCATGTAGATGAGCGGCGAGATGAACAGCAGCGTCAGGACTACCAGCAGGACGTACAGGAGTCCGCGCCGGGAGCTGCCCCGACTCGTCGTCGCCTGCGCGCCGGACGTGCGCGTGGTGCTCGTTCGGGTGACGGTGCTGCTCATGCGGCGCCTCCCTTCTGGTTGGTCAGCGCAGTCTGCTTGCTGCGGTTGGGAGTGCGCTCGCGGAAGAGGAAGAACACGGCGAGGCTCACCGCCGACAGGAAGACGCTGAAGATCAGTGACATCGCCGAGGCGACACCGGAGTTGAAGCTGGTGAGGCCGGTCTCGGCGATCTGGTAGATCGCGGTACGCGTCTCCTGGCCCGGCCCGCCCTGCGTCATCAGGTAGGCCTGGCCGAACATGTTCACCGAGGCGATGATCGTCACGCTGGTCACGAACAGCAGGACGGGGCGCAGCCCCGGCAGGGTGACGTTCGTGAAGCGCTGCATCGCAGTGGCGCCGTCCATCTTCGCCGCCTCGTACAGCTCGGGGGAGATGTCCTGCAACGCTGCCAGGTAGATCACCGTGTTGAAGCCCAGCGTCCACCAGATCGTGACGCCGATGAGGGAGATCCACGCCCACGGCAGCTGCGTCAGCCACGGGGTGACGGCGGAGAGCCCCACCAGGTCGAGATAGTGGTTGACCAGGCCGATGTTCGTGTCCAGCAGGTAGCGCCACAGGACCGCGATGACGGCGACGCCGAGGACGTACGGCGCGAAGTACATGGCGCGGAAGAAGTTCCGCCCGCGAAACTTGAGATTCATCGCCATCGCGACCAGCAGGGGCAGCACCAGCAGCAGCGGCACCGAGCCCAGCGTGAAGATCGCGGTGGCCTGCATCCCGTCCCAGAACGGCGTCGCGAACGGCGAGTCCCCGCTCAGCAGGCCGGTGAAGTTGTCCAGCCCCACGAACGGTTTCTCGGCCAGGGTGTAGTCGTAGTCGTGCAGGCTGATCCACAACCCGAACAGTGTCGGCAGGATCACGAAGACGCCGAACAGCACCAGGTACGGCGCCATGAACAGCCAGCCGTCCCGGTTGTTGTTGCCCGCGGTCGAGGGCGCGCGCGGCTCTGCCTTCACCTGATCCGCGTCGCCGGCGGCAGCGCCGGCACCGGTCGCGGTACGAAGCCCGGTCTCGGACATCAGCTCACCTCTCGAACTTCCGCAGGTTGCCCACCATGAGCGCGGTGGCGCGCTCGGCTTGCTCCGCGAGCGCGGCAGCGGGATCGGCAATGCCCAGAATGGCCTCGCCGACGGCCGTCTCGAGCGTCTGCGCCTGCACCTCGCCGACCGCGGCCACGGTGGGCAGGAACCGCATCGACGGGATGGCCTCTGCCACCGCCGCCTGCGGGCTGTCGCGGAACTCGGGCGTCTCGCGGGCGTCGGACCGGGCCGGGATCATCCCCGCCGCGGCCCAGGCGGCCGAGTTCTCGGTCAGGAATTGCACGAAGGCCTTACCCGCCATCAGCTTGTTGTCGTCGGGCTGACGGCTCTTGAACATCACCAGCTGGTGGGAGTTCGCCCACACCGCCGGCTCGGTGCCGATGGTGGGCACCGGCGCGAGGCTCCAGTCCAGTTCAGTGGCCTGGAGGTCGTTGATCTGCCAGATGCCGTCCCACGTGTAGGCGACCTCGTTGTTCTTGAAGGCGGTGTACTGCGAGTCCGGGGCCACGTTCGGTGGGCTGAACCCCTTGTCCACCTGGCTGGCCATCCAGGTGAGCGCCTGCACGCCGGCGTCGCTGTCGAACGTCGCCGCGCTGCCGTCCTCGGCGTACGGCTCGCCGCCGAACTGCCAGAGCAGGGACAGGAACATCAGGTGCGACGGCCAGCGGTTGGGCATCCAGAAGGGCGGCGCCTCGAGTCCGGCCTCGACCATCGCAGCGAGCTGCTCCTCCAGCTCGTCTCCGGTGGTGGCCTGAGCAGTGATGCCGGCACGCTCCAGCAACGCGTTGTTGGCATACGACCCGAGCGAGTGAACGTCGAACGGGATCCCGTAGCGGCTCCCGTTGTACATCCCCGCTTCCCAGACGTCGGCCGGGTACTGCGTCTCGTCGAGGCCGATCTCGGTCACCACCTCCTCGATCGGGGTGATCGTCTGGCGCGCGGCCTGGGTGGCGAGCTGCTCGACGTGCATCGCGCCGACATCGGGGCCTTTGCCGGCGTGCACCGCGGCGATCACCCGCTGGTAGTACTGCGCCCACTGGACGACGTTCATGCGCACCGTGATGAGGTCCTGGCTGGCATTGAAGTCGTCGACGAGCTGGCGCATCGCCGGGCCATCGCCTCCGGTGAAGCCGTTCCAGTACTGGATAGTGACCGGTGGTCCGGTGTACGCGCCGCTCAGCACCGGCCCGGTCGAGGCCACCGGCGTCGCGCTGCCGCAGCCGCCTAGCGCGGCACCCGCCCCCGCGGCCGCCGTCAGAGCGAGAAAGCCCCGTCGCGTCAGGTCCATGCCGAACTCCTCGCCCGAGACCTTGCTGATGGTGTGACAGACCGTGTATACAACGTTGCAACCATCGTTGTAAAGACGCCATTGTTGCGAATCGCAGGGGCCGGGCGGGGCGGATGAGCGTTCGGCTGAAGGACGTTGCGGCGCACGCGGGCGTGTCGATCAAGACTGTCTCGAATGTGGTGAACGACTACCCGTTCGTGTCAGCCGAGCTCCGGGCTCGCGTGCAGGCCTCCCTCGACGAGCTGGACTACCGGCCGAACGTGACCGCGCGCTCGCTGCGGACCGGGAGGACCGGAATGATCGGGCTCGCCGTGCCGCGACTGCACGACCCCTACTTCGCCGAGATCGCCGATCACGTCGTACGAGCTGCCGGCCGCCGGGGTTGGACCGTCCTGGTCGAGCAGACCGGCGGGGACCGCGACCGGGAGATCGCCGTGCTCGCGGGGTTGAGACCGTCCTTCGTCGACGGGGTGATCTTCTCGCCGCTCGCCCTCGACACGTCGGCGTTGGACCACGCGATCCGCCAGCTGCCACTCGTCCTCATCGGGGAGCACCTCGAGGCGAGCGGGCGCCCCCGCGTCACGGTAGACAACGTGGCCGCGGCTCGGGAGGTGGTCCTGCACCTCGCTGCGATGGGCCGGCGACGAGTTGCGGCGATCGGCACCAAGCCCGGCCAGCACGCCGCGACCGCGGAGCTCCGTCTCGCCGGCTACCGCGCCGGCCTCGCCGCAGCCGGCCTGCGCCGCCGACCGTCGTACGAGGCGGATGTGGCGCACTTCCAGCGATCGGACGGACGAGACGCCGCCCGTCGACTGCTGCGGCACCGACCCCGCCCTGATGCGATCTTCTGCTTCAACGACCTGCTCGCGCTCGGAACCTTGCGCGCCCTGCACGAGGACGGTGTCCGTGTGCCGGAGGACGTGGCAGTGGTCGGATTCGACGACATCACGGAGTCGTCCTTCTGCATCCCCACCCTGAGCAGCGTCGCGCCGGACAAGGAAGAGCTAGCCGGTCACGCGCTGACCTTGCTCGCCGGCCTCATGGACCTATCACCCGACGGTGCTCCCGCGGCGTCGGAGTTCGTGGCTCACCGGCTGATGGTCAGGGAGACCTCGACCCAGGTCACCGCCGCAGTTCGCTGACGCGCGCCGCCCGGACGTAGTCGAACTCCGCGGTGAAGGTGTCGACGACGTCGTCTGTCTGACCCATGGCGACCAGCCCGATCTTCGCCTCGTCCCCGAGGTCGTGCGTCCAGGAGCCGCCGCGAACCCAGCTGATGCCGTCGACGCTGGTGTAGGGCGTGTACAGCTCGTCCTCGCCGTTCAGGACCTCTGCGGGAGGCACGTCCTCCTTGACGATGCGCAGCCAGGTCCATTCACCCGGTGGCCCGACGACCGTGTTGCCGTACTTCGGTTCCGTACGGTTCGGCAGTGTCGACGATTCCTTGGCGAACTCCGTCTGCCGGGTGCCCCACAGCGAGAAGGGCGTGAGCTTGACGAAGTCGTCG
>Ga0136634_10000844_pt1 | contig 12287 bp, 15 predicted proteins | sample AntDrymUQ8332106_2_FD_104654 | JGI IMG/M metagenome (GOLD analysis project Ga0136634, IMG submission 104654) | Polar desert sand microbial communities from Dry Valleys, Antarctica - metaG UQ833 (21.06) | ecosystem: Environmental > Terrestrial > Soil > Desert | place: Antarctica: Dry Valley... | reverse complement strand
TGTGTGGCGCAAAACGGGCACCAGGAAGCCCATATCTGCACTACCACCGCCTTGTTGTTCAACTCGCCCGCTGTCAGCGTGCGCCCGTCCAACAATATGACGTCACGCCAGTTGACCAGGCTGTCAGTTTCGCCGGCATTCTGCGCATGAACGACGGTTGAAAACATAACCAGCACGCTGGCGAACAAAAGGGCCAATCTGTTCGGCACGCCCGCAACCTGATATCGCCGCTACTTGTTGACCGGAGAGTTCGGGTCGAGCAACAGCGACATCAGATCCTTAAGCTGCGCTGTAGTCAGGATATTTGCGTCACCGTAACGAGGCATCGGTGAACATGCGTTGTACGCGTGCGAGTTGTAGAGCTTGCCCCACGTGTACGAAACCACCGCCTGCGAATTACCGCGCAACTTGCCGTACCCTTGAAGCGACGGTCCGATGTTGCCGTGCGCGATCTCCTGCGGCGCGATCTGATGACACGCGTAGCAGTTTCCGCCCGCCACCGTTTTGTCATTGTCGCTCCACTGCAGGCCAACGCCAGTCTGCGCAATCCGCTCACCCTGCTTGAAGTCGCCGAAATACGCGCCGTCCGCAGGGAGCTTCACCGTTGAAAGCGCTTGTCGCTCCAGACGCGCACGCACGTCCTTCGACAACTCGGTCCCGGTAAGCGCCGCCTCGGAGCATGCCTGTTGCAAATCCGACTGGTTCAGACGGTCCAGCTTCGCAATGCCGCGCTCTCGAAACGAGCTCTTGACCACCTGCAAGGTCTCTTCCCGTGTTGGAGCAACGTAGATCGCACAACCGACGAGTGCTACAGAAGCTGCCGACAATCCAAGACCCAACAAAAATTTGCGCGTCATCTCGGTCCCTAGCGTTTGATCGACGGCGCGTCCATCTTGGCGCCGTTGGCGTTAACGCCAAGGAAGGTAATCAGGTCGATGGATGCCGGCGAGCCAAACGCGAGATCGGGCCATCGCTGCTGGCGAAAGCAATCGTTCAGACGCCATTGCATGGAACGCAGCGTGCCTTGCGAAACACGATAGGCGGGCCACGTCGTGAAGGCGCGTTGCGCGTCTTCCTTGTTACCGCCGATATTGGGCAAATCCTGCAGGCGAATCCGCTGCCCGGTCACGCCGTGGCAACTTGCGCACGAAAAATCGTACGGACCGGCGCGCATGTAAAACAACTGCTTGCCGCGGTCATACGACATTTGTTCCTTCGGGTGAAGTTGTGAAATGCTGACTGGCACGCCGCGCGATTGCTCAACCCCGTACGCCGCCAGTGCTTCGATGTCGGTTTGCCTCTGACCCGTACCCGAGTAAGGCGTTTTGGTTACGGCTGCGTAATCAAACCCCTGCAATGAAACCATGCAGTGAACCACGCGGGACTCATAGTCCATCACCTGCTCGGTGTCTGCGAAATAACGCGGCAGTTGCGCATAGGCACCTTTGACGACCCCGGCGCCGAGGCCGAGATCGCATTGCTCAAGCGAAGCCTTCTTCGGACCCCGCTTCTCTTTCCACAGCGCCTCGCCGCGCGCAGCGACAAGTTCAGCGGGATTTCCGTCTTGAAGCAGCTGCCGGTATCTCGCAATGGCGTCGGCGGCGTTGCCCTGGGCGAACGCCTGCGTTCCTGTTGCCAACAAAGCAGCCAGGCCCAGCGATGCAAATTGAGTGCTTCGATGCATTACCTGATCCTCTTTCTTTAGACGCATCCGTCTCGATGGGTTCAGCTGATTGTTGCTTCGTCGGTGCGTGTATCGCCTTTGTTGTCGACCCAGGTGACGGTCAACTTCTCGCCTTTTTTGCCACCCTTGAACTTGAACTGCAAGTACGGATTCTTGGCGACGGCGGGACCCCATTCGGCGCTCAAAACGGGTTTGCCATTGTGGGTGACAGTGACGTTGGAAATGTAGTGCGCCGGAACAATCGCTCCCGCTGAATCACGGCGCTGTCCTGTTTCCATCTCGTGACTCATCAGCACACGCACATCGACGCCATCAGGCTGCTCGGTCGCGCGAATTCTCATCGGATCTGCCATGGTGTCTCCTTAGCCCCCGCAGCCGCCAAGAGTGACTTTGACTTCCTTGGTGGCCACATAAAACTTGTTATCGGCCTTAACTACCGCATGCACGTTCGACGTTTGCCCCATCTTGATCCGCGTTGACACGTTGGCCTCGGTACCCGCTGGAATTGCAAAACCAGCGGCTAGCGAATTGGGGTTCTTTTCGACCAGGATGTAGACATTCTGGGTGTTGGGAATCTTGCTGGTCACGCCAACCGGAACGACCGCGCCGTTTTCCGCAATGTCCGGCGCCGTGATCGTGATGCCGGCATTGGGCGCAGAAGACTGACCGCCGAGTGCCTTCACCGTTTCATCGAGCGACTTGGCCTCGAATGCCGACTTGTTCCATGCCTGCTGCTGCGCCAAGGCTTCTCTTGCGCTAATCAAGCCTGCAGCGCTTAACAACGCAAACGCACCGCTTAGTTTTACGAATCTTCTGCGATTCTGTTTCATTCAATTCTCCTGCAGCTAACCGTTTAAAACCGAGCCCTGCACTGTAGCAGCGCGACACCCGATGTCGAACTCAGTGAGGGGATAACCCTATCTCTTAAAGTTATTTGGACTCCGCTTGTTACTTGGCTCCGCTTGTTACCTGGCTCCATTGACAAGCCACTGCGCAATCGCGTTCACATCGGCCTCCTTCACAGCTGCTTGCGCAGGCATCGGGACTGATCCCCAGACGCCCTGTCCGCCATCTCTGATCTTGGTCGACAAATAACCGAGCGCGGCGGGTTGACCCTGATAGCGACCCGCTATCTCGGAAAAACCCGGTCCAACGATCTTGTTCGTCAGTCCGTGACACGCCGTACACGCATAACGCGCGAGCAGCTCGGTAGGGTGTACGCCGGCTGGCGCAGACATCTGCGTTTTAGCGACGGCCGGCCCGCCTTTACTCCCGTACTTCGCCGTATCAATGCCACGCATCGGACCAAGTGGCCGACGCTGCTCGGCAAGGTTGCCACTCTGGTTGCGTGCGAACTCCGGAAGAGCAGACGCAATCGTCACGTCACGCACACAGTCCTTCATGCAAAGCGTTCCCTGCGCATCCGGCCGACCGTCGACCCGGCTCAGACCGTGGGCCGTTGTCAATCCATTGCGATTGGGCATTTGGACTGCGAGCAGCGTTTTCTCGTTCAACTCGAAATCTGCACCGACGATCTCATTCAAGTGCAATACATAGGCGGTGACGGCGTACGTCTGGTCAACCGTGAGCGATTGCGGGTTTGTCCACGGCATTGCACGGTAGATGTAGTCCCACAAGGTGGTTGCGTAATTGAGCTTGGTCCCGAGCGTGCGAATCGCTGTCGCATCTTTGAGCGCCGATGCTCGTCCCGATTGGAGATCAGTTTTGCGTACACCGCCTGCAACGGCCATGTAACTCGTGCTCTCGCCAAAGGTGCCGTGGCAGCTTGCACATTGTTCATCGTAGATTTTTTGACCTTGTGCCACGGTGCCAGCGCCTTTCCTGACGCCGTGGCCATCGGGTCGCACATCGATGTCCCACGCGTTGATCTCCTGCGTCGTAGGAGCCCGCCCCAGCCCATATCCCGTACGCTGCTGCGCATCGACCGCGGAGGGGAGTGCAAGGCACAGCGTGGCGCAGGCGCTAAGCGACCTGAACATTCCACACCTCCCCGTCGGCCTGAACGCTCCACGTCTGCACGGCGTTGTTGTGATAGATCGAACGCACGCCACGTACTGCGCGAAGCTGGTGGATGCTTGGCTGCACATGGCCGGTGTCGTCGATCGCACGGCTCTGCAGCAATGCGGGCGCACCATTCCAGTTCCAATCGAGCCGGAAGCGGGTCAGTGCCTTGGTCAGCACTGGCTCCTGCAGGCGGGCAGTATGCCAATTGCGCCCGCCGTCGACTGACACATCCACTCGTCTTACTTTTCCGCGGCCCGACCATGCAAGACCGGTAATTTCGTAATAACCCTGTCCAACAAGTTTCTGGCCGCCAGAGGGCATCGTGATCACTGACTTGACTTCCTGAACGCCGGAATACTGGCGGTGTATTCCGTCGGGCATCAGATCGATGTAATGCAACGCCTCTTCGCGTGTGTTCCAGGGCTTGTCGCCCACCTCGAGCCGCCGCAACCACTTGACGCTCGAGACGCCCTGCACCCCCGGCACAAGCAACCGCAGCGGATACCCATTTTCGGGACGCAGCATTTCGCCGTTCTGGCCGTAGACGACCATCACGTCATTGAGCGCGAACTCCATCGGAATCGTGCGGGTCAGCGCCGAGCCGTCCGACCCTTCCGCCAGCACGAATTTGGCAAGCGTGCGGTCGATGCCGACCTCATCCAGCAACGTGGATAGCAGTACACCGGTAAATTCGCTGCAGGCAACCATGCCGTGGGTGTACTGAACGGTCGGCACCGCAACGTTGGCCCACTCCATGCCCCCGTTGGCGCCGCACTCGATGAAGTGAATGCGTGACACCGACGAAAATCGCATCACGTCGTCCATCGTCAGCATCAGCGGGCGCTTGACCATGCCGTGAATCATCAGACGATGCTGCTGCGGGTCGACTTCCGGCATGCCTGAGTGATGCCGTTCGAAGTGCACGCCACTCGGCGTGATAATGCCGAAAAGGTTCTGCAACGGCGTAAAACTGACGCTGGCTTGCGGCTGCGGAGTCAGACCAGGGCTCTGGCGGCGCTGCACATTGACTTCGTGCTTCGATGGCATGCCGTAACCCGTCGCAACCACTGGCCCACCCAGTGAACGTGTCCACGGCGGAATCAGCGACGAAACATCACTTGCCTGTGCGAGCGCGGCACTGCTGGCGATCGATGCGCCTGCAGCAACTCCACCTCGCAAAAAACTTCGCCGTGATCCTTGCGCCAGATGCGCTGCTGAAAGATGATTCTCGGGCGCTAGGAGTAAGCGCCCTTTTGGCTGCAGATTCATGCGCGCTGCATAAAGCGCTTTAGCGTGCGATTGGACACTGCCTTTTCGTCGAACCGGCTGGCCATTTGCACGCAGGCTGTTCGGCACAACGTGACGATGTTGGGATCGGCGATTGAATAAAACGTCATAGGCCCGTCGCGCCGCCGCCTCAAAACCCGTTTGCCATACATCAGGTTCAAATGGCGTGACACGTTGGTTTGCGTGGACCCGACGCGCTCGACGATATCCGAGACGCTGAGCTCACCATCGCAGATCGCATTGAGGATCTTCAGCCGTGTCGGCTGCGATAACAGGCCGAAGTATCCTGACACGACTTCGAACAGCCGATCGAGTTCGGGATCCATTAGCAGGTAGATATGCGCATATGCGTAACAGCGCATATCATCGATGCACACACGCGCGCTTGTCAAGCGCGCCGCGATCAGGCCGCGAGCGCTTTCAGCTTTGCCAGCATGGCTTCGGGAATATCGACCCCGTCGGACGCGGCCTGACGTGCGAGCTGCATGCGGCGTTCGCCGGGAAGGCGGACGCCGCTCTCCGCGCACATTGCGGCAATCAGCGTCTCGAGTCGCGCGTGGTAGATCTCGCTGCCGGCGAGCGCTGCCGGATCGACGACCAGAAAGGCCTGCCCCAGACGCGGCCGATTGCCGGCGTCGACAAAGAACGAGTCGGCCTCGAAACCAAAGTGTGCGCCGGTCAGTGCAACGCAGAGCAGTTCGACAACGAGCGCCAGCATTGCACCTTTGACGCCGCCGGCCGGGAGCATCACGCCATCGAGCGCAGCTTTCGCATCGGTGGTTGGCTGCCCGTGACGGTCAAGTGCCCAGCCTGCCGGAATCGGCTTGCCCTGTTGTGCGGCGACCATCACCTTTCCGCGCGCCGCCTCGGACAACGACAAGTCGATGACCAGCGGTGCAGCATCAGCGCGCGGAAACACTGCAGCGATCGGGTTGGTACCGAATACGGCGCGCGTCCCACCCCATGCTGGCATCGCAGCGGGCGAGTTACTGAACGCGAGCCCCACTAGTGACTGGCGCGCAGCTTCTTCGAGGTGATAGGCCGCGACGCCAAAGTGATGGCTGTTGGTCACTGCTGCGAAGCCGATTCCCAATGCTCGCGCGCGCGCAATGGCTTCATCGATCGCGAGCGAGCATGCGGGAAACGCAAGTCCATTTTTGGCATCGATCAGACACGCCGCGCCTTTTTCACGCACGACGCTCGCGATCGCGCGCCCATCGGCGCGGCCATTTGCGAGATGTGCCGCATATTGCGCAACGCGCGCCACGCCGTGAGAGGAAAGACCCTGCGCATCAGCACCCACCAGCGCTCGTGCGGTCGATGCGGCCATCAACTCATCTGCACCGGCGCGAATCAGCGCGTCCTTGGCGACCGACTCAAGCCGCTGCAGCGAAACGATCGTCATCGCGTCTGTGACACTGCGGCGCGTAGAGACGCAGCGACGCGATCTGCAATCAACGCACCCACGCGCAGGTTGGACTCCTGCGTAACACCCGCGATATGCGGCGTCAAAATCAGGTTGGGACAGCCGGCGAGCACTGTGCCGGCCGCGAGCGGCTCCTGTTCGAAAACGTCGAGAGCGGCGCCTGCCAGATGACCGGCGCGCAGCGCGGCAGCTACCGCGGCTTCGTCGACGATCCCGCCGCGCGACGAGTTGATGATGATCGCCCCAGGCTTCATCGAAGCGATGCGCGTTGCGTCAATCAACCGTCGCGTCTCAGCGACCAGCGGAACATGCAATGAGACGACGTCTGATTCGGACAGCAATTCCATTAACCCCCGGCGTTCGACACGGGTGTTGCGCCAGGCCGCATCTTCGTCCGCCAGCAACGAGTCATTTGCCACCACGCGCATGCCGAGCGAATGAGCAAGGCCGGCGGTCACGCGGCCAATCGAGCCGAAGCCGATCAGGCCAAGTGTCTTGCCATGCAGCTCACGACCCCGCGACAATGCCACGCGCGGCCAGCCTCCTGCTCCCACTTCGACAGAATGCGCATACGCGCCACGCAGCAGCATCGCCGCCATCGTGATGACGTACTCGGCGACCGAAACCGCGTTGGCACCCGTCGCAGCGATGACTTCGATCGCCCTGGCGGTGCACGCCGCGGTGTCGATGTTGTCGAGTCCGACGCCAAGCCTGCCGACCACGCGAAGCCGCGGCGCGTGGGCAAGCAGATCGGCGTTCACCTGGGTTCGGTTTCGCACGATCAGTGCATCGGCTTCAGCGACCGCCCGTTCCAGCTTGGGCAAATCGTCGACTAGCGTTGGCTGATGGTTGACTTCGAAATCTGCGGCGAGGCTCGTCACCGCGGCAGGGTCCATGAACTCGGGGATGACGATCAGCATGCAAGTAGCGACTGGTCCGGCTTGACCTTGGAAAAATTCACCGGGAACTGGTCGAGCCGAAAATCGTCCTCATATCGCACGGTGACATAGACCGACTGCGCACTCGGGCGATGCTCCGGAAAATCGCTGCGGTAATGCGCACCCAGCGATTCTTCGCGGTGCAAAGCCGCGCTCTGAATCGCGCGGCTCACCAATATCAGATTCGACAGGTTGAGCCAGTCATGCCAGGTCAGGTTAAATGCACGCACTTGGCTTGCCATTCCGGTTGCGTTCAGCGCAGCGTCCAGCTCGGCCAAACGCCTAGCCGCGCGCGTGAGTCCCGCGGCATCGCGAACGATGCCGACGTCATCCCACATGCATTCGAGCAGCGCTCCGCGTATGTCTTCGATATCGCCCGGTGTTGAACGGAAAGGCCGTTCGGCGTCAGCGATCGCCTGTGCGATTGCTGATTCATCGGGCACAGCACGGACCGTGTTGCCGCGCACCCAGGCTGCCATAGCATCGCCCGCGATGCCACCGAACACGGTGGAGTTAGCCACGCCATTGCCACCGAGGCGGTTGGCGCCATGCACACCGCCGGTGTCCTCGCCCGCCGCAAACAATCCTGGCAACGAAGTACTGCAGTCGCCGCTGAAAATGAGTCCACCCATCATGTAGTGAGCGGTCGGCACGACTTCAACGAGCCCCGCAGCCAGATCGAAGCCACAGTCCGCGCAACGCTCGACCATGCCTTTGAACGATGCCCGCACATGTTCGGCACCCAGATGACTCATTTGCAGGTACACGCCGCCGTTCGGGGTCGTGTTTCCGGCGCGCATTTCGGCAAAGATGGCGCGCGAGACGATATCGCGTGTTGCGCGCTCCGCGCGAGCGTCGTGCAGATGCATGAACCTTTCACGCGCTCCGTTTAATAAATAACCGCCGGCGCCGCGCAAGCCCTCTTCGAGCACCGTGCCGGTCATGCGTGTGTCGCGCCCCGCGAGCAAGCCCGTTGGATGAAACTGCACCATTTCAATATCACGCAGGGTCAGCCCGGCCCTGAGAGCCATTGCCAGCCCGTCACAGCTTTTGTCACCCGAAGGTGTGTGGTACTTGTACATCGTCGGGCCGCCGCCGGTGGCTAGCAACACGGCGCGCGCCTGCACGAAAACGAACTCGCCGGTGCGTGTATCGATGTGCAGCACTCCGGCCAGCGCATCGCCGCCGGGCGTTTTGATCAGTGCGATCGCGCGATGGTCTTCAAGCCGAGCAATATTGCGCGCCCAGACCTGCTCAGCGAGGCGATTGATGATCTCGATGCCGGTCAAGTCGCCCTTGTGCACCGTGCGGTCAAAAGTCTGCCCGGCGAATGCTTTCTGATGGAGGGTGCCGTCGGCATTGCGATCGAACAGACAACCCAGTTCGTTTTCGAGCTCGCGCACGCGCTCGACCGCGGTCGATACCAGCGTCCAGGCAAGATCCTGATCGGGCAGCCATGCGCCGCCTTCAATCGTGTCCATGAAGTGACGCTCGACCGAGTCGTCTGCGGCCAACGCAACGTTGTAGCCGCCCTGGACCATGCGCGTACATCCGCACTTGCCCAGCAGCCCTTTGACCGCGATCGTGATCGACAACTCGGGCGCGGCCTGATGCGCGTGCAAAGCGGCGAACAAGCCGGCGCCGCCGGAGCCGAGGATCAGAATGTCTGTTTGCAGCCGACGCAAACGCCGCTCGCTAAGTCCTTACGCCAAGCGATCGCAACGCTTGGTCGCGGCGCGCCTGCGCACCGTTCGCTACCGCGTCGTACAGGCTGGCCCCGTGGCTGTCCATTGCAACCAGCAAGGGCCCGAAGTCGCGGATCGCGAAGCGCCACAGCGATTCCGGATTCAGATCGTCCATGTCGACGTCCTCGATGCGTTCGATCCACGTCGTCTCGAGTGCCGCAGCACCACCGACTACGGCGAGGTAAGCACCGCCGAGCTCGCTAAACGCGGCAAGCGTTTCTTTTCCCATCCCGCCTTTGCCAATGATGATGCGTACTCCATAGTCGCTCATCAGCGCGCGGGTGAATCGTTCCATTCTTGCCGATGTCGTGGTGCCGACGCATAGCGGCGCATAGCCTGCGGGGTGATCGCTCGAAGGTGGCACCGGCTTGACGTTCGGTGCGGTGTGTATGACCGCGTGTCCATTCAGATCAAAACGCGTTGTTCGGCCACGATCGAACAAATGGATAAGCGTTGCATCGCGAATGCCAAAGAGCGAACGCTGCAGCGTAACGGTGTCGTTGACTCGCAGCGAACGCGCCTGTTGCTCGGTGATCGGGAAATCGAAATCATGATGCGCCATCTCTTAAAAGCCGTACTCGATGCCTCGTTGGCTGAAAGTTGCGCGCGCTCGCCGCGCCGAGTGGCATTGCATATTGACGGCGACAGGATTCATCGTGATGTGCGTGGCCGCTAGCTCGACGTGAACTGCGAACGCAGTGCTGTCGCCGCCAAGCCCCTGCGGACCAACACCCAGCGAATTGATTGCCGCGCAGAGCGCAGTCTCGAGTTGCGCACCCCCGGGGTCCCGGCATACCGAGCCAAGCGGCCTGCCCGCCGCGCGTTTCGCAAGGTGCATGCACAAGTCCGAGGTGCCGCCGATGCCAACGCCGACGATCGTCGGCGGACATGTTTTTCCTCCAGCAGCCAGGACACAGTCGATCACGAACGTCTTGATCGCATCGACACCGTCAGCCGGGATCGCCATCTTCAAGAACGAATTGTTCTCCGAACCCGAACCCTTCGGAATCATTTCAATGGACAGTTCTTCGCTCGCATCGAAGTCAAAGTTCAGCACGGGAACTTCGGGCCCGCACGAGCTTTGTTCATTAACCCGCGTAATGGGATGCACGATTGACGAGCGCAGCGGATGCTCACGCGTGGCACGCTCGCAACCCCGGCGTATCGCCTGCTTCAGCCGGGCACCGTCGACCATCACACCGCTACCGATCGTGATGTTGTAGATGGGGATGCCAGTGTCCTGGCAAAGAAGATTATCGGTTTGCTCTGCCACCGTGATGTTGGTCAGCATCGTGCCCAGCACGCTACGGGCGGTGGTGTTGGTTTCCGTTGTCGACAAGCGGCTAAGGCCCGCCTTGATGTCCGGCGGCAAGTGCTTCAGCGCCCGCACATACAGTTCCTTGGCGACTGTTTCGACTTGCGCGAGATCGATCTGCAGCATCACCTGGGCGCAACTATCAATTGGCCGCTATCTTTCGGTCGCGCACAACGGTGGCCCAGCGCGCGGTCTCGCTTTGTATGCGGGTGCCAAATGCTGCCGGGGTCAACGGCGTCGGAGTCATGCCCTGAACGAAAAAGCGAGCGCGCATGTCCGTCGTGTCGAGCACCTTGGCCGCGTCTCGGTAAACGCGATCGATAACCGCAGGCGGCGTGCCGGCGGGCGCCATCAATCCGAACCATCCGGTGTTTTCAAAACCCGGCACGGTCTCCGCGGCGGTTGGCACGTTGGGCAATGCGGGCGAGCGCTCTTTGCCCGTCACCGCCAGCGCCCGCAGCTTCCCGGCATTGATAAATTGAATCGCCGCGGGCAAATTCGGAGTCGCAAGGTTGATCTGTCCTGCTACCAGATCGGTGATCGCAGGCCCCTCGCCCTTATACGGAATGTTCTGGATCTCGATGCCTGTCGTGTACAGAAAATTTTCGGCGGCCAGATGCGTCTGACTGCCGATGCCTGCGTGGCCATAGTTCAGCGTGCCCGGTTTTGATTTGGCCAGATCGATCAGGTCTTTGAGCGTTTTCACCGGCAGCGTCGGATTGACCACAATGACCTGCGGGCCGCTTGCCACCAGCGTGACCGGCAGCAGGTCGGTGCGCGGATCGAAGCCCATATTTTTGTAGATGTGCTGGTTCGCCGTGACGACAGAGCCCGATGTCATCAGCAGTGTGTACCCGTCCGGCGTCGACTTCGCGACTTCCGCCGCACCAATATTGCCGCCGGCGCCGGTCCGATTCTCGACCACGACGGCTTGCCCCCATATCTCGGTCAGCTTCTGCGCAAGGATGCGCGTGACGATGTCGGTCGCGCCGCCGGCCGCAAACGGTACGACGATCCGCACGGTCCTGTTGGGGTAACTGGTTTGACTTTGTGCCCCCATCGACACGGCGCATGCAAGGGCAAACAGCCACAAACGCTTCATCTTCATCTACTCCCTCCGTTATAGCGCCAGTGCAAACGCAAGCCCTGCCACGATTGAAAACGCTGCTGCAACTGCCAAGAGCGATTTGTGCCAATCGCGCCAGGGCAGAAACTCCAGTGCGAGCAATCTTAGCCCTCCACCGGCGTGAGTCGCCAGCAATAACACCAATCCCCACTCCCCCAGCTTGACCCAGCCATTGTCAGTCCACCGCAGGAAGCCTTCGAGCGCTTCGGCATCAAGCGCGCGGCCTAACGCCCAAAAGTGAAATGGCAGAAACAGTGCAAGCGCAACGCCGCTCAAGCGATGAACGATAAACGCAATATAGCCAGGCTGCCTCGGCGAAAGATGCCGCCGTCGCATGTTCACCCGAATACGCTCCAGGTTGCGAAGAGGCCCACCCCCATCAATGCCACGCCGATCGCAACCAGCGACGTGTCGCGTGTAGGGCCGCGCCAATGCAGCCACTCGATCGCGATCGTTCGCAGGCCAATCGGCACGTGCACCGCCACCGCCACAACGAACACGATGTAAAACGCAAACCACGCCGCGTTGCCGCGCGTACGACTGAGAATCTCTGCGCCGGTTAGTCCGCCACGGGTGGCGTAAATGATCGTAGCGAGGTGTACCAGAACGCAGAACGCAAGCACCACAGCCGAAGCGCGTTGCGCCAACCAGAGCCAGGTCTCGCTGCGCGCGTGCGTGCGCGTGGTCACCTACAACTCGCGCCTCAGCGCGGCGATCGCCGTCGCCCGCTTGAGCCCGGCG
>Ga0136634_10000843_pt1 | contig 12301 bp, 8 predicted proteins | sample AntDrymUQ8332106_2_FD_104654 | JGI IMG/M metagenome (GOLD analysis project Ga0136634, IMG submission 104654) | Polar desert sand microbial communities from Dry Valleys, Antarctica - metaG UQ833 (21.06) | ecosystem: Environmental > Terrestrial > Soil > Desert | place: Antarctica: Dry Valley... | reverse complement strand
TGAACATGTTATCCAAAAACCGATGTACGTAGTAGATAATGCAAAGCTCGAGGACGTTCTTCGGCAAATGCAGCGTGAAAAGTTTCACTTTGGTTTCGTAGTTGACGAGCACGGCGGAGTCGAGGGAATTATTACGCTCAACGACCTTCTCGAAGAAATAGTTGGTGATATCTCCGATGAGCACGACGAAGAAGTAAACGAACAAATTCACGAACAACCGGACGGCAGCTGTGTACTCGACGGCGGATTGGCAGTCCGTGATTTGAACCGGCGCCGGGACATGAATCTACCCGTTTCGGAAGGCTATACGACCATTGCCGGTTTTCTGATGTCGGTCGCCGGCAGCATATTATCGGAAGGCGATTCAGTCCCTTTCAACGGGCATATTTTTCGTGTGGAGAAAGTGCATAAACGACGAATTTTGCAGGTGAGAATGGAGAAAACCTGAACAGTTAGTTAAATTTTTGTTTACCGAATGTGACGCTTTAAGAGTGGGTGCAGAGCTACCCTTCCTGACCTGCAATTTGGGATGACTTGAATTCTTTAACTCAGGCTTTAAAATAGATGCAGTTTGATTTTAAGCAGCCTTCAGATGTCGCAGTCAGGAAGGGTTTCTGTGCACCCGCTCTTTTGTGTCGCATAGGTTTTTCGTATCTTACGGAGCAATCAAAAAAATGAGCTTAATCGAACAAGTTTGGGCGCGTGAAATAATGGATTCGCGCGGCAACCCTACCATTGAAGCCGAAGTTATTCTGGAGGATGGGACACATGGACGGGCCGCTGTTCCGAGCGGTGCCTCGACCGGAGAAAATGAAGCCGTAGAGTTGCGCGACGGTGACGACGGCCGCTATCTCGGCAGAGGCGTTCTGAAAGCTGTTGAGAATGTAAACGAAAAGATCAGCCGGGAGCTTGAAGGCCTCGATGCATTGGATCAGACGTTGATAGATGAAACGATGATCACACTCGACGGCACCGAGAACAAATCGGAACTCGGTGCAAATGCGATCCTTGCGGTGTCTCTGGCCAATGCCCGCGCGGCTTCGTCGTTTCTCGAACTGCCGCTTTACCGATATATTGGCGGCGCGAACGCAAAAACTCTTCCTGTGCCGATGATGAACATTCTTAATGGCGGAGCACATGCGGACAACAACGTGGATTTTCAGGAATTTATGGTGATGCCTGTTGGTGCGGAGAGTTTTGCCGAGGCTTTGCGGATGGGCGCTGAAATATTTCACAATCTGAAATCTGTTTTGAAATCGCGCGGCTACTCAACGGGCGTCGGCGACGAAGGCGGCTTTGCACCAAACCTGAAATCTAATGAAGAAGCGGTCGAAACGATTCTCGAAGCAATCGGCAAAGCGGGCTACAATGCCGGCGAAAATGTTATGCTCGCACTTGATCCGGCCGCCAGCGAATTTTACAAAGACGGCTCGTACGCATTTAAAAAATCGGACAACCGCAAACTTTCGTCGGAGGAAATGGCAGCATATTGGACCGATTGGTGCGAAAAATACCCAATAATTTCTATCGAGGACGGAATGGCGGAAAACGATTGGGAAGGCTGGAAGAATCTGACTAATTTGGTCGGTAAAAAGGTGCAGCTCGTCGGCGACGATCTTTTTGTTACAAACGTGAAATTTCTCCAAAAGGGAATTGACGAAAAGGCGGCGAATTCGATCCTAATTAAAGTCAATCAGATTGGCACATTGACCGAAACCCTCGATGCCATCGAGCTTGCTAAAACAAACAATATGACCGCCGTCATTTCGCATCGTTCCGGCGAAACCGAAGACACGTTTATTGCCGACCTCGCTGTTGCAACTAACGCCGGACAGATCAAAACGGGAAGCCTCTGCCGTTCGGACCGGATAGCGAAATATAATCAATTGCTTAGGATTGAAGAAGACCTGGGTAATTCGGCGAAATATCCGGGAAGAAAAGCGTTTTATCAAATCGGTAAATGAACATACGCGAAACGCTCGCATCAGGACAATCAAAGCGAAACACGCTCGCGATTGTCGCGTACATCGGTGATGATCCAAAAAGGTTCGCAGATCTGATGAGTATCTTTTTTGAGGGTGAATACCGCCCGACGCGAGATGAGTATGGAGGCGTCCGATACGATTATCTTTCTGGATATACCGCGAATTGTCTGTGTTTGACGGGTGTTGAAACGGGTCGCTTTTTATAAAAAGGGAGACCGTCAGGATATGGCGGACGGCTGCGACGAAAGATTTGACTGGAAATTTTTGATTTGGATCTGGAATTATCCGAAAATTTCAAAACCCGTTGTCGAAAATTTGCTTGAGAAGTTTAGAAGTAAAAAAAAAGATTTCTGTATTGAGATCGAGCGCGGAGATCGAAAATTTCCTGCTCGATATTAAACGCTCCTGATAGGTGTATGGAATCGACAAAGGGCCAATATACGATCAGCAACGATAAAGGTCGATTACAGTTGGAACTGATTCAAAAATTCCTTTCGGAAGATTCGTACTGGGCACAGGACCGGACGGTTGATCAAACGCGGCGGGCGATAGAGAACTCTCTTTGCTTTGGCTTGTATCATCAGGAAACGCAAATCGGTTTTGCCCGCGTGATCACTGATTTTGCGACGTTTGCGTATCTCGGCGATGTATTTGTATTGGAAGAGTTTCGCGGGCAGGGCTTGAGCAAATGGCTGATGGAAACGATCATTTCGCATCCCGATCTCCAAGACCTGCGGCGCTGGATTCTAGCCACCCGCGACGCCCATAAGCTTTATGAAAAATACGGTTTTCACGGCTTGAAATTTCCCGACCGCTGGATGGAAAAACCGGCACCGAATGCGTATTGACTAATTCTTACCGCAACTTTGAAAGTGACATTTTCCGGACTCCGTGCTAAGCTTTCATTCCTTCTATAAATTTCAGATAAATTTGGTCGATCATGGTTGAAGAATTCGCATTCGACAATACGGAAGAACGCCGTAAAAACAGGCAGAATGGAACCGGTTGGGTGGAAGTGATCGTCGGCTCGATGTTTTCGGGCAAGTCCGAAGAACTAATCCGGCGTCTCAATCGGGCGCGGATCGCGCGGCAGAAAGTGCAGGTTTTCAAACCGATGATCGACGCTCGTTACTCGCAAGAAGAGATCGCTTCGCACTCCGGACAGAAGCATATTTCAATACCGGTTACGACCGCCGCTGAATTGATGAAGAAGATTGAGCCGGATACGCAGGTTATCGGGATTGACGAAGGACAGTTTTTCGACCTGGAACTCATCGAAGCCGTCAATGAACTTGCTAACGCTGGAAAGCGCGTTATTATTGCGGGCCTCGATCAGGATTATACCGGAAAGCCGTTCGAGCCGATGCCGCAGCTTCTATCAACGGCCGAATACATAACCAAAATTCACGCGATCTGCGTTAAATGCGGCGCGACGGCGAATTATACACAACGAACTGTCGAATCGGAACAGCTCGTCGAGGTAGGCGCGGCCGACAAATACGAAGCACGCTGCCGCAAATGTTTTATACCCCATTCGGATGCCCCTACTCCTTTGTAGTCATTCGGAAAACCGGGAGATTATTTCTGTTTTCCTCTGCGCCCAGCTTTGTCCATAAAATCAATTCGCGCTACAATTACGGCCTCCGACAAATTAACTATTTGTTCCCACGTTTTCTAATCATCCAGTTTCTTTTCGAAGCTGGAAAAGGAGTCCTATAAATGAACGAAGAAATAAACACACGAATTGTTAAAGAAGGATATGGCCATTTTGAAAGCGGGAACATCGCGGCTTTGCTGGATAGTTACGCGGATAATATTGAGTGGAGCACTCCTCCGATCGAAGGAGCGCCTTTCAGCGGAGTCCATAACGGATTAGATGAGGTGAAAGAATTTTTTACCCAACTTGACGGGTCGGAAGAGTTTACGCACTTTGAGCCGACGGAATTCATTGCACAAGACGATAGGGTTGTCGTTTTGGGCAAATCCGCGGCGACAATAAAGGCGACGGGCCGCAGCTTCGAAACGGATTGGGTTCATATCTTTACTGTAAAAGATGGGAAAGTAACGAATTTCCTTGAATTTCTCGATACGGCCGGAGCGGAACGGGCATATCAAAAAGCATCAGCAGTTTAGAAGGTTGCGATAAGTCGTGCCGATGCTAGCCAGGCCTGAAACGCCTGGCTTTTTACTGCGGTCTATACAAACTTAATAACAAATTTTACCTGCGCAGCGTCAGCCTCTAAAATAGAGATATCACGGAGAATTGGAACGATGCACACGCCGCCCATATTTGCGGACCTTCTCATTATTCTGCTGGTTTCGGTGCCTGTCGCCTTTCTTTGTCTACGCTTAAAACTGCCGCTGCTTGTCGGTTTGATGCTTACGGGCATAAGTATCGGCCCGTACGGGCTCGGTCTCGTTAAGGAAGTCGAAGGCATTGAGATGCTCGCCGAGATCGGCGTCATGCTGCTTCTTTTTACCATAGGGCTGGAATTCTCACTCCATCGCCTGCGCGAGATGAAACGGCTCGTGTTGATCGGCGGCGGGCTGCAGGTGGTTTTGACGATAGCAGTTGTAGCCGGTGCCGCCGTATTTTGGGGACGCGGGACAGGACAGGCGATCTTTTTCGGGTTTTTGGCTGCGATGTCGAGCACCGCGATCGTTTTAAAAACCTACGTTGAGAGAAACGAAGTCGATTCACCGCATGGCCGGGCAGGCGTCGGCATACTTCTTTTCCAGGACATCAGCATTGTATTTATGATGCTTGCAATCCCACTTTTGGGCGGCGGTGATGTCGTTTCATTTACATCCATATTGCTGAATCTCGGTGGGTCGATTATTGCTCTGATCTTAATAGTGCTGGCTGCGTGGCTCTTGATACCCAAATTTCTCAATCGGGTTGTCATGCTCAAAAGCCCGGAAGTGCTCCTGCTGACGGTCGTTCTTTTATGCCTGGGCATGTCATGGGTTACATCGCAGTTCGGACTGTCCCTGGCTCTCGGTGCGTTTATTGCCGGTATGGTACTGGCCGATTCCGATTACAGCCATCAGGTTACGTCGGAAATTCTGCCGTTTAGAGATGTTTTCAACAGCGTGTTTTTCGTTTCTATCGGCATGCTGCTATCGCTTGCGGTGTTGTGGGCGAATCTTGGCACCGTGTTGATCCTGGTTCTTTGCCTGCTTGCCGGCAAGACCCTTATTATTTGGGCCATAATCCGGCTGCTGGGTTCTCCTCAGCGAGTCGCCGTGATCACCGGACTAGGCCTTGCGCAGATCGGTGAATTTTCATTCATACTTGCAAAAACGGGCCGAGGTGCAGGATTGCTTCCTAACGGCGACTACCAAAGCTTCCTTGCGGCCTCGATTATCTCAATGATCGCTACGCCGTTTTTGATCGCTGCGGCGCCGAGAATCGGCTATTTCATTCAATCGATATTATCTGATGGAAAGTCGCTGGAAATAGATAATACAGAAGCCGAGGATATCCATCTGACGTCGAGCGGCGGATTGAATCAGCATGTCATAATCGTCGGGTATGGATTGAACGGACGCAATCTAGCGAGGGTTTTGCGCTCCGTCGGTGTTCCGTATGTGATCCTGGAGTTAAATGCCGAAGTGGTTCGCAGGGCAAAGGGAAGAGGCGAAAAGATCAATTTTGGCGATTCCACCCGCCGCGAAGTGCTGCAGCACGCCGAGGTTGAAAACGCCTGGGCTCTCGTGCTGGCGATGTCGGACCCGCAAGCCGCGCGGCGCACCGTTACGCAGGCTCGTCATATGAGTGAAAATCTACACATCATCGTCCGCACGCGATACGTTACCGAGATCACGGAACTGCTCGGGATAGGAGCGAATGAGGTCATTCCTGAGGAGTTTGAAACCAGTATTGAGATTTTTTCCCGTGTTTTGCACCGATACGGAATAGCGAGAAACGTTATCGAAAGTCAGATCGAACGCGTACGCCGGCAGGGTTACGAAATGCTTCGCTCGACATCGCCCGTAACGGAAAAACTGGACGGCATCAATGTCGCTTTGGATGCGGCAAGCACGGAAACGATAAAAATAGAGGCAGGTTCGCCGGTCGCCGGCAGAAACCTGGGCGAACTCGACCTTCGCGGCAAGACCGGCGCAACCGTGATAGCCATCCTTCGTAACGGCCAAACAAAGATCAGCCCCGGTGCCAATTACAAGCTGAACGAAGCAGACACCATCGTGCTGCTCGGCCCGACGGAAAAGATCGAGCAAGCCGTGAAAATTCTCAAGCCGGAAAGTGAACTGGAGATCGGAGGGTTTAATGCGTAAAAATTCTATACTAATGTTTCGGTTACGGAGGATAGAATAAAATTATGAACGAAGAAAAAGGGGCACCTCAAACGAGATGCCCAGGAGAAAAGTGCTTGGCTTCCGATTAGAACGTAAAGCGTGCACCGAATTGAGTCGTGAACGGGCGTCCGATCTGGGGCCCAAATCCCGGACCGAACAGGAACTGGGGCTGTAGAAAGGCCGCGGACGAAGTTGCCGGACTGCGGGCAAATCTGTCGGCAAGGGCAAGATTTTCCGTATTGAACAGATTGTAAAAATCAACGTATGCCGCAATGCCGAATCTCTCGCCGAATCTAAAGGTTTTGGTCACGCGTAAATCAAGGTTGAAGAAGCGCCCGCTAGCCTCTCTTGTCCCTGACGAGTCCACTATAAAACCGCTCCGCTGGTTGTTAACATCGGACTGAACACACCCGAGCGGATTTAACGCCCGGATAGCCGCCGAATTCCCGCGCACGGCAAAAACGGCGGCGGGATCCACGCCGGCACAGATACGGTCATTGGTTGTCAGTCCGTCGCCGTCGAGGTCGAATCCGGCATTGGCCGAAAACGGTCTCGCAGTTGCGTATTGCAAGATTGGAGCAAGTTGGAAATCCCAGGGAAGATTAAACACGCCGCTGATAACGATTCGATGGCGCTCATCGAGCCGCGTCGGACCAAATTCTTCAGGCTTGAATTGGTTTTCAGGTATAGTTGCTATGCCGTTACCTGTGTATGAAGCGACCGGCTGGCCTCCCCACGATCGTGAACTCGCCAGCACATAACTCGCGTTAAAAAGCATATTGGCAGTTCTGTATTTGAATGTAGTTGTCCAGCTGTCGAACAGGGAACGGTTTGTTGTTCCGATCATATTGATCTGTTCGATCCGGGCTCGGCCAGTCGTGATCGGCTGTCCGGCTGTAAAAGTAATGAGGCCCAATTCATTAAACGCCTGGTCAAAATACCGGCTGCTCGCACCACGCGGGCATCTCGGCGAGGTAGGAGTGGAACCTGGGAAGGCTGCATCGCAAATGTTACGAATCTGCGGGTTAATATTCTGGACACGGGATTCGTTTAAACCGAGTGTATGGATGTAATCACTCGATACCGATAACCGGCGGGTGAGCTCGTGCTGGAATCCGATGCTGAATTTCTGAATATACGGTTCCGATGCGTCAGGATCATTAATGCGCCCGAATCCGCCAAAAGCGAGATCAGTGAACGAAAATCCGGCGGGCGGTGTCGGAAGAGGATCCACGCCGAATCGGAATGTCGCGAGCTGACCTACACCGACGGCAGAATTCGTCAAACTTAGTGCCGTCTGATAGAGCACAGGGTTCGACTGTGTCAGCGAAAACAGGGTCAAATTCTGGAAAAGTTGGTCGTAGAAAATACCGTATCCGCCCCGGATCACGGTTTTGCCCTCGCCCCACGGATCATAAGCAAATCCCAGTCGAGGTTGAAACTCTGTCCAGCTTGGCGTTGTCCGCGCGAGCTTTTCATCATCTCCGGTGATGGCACGGGCCCGTGGATCATTGAGGAGCTTTAACACACGAATGGTGCGGTTGTTGGTTTGATCGGGTAGATTACCGATATTTGCATCCCATCGCAGCCCCAGATTCAAAGTCAGCTTGCGAGTCGCTTTCCAGTCGTCCTGAACATACAGGGCAGTCTGATGTATTTTCTGATCGTGGGTTCCCTCACCGTCCGAAAAACTAATGTTCTGTACCGCTCCGGGCGTTGCGAAACCTTGTGTATAAGGCCCCGTCGCACCATTTGGAAGTCTGTTTGTAGAAATCGTTGTGGGCGAATCGAAGAAGTTAATAACATAACCCTTTGCGCCAAAGAAGAAAAATCCTCCAAGCGTGGTATGGATGTAATTGACACCGAATTTCACATTGTGATCGCCCTTAATCAAGGTGATGTCATCACGAAATTGATATTTCCTCTCAGTCGTCGCCTGTGGAGCGTTTGTATTTGCACCGATCTGGATGCCGCCCGGAAACGTCAACAAAGGTGCAGTCGTTACCGCAAGCAGCGAGTTGTTGAAATCCTGAAAATGGAAGGTAAATTGGTTCAAAGCCGTCGGGCTGAAGTTAATTGTATGGTTTGCAACGAAGCTGTTTAACTTGTTGTCATTGGTGTTACCGCCATTAGCATCGGTGTTTAAAAGCTGCCCGACCTGGTCGTTTGGCGAGTCATTTTTCTGATATGCAAACCGATAAAACATACTTTGCCGGTCGCTAAACTTGTGATCGACTTTGGCTGTTAGGAGTAAATCGTTATAAGGCGTGGCAAGCTCGGATACAAATTCAGCTCCGGGAATCACAGGTATTTGAATAGTCGCTGCGGCAGAGGCAGGCACGTTTTGCCGTTCGCGGAATTTTTCCAGGGCAAAGAAAAAGAACAATTTTTCTTTTACAATCGGGCCCCCAATTGAGCCGCCCACTTCTTGTCGCTCAAATTGCGGTTTAACGAAGCTTGGATTTGTCGACAACCGCTGCTTTTCAAAGAAATCCAACGCCCTCCACTTTTCGTCACGAAAGTTCGCAAAGAAAGAGCCGTGAAAAGCATTACCCCCGCTCTTAGTGATTACATTTACGATTCCGCCAACCGCACGCCCTTGTTCCGCGGTCCATCGATGCTGGAGAACCTGGAACTCCTGGATCGATTCGTATGAGAAGTTTTGCAAGAGGCTTCCGACGACATTGTCCTTGTTGTCGCCGCCGTCAACATTTACGTTTACCTGCCGCCCGTCTCCGCCGTTAAAAGCTACATTTCCCACACGGGTTTTCGTCGGGTCGAAATTACCCACGGGGCGGGCTTCCGGTGCGATTATCGAAAGCCCGGCAAACGTACGATTGAGAATCGGGAGATTTTGAATTTCCTGCGGGGTGATCGACTGGCCAATCTCCGATTTGGTTGTCTCGACGAGCGGTACGTCAGCCGTTACGGTTATGGTTTCAGATAGGCTCCCGGGCGCGAGATCAAAATTGAGCGTTCGTCGTGTTCCGACGTTCAGCTCAACATCTTCGAGTAAAGCTTTGCTAAAACTCAAGGCTTCGACAGCCATGCTGTACCTTCCGGGAGAAAGTTCAACGATCGTAAATTCGCCGTCGCCGTTCGTAATAACTGAGCGCGATTGCCCCGTGCCTTTGTCGGTTGCAGTCACCTTTGCTCCGGGAACAATATTACCCTGCCCGTCCACAACGCGGCCAGTTACAGAAGCCGTTGTTGCCTGCGCTACTACATAAACCACGGATAGTGCCGTGAGAACGACAGCCAAGCTCAGAGCTTTGCTAATACCTTTTATTGCTTTGTACATTGGGAAAACCTCCAGTTTTGATTAATTGAGATTTGCAAGCCTCGATGTCTGAGAATTTACGTCGAGCAAAATAACTGATAAAAAACCGTTGTGGGAAATTCGCATTCACTTCATGCAAAACATATTCCAAACCTATTTAATTGAAAAATATGCGTAATTGATTGCATTTAACCATCTTAAAACTAATCCAAATTTATTAAATAATTCAAAAAATTGGATAAAACAGCTAAACAATGGATAAAGAGAATTTGTTCAATCAATGCATTCAACCTACTGCCGGAGTTGTGCTTAAGTCCTTAACCGAATGAAATCCGCGAGAGGATGAACAGTGGGAAAGTATATGAGTATTTGAGATTTGTCAATCGGATTGAACGTAAGCTAAGCGGACGCTTCGGATCGCCTTACGGAAATACATCTTTGACGTTCGAAATGTTCCACAATTTCCTTCGCCGTTTTCGATCCGACATAGGGCGAAAGCTGTTCAACTGAAACGTTCGCAATTCGTTCAATAGAGCCGAAATTCTGCAGCAGTTTTATTTTACGCTTTTCACCTACGCCCGGTATTTCTGAGAGCTCGGAAGTGAAATCGCGCATTTCGCGGCGTTTGCGGTGGTATTGAAGCGCGGTTTTGTGTGTTTCTTCGCGGATCTGTAAGATCAGGCGAAATGCCAGTGAATTGCGGTCGAAAGGGATCGGTTGGTCTTCGCGGCCGTGGATCAGGAGATGCGAGATTTCGTTGTGGCGTTTCGGCGGTTTCACCAGACCGACAAGCATAATTTGTTCAAGGTCGAGTAATTGCATTGCGGCGGCGGCGGCGGAAAGCTGACCTTTTCCGCCGTCGATAAATATGACCTGCGGCAGCGGCTTTTCTTCTGCTAAAAGTCTTTTATAGCGACGAAAAACGGCTTCGTGCATCGACGCAAAATCGTTCGAGCCGTCGACCGTTTTGATAATAAAACGTCTGTAAGCGGCGCGCGAAGGCTTGCCGTTTTCAAAAACTACAATTCCCGCGACATTCTCCGCTCCCGAAATATTCGAAATATCAAAAGATTCGATATGCCCGGGGAAATACGAAAGCTCGAGAAGCTCCTGCAGTTCCCCCAGAACCCTTTCAGAATCTGGTTTTAGCACCCGGAAACGCTGCTCGAACGCGATCTTCGCGTTTGTCTCCACAAGATGAACAAGATCGAGCTTTTGCCCGCGTTTCGGGTCGCATATTTTCACGCGCCGGCCGCGTCGCTCAGTCAAAACCTTTTCCAAAACCGGGCGGTCTTCGAAATCCTGCGGAACGTGAATTTCGAGCGGCACGTAATCTGTCGAGTAATACTGCGTCAAAACTTCGCCTAGAAACTTCGAAGCATCGAACGTCTCGTCGTCCTGCAAATCTTCCCAAAAAAATTCACGACGCCCGACAATGCGGCCCTCGCGCATGGTGAAAAGCTGTAGAGCCAGCCGCTGATTTTCTCGATAATATCCGAAAATATCGACATCGCGGTCTGCGGTCGTCGCCATTTTTTGCTGCTCACCGAGCGCAATCACTGATCTGTGCAGATCACGGTATTTTGCGGCCAATTCGTAATTATGATTTTCCGAAAAATGCCACATTTGATGCTCCAGATCTTTGGCCAATTCCTTATTTTTGCCTTCGAGCATTATCTTCACATCGCGGGCGGCTTGCAGATATTCGTCCTGCGTGCAAAGGCCTTTGACACAAGGCCCAAGACAGCGTTTCAGATGATACTCAAGACACGGGCGCGGCAGTTTACCCGTGATCTCTATGTCGCACGTACGCAATTGAAATGCGCGGTTAACCAGATTAAGCGTTCTTCTAGCCAGTGCGGCGGGCAGGATTGGCCCGTAATAACTCGCTCCGTCTTTTAAGATCTTTCTGGTAATGACGACTTTCGGAAACGGCTCGTTCGTCATTTTTAAATGCGGATACTGCTTGTCGTCTTTTAAAAAGACATTGAAGTGCGGCTTGTGTTTTTTAATGAGGTTTGATTCCAGAATCAAAGCCTCGACCTCGTTATCGACAACGATAAACTCAAAATCGGCAATTTTCTTTACAAGCCGACGTGTCTTGGCATCCTGATTCCGGCTCGACTGAAAATACTGGCGAACACGACTGCGCAGGCTTTTCGCTTTGCCCACGTAAATGATCTTCCCGTCCGCGTTCTTGTGCAGATAGATGCCCGAAGCAGCCGGAAGGCTTTTTAGTTTTTCAACCAACGTCATCATCAAAATTCTAACGGATAACGGCCAAGTATTAAAGTAGGAATAAGATGAAGTTTTACTTAAAATAATTCGCTTTAAAATTTGCAGCGAAAAGCACTTTGCTTTAGTTATGATTTATACAACAGAGTTTCTAATTTGGATGCTGCTTTTGCGTTCTTTGTGTCTTTGCGTGAAAATTTGTTCGCAAGACTAATATGAAAACTTTTCTGACGAAATCACCGGTCAAAGCTGCCGATTTCATCAAACGCGGCGGGATTGCCGCATTTCCGACCGAGACGGTCTATGGCCTTGGAGCAGACTTATTCAACGAAAATGCCGTCGCAAAAATTTTTGATGCAAAGCAGCGGCCGGTTGACAATCCGGTGATCGCGCATGTCGCCGACATCAGTCAGATTCTTCTGGTTGCATCCGAGATTTCGCCAAATGCGCGAAAATGCATCGAAGCCTTTTTCCCGGGCCC
>Ga0136634_10000842_pt1 | contig 12302 bp, 16 predicted proteins | sample AntDrymUQ8332106_2_FD_104654 | JGI IMG/M metagenome (GOLD analysis project Ga0136634, IMG submission 104654) | Polar desert sand microbial communities from Dry Valleys, Antarctica - metaG UQ833 (21.06) | ecosystem: Environmental > Terrestrial > Soil > Desert | place: Antarctica: Dry Valley... | reverse complement strand
GCTCTGTGGCGATTCTAAATAGAGAGGAACCATTCCGTTCATTTGCAAGGTCGAGTCAAAGTCAACTTCCCACGTATCCTTCCGGCCGGGAGCTCCAGCATCGGCTAACGTGGGGAAGACAGCCAACTGAGCTTCGAGTACAGGTGAGGCTGCAAGCTTGGGTGGAGCTCGACACCCAGCCGTCGGCGCGCTAAGCCTGGATCCACCGCCGCGGTGGTGCTGGTGAGCGGGTCGTGACGCACTAATGCCCTGCTGGGCAAGGAGGATGTGGCTTGCGACGGTCACCAACTCGGCGCTCAAGAGGGCATCCGCTGGATGCGAGTCTGTCACGGCTTCACAGCCGCCTTCGATGACCCGAACCTGGTGTCCTGTGCCGGACTGGCTCCTGTCGTGCAGCTGGCGGAGCGGGCCGGGTTTGGGCGCCTGGTCGGGGAGCACGTGTCGATCGGCGGGCCCGGCGGTGCGCATCCTGAGGTGAAGGTTGGGTCGCTGGTGGCCGGCATGGTCGCCGGCGCCGACTCGATCGATGACATGGCGCTGCTTCGCCACGGCGGCATGGGCAGGCTGTTCACCGGCGTGCGGGCACCGTCGACACTCGGAACGTTCTTGCGGGCGTTCACCTTCGGCCATGTCCGCCAGCTCGACGCGGTCGCCTCCCGGTTGCTGATCAACGTGGCCCGCTGGTCGCCGCTGCTGCCAGGTGCCGGCGAGCTGGCCTACGTCGACATCGACGACACGCTGCGCCGGACGTACGGCTACGCCCCAAGCAGGGCGCCGGCCGGGGATACACCGGCATCAAAGGGTTGAACGCGTTGATCGTTCACAGTGGACGCACCAGGCGGCTGCTGGGCGCTGTAAGTCGTCTCGACCGCTGCCACAGGGCGCCGCTGGGCCGGCGTCGAGGGGCTGGCGCTGGCGAGCACGGTGGCGACTCTTGCGATCGCTCCGTTCGCCGTGGCGACGGCGGGCGCGTCTGCTCGATCTACGCCTGCTCGTGCTTGGGGCTCTGGTCGGTCTGATGAGCTCCGTGATTCCGTACAGTCTCGAGATGGCGGCCCTGCGCTCCATGCCACCCCGGGTGTTCGGCATCGTGATGAGCCTCGAACCGGCCGCCGCCGCGCTGATAGCCGCCGTCCTGCTCCGCGAATTGCTCACCCCGTTACAGCTGGTCGCGATCGGCTGCGCGACCGCGGCCAGTGTGGGCGCCGCCAGAGCGGCGACGGGGACCGAACTCGCTGCGTCACCCGTGCCTTGAGCGGGACACCGTGAGCGCATGAGACGGGCCAACACCCGTTCCGCGGTCAGAGGACCGCGTCGAGAAAAGCCCGCGTCTCGGGGTGGCGCGGCGAGCCGATCAGCTCCGACGGCGGTGCTTCCTCGAGGATCCGGCCCTGGTGGAAGAACGCCATCCGGTCGGCCACCTCACGGGCGAACCCCATCTCGTGGGTCACGATCATCATCGTCATGTGCAGCTCGGTGGACAGCGTCCTCATCACCGAGAGCACCTCGCCGGTGAGCTCGGGGTCGAGCGCCGACGTGGGCTCGTCGAAGAGCATGACGTCGGGCTCCATACACAAGGCGCGGGCGATGGCGACGCGCTGCTGCTGACCACCCGAAAGCCGGATCGGGTGCTCCGACGACTTCTCGGCGAGGCCCACCCGGTCGAGGAGGTCCTTGCCGCGCTGGGTAATCTGCGCGTCGGTGCCGCGGTTGGCGCAGCGCGCCGCGCAGGTCACGTTCTCGAGCACGCTCATGTTCGGGAACAGGTTGAACTGCTGGAACACCATGCCCACGTGCAGCCGCAACCGCCGGATCTGGTCTTGCTTTCGGCGAGTACGGTGCCCGCCGGCCAAGCGGATGCCGGCGACCTCGATCGAGCCCTTGGTCGGGTCTTCGATGAAGTTCACGCACCGCAGGACAGTTGACTTCCCCGAGCCGGAGCGGCCGAAGATCACCACGACCTCGCCGCGGCGGACCTCCAGGTCGACTCCCCGCACGACTTCGAGTTGGCCGAAGCTCTTGTGCAGCCCGTCGATGCGGACCACCACGTCGTTCTGCCGGTCGTTGACAGCTTCAGTGCTCACGGCTCAGCCCTCACTGTGTGGCTGGCCTGATTGGCCTGCACGCGCATGGCGCGGGCGACGTGGGCCCGGTCGTAACCCCGGCCGATCCGCCGCTCCAGCCGGGTCTGGAAGACGGTGAACGCGACGGTGAGCCCCCAGTAGACGAGCGCCGCGGCGACGTAGGCCTCGAGGTTCTTGAAGTCGGCCTTGCCGACCAGCTGGGAGCGGCGGAACACCTCCGCGCTCGCCACGGTCACGCCGAGGAAGGAGACCAGGGCGGTGTCCTTCATCATCGCGATGAACTCGTTGCCGGTCGGCGGGATGATCACCCGCAGCGCCTGCGGCAGCACCACCTTCCGCATCTTCTGGCCGTACGTCATCCCCAGCGCGTCCGCGGCCTCACCCTGACCGCCCGCGACCGACTGGATCCCCGCCCGGAAGATCTCCGTCATGTACGCGCCGTAGTTGAGGCCCAGGGCGAGAATGCCGGCGGTCGCGGCGTCCAGAACAAAAGCCTCGTCGAAGCCCTCAGGTAGCCAGGCGTAGCTCGCCATCAGATTGCGCCCGACCGGTGGGAGGGCCAGGTACAGCAGGAACATCTGCACGATGAGCGGGGTGCCGCGAAAGAACGAGACATAGAAACCGGCCACGCCGTACGCCACCGGGTTGCGCGAGATCCGCGCGAGCGCCCCGAGGAGAGCCATCACGACCGCCAGGACGATGCCGCAGATCGCGATGAACATCGTGTACCGGAGCCCGCCCAGGATGTAGCGGAAGTTGTCGCGGATCCAGGGCAGGTCGAACCCGGCGGCGTTCCCGACGAACGCGAGCAGGAGGAACAGCACCACCCAGACCACGCCGGTCTTGAGCCGGAAGGGCACGTTGGCGGAGGCGAGCTGGACTCGTTCCCAGGCGTCGCTCACGACGGGGTCGTCTCCTGCTTCATTGCTGATGGGCTCACTGCTGGGTCGTGAGGTCCAGGCCGTACCACTCCTCCGACAGGGAGGTCAGCGTGCCGTCCTCGTGCATCTCCGCGACGATGCCGTCCACGGCCTCGAGCAACGACTCCGACGACGGGTCGGAGCTCTTGTCGAAGCCCACCGACAGCGGCTCGTAGAAGACCGGGTCGCCGACGATCTTCACCGGGTTGCCGGCGTCGATGTAGCCCTGCGCGGTGGTCACCGAGGTGATCACCGCGTCCAGCCGACCGTTCGCCAGGTCCTCGAGCGCCGTCGTGTCGGTGTCGTAGCCGGAGACCTCCGCGTCGTCGATCACGAAGTCGAACTCGTAACCCTCGATGCTCAGCTCCTTGGTGAGGAACTGGTCGTACGTGCAGCCGCCGCACACGCCGATCTTCTTGCCGTCGAGGTCGGTCGTGAGGTCGCTGACCGACTCGTCGTCAGCCGGGACCACCACGACGGCCGGCGTGTAGTTGTAGGGCTCGGTGAAGTGGATGACCTGCTGCCGGTCGTTGGTCGGCGTCATCGACCCGACGGTCGTGTCCCACCGGCCGTTCCAGCTGCCGGCCGTGATGACGTCCCACGTGGGCGCCTCCCAGGCGACCTCGACGCCGAGCCGCTCGGCGATCTCGGTGGCCACGTCGATGTCGAAACCCTCGTACTCGCCGGACTGGTCGTTGAGCGAGGACTGCGGCGGGTACGCCGGGTCGGTGGAGACCGTCAGGGTTCCCTTCTCGCAGATCTCGGCGAGCAGGTCGGTGGTCTCGCCCGCGCAGACGGTGTCGCCACCCGCGGCCGCGGTCGTTTCCGCACCCGCGGCCGGGTCTTCGGCGGTCGAGCTGTCATCTCCCCCGCACGCGGCCAACAGGCCGCCCAACGCCATGATCGAAGCTACGGAAATGGCACGAGTACGCATGGGACCCCCTGGAATGAACGCTGCGTGCAATCGCGGAACCGTACCGCCCATCGGGCCTCACGTCCTGGCGTCCCGGCTCGGCACAGCTTCTAGATCGCCATGGTGCCGTCATGTTGCCGGTGCCGCAGCGGTTTGGGGAGCTCTGGGCAACACTGGGCCATGCCGAAGTTCGGGTCCGTTGACGACTACCTCGCTTCCCTGCCCGCCGAGCAGCGGGCGGTGATGGAGGAGATCGAGCGGCGGGTGCTCGCGGTGGTGCCCGGCGCGGAGCGGGTGATCCGCTACGACATGCCGACCTGGCAGGTCGACGGGACCTCACTCGTCCACGCAGCGGGTTGGAAGCAGCACGTGTCGCTCTACCCCGTGCCGCCCGCGGGTGACGTCGCGCTGGACGCCGACCTCGCGCCGTACGCCGGAGCGAAGGGCACGCTCAAGCTGCCGTACGCCGACATCGACTACGACCTCGTCGAGCGGGCCGTGCGCCGGCTGCTCGAGACGCGCTGACCCGAGACACGCTGACCTGCGGCGGACTACTCCGTGGCGGCCATTGTGGCGCCGAGGCCGATCATCATCGCGCCACCGGCGACGCTGAGCGTGTCAAGGCGGTGCGGGCGGCGGGCGAACCAGTCGCGGGCCCTGCTCGCGGCCAGCGCCCACACCGTGTCCGACGTGACGCACATGGCGCCGAAGACCAGGCCGAGCAGGGCGAGCTGGGCGTTGGTGTGGCCGGCGGGCTCGTTGACGAACTGCGGCAGGAACGCCATGAAGAAGACGATCGTCTTCGGGTTGGTGACGCCCACGGTGAAGCCGATCCGGAGCGACCGCGAGGCGCGGCTCGGCATCACTGCGTCGGCGTCCACGGCGGCGAGCGCGGCCCGGGCGTCGGCGCGGTGCCGGATCGCCTGGACGCCTAGCCACCCGACGTACGCCGCACCGGCGATCTTCAGCACCGTGTACGTCTGCGCGTTCGCGGCAACGACGGCGCCGAGGCCGACGGCGACGAGCAGCACCTGCGTGATGATGCCGAGCGCGTTGCCGACGACCGAGAGCAGGGCGTCGCGACGGCCGACGGTGAGGGCGCGGCCGATCGTGAACAGCAGGCTCGGCCCGGGGACCTGGATGAAAAGCGCGCTGGCGATCACAAAGGTGAGCCACTGGCTGGTGGTCGGCACGGGAAGCATTCTGGACCCCCGACGCACCCGTGACGGCACACTGTTCTCGGATGATCGCCACCTCGCCGAGCTCCGCGCCCTCGCCCAGGCCAAGGGCACGGCCGAGCACACATACGGCGCACGTGGCCGGTGGTCGTGAGGCGGCAGGCCGCCGTCAGTGCGTCAGGCGACGCCGACCTGCTCGACGATGTGGCCGCTGACCGGTAGGACCCGTTCGAGGGAACCGGACCGGAGACAGCGGCGTGGGTCGAACCATGCAATCGCCCTCACGATGAGTTGCTCGGAGTCGCTCATGCAGCCGCCGAGCAGGCCAAGTTGATCGATCTCCTCATCACAGCAGTTATCGCCGCCCTCATAGCCTCGGTGGCTTGGTCGGCCCGCCGGCTCGACGCAAGTCGCCGTTGGATCTGGGCCGCGGCGCCGGTTCTCGGCGTAGTCATGATCGTCGGCCTGGACTTCTTCAGCAAGGATTCCAGTGTCGCCGCTCAGGTGTTCCTGTTGTTCCCCACGCTGTTCGCTGCCTCCCAGTTGCGGCGAGCCGGCGTGGCAGCAGTGGTGACGGTCACGATCGCAGCGGAGTGCCTGATCACCTTCGGAATGCAGCCGTGGAGGCACGCCCTCGTCGATGCCGGATACGTGACGTCCGCCATCGTCGCGACCGCGGCGCTGCTGACCGTGGCTGAGGAACATCGCGAGCGACTGATCGCCCAGCTCGAGCGGCAGGCCGCCATCGACCCGCTCACTGGTCTGGTCACCCGACGGGTGTTGGACGACGCCGCCCGCGCAGCCCTCTCCGGCGCGGCCAGTGTGGCGGGCACCGCGCTCATCCTGATCGATGTAGACAACTTCAAGAACATCAACGACACCTACGGCCACCCCGGGGGGACGAGGTGCTTGTTCAACTCGCCGCGGCACTGATGGAGTCGTCCCGCCCGACCGACATCGTGAGCCGACTTGGCGGCGACGAGATTGCCCTGCTGCTGCCCGGTTGCTCCGCGTCGACGCTCGTGCGCCGTTCGAATGACCTGCTCGCAGAGCTCAGGTCAAGAGTCTTCGAGCTGCCCGACGGCCGGGTCGTGCCCCTGTCGGTCAGTGGCGGCGTCGCCCATGCACCGACCGATGCGGGGGACCTGCGGTCTCTGTACGCCGCGGCGGACGGCGCCCTCTACAAGGCCAAAGAACTGGGTCGGGACCAGTTTCGCGCCGCCTCCCTTCCCGGCGGGCTAGCGACCGCATGACAACCAGCGGTGCGACCCCTGTGTAGTCGCCACGGTCGATAGCTCGACCTGCTCGAGTGGGGGGCGGACCTCGCAGTTGGCCGCGCGCGAGGGTTAACTGAAGGGCGACGCGGCCATCCCGGGAGCAGCGAGGCTTGTAGTCGGCCGGAATGCGGACGCACCTGTGCCGCGAGCACGTGCGATCGCGGTCGCGTTTTGGCACTCAAGTTGACGGAGTGCTAACCCGCGGCCTAGATTCGACGTTGGCACTCTCCCCCGGAGGGTGCCAAGATCCGGCCCGGTTCCTGGCACCCGCGACGACGGGGGCCGGCCCGTTTGAAGACTTCCATCAGCCGCTCCACGAGATCATCGAAGGGGGAGGTCCCAGAACGTGACGACCGCCACCAAGATCGCTATCAAGCCGCTCGAAGACCGCATCGTCGTCCAGCCGGTCGATGCCGAGCAGACCACTGCCTCCGGCCTCGTCATCCCGGACACCGCGAAGGAGAAGCCCCAGGAGGGCATCGTCCTCGCGGTCGGCCCGGGCCGGTTCGAGGACGGCACCCGCGTGCCGCTCGACGTCAGCGTCGGCGACACCGTTCTCTACAGCAAGTACGGCGGCACCGAGGTCAAGCACGGCGGCGAGGAGTACCTCGTGCTGTCGGCTCGCGACGTCCTCGCCATCTTGGAGAAGTGACCGCTCCACACCGGATATCGCTGAAGTTGACAGTGCTCTGCGGCACCCGCCGCGCACCGAGCTAGAAGACAACCGCCCCGGCGGCCCACCTGTGCATGAGTCAGTGCACGACCGGGCCGACGGGGCGTTGTCGACGAAGGGACCAAGACCGCATGCCGAAGACCCTGAAGTTCGATGACGCCGCCCGCCGATCGCTCGAGCGCGGCGTCGATGCACTCGCCAATGCCGTCAAGGTGACGCTCGGCCCGCGCGGCCGCAACGTCGTGATCGACAAGAAGTACGGCGCACCCACCATCACCAACGACGGCGTCACGATCGCCCGCGAGGTCGAGCTCGAGGACCCGTACGAGAACCTCGGCGCCCAGCTCGCCAAAGAGGTCGCCACCAAGACCAACGACGTTGCCGGTGACGGCACGACGACCGCGACAGTCCTGGCCCAGGCCATGGTGCACGAGGGCCTGCGCAACGTAGCCGCGGGTGCCGCCCCGATGGACGTCAAGCGCGGCATCGACGCCGCCGTCGAGGCCGTGTCGGATCGTCTCGGCGAGCTCGCGCGCGACATCGAGACTCGCGAGGACATGGCGCACGTCGCCGCCATCTCGGCTCAGGACAACGCGATCGGCGAGCTCATCGCCGATGCGTTCGACAAGGTCGGCAAGGACGGCGTCATCACGGTGGAGGAGGCCCAGACGATGGGCCTCGAGCTCGAGTTCACCGAGGGGATGCAGTTCGACAAGGGCTACATCTCGCCGTACATGGTGACCGACCCCGAGGCCATGGAGGCGGTCCTCGAGGACCCCTACATCCTCCTCAACCAGGGCAAGATCAGCTCGGTTTCCGACCTCCTTCCGCTGCTGGAGAAGGTCGTGCAGTCAGGCAAGTCGCTGCTCATCGTCGCCGAGGACGTCGACGGCGAGGCCCTGTCTACGCTGGTCGTTAACAAGATCCGCGGCACGTTCACGGGTGTCGCAGTCAAGGCCCCGGGCTTCGGCGACCGCCGCAAGGCGATGCTGCAGGACCTGGCCACGCTCACCGGTGCGCAGCTGGTGACGCCGGAGCTCGGCCTCAAGCTCGACCAGGTCGGCCTCGAGGTGCTCGGCTCCGCGCGTCGCGTCGTGGTGGAGAAGGACACGACCACGGTCGTGGACGGCGGCGGTGACGCCGACGACGTCAAGGCTCGGGTCGCGCAGATCAAGGCCGAGATCGAGGCGTCTGACTCCGACTGGGACCGCGAGAAGCTCCAGGAGCGCCTCGCCAAGCTCGCCGGCGGCGTCTGTGTGATCAAGGTCGGCGCGGCCACCGAGGTCGAGCTCAAGGAGAAGAAGCACCGCATCGAGGACGCTGTCTCCGCGACCCGCGCCGCGATCGAAGAGGGCATCGTCGCCGGTGGCGGCTCAGCCCTCGTCCAGGCCGCGGATGTCCTCAAGGACAACCTCGGGCTGAAGGGTGACGCCGCAACGGGTGTCGCGCTCGTTCGTACGGCCATCGACGAGCCGCTGCGCTGGATCGCCGAGAACGCCGGCGAGCAGGGCTACGTCATCGTGTCGAAGGTGCGCGACGGCAAGCCCGGCGACGGGTTCAACGCCGCGACCGGCGAGTTCGGCGACCTGCTCGCGCAGGGCGTCATCGACCCGGTCAAGGTGACCCGTTCGGCGCTGCGCAACGCCGCGTCGATCGCCTCCCTGCTTCTCACGACCGAGACCCTGGTCGTCGAGAAGAAGGAAGAGTCCGACGACGACCACGGCCACGGTGGCCACGGCCACTCCCACGGCGGTGGGGGCGGCTTCTAGCCACTGCTGCCCGCACCACCGTCGCTGCGACCGTAGGTCAGGACTCGCACGGCGGCTCGACCACACTGTGGCCGCACCCGATCACGGGTGCGGCCACAGTCACGTCGGCCCGTACCTTAGCTTGCGGGCGTGGTTTCGCTTACTCAGCGGAGTTGCTCGTTCTTTACGGCGTCCGAATCCAGGGCATGGCGGACACGCGCTCGGTCGCACGCCGCTTATCCCTGGAGCCGGGCACTGGTTCGAGCTCCATGAAGACCTGCTCGCCACGCTCGATCTCGATCGTGGCGATGGCGCGTGATATTGCTTCAGCTGAAACGTCGTGCTGATCCATCGAGGTGCTGGCCTCTGGTCGGGTCCTTCACCGGCAGTCACCTGCAGCCTCCTTGGGCACCACGAGCACGGCGTCGACCGTCCGGTGACCCCACTGCTGCCTGGTGGTCCCCACCTCCCTCCAGCCGCGCCGCCGATAGAAGGCGCGAGCCGGGCTGTCTGGGTCGACAATCAGCACGGCGACTCGGCCAAGCTCAGCAGCCCGGCTCACGGCGTGGGCCAGCAGGAGCGTCCCAGCGCCGGGCACCGAGTGATCTGTGAACAGCCGCGACACCACGGCGAGGCCCTCCGGAGTCCGCCCGGTCGCCTGGCGCCACAGCCCGAGAGCTGCGGGGTCGACACCGTCGGCCGGGTGCAGTGCGACATGCCCGACCACCCGCTCGCCGGCAATCGCCACGGCGCCATGCAGCTCAGCCGTCGACGCGAGCCACTCCGACCGCACGGCACTCGCGCGTACGGGGTAGCCCGCCTGCTCATGGGTGCGCTGCAGCAGCGCGAGCAGCGCCGGTAGGTCGTGCTGGCGACGCGTGCGCACGACCGGCCACTTCGGGTCGACAGCGACTGGGCTGCTCGCGCCTGCCACGGTCACGTCAACGCCCGCCCCTTCCCGGATACCGCGGCCGCCCGTGTCGGCAGAAACGAATGGTCGGCCGCTCTCGAAAGACAGACAGTCGCCTGTTTCGATACTGCCACCGCCTGACCGAGGCGACGTTCTCGTCGTCATCGTGTTGGCTGGGTGCCATGACACAGCAGCAGAAGCCAGCGATCGAACCACAGTCCGGCGACGCACCGACCGATCTCGTGGTCACCGACCTCGTCGTCGGCGACGGCGCGGAAGCCGTGCCGGGCGGGACCGTGCAGGTGCACTACGTCGGCGTCGAGTACGGCACCGGCAGGGAGTTCGACGCGTCGTACAACCGCGGGGAGCCGATCGAGTTCCCGCTGCGCGGGTTGATCAAGGGCTGGCAGGACGGGATTCCCGGAATGCGGGTCGGCGGCCGCCGACAGCTCACGATCCCGCCGCACCTCGCGTACGGGCCCGCCGGTGGCCACCAACTGGGCGGCAAGACGCTCGTCTTCGTGATCGACCTGCTGTCCGTGCGCTGAACGCAGCCCGCCTGAATCTTGCGAGACCCTCCCGCGGCCGGGATTCAGCCGTGGAGATCATCGAGGGCACCAGCCTCGTCGAAGAGCGCTACTGTGCGACTGCCATACCAGTCCAGCACATGCCTGGCCGGTTTGTACGACGCGAATCTGGGCGGCACAACGACCGACACAAGGGCGCCTCGTCGTGGTTCGGCGATGTGTGCCATCAGGTCTGACTTAGGGGTCGGGGATGCGTCGGAGCAGGTTCCGTGTGGCGGTGATCACGACTGTCTCGACAGCGCTGGTGGCGCTTTCACTGCCGATGGCGCAGGCAGGTGACGTCGCGCCGCCGGGTGACCCGTGGGCGTGGGGACGAAATGACGCGGGCTATGTCGGTAACGGCTGCGTCGGGCACGACATCGACCGTCCGGAGCGGGTCACGAGACTGTTGGGCGTGACCCTCATCAGTCACGGGGCGCTCGCGGTGACGTCGGATATGCAGCTGTGGGCGTGGGGACCCAACAGCCACGGCCAGGTGGGTGACGGCACCACCGAAATGCGCTGCGAGCCCGTAATGGTCCCGGGCATGGACGACGTCGTCGCCATCAGCGGCGGCCACCAGTACAGCCTCGCCCTGCGCGCGAACGGGCGGGTGTGGGCCTGGGGTGACAACGACTACGGCCAACTCGGGAACGAGACGACGGTCGACAGCCCCAACCCGATGCGCGTACGACACCTGAAGAACGCGGTCGCAGTGTCCGCCGGGCCCGACCACGCGTTGGCGTTGAAAGCGAATGGCAAGGTCAAGGCGTGGGGCAACAACACCAACGGGGAGCTGGGCGACGGCACCACGCTGTCGCAACTCAGGCCGCGAACAGTGCCGGGGCTGACCGACGTCGTGTCCATAAGCGCCGGGGGTTACGACGACGGCATACGTCCGGACTACGGGTTCAACCTCGTGGTTCGCGCGGACGGCACGCTGTGGGCGTGGGGCTACAACAAGGTCAGCCAGCTCGGCGACGGCACCACCATCACCAGGTACGTGCCGACGGAGATACCCGGCCTGACCGATGTCGCCGCAGTCAGCGCCGGGGACTACTTCAGCCTGGCGTTGCGAATCGACGGAACCGCATGGGCCTGGGGCGAGAACAGCAATGGGGAGCTGGGTAACGGCACCACGATGGGCAGCCGCACCCCGCAGCAGGTGCCCGGCCTCGCCGGCGTGACAGCGGTGGCCGCGGGTGGCCAGTACTCCCTCGCGCTCACCGCAGACGGCCTCATGTTCGCCTGGGGGGAGAACTCCCACGGCCAGCTCGGCAACGGGGAGCCGGCCGGTGACGTTCTCGAGCCCGGTCAGGTCCTCGACCTGACGGGGGTCACCGCGATCGATGCGGGCCTCCAGACCTCCTACGCCATCGCGATGCCCAGCTCCGGCTGACGAGCCGGGCGGGGAGTCACACCTCCGTCTGTTCGGGTCTTCCGCATCATCGGCTAGAGCTTCCCGAAGGTTGCGGTGACGGTCTTGGCGGCGCTTATGGTGCAGGTGCAGGTGCAGGTGCAGGTGCAGGTGCAGGTGCAGGTGCCCGTGCAGGCGCCGGACCAGCTGGTGAACGTCGAGCCGGCGTTGGGCGTGGTGCCCACGCATGCACGACAGGACCGCGCCGGGTCGGGCAGCCGGAGGTGTTCGTTGTCCCCGTGGACGCGACCGAGGCGACGAACGTTCGAGACGCGCGTCACCGACGGTGCCGACTTCATGAGCTCCGCGCAGCCCGACCGGTCCCCGGACGGCACCAAGCTCGTCTACACCCAGTACTGGGACTCCTACACCACCGACCCAGCTGGCAGCCGCTCGACGGGGAACCACCGGCAACGGCGGCCCCACCGTGACCAAGAAGGGCAAGGGCAAGGTCACCAGCGCGCCGGCGGGGATCAACTGCGGCGCGGACTGCACAGAGACCTACGCAACTGGCACCGCCGTCACACTCACGGCCAGCGGCGCGGCCCCCTCGACCAACGTCCGCCCGCGTTCGTAGTCCTCGTCGCGCTCGTGCGTGAGCACGCCCACGACCACG
>Ga0136634_10000841_pt1 | contig 12307 bp, 14 predicted proteins | sample AntDrymUQ8332106_2_FD_104654 | JGI IMG/M metagenome (GOLD analysis project Ga0136634, IMG submission 104654) | Polar desert sand microbial communities from Dry Valleys, Antarctica - metaG UQ833 (21.06) | ecosystem: Environmental > Terrestrial > Soil > Desert | place: Antarctica: Dry Valley... | reverse complement strand
TGGAGCCGGGTGAGTGCGCACCCAATTCCGAAGCCAAGCCAGACCGGCCACGCCCGCGGGTACAGCTTGCAGAGCAGCAATGTTCCTGAAAACGCCACGAGGGCATGGCTGCTGGGCAGGGCGAGAACACGGGTCGAAAAGAACTGATCTGCATACGGTCGGAAGTAGTACTCGCCATCATGCAATCCCGGACGCTCACGACGCAACAGGATCTTGAGCACCTCTGCGACCAGCCCACCAAGCGCGGGTGTCAACGCGAGCAACAATGCACGCCGATGGTCGCGCGTCTGCAGCCATAGTGCGGCGGCCAGCAGAAGCCAGAGCGGAAGAAATCCAATGACGCGCAGCATTCGGCCGAAGTCGCGGTCGTACACTCCGGGCTTTTCCAGTTGGGTCCAGGCCCACGGATCGAGCAGGTGAGCGAGGCTGATGGCGATGATGGCAACAATGGCGAACTGTGCATGGCGGCGCATTCGGGAAATGTATCATCTCGCACTCGCATGGCAGACGCAGCGCACCATCACACGCGGCCTGCCGGCCGCGTCGAAATCGACGGACACTTCATTCGATCGGGCAATCATCGCGAACGGAAGGCCGCGGCTACAGAAGGCCTGATTGGATTAGTTTGCGTGATGCGATATTTGCCTCTGCTGGTCGTGGCGCTTCCCATTTCTGCGCAGTCGATTCCGCCATACGTCCCGGTCAATCCGGCACTCGCGTCGCGCAGTGCCCTTTATGCGCAACCGTTCATCGGTCCTGCGACCGGCTGGGATGTGCGCATCGTGGGAGACTATACCAATGCGGTAGAAGCGGTTTCGTCATCCGACCAGCGGGACTATGCGTTCGATGCCGAGGTGTTGCAGCTCGACATCTGGATCAGCCGGGACGTTTCTCCGCGAGTCTTCGTGGTGGGCAACGTCGCGGTGCGCGGTGGGTATGACGGTTTCCTCGATCAATTCCTGAACGAGTACCACGACCTGATCGGATTCCGGGTGCCGGCGCGCAACATCCGGGCGGCGAATCAGTTCGAGTGGGCGTTCGAGCTGGGTGGAGCAGAACGAACTCGTGAACGGCCGGGCACGTTCATCGGAGACGTCAGGATCGGAGCGGGATTTCGGATCACGCCGGCCCTTCAGGCCATGGTGTCCCTGACGCTGCCGACCACCACAACCGACATCGAGAACTGGGGTCGCCAGGAGATCGGGACCAGCGGCAGCATCACGGCAGTGGCGCTCCGGACTGATCGCGTGGCGATCGACGTGGGTGTCTCGGCCGGGTGGACGCCGGCTCACGGCGAACTGGCAGAGTTTCAGCGGACCGTTTTCGGTGGAGCACTAGTTGCGGGGCGTTGGCGCTTCAGCGGACGGCAGTCGGTGTTTTCGACCTTCTGGATCCAGTCACCCAACTGGCACGACACCGGTTTTCGCGCGCTCGACCAGGCAGAGATCACGCTGGATCTCGGCGCGTTGTTCATTCTACGCGCGGGCTGGCCGGAGCTTCAGGTGGGCATCACCGAGGACCTGCTGCCCAACGGGCCCTCGGTGGATGCGGGCTTCAAGCTTGGGGTGCGTTGGTAACGGCGCCTTCTTCGCGCGCCGCGCCGAGCGGATTGCGCAGGATGGCGGCGCGAATTCGGGGATGGGCCTTCCAGAGATAGGTGCCCATGGTTGCGGCTGCCAGCAGGTTGGCGGCAAGCACGCTCCAGAACGGAAAGACTCCGCGCGTGGTCGACGATGCGACAGCGAGCAATCCGTAGAAAAACACCAGGAAAACGATGAAGACCTGAACCACGGCGTAGCGAGCCAGGTCGCTGTGTTCGGATCGGTGGGCGAGGGCAGTGAGCAGCATGCCGAAAAGAATGAATGCGACGCCGTGGACCAGCGTGTAGAGCCCCACCGCAGTTCCATTGACCGCGCTGAGCGACGGGTCAGGACGGCGCATCAGTAGCACTTCGCCCAGGACACTTGGTGTGATCATAGCCTCGCCGCGAACGCCCACATCGAAGAGCAGGTAGAACACAGCCACGACGCTCGCGCCGAGCAACCCGGCTATCATGCCTTCACGCCCGTTGGCGTGCACGGTGTCAGTCGGATCGTTCATTGCTGCCATGCTGCTTCCCCCGAGAAAGAGCCTGCGAGTTTGGAGACGAACGACCCGGGAATAAATGCCCTTCCGGGTCAGGGAATGCCATCGGCAGCTCCTTCACCGAAGAGGAACTGCTCCATGTTGCGCAGGAGCAGCTCGCGGGCCTTGGGTTGATGCGGTATCAGGGCGTAGTGGTTGATGAGCTGCTGCTGGGTTTTCAACCACTCAGCCCAGCAGTTTCTGCAGATCGTACCGAAAATGCGCAAGCCGAGCTCGGTGGGGAACGGCTTGAACGCCTGCTGTTCGGCTTCGAGGCCGCAGCGCGCGCAGGAGATGAGGGCCATTCGGGCAAGCTAACGGGCGATTATTCGCCGCGCTTGAGGGCCTTGATGCCGCTTGCGGTGCCGAGCCCGGCGGCGGCTCCAAACACCATCGAGGTGCCAGCGGTGATCAGCGGCAGGATCGCGACGGGAAGTGTCACGACCGCCGCTGCCAGGCCGACAATCCATGGTGTCATCGGATTGCGAATCGCGTCGACGAACCGGAGCCGACTGCGGACGTACTGACGGGCCACACCGAAGGCGAAAATGCCTGCCACGATGGTGATGACCAGGGACACGAGACCGAAAAAGGCAGAGAACATGGTTGCTCCGGTCAGAGGTTTGTTTCAAGACGGAACAGACAGCGGGAAAGATTCAGGGAGCTTACCGCCAGTGTGGCACTTGGAAACGTCCACGCCCTCATCTCCCCACGTCCTCACGTCCCTGCCGCCAGTGGCGGCAGCTGTAATTCATCACCACGTCCCTGCCGCCAGTGGCGGCACCTGTAACTCATCACCACGTCCTGCCGCCAGTGGCGGCAGCTGTAACTCATCACCACGTCCCTGCCGCCAATGGCGGCAGCTGTAACTCGTCACCACGTCCCTGCCGCCAATGGCGGCAGCTGTAACTCGTCACCACGTCCCTGCCGCCAATGGCGGCAGCTGTAACTCGTCACCACCTCAACAGCCCACTCCCCCAGAGAAAGCCACTGCCGAAGGCCGTGATCGCGAGCAAGTCGCCGCGGGCCAGCCGGCCGGCCCGAACGCACTCGTCGAGTGCGATCGGAATCGTGGCCGCGGTGGTGTTGCCGAATCGCTGGATGTTGTTGTACACCTGATCGTTCCGCAATTCGAGCGAACGCTGCACCATTTCGGAGATCCGCAGGTTGGCTTGATGGGGAATGAGCAGCGTGATGTCGGACGTCTGCTTGCCGGCTTGCGCCAGCACGGCGCGCACCGATTCCGGCATCTTGGTGGTGGCATGCCGGAACACTTCCTTGCCGTCCATGTCAACGAACACCTTGCTGTCGAGATGGGATGCCTGGTTGCGCGGATGGTAGATCGACCCGGGTGAATCGACCCAGAGTTTTTCCGCGAACTGGCCGTCGGAGTGCAGGTCCCAGGCGAGCACGGCAGAACCGTCGGGATCATCGTGCCCGCGGACGACCACGGCGCCGGCACCGTCGGCGAAGATCACCGCCGTATTGCGGCCGCGCGACGTGACATCCATCCCGGTGCTCTGCACTTCTGCCCCGATGACCAGCACCGTCTTCCACATCCCGGCTCGGATGTATGCATCCGCCATCGACAGCGCGTACACGAAGCCAGAACACTGGGTTCGGATATCAATCGCGGGCACCGTGCCCAGGCCGAGCTCGCGCTGGACGAACACGCCGTTGCCTGGGGCAAAGTGATCCGGCGAGGAGGTGGCATAGACTATGGCGTCGATTTCGTGGGGTTCGACGCCTGCTGCTTCCATCGCCCGCCGCGACGCAGCGACCGACAACTGGGTACCGGATTCTCCTTCCACCACCCAGTGTCGCTGCTGGATGCCGGTGCGCTGGCGGATCCATTCGTCGCTGGTATCCATCAGCTGCGCGAGGTCGTCGTTGGTGACGATGCGGTCGGGCACGGCGTGGCCGGTGCCAAGGATGCGGGTTTGGAGCATGAAGGAGAATAACGTTGGAGGCCCCATCAGGCGCGGCGCTTGCGCCGCGCGACCTCGCCGCGGTGCAACCTGGCCGGACCCACGCCCTGATCACCCCGGCGCAATCAGCGCCTTGATGATCGAACCGGTGGCAACAAGTTCAAGCGCTTCGTTGGCGCGTTCGAGCGGAAACCGGTCGAGCTTGAGCGTGGTCCAGGCCTTGGCGAGCTGTGGCGTTTGTGCGACCTGCACCGCCCGATGAAAATGGGAATAGTCGGAGCCCCAGCATCCCCGAACATCGAGATGCTTGCGGTTGAGGTCGGCATGCGGATTGAACAACACTTCCCCATGGTCGGTGTACTGCCCGACCACCACCACGCGTCCAGCGTCGCGCGTGCTCCTCATCGCGTCAACCACCGCGCTCGGCGCCCCGCTCGCCTCGATCGTGATGTCGGCGCCGCGGCCGCCGTTTTTGTCACGAACCCACGCCGCGCGTTCGTCCGCCGGCAGGCTCGTGAAATCGAGCACATGGTCGGCACCCATCGCGGTCGCGGCGTCCAAGCGCAGCGACGGTGCACCGATGCAGAGCACCAAGCCGGCGCCGCTGAGCCGTGCCAGCGCCACCGCCGACAAGCCGACCGGTCCGCTGCCCAGCACCAGCACGCTGTCGCCGATTCCGATGTCGGCGCGTTCCACCGCATGCAACGAGGTCGGCAGCGAACAACCGCCTGACATGAACGCGTCAGCCGAAGTGCCACCCAGCGGGATCACCTTGGTGCCGGGCCGGAGGTAGACCGCCTCAGCCCATCCTCCTGCTAGTACATCGCTGGCGCCGTAGGTGATGCCGTACACTCGCCGCGACGGGCAGCGCGTGGTCGCCCTGCCCACCAGGCAGTGCCAGCAGGCATTGCAGGTTCGATGTACATCCAGGAATGTGACCCGGTCGCCTTCGTTGATGCGGGTTCCGTTCACATCGTTGATCCGGCCGCGAATTTTCGAAAGTATTCCTGCCGTCACGTGCCCGGGGATAAGTGGATACGGTACCCCCGCCAGTCGTCCGGCCTGAAGGTGCACGTCGGTGCCGCACACTTCGCTGAGTTCGGTGGTGAGCAGGGCAGAGTCCGGTTCGAGCGCGGGTTCCGGATACTCACGTATCTCAACCGCACATCCGGGGGCGGGGATCACGGCGGCGGCGATGGTTGCACTCACAGAATGGCTCCCCGGTATGATTCTCAGGCGTCACGGATGCTGGCTCAAGCTGGCGGATCGCCGGCCCATGCTCAACGCCAGCCGGTCCGCTGGCATCCTAACCGATGACTCGATCCAAGGGCGATTCATGACCACGACCGGGGTACTGCTGGCGAGCCTGTTGATCGCCGCATCCCATCCGACCAGTCCGACCCAGCTGGCCTACACACTGCGTGTCGACCCGGCCGACTTATCGGGCATTGCAGTCGAGCTCCGAGTTCGCAACGCCCCGGCGGGACTGACGCTGGCTGCGCACGCCCACCCCGAGTACGACGACAAGTACTGGCGCTACGTGAGTGGGTTGGAAGCCATTGGTGCTGGCGGTGCAGCCATCAAAGTGTCGCGCAGCGACAGCGTCCTCTGGCGACTCGACAATCCCGCTGGCGACGTGGTGGTCCGATATCGGGTCGAGTTCCCGGCGCAGGAGATGCCCCGATCTTCATGGAAGCCATTCCTGGCCCCGACCGGTGGATTGGTCGGAGGGCCGCATTCATTTCTGTATGTGCTGGGGCAGGAACAGGCCGCCGCAATGGTCACGCTCGACCTGCCGACGAACTGGAAGGTCGCGACCGGCCTACCGGGCGTGTCAACCGCTCGCACGTTCAGAGCCAGCGACGTGCATACCCTCATGGAATCGCCGATGCTGGTCGGCACCATGAGCGAATGGACGTTTCGCGTCAGGAATGTGCCGCATCGGGTCTTCTACTGGCATCTTCCCAATGCGACAGCGTTCGATACGGTGGGATTCGTCGGCGGGATCCGGCGCCTCACCGAACAGGCGATGGCACTCTTCGGCAGCGCACCGTATCGCGATTACACCTTCGTCATTCAGGATGGGGCCTACAGCGGTGGGCTGGAGCATCCCAACTCCGTGACCCTCGGGGCACCGAGCGAGCAACTGGCCAGGGACCCCCATGCGACCCTGCCCGAGATCGCACACGAATTCGTCCACACATGGAACCTCATGGCGATCACGCCTGTCGAGTATCGCAAGGTCGACTACCGGGTACAGCCCCCAGTGGCCGGATTGTGGTTCAGTGAAGGACTGACATTGTTCTACGCGGATCTGCTGACGCGCCGGGCTGGGCTGCCAGCGCAGGATTCCACGCGCACGGGATACCTCGCCATGCTCATCGAACGCTACCTGTCATCGCCGGGCAATGCACGGTTTTCTGCCGAAGCGGTGAGTCGGGTGTCATACAACGCTCCTCCGCACGCCCTCGGTGACTACTCGGCGAGTTCACATCTTCAGGGTGAGTTGCTCGGCAACGTGCTCGATCTGGTGATCCGCGATGCGACCAACGGGAGCCGATCGATGGATCACGTGATGCGGCGGATGTATCAGCGCTTTACCGATCGCGGTTTCACCGGCCGGGACGTCCAGCGCGCTGTCGATGAAACCTGCAGTTGCTCCTCGGAGAGCGTGTTCGGCAGGTATGTTCGCGCCGGCAACGCGATTGACTTCGATCGCTATCTCGCGCCACTCGGGCTTCAGCTCGACACGACATGGATACCCGCGGTGGGCAACGACGGACAGCCAGGTCGCGATCTCCGGGTGTGGGCGTGGGAGGTGGAAGGCGAGAAGCTGCTGCGACTCCGGGTGGTCGATCCCGCCAGCCTCTGGGGGCGGGCCGGCCTGCATAGCGGCGATCAACTGGTCTCCGTCAACGGCGCGGCGGTGACCACATGGCCCGATTTCCGCCGGTTTCTCGGAGGATTTGCCACCGGCGACTCAGCGACGTTCGTGGTGCAGCGCGCCACCGGCCGATTCGAGACCCGTGTTGTCATGAGTGGGTACCGTCGCCCGGTGACGCGGATCAACGCGATCACCACAGTGACCGAGCGACAGCGCCGCCTGCGTGATGCATGGCTTGACGGACGATGAACACTGGTCGTCGATGGAGGCGATCCTCCGCGAGGTGTCCCATGATTGCAGCACGGATTTTCACCGGAGTGTTGGCGGGGGCGTTGCTCAACGGATGTGCGGTTGATCCAGAGGTGTGCGACGATAGCTTCGCGTTTGTAGTGGCGGTTGCGGTCGATGCAGGTGGCTCCCCCGTCAGTGGCCTCGTGATCACCGATTCGGTGTTGCGCACCGGGGAACGATTCGTCGTCGAACAGTTCAATGGTTTCGAGCCAGTCGGATCCTATACCGTGTTCAGCGACAATTTTGAGTCGAAAGTGCGCGAAGCAGGTGATGCCGTGCGCGTGACCGGTACGGACGGCAGCCGCGGGTTCGGTGCCACGTTCGTGTTCGGCTCAGACGGCTGCCACATCCGCAAGATCTCGGGGCCAGACACGGTGCGCGTGGGTTGACCTGAGAACCTCCGGGTACCGGATTGGCGCGCCTTTACTCGTGGTTCAAGCACGTTCCTCTTCAGCGTTCCAACGACCCGATGGCGTTCCATGGAACGAGCGGGACGTCATCGTTGCGATCGCCATTCCGACCACACCGTCGCTGCAACACCGGTTGCCAACGAATTGGCGTCAGCCAACTCGGTGGCGCAGCTTCTGCTTCGGGGGCACCGACCAGCCACATATAGCGGTTACCCCGTGTGTGCACCCTCGTAAATCCACGCGTCACCTCTCACGCAACCGGTCACACTCGCGATCGGTCCGTTCACAAGACAAGGAGCACCAACGATGGGTCACCGAATGGCAGGGATGGCAGCGTTCATGCTGGCGATTGGCGCCGCCGGTGTCAGCGCGCAGCAGATGGACATGAGCAAGAAGATGGATATGAGCAAGATGACGTCGGCCGACATGATGAAGATGATGACAGGCTGGCCAAAGGCGTCACGCGACGCGGCGGAGTTCATGACCAAGAAGTATGGCCCGCCCGCAGCGATGAGCGAGGACCAGATCATCTGGGGCAAGACCGGCCCGTGGAAGCGCACCGCGATCTACCGCGTGGAGGTCCCACACGAGTTTCCAGCCCACCACACTGACGTGATGCAGCAGTGGATCGACTACAAGGTCCCCACGGACATGTTTCACGAGCTGGCTGACTACGACGGAAGCGTGGTCGTCGAGCGGACCTCCGGCGAAATGTCGGCCCGCTGCGACCTTGAAGCGGCCAACTTCCTCGCCCTCAACCTTGCCGACGAGATTGTCCGTGGAAAACGGAGTGTCTCTCAGGCGCGCAAGATGTACGGCGAGCAGATCATGAAAATGAAGGCGATGCAGCCTGCGCCCTACACGGAAAAGCTCATGTTCTCGGCGATGATGAAGACCAATGATCCGGACAAGCCGTTGATGAAGTAGGTCCGTTCGCTGCTGGATTTGGGAAGCAGCCCAGCCCGCGATAGCGCCCAGCTATTGCGGGCTGCTGCTGCTCGGCGAGGACGGCGGGCGCCTGGGTGCGCTGGAATTGTCCATGTCGGCGCCGATCATCCAGCGACCGCCCTGCTTGCGGAGCGCCAGCACGAACTTCCCCATGTCTCCTTCACCGGCACCATACCGGTACGCACCGATGATGTATCCCACCGAATCCGACGCCGCATACGAGAGAGCGCGTAGCCGAAGGTCGCCCCCGGGCCCGGCGTATGTCGCCGCAATCGCCGCACGCCCATGTGCTGGCGCCTTTCCATTGGGAAGTGCGTAGCCATCGGCGGTGAACAATTGCGCGACGGAGTCAGGCTTTCCGGCGCGCCACCCGCGCTCGTAGTCACGAAGTACCCGATCGAATTCGGCCGGCAGCGTCACCGTCGGAGCGGGGGCGGGCAGTACGGCCTGTGCTACTATCGTCCTCGGTGCATGCGACACGAGCAGCATCACGAATAGCGAGCCGAACCGAAGTTGCGAATGCGCGGACACGGTCATCCTCCCGGAGTGGTAACTGCTGGTGCGGGACCAATATGGAGTGCAATCATTCTCCACCCCAGGGGCCCGCCTCGCGCGTACGTGGCAGTGTACCGGCGCCGCGCATCCTGCTGTCTGCCGTTGAATGTGAATGCCCACTGGGCGATGCCTGTCACGACCGCAGCGTCGCGGTGCATCCGGACGATGACCTCAGAGGTCCGGAAGTACTCCATCGCCAACCCTGGCTGCGATCGGATATCGCCGAGTTCCTGGTCACGACTCTTGAGGGTACCCTGGCCACTGGCGATCACGATCGTCGAATCGAAGAGCCTCAGCGCCGATGCAGTGTCGTGCACGGCACAGCTACGGGCCCAGAGAGAATCGAGACTTCGGACGCTGTCAGCGGCCGGCGACACGGACTGCGCACTGCCAACCAGCGGAGCCGCGACGATCAGTAAAAATGCGCTCAGGCACGATGACTTCATTCGATTGCCCCGTTCGGCGATGCGGATAGAGTAGCTGAACGGATCATGCGAGCGAAAGTGTCACATCACTCGTTGTTCAACGCGGTCACCGGATCGAGCCGTACCGCGCGGCGCGGCGCTTAGACCATATGAGGCACTCCCGCCAGTTGCAGCACGTCCGGATGGTGGCAGCTTCATCCGGAACCCAATAGCTTCGGAGCACACCGGACTCCCTACCAGCCGAGGCACATTGATCCCCGCTCCCGAAGCCCTGCAACGCCTTAAGTCCGGCAACCAGCGGTTCACCGCCAATCTGCGGGATGCAGAATCCGCGCTCGACCAGCGTCGCCCTGCACTCAGCAAGGACCACGAACCGTTTGCCATCATCCTCGGCTGCTCCGACGCGCGGGTGCCGGCTGAAATAGTCTTCGACCAGGGGCTGGGCGATCTCTTCGTGATCCGGGTGGCCGGCAACATCGTGGCACCGTCGCAAGTTGGCAGCGTGGAGTTCGCTGCCGAACGCTTTCACACTCGTCTCGTCGTCGTCCTGGGGCACTCAGAGTGCAGCGCGGTGACCACCACGATCGAGGAACTCAGGCGCCCGACCGAAAGTCAGTCACGCAACCTGCAGTCGATCGTCGACCGGATTCGCCCCGCCGTGCAGCAGCTCATGACCACCGACGCCGCTCGTGATCCGGTACTGCTGCACCAGCACGCGGTCCGCGCCAACATTCGCGCATCGGCCGATCATTTGCGTCATGGTTCGGCGGTGCTGGAACACCTGATCCAGGAGCAGGGGTTGCTGGTGGTGGGGGCGGAGTACGATCTCGCGAGCGGCGTGGTGGACTTTTTTGACTGAGGCTGGAGGATTGCTCACATCGCGCGCATCAACTCCCGTAACTTGAGGATCGTGTTCCAGTTGCGCGTTGTCGCCCCATCCTTCACCAGCTTTCCCAGCGCGATGCTCGCCTTGCTGTCGGCCACGCCATCCGGCATCCACAGATAGACAGCGCGGCTGCCGCGCGCGACGATCTCCGGTGCCCAGTCGGCATCCAGCACCGGAGCCAGCTTCGACATCCCCTTCGGATCGGTCAGGACCGTCGCCATCAACCGTGAATGATTGGTGGCGACGTCGAGCAGGGGATTCTCCCCGATGATGGTATCGATCGCCGTCGCGTCGAGCACGGTGACCCGCGATGCCAGACCTAGCTGATCGTGCAGTGCCTGCTCGATCCGAACGATCGAGCGAGCCGGCCGCTCGTCAGCGGTAGTGAAGACCACGTTGCCGCTGTTTAGCAGAGTGCGCACATCGCCATAGCCGAGCGAGACGAACAGCGTTCGCAGTTCGGCCATGGCGATCCGCTTCGCCCTGCCGACGTTGATGCCGCGCAGCAGTGCTACCCGGGCATCGGCGCTAATGCCCGATTCCCGAGAAGAGGGCTGGAACATCAACCAGGCATTCCGCCATGAGTGCAGGGTGACGCCAGACTAAGCGCTCGCGCTCGATCACGGGTCGAAGCGCGTCCGGAGTCCAGCACTCCACCTGCTCTTGGACGGCGTCGACGATCCAGTAGTCGCGGATTCGCTGTTCCTGGTAAAGGCGGCGCTTGGTAAACCGATCGGCTCGCGAGCTTGACGGTGACACAATCTCGATGGCGAGATGCAACGTGCGAATATCACCCCACCGCAGCGTCCGCCGATACGTCCCCAGCTCGGCGATGAACAGGTCCGGCTGCACCAGTGTGTCATCGCTCCACGAAATGTCCGCAGGAGAAGCCAACAGCTCCTCGATTCCGTGCGCCGCGAGGTAGTTCCCCAGCTTGAGAATCAGGCGCATCAGTATGAACTGATGCGGTCCGCCGGGTGCTGGAGTCACCAGCAGCTCGCCGTGGACGGTCTCGTAACGGTTGCCGTCGTCGGGCAACGCGCGCACCTGGTTGGCGGTAAAAAACGTCGTGGCGGACATCGACATAGTATCGGCTCGGCGAGCGCGTGGGGGCAAGTGGCGGACATACCCCGAGCATCGCGAACGCGACCTGAGGCGCGGGGCGCGCTTGGTCACTCGTGTGGACCGGATTACGCGATTCCCCCCGAGCCCGGCCAGGAACTCAATACGACATGATCGCGGGATGATCCCCATTGTTGGCGGAGGACGCCGCGAAGGGGACGGAGCCAATCAATTCTTCAATGGCCGATCAAGGGCCGTTCAGCTCGCCCCGCGGCGACGACGTGCGCATCCTGTGTCATCGGATCGCAGAGAGGATCTTGAACCGATTGTCCTGGTGCACCGTCGTCAGGTTGCCGAACAGAAATCCCACCGCCTGCTCATACGGTAGCGTCTTGTTCGCGACGAGGTTGAGTCGTCCGCCGGGGGCGAGCACAGTCCAGGCATCGTGAATGAATTGCACCGGTACAGCGAGGTCGGTTGCCTTGCCCAGGTGAAAGGGCGGGTTGGTGACCACGAGATCGAACTGCTCATCGAGCACCGCAGCCGCGACATCACTGGCCAGTACTCGGGCATTCGCGATGCCGGCAGCCTGCGCTGAACGGGTTGCCGAGCGCACCGCTTCGATATCGGTGTCGAGGAGCGTGAGCGTACCGGCCGACGCGATGGACGCCGCCACGATACCAAGCAACCCGTAGCCGCACCCGAGGTCGAGCACACGGTCGCTGGGGCGAACGTCCATCCGCTCCGCAAGCAGGCGACTGGCGTCGTCGATGTGATCCCACGAAAAAACCCCT
>Ga0136634_10000840_pt1 | contig 12321 bp, 8 predicted proteins | sample AntDrymUQ8332106_2_FD_104654 | JGI IMG/M metagenome (GOLD analysis project Ga0136634, IMG submission 104654) | Polar desert sand microbial communities from Dry Valleys, Antarctica - metaG UQ833 (21.06) | ecosystem: Environmental > Terrestrial > Soil > Desert | place: Antarctica: Dry Valley... | reverse complement strand
GCAAAAAGGCGCTCACGCTCGGAGAAGCTGGCAACGACATCGGGTGTGGGATCGATCAATACGTGCCGATGATCGAATGCAGCGATCAGTCGAATATGCCGAGACTGCAGCATGCCGTTGCCGAAGACGTCGCCCGACATGTCGCCGATACCTACACACGTGAAATCCGTGGCTTGAATGTTGGCGCCGAGTTCGCGAAAGTGGCGCTTGACGCTTTCCCAGGCACCGCGCGCCGTGATGCCCATTTCCTTGTGGTCGTAGCCGGCGCTGCCGCCCGATGCAAAAGCGTCGCCAAGCCAGAACCCGTACTCCTGGCTGATTGCGTTGGCGTAGTCGGAAAATGTGGCAGTGCCTTTGTCGGCAGCGACCACAAGGTAGGGATCGTCGCCATCGTGCCGCACGAGTTGCGGCGGAGGAACAATCGCAGTGCCGATTCGGTTGTCCGTGATGTCGAGCAGGCCGCGCAAATAATCCCGATAACACGCGACGCCTTCCTTCAATGAGGCTTCACGATCGGTAGCCGGGGGCGGCCTCTTCAAGACAAAACCACCCTTACTGCCAACCGGCACGATGACCGTGTTCTTCACCATCTGCGCTTTTACCAACCCAAGCACCTCGGTGCGAAAGTCCTCGGGCCGGTCGGACCAGCGCAAGCCTCCGCGCGCCACTTTGCCGCCGCGCAAGTGCACGCCCTCAAAGCGCGGCGAGTACACAAAGATCTCCACCATCGGTCGCGGTTCCGGCAATCCTGGAATCTTCGCCGACTCGAGCTTCAGCGATAAAAATGGGCGGCGCGGCCCCGCAGCTCCGCTGGCACCAACTCCGGTGCGCCAATAATTGGTGCGCAATGTTGCGACGATCAAGGCAAGGTACTGGCGCAGCACGCGGTCTTCGCTCAGGTTCGACACTTTCTCGAGCGCCTGTTCGATGGCGTTGATCTGGCTCGTTGCTGCTAGGCCGTCGCTGCTCGACGCCGCGTGATGCACCGGATCAAACCGCAGCTTGAATAGCCCCACCAGCATGCGGGCGACGCGAGGGTGGTTCGACAGCGTTGTTTCGATGAACGTCTGCGAAAGCGCAAACCCGGTTTGCCGCATGACCTTCGCATAAGCACGCAACACAACGATCTCATCGGCCGATAGGCCGGCACGCAACACCAGACGGTTAAAGTCGTCGTTCTCGACAGCTCCTTCAAACACGCGCGCAAACGATTCTTCGAAAAGTGGCGCGATTGCTCCGGCATCGATGTCATCGGTGCCCGCCAGTTGCAGCGAAAAATCGTGGACCCACAACGGCTCTTCGCCTTCGGGCATTACCCGATAGCCGCGCTCCGACAACACCCGCACGCCCATTCGTTCGAGCATCGGCAATGAATCCGACAACGCGATCGGTGCGCCTTTGCGATACAACTTGAAACCCAGCCGGCCATGACCCGCGTGGCCTTCGAGCGGCCGATAGAGATTCAACGCAAGTCCTGACGGCGCAGAATCCGTTCCACCAAGCGTATCCAGGCGCCGAATATCGGCGACCGCCTGTCGCGGCGTAATGGCTTCCTCGTAGGCAGCCGAAAACGCTGAATGAAAACGCTTGTACAAAGGCGCCGCGCGCGCTTCGCCTTCTTCATCGTTGAGCGCCTGCCGAAGCTCATCCTCCCAACGTCGGGCGACGTCCGCAAGCTGGACTTCGACTGCGCGGCGATCGACATCTCGCACCTTTCCCGGTGTTGTGCGAACGGTGATATGAATACGCGCGAGGGCCGCGTCAGTGAGCAGCACGTCGAAATCGGCCGTCGAACCGTCAAATGCAGCGATCAATATTTTCTGGAACCGGCGCCGCAGCTCGGTGGTGTAGTTCTCCCGCGGCACGAAGATCAGGCACGAGACGAAGCGCTCGAACGGATCGCGTCGTACAAACAGGCGGAAACGCTGACGCTCGCCGAGCTGCACAATGCCGGTAGCTGTTTCGTACAACTCGTCTGCGGTGATCTGAAAGAGCTCGTCGCGCGGGTACGTTTCAAGCACATGCGCCATCGCCTTGCCAAGATGGCTGCCAGACGCAAGGTCGGAGCGCGCCATGACTTCACTGATCTTGCCGCGCACCAGAGGTACTTCAGCAACGCGGTTGGTGTAGGCAGACGAGGTGAACAGGCCAACGAAACGATGTTCGCCTGTCACCGCGCCGGCCGCGTCGTAGCGTTTGACGCCGATGTAATCGATGTAACCCGGACGATGCACAGTTGAGCGCGCGTTGGCCTTGGTCACCACGACCATCGGCGACACCGCGCGCGCCGTCGCGCGCGCTTGCGGCGGCAACATGGAAAAGCTGGTCGATAACGCCGCGTCGGCTTCAGATTCCCGCAGGATGCCCAAGCCGCTTCCAGGCACGAGTCGCAATGCGTCTTCACCGCCCACTGACGCCAGATCGTGCTGCCGATAACCGAGCAGCAGCAGGTGATCCGAAGCAAGCCATTGCAGAAACGCGCGGTTTTCAGCGACTTCTTTACCCGGCAACGGCGGCGGCCTTTGATCCATCTCCTCGATGACGACGCGCAGCTGCGCAACCATTGCTTTCCAGTCGCTCGTTGCAGCACGCACGTCGCCCAGCACTCGCTGTATGCCATCGGCCAGATCACTGCGCGCTATGGGATCAGCTATGCGGTCCACCTCGATATGCATGAACGATTCACGCGGAGCATCGGAAGTTTTTCCACGCAGGTCGATCGACTTCAGGGCACCGCTGGTGTCACGCTCGACGGCAAAGATCGGATGCACGATCAGATGCAGCGTCAGGCCTTGCCGGTTAACCTCCATCGACGCCGAGTCCACCAGAAACGGCATGTCGTCATTGACGATTTCAACCACTGTATGACGCGACGACCAACCCGTTTCGCCTGCGCCGGGGTTGAACACACGAATCTTGGTCGTGCCCGGGTCGCGCTTGCGCGCGAATTGCCAATGAGAAAGCAACGCGCCATATAAATCCTCGACGCCGCGCGACACAATGTCTTCGGGGTCCACGCGTTCGAAATAGCCGCGCGCGAACGTTGACAACTGCGCTCGTTCCTCGCCCTGATGGCGCTCGTGGATCAGCGCAACGACTGCATCCAGGCGCGCATCCCTGTCCTCTTGCAGCGATGACATCAATTCTCCAGCCTTGGCTTTTTCGCAGTATGCACGTGGCGAGTAAACGATAATTCCCGTGATGTTTGACCCCGCAATTACTCCACGCCTTGCGTTTATCGATGTCGAGACGACCGGCTCGAGTCCAGTGCGCGAACGCATCACGGAAATAGGCGTGGTGCGCGTCGATTTCGATGGCGACTCGGTGCGGGTCGACGAGTGGTGCACGTTGATCAACCCCGGAATTCCGATCCCGTCCGAGATTCAGTGGCTGACGGGCATCACAAACGACATGGTCAGATCAGCGCCGTCATTTGTCGACGTTGCGCAACCGTTGTTCGATCTGCTCGAGGGCGCTGTGTTCGTTGCTCACAACGCGCGCTTCGACTACGGATTTATCCGCGCGTCGTTTTGCCGCGCAGGGTTCGCGTACACAGCCAGGACGCTATGCACGGTGCGCCTGAGCCGTTATCTGTACCCGGACCGGGCGCCGCACACGCTGGATGCACTGATCGAGCGCTTCGAAATTTCCGGTGAACAGCGGCATCGCGCTCTGGGTGATGCGCGGGTGCTGTGGCGGTGGGTGCAGAAACTGCGCAACCGCCACCCACCTTCTGAACTGAGCGATGCGGTGCGCACATTGCTGCGCCGGCCGGCGTTGCCGTCGAACCTGCCGCCAGATGCGATCGACGCGTTACCGCACGCGCCCGGCGTCTATATCTTCTATGGCTTGAACCAACATCCGATTTACATCGGCAAAAGCATCGATCTGCGCTCACGGGTGGCAGCACACTTCAACGCAGAACATCGCGCAGCGCGCGAACTGAGGCTGTCACAGGAGGTTCACCGCGTCGATTACGAAGAGACCGCGGGCGAACTCGGAGCGTTGTTGCGCGAATCGGAACTGATCAAGACCTGGCTGCCTGCCCACAACGTCGCATCGCGCCGCAAGTTGAATCAGGTATTACTCAGCTTTGCCAATGACGGGCGCGCCGCCACCATTCGGTCCAGCGCGTTCGATCTTGCGCAGCTCGGGAAATGCTACGGTCCGTTTTCGTCGCGTGCGTCCTTGCGGCGCACGTTGGTTGAACTCGCATCCGAGCATCATCTTTGTTTGAAGATGCTGGGACTCGAAGGCCGCCGCAAGGCTGCTGACGACTCACCCTGCTTCAATCACCAATTGCGACGCTGTCGCGGAGCCTGCGTCGGGTCCGAGGGGCGCGATGAACACAGCGCCCGTCTTTCGGAGCTGATCGCACACTGGTTATTGCCAGCCTGGCCCTACGCTCATGCAGTCGCGCTTGTCGAGGAAAACGCCGATCGATTTCAGCAGCAGTGGCATGTGTTCGATCAATGGTGCTGGCTCGGATCTGTGAAATCGCTTGATGCTGCAGCCAAACTTGCGCGCCGCGCGCCGCGCGTATTCGAGGCGGACGCCGCGCGTTTATCGGTGCAGGCAATGTGTGACCATTCGCGCTGGAAGCTGGCTTGGGTGGAGCTGCCCCGAGCGGACACACAGGCAACCATCGCCGCCGTATCCGCGAAATGCTTGAGCGAGCAAGCGATAGCCGAGTGCTGAGGCGGGACTTTTTCGCAGACTAACGATTGGTTGTCCCGCTTATCGCGAGCGCTTCAGCGGGGGGCTGGACCTGCGGGTAGCGCTCCCGAAAGCGTTTTAGCTCAGCATCGGCCTCTACATGCCGTCCCTCGCGCCGCAATCGAATGATTCGCTCGAGCCACAGACCTGCGGGCTCGCTCGCTTCGGCGCGCTCTCTTGCCGGCGCAACAGACAGCTGCGCTGCATCGCTGCTGCCGGCGTCGCGCCGGCTGTCCTGTGCCGCTTGATCGATTGAGCGCGCTTCGGATGGCGCCGCGGAGCCGGCTTGCGCGCTGCGCACCTTTGCGTTTGCTGGGGCGGCCTCCGGTGCCGGAGTCGACGGCGAAGGCTGCGCCGCGTCCGCAACCGCGCCCATGGGGGCCGAACTTGCGGGCGCTGTCACGGACGATGCACGCGGCGCCTGTCGTTGACGCTCGCTGGTTGTAGTTGCAGCGGCATCGACTTCAGTGCGCCGGGGCGCGCTCGGAATTTCCGCGCGCGGCATCGATTGCCGATTTAACGCAGGTGCAGCGGGCGGTTGCGTTTCGCGCTTCGCCTGTTCTTCGATCGCTGCTTCGATCAATGCGGTCGCGGGCGGTGCCGCAGGTGCAACTTTTTGCGCGGCTTCGTTTGTGCGCGGCTGCTCCGGGCTGAACTGCGGCATCTCTTCGTTGGTACGAATCGCCAGCATGACCGCAAGCGTCGACAACATCATCGCCGCAGCGGCGGCCAAGGGCCAGCGGGCGCGCCTGGGAGTCATCACAGCAGCGTCGGTTGGTTTCGCTCCGACTTCACGCGCCGCGGCGGCAAGAATCGACGCGCGTACGGACGCCGACGGACGCTCATCGCCTGCCGCATTGGCTTCCCGATATCGCCGAATCAGATCGCGATCGACCGAATCATCGTTGCCGCCGTCTCCGCGCTCTGTGTTCATTGCCATGCCTCCATTGCGGCGCGCAGTTTGGTCATTGCATACCGCAAACGACTCTTGACCGTCTCATGCTCCGCGCCGGTGACCGCCGCGATTTCATCGAGCGACAGTCCTCCTTCAGCCTGCAGCAGAAATGCTTCCCGCTGTACCGCCGGTAACGCTTCGACAGCGGCCACAAACGCGCGCGCCTCGGCTCGTGCAATCGCTTGATGATCGGGGCGGTGTGCATCTCCAGCCGGAACGTCGATCATCGGCTGGTCCGAATCGTTAGCCGCTTCGTCGCCTCCGGCCACCGACGTGAGCGATAGTGCGGTGTCCCGTGCGCGCCACTGATCGATCATTTTGTTACGTGCCACCGTGAACAGCCAGGTCGTGAACTTGGCGCGCGGCTCGAAGTTTGCAGCGCTACGCACCACCGCCAGCCATGTGTCCTGCATCAAATCATCTGCCTGTGAACTGCTGGCACCCTGGCGCCGAAAGAACCGGTAGATCGAGCGCTCGTGGCGGTCATAGAGTTCGCCAAAGGCGCGCGCATCCCCGGCCGCATAGGATGCCAACAGATCTTCGTCGCTCGCCGCACCGCTCATCGCGCGGCATTGTGCCTCCTGCGCGAGCGGTGCGACGCACTTTGCTACCAGCGACGCGGTGGATCCGGAACAAATCCGGCCTGGCTGGGAAATGGGTCCGGCGCGCGATGCGAACGGTGCGGCTGTGGAATCGCACCCATCGCGATCAGGTTGTCGCGGCTGTCGTAGTGGATCACGATCATCTCGTCCGGCGTCGACTGCGCTCTTTCAAAAGCAACGTGCTGCGTCGGCGCATATTCGTTGCGTCCATGACCGGTTCCAAGCCGCTGCTCGCTGCGCTCGCGGCTCACGCTGTCAGCTGCCTGCTCGTTCGCGGCGCTGGCTTTCGGAGCCTGTGCCTGTGCGGCGCCTGCGCTGCGAGCGGCTTCCTGCGGAGCGTCCGATCGCATGTCTGACTGGGAGCGCGCTGACGGCTGGGTGACAGGAGGCGCAGACGGCGGCACGTAGCGCACCTTCTCGCGGAACACCGCAACTCCAATTACGCCGACGTTATCCGGCCGGCCGGTGCGTGCCGCGTAGGAATTGGGCAGCGCGGTGAACTCAAATGCCGCCACGCGTGCCAAATTCTTGCGCCAGCCGGTAATCTGCGCGTGTTGACCCTGACCAAGGACGTAGCCTGCCTGATCGTGCGAGGCCGTCTCACCCGAGATCACGTTGACTCCATCGATCGAAATCACCGTCATCGTCCGAACTCCGCTTCGATTAGCTAATGAAACGAAATAGCGATTGCCCGGTTTTCCGGGCACCCACCAGCGACCGTCATGCCAGTACACCGGCAACGTCTCGCCAGAAGCCCGATCGACAATATTGATATCGACAGTGGAACCCAGCGCGCTGGCTGGGATGGAAACTGTGCTCAGGGCCAGCGCAGTCGCGACGGCCAGTGTTTTGATAAACATCGGATTCTCCATTGAGTGGCGAAGACGATGAAACGCTGGCGCGCGGGCAATGGGGTTAAACGGATCAAACGATAAAGGGAGGCGGGATTCACCGTGCGCTTTGAACACCTGATACAGATCAACGACCCGCTGATGCCGTTGCTCGAACCATTGACGCGCGAGCAGTTGTGGCGCGGATTGGTGCTGCGCGCCGAGCAGCCGACACAGTTCATTCCCGGGCTCGAGGTTGCGACAATTCATTCAAGGCGGGAGACCAGCGCAGAAATTGAACTGCTCCGCACACTCGACTTCGGATCTTTTAAGGTCAATGACCGCGTGCGGCTCCTATCTCTTCAGCGCTCGCAGATCGAAACAAGCGCGGGACCTACCTGGCCCGCCAGCCGGATGACCATCGAAATCGAAGAACCGCAACCCGAGCTGCTGTTTCTGCGTTTTGTCTACGAATCCGACGAGTCCGGTCCTGGCGAGGTCGACCAGGTTACGACCACGCTGCGCAACCAGGCGTATCAGCATGCCGATCTCGACACCGTTGCCCGGATTCGCCTACTCGCCGAAGAGGGGTGGCTCGATGAAACGGCGGAGCAGCGTCTGGCATGCCTACCCCGGCACTAGTTCTCTTCTCCGGCGGACAGGATTCGACGACTTGCCTGGCGTGGGCGCTCGAGCGCTATCCGCGTGTCGAGACGATCGGATTCGACTACGGGCAGCGCCATATCATCGAACTGTCGGTACGCCCGCGCATTCTTGAGCTGTTCCGAACCCGATTTCCACAGTGGGCTGACCGGCTCGGCGACGATCGAGTGGTGCCGATGCGCGAACTTGCCCAGCTATCGGACACCGCGCTGACGGAGACCGCCGAAATCCGAATGAATGCGCAAGGCCTGCCCAATACTTTCGTGCCCGGTCGCAACTTGCTGTTTTTTATCTACGCCGCCGCCGTTGCGTACCGGCGCGACCTGCGCGTTCTGGTGGGCGGCATGTGTGAAACCGATTACTCCGGCTACCCGGATTGTCGGGACGACACGCTAAAAGCACTGCAAGTCAGCCTGTCGCTTGGAATGGAGCAGCGTTTTACGATCGAAACACCGCTAATGTGGCTCGACAAGCCAGCGACGTGGAATCTAGCGCATGACCTGGGCGGCGAACCGCTGGTGCAGCTGATCCGTGACGAGACACACACCTGTTACCTGGGCAACCGGGTCAAACGGCACAACTGGGGGCTGGGTTGTGGCGAGTGCCCGGCGTGCAAACTTCGAGCGGCAGGCTGGGCCCGGTGGCGCCGGATCGAAAACTAGCTTTTACGACTCCCGGGGCTTCGGCAAAGTGCGCCGGATGGACCGACGCTCACTGAGTGGAGGCGGGTCGTAGGGCGGGTCAAAACCCTTGATTGGCCTGGCGAGCGACTCGGCAATCTTCTGGCGCGCCACGTTGAGAGCCGTTTCACGAGCGGCGGCGCCAAGAAAGTGATCCAAATCATCGTGTTGCCCACGCAAGCTCATGACCATCGGAACGAACTGATCGACCAGGGCGGGGTCGAAATGCAGCTCGCGTTGCCGCAGGATCTCGCCGATAGCCTCGTCGCTGGAAAACGCCCGGCGATAGGCTTTTTCGTGGGTAAGGGCGTCGTAGGTATCGCACAGGCCGACGATCCGGGCCGCCAACGGGATCGCTGAACCCGAAATCCCCTCGGGGTAGCCGTTTCCATCCCATCTTTCGTGATGATGGCGAGCAATATCCGACGCTAGATCGCTGTATGAAACCTTGGTTTTAGCCAGCAGATCTGCCCCCGTTGCCGCATGCGTTTTCAAGATTTGCCGCTCGCCATCCGAGAGCGGTTGTGGCTTCTGCATCAACGAATCAGGAATCCCCACTTTGCCGATGTCGTGCAGCCGCGCAGCAAGATCAATCGTTTCGCACGCGTCATCCGTTTGACCTAGGGCGCGAGCCAGCAGTGACGAAAGCTTCGCAACGCGATAACAATGCTCCCCAGTGGGGTCGTCTCGCATCTCTGCTGTGAAAGCCATCTGCTCAAGAAGGCTGCCCTGTTTCGAGCCAACGGTCTGCGCAGCAATTTTTTCTTGTAATTCGGCTTCTTTACTTTCCAGTAAATGTTCAGGGAACTGTCCTGCTGACTCCAGCTGCTGTAAGTGCAGTTCTTGGTGTCGGACGATGCTGTCATGCTGCGCTTTTCGGATGTGCAGCGTCAACTCTCTGTGCAGCGCCAACGCGCGCTCGGGCCTACCAGCTTTTTCGTGCGCTTGCACGAGAGCGAGAAGTGTTTCGCGGAGAGCGGGCTTAACGGCTCGGGCTTTTTCTAGTGCAGCCATTCCTCGGGATAATCCGACATCACCAAGCCCCGAGTAAACCTCAACGAGACCTTCCGAACATGCGGCGGAAATATCCGCTCGCACTGACTTTGCCTTTGGCGCCAACTCCCTGGCGATCTGAGCTCTCTCAGAAGCTTCGCCCAGCCGGCCCAGCGCGAGCAAGAGACGCGTGTAGACACCTTCGGTAAGCACGCGCACCAAAATTTCGGACGGCTTATCGGGTGTGTGACCAAGTCCCAGTGCATCCCGAACGCTGTTCAATCCGGCTTCATATTCCTGCATGTGCATGCAGTACAGCGCAACGTTCGCTAGTGCAACAGCCTTGAATGCACGTAACGCTGTGGAGCCAGTCGAGAGACGAGTAGCTCGCTCTGCACAGTCTCGGGCATCCGCATACAGCGCTGCCTCATAGAACGCCGACCCTAAATTGACCCACACCACAACTTTTCCGACTTCGTCTCCAATCTCTTCTGCAATTTCCAGTGCTTCAGCCAATATCGTGATTGAGTCTCCAGGGTTGTTTGTTGAATGAAGAATTACGCCCTGAAGCGTTAGCGCACGCCGCAAAAGCGCACGATCATCGGAGTCACGCGCCAGCATGACGGCGAGCGCAGCCGGCTCAACGCCACTAAAAGTGTTTTGACCTTGGTGGTAAAACTGCGACGCAATGTCGATCAGACAATTGACGCGCCGCTTTGGATCGACGCGCAACGGAATTTCTCTTAGACGCTTAAGCGCATTGCTAAGTAGCGTTAGAGTATCTGCATGCGGCGCCGCGAGATTCAACTTGATCTCGCGTTCGATCGATTCAAGCTCCCCCTGATACGCAGCCACTTCCACCATCAAGAACGCCCACTAATGACCTTTGCGACATTGCCATGAAATGCCGAACTACATCTGGCAAAAGGGGGCGATGTACACCGCTTTTTAAACGATCAAAATTCAATCAACCCAGACGATCGGGACGTTGCCCCAGTCAATCCAAACGCTAACGAGGAAATAGACATGACCAACATCGAGACCGTAGTCGTTCAGGAAATCCAAGTCGAGACGGCTGAGCAGCAGTTTGAGCTGTCGCTTGCAGAGCTTGATATGGTCGGTGGCGGCAGCATGTCCATCATTGCCTAAGGATTCAACGCAGCCCTACGTTACGCGGCGAGCTGAGCTGCTTCAGCTTTCAGCTCCCCGAGTTTCACAATCCGATCCACCGCCCCCACGGTCTCCGGGCGGTGGCTGACGATTACCAGGCCGATTCCGGTCTTGCGTAACCCCTCGGTAATCTTTCGCTCCCTCGCCAAGTCGAGCTGATCGAAAGTTTCGTCCAGGAAAAGTATTTGCGGCTGCCGGTACAGGGCACGGGCCAGCAGCACGCGGCTCCTTTGGCCGCCCGATAGCGCCATTCCCAGGCTGCCGACGATCGTGTTGAACTGCATCGGCATCGCATTGATCTCCTCGTCGACCATCGCCAGCCGGGCGCAATCCAGAACGCGCTGAGCGTCGTGCTGCGGGTCAAAAAAGCTGATGTTGTCTTCGATGGTGCCTACAAACAGGTGGTCGTCCTGCATCACGACGCCGATCCGGCTGCGGTAGGCGGCTTTTTCCCAGTCGCGAACGTCGCGACCTGCGGCGGTTAGCGAGCCTTCAGTCCTGTCAAGAAGGCCGGCCAATACTTTGACCAACGTCGTCTTGCCGGCGCCGCTCGCTCCGACAATGGCGACCATCTCGCCGGGCTTGGCCGCGAAGTCAACGCCCCGGAATACAAACCCTTCGATTCCGTACGCAAACCCGAGGTCTCGTCCTTCGACAACAAAAGGGGCCGAGGGAGCGTCAGCGCGGGCCACAGCCGAATACTCAGCAGCTCCCTCGGGCTGGGCCAAAGCGATATCGGCCACACGGTCGGCGTGCAGATCCAGCATGCGGAACTCGATAATCTTGTCGACGAGATTGTTCACGCGTGTGATGAACAGCAACTTGAACAGCAGGAACGCGAACAACATGCCAACCGATAACTGGTTATCGAGGACGGCGTAGGCCCCGAGCCAGATCACGAGCACATTTTCAAGCCCGAACACGAGCACGTTGCCGGCGCGCTGCAGCAACGCCAGGTTCTGGACGCGGACATCGGCGTTGGTCTGATCGACCACGTGGTTCAAATAGGCCGACCGCCGCTCGGACTCGCGCAGGTTCAGCTTGATCGCCATCATGCCGCGCAGCGTTTCAATGAAGTGAGTGGCCGCTTTCGCCTCATGCACGATGCGCTCGTCGGTGGCGCGGCGCTGAGGCCCGTACATCGCCGCCCGGAGCAGGCCATAGCACGTCGCTGCAACAACGACTACCAGCGTCAGCGTAGGGCTGTACCACAGCATGACGGCCAGCGTCACTAGCACCATCAGACCGTCCATTACGGTCTCAAGAAACGTCAGCGTCAGCGTGCGTTGGATCGCGTCAACCGAGCGGAAGCGCGAGACGATGTCGCCGATATGCCGCTTCTCGAACCATGCAAGCGGCAGCCGCAGCAGCCGCGCGAACAGCGTGTCGAGCAGTTGCAGGTTCAATCGCGTACTGATGTAGACGCCGAGCCAAGCGCGCAGGCCTGTGACGATTGCAATCGTTGCCGCGAGCAGGGCGAAGCCAATTCCCAGCACCGCGAGCAGGTCGCGGTCGCGCCCGACGACCACGCGATCGACCACCAGCTGCAGAAAGAAAGGAGTCGCGATTGCCAGCACTTCAAGCACCAGCGACAGCAACATCACCTGAACGACGGCCGACTTCAATCCAGTCGCCGTGCGCACCAGTTGCCACGCGCTGATCTGCTCGCGCTCGTCACGCTTCTTGAAGCCGGCAGCTGGCGTCATCTCCAT
>Ga0136634_10000839_pt1 | contig 12330 bp, 7 predicted proteins | sample AntDrymUQ8332106_2_FD_104654 | JGI IMG/M metagenome (GOLD analysis project Ga0136634, IMG submission 104654) | Polar desert sand microbial communities from Dry Valleys, Antarctica - metaG UQ833 (21.06) | ecosystem: Environmental > Terrestrial > Soil > Desert | place: Antarctica: Dry Valley... | reverse complement strand
CACATTTTCACCCGTTGCGAAGATCGGAGCTGTGGATGGCATCGCCTCTTATTCATGGGATTTTGGCGATGGCGCTGGCTCTACCCGTCCAGGTCCTAGCCCCTCCTATACTTATAATAATCCGGGTACCTATACCATTACACTCACTATTACTACTACCGGTGGATGCACAGAAAGCAGATCGTTTTCAAATGTAATAAAAACCGGTACACCCCCGGTAGTCGATTTTACGGCTGATAAACTAATAGGCTGTGCAAAAGATTCCATTCGTTTTACAAGCACTGCAATTCCTAGAGCCGATGAATGGTTATGGAGTTTTGGAGATGGAGATTCTTCAATTCTGCAAAATCCGACCCATAGTTTTCAAGACACAGGAAAATTAGACGTATCCCTGATCGCATTTAACAATGGATGCGCTTCACTTCCGTTTGTTAAACAAGATTATATAACCATTACTCCCCTGGTTGCCAGATTTGATCACCAAAACATTTCCTGTGATGACAGACTTAATATTCGATTTACAAATACTTCTATAATAGATCCGCTTTATCCTGAAACGTATCAGTGGGATTTCGGCGATAATTCTCCTTCTGTTACCTCAAAAGATCCGGTTTATAAATATGCGGATACAGGAAACTATAATGTGAAACTTATTGTGAGCGATGGAACGAATTGCCCCGACACCATTATCAAACAGGTTTTGGTTATATATCAAAGGGCAACATTTAAAGCCAGCAAAACTGCTCCCTGCAAGTATGAACGTATCACTATTTCTACAACGGCAGATACTACTAAAATTACTCAGTACCAATGGCGAATAAACGGTGGCACCCGGTTTACCGCGCCCTGGAGTTTTGATACAAGCTTTGTGGTTAGTGGCCCCAACGATATTGAGCTGATTGTGACAGATCTTAATGGATGCCGGGACACGAATGCCGTTGCCGGATTTCTTAATATTGCGGGGCCTGTAGCAGGATTTATGCCACCCGCTGCAGGAACCTGCCAAAGTAAATCCGTAACATTCACTGATCAGTCTACCTCCTTAGCAAAGATTACCAGGTGGACATGGGACTTTGGAGATAGCACTATCAAAACATTTACAGCTGCTCCTTTTGTACATACTTACGCTAATACCGGAACTTATTCCGTTAAACTTATTGTGCAGGATGCAAGTGGGTGTACGGATACCCTGGCCCGAGACAGCGTCATTGCAGTCACCAAGCCCGCTGCTTACTTTAGTGCCACCGACACTCTCTTTTGCCAGGGAGTAAATTTGCAATTTAAAGATTCTTCACAGGGATTCAACCTGAACTATTTTTGGAATTTTGGCGATGGAGGTACTTCAGATATCTCTAATCCTACACACAGCTATACAGGTTCTGATGCGACCTATACTGTAAAATTGAAGATTGTTGACGAATTTGGGTGTGAGGATTCTTTAACAAGAAGAAATTTTATCAGCATAAGGTATCCTAAAGCTGCCTTCAATGCAATCGATACCATATCCATTTGTCCGCCCTTAGAAACTAAATTTATTTTCCAGGGAAAAGATTATGAATCGCTTTCATGGGAGTTTGGTGATGGAGCCGGTTCTACATTAAAAGATCCAACACATTTTTATAATGATTACGGATCTTTCACTGCCAAATTATATCTTGTTGGTTATGGCGGATGTCTTGATTCAAGTTCGCATACTGTAAATGTTTTTAATCCATCCAGCACCACCAGTCTATCATATAGTCCCCTGGATGCCTGTAATTCTTTAAATGTAGACTTCTCCATCACAACACCTCCTCAAACCAGATTTACTTTCTTCTACGGAGACGGATTGGTAGATACTTCGCAAACAAAAGTCTTTAAACATTTTTACAGTTCGCCAAATTTTTATTATCCCTCATTATTGTTGGCAGACAACCTGGGATGCCTGGCCAGCATTGGAGGTCCACAGGCTATAAAAATATTAGGTGCCATTCCAAATTTTGCCAGGGATAGAAACGAATTTTGTGATATGGGATCTGTATTCTTTACCAATTATACCCTCGCGAATGACCCCATCATTTCTTCAGTTTGGAATTTTGATGACGGCAGTACAACAACAGATCAAGATCCTGTTCATTATTTCAGCACACCTGATCAGTATGCAGTTTCGTTAAACGTAACTACCCAGGCTGGTTGTAGTAGTTCTATAGTAGATACCATACGGGTGTACAGAACGCCAGACCCCACTATCAATAGCCTTGATATCGCTTGTCTTAACACACCTGTTCTTTTTAATGGTAATCTTGCCTTTGCGGATACAGCGATTGCCTGGAAATGGGATTTAGGCAATGGACAAAATTCAACTTCGCAGAATATAACTTCGGTGTATACTCAACCGGGTGCTTACACGGTTTCTGTAGAAGCCGCCAATCGTCTTGGTTGTAAGAATACTGCATCAAAAAAAATATCCGTAGCTCCATTGCCCGTGATTACAATGGGACCGGATCCCATCATACCTGTTGGCACGGGCATAGATCTCCCAGTAACATATAGCAACAATTTGAGGCTTTATAACTGGACCCCTCCAAGTAACTTAACGTGTGCGGATTGCCCGGTTCCATATGCAAATCCTAAATTTACAACCAGGTATAAAATTTCCGTTACAGACAGTAATGGCTGCAGAGCAAGCAGCGATGTAACAGTACGCGTGGTTTGTAACAATAAAAATTATTTTGTACCAAACACCTTTACTCCCAATGGTGATGGAGCCAATGATGTTTTTTATCCACGAGGGGCTTCCATCGACCGCATTCAATCCATGCGGGTTTTCAACAGATGGGGTGAACTGATATTTCAAAAAAAGAATTTTACAGTTAATAGTATAACAGAAGGCTGGAATGGAATGTATAATGGAAGACCTGCCAATGCAGACACTTATGTTTATATCATTGAGTTTATTTGTGAAAACGCTGAAATTATTACTTTCAAAGGCAATGTTACATTGCTTCGTTAATTAAAACTGGATTGTAAAAAGGTGTGTTATGAGAAGGTACATGAATAAAAATGTAAAAAGCTATTTGGTAATTTGTTTACTGGTTTGTGTACAAGTTTCTTTTTCCCAGGATATCCATTTTTCGCAATTCTTTGAAGCTCCTTTGCTACGGAATCCTTCCCTGGCGGGAATTTATAGCGGCGATATTCGTGTTCAGGGGGTGTTTCGTGATCAGTGGAATAGTTTTACCAACGCATACAGAACTGGATCCATCAACGCAGAATATAAAATGCCCGTTGGCAAAGGCGATGATTTCATGACCACCGGGATACAAGCATTGTTCGACAAATCCGGAACTGTTGGATTAACTTCTACTCACCTGTTGCCCGCATTAAATTATCACAAGTCGCTCAGCAATACAAAAGTGATGTATCTCTCACTTGGGTTCATGGGCGGGGTTATAAGAAAAAGTGTGGATATATCGAAGATGACCACCGACAATCAATACGGACCGGGTGGGTTTGATCCTTCAGCGCCCACCGGTGAAGCCTTTGTAGCACCGAATTTTACTAGTTGGGATGCCAACGTGGGAATGAGTTTTAATACATCCTTCGGAAAAGAACAGACCAATAGTTTATTTATTGGTGCTGCTTATCATCACCTCAATCGCCCAAAGAATTCATTTTATCGCAATCCCGATATAGAGTTGAGTGCGAAATATGTTTTTTCAACCGGTATAAAATTAAAAATCGATGACTACTCTTACTGTACAATTCAGGCCGATCATTCCTCACAAGGTTCTTTTTCAGAAACCATAGGTGGCGCTTTGTATTCACACACATTGGGAGAAGATCCGGATAATCCTCCTTATACACTCCATGCCGGCGCTTTTTTAAGATTCAAGGATGCATTGATACCGGTAATAAAGATGGACATGAAATCCATCTCAGTTGCCATTAGTTATGACTTAAATGTATCTCCATTGAAAACAGTCAGCCGTGGAAGAGGCGGATTCGAGTTGTCAGTTTCATACATAGCCTTTCTTGACCGGTATAACAGCAGCCGCGATAAAGTACTTTGCCCCCGGTTTTGAGATGTTGGCGTGCCATGGCTTAACTTCACACAAATTCTATCAACATGGAGCAACCGAGGCAAGCCTTGCACACGAAAGAATTAATAGACGTTAACCTGTAAAAAAGAACAAACATATATAATCCATGAAAGTCGAACCAGGCCAAAAAGCTCCCGATTTTACACTGTACGATTCAGACAAAAATAAAATAACCCTTACCGATTTCCGGGGTAAAAACATCGTATTGCTTTTTTTCCCATTTGCATTCTCCCGTGTTTGTACCCAGGAACTTTGCAGTATACGAGATAACATAGGAGATTATGAGAAATTAAACGCCATGGTATTTGGTATAAGTGTTGATTCGCACTACACCCTGGCCAGGTACAAACAGGATCAACAGCTAAATTTTACATTGTTGAGTGATTTTAATAAAGAAGCATCCACAGCTTATGGATCTCTTTATGAAAAGTTTGGCCTGGGTATGAAAGGTGTATCTAAAAGGTCGGCGTTTGTGATTGACAAAGAAGGAATCGTTCGTTATTCGGAAGTGCTGGAAAACGCCAGCAGTACCCCAGATTTTAATAATATTCAAGCCTCCTTATCTGCACTTCACTGACAATCAATACCAGTTTACTATTTCAGCGGGAGATTTGTTTTACAAACCTTAATTTATGGTGCCAGGGTTGTAAAATTCAATAAAAGGAAATATCTTGAGCTGTATTAGTAAAATTTCATGCGTAAATGAAGATTTTTTACCCTTTATTATTAATTATCTTATTGTCCTTTACAGCTAAAAGCCAGGATCGTACTCCAACGTCTTCTGCGCAGGAAGCTACCGCTAAAATTATTAAGTTTTACCCGAACCCGGCTACTTCAATCATCAACTTTGATTTTCAGAAAGGATATGACAAATCATATAACTTTCAAATCTATAATTTTTTAGGAAAGAAGGTTTATGAAGTGAACAATGTCACCCCACGTACTATTGTTAGTCTTACAGAATTTTATCGCGGTGTCTATATTTTCCAGTTAAAAGATAAAACCGGAAAGATGATCGATTCAGGGAAATTTCAGGTGTCGAAATAATTCTAAGTTTTCCATTTATTCTCCACGATCCGAACATTTGTATTTAAATTCATAGTTCGTCCTCACATTGTAAAGTCATCTAACACTACACATCTAAATTACCTGGACAATCAGAAATTTCAAATACCTGGTATTTTCCAGGTTCCAGATAATAGGATGATCGGGGGATTGTGTATTGAATACAACCTGTCTTAGTTTTCTTCGCGCATCTTTGGCAGCCATTTCAATAATTTCTAGATACATTTCCGGAGAAATCAGATTGGTACAACTAGAGGTGACCAGGAATCCGCCTGACCGCAACAATTTCATTCCACGAAGATTAATTTCTTTATAACCGGCAACCGCTTTTTGAATATTCGCTCTAGATTTGGTGAATGACGGCGGGTCTAACATGACAACATCATAGAGCGATTGTTCTCTTGCGCGGCTTTTCAAAACATCGAATGCATTGGCATATTCGAAACGGCATATATGATCATATTTATTCAATGCTGCATTCCGGTTGGCCTGTGATACTGCATTTTCAGAAATATCCAATCCCAGAACAGACTTAGCCCCATAATGCGCAGCATGGATTTCAAATGAACCGGTATAAGTAAAAGCACTCAAAATATCTGCACCTTTTACAATGTTCTGAATAGCCCTTCGGTTATCCTGCTGGTCCAAAAAATAGCCTGTTTTTTGTCCCTTCTCTACATCAACATAAAATTGCAATCCGTTTTCGCGAATAATAATTTCTGTCTGAAAAGGTTCAGACAAAAAACCTTTGTACTGGCTAAGCCCTTCAAGTTCCCTCACAGGAACATCATTGCGTTCGTATATGCCCTTCGGCTTAAATATTTTGTTCAGTGCTTTTACAATAGAAGGTTTCCAAACATCAATGCCGAGAGCGAGGGTTTGAACAACAAAATAGTCGTTGAATTTATCAATGATCAACTGAGGAATATCATCGGCCTCGCCAAAAATAAGCCGGCAGTTTTCAATATATCCTATTTGTTTACGGTATTCCCATGCCCGCAATATATTGCGATAAAAAAAATCATCATCAATTTCTATATTTTTATCCCTGGTAAGAAGCCTAACCAGGATCTGGGATTTGGGATTGATATAACCTTTTCCTATAAACTTTTTATCGTGCGTAAAAACCTCTACTATCTCTCCGGGTGTTGCCGGCACATTCGCGTCATTGACCTCATTGGCAAATATCCATGGATGGCCATTCAAAACCCGGCTACTGATTTTCTTATTCAGAATGATATTGGTCATAACGACAAAAGTAGGGAACGCCGGGGAATGAAATTAATCATCGGATTTTATTTCTGAGTATTACAATAGAAGGACTGTTGGCATCCCATTTCCGCATCACGTCTGGAGGTATTGCACCCAACGTAAACTTTGCATTGCCCAGTACAATATCAATATCGCCATCCCCATCAGCGTCTTTTGCATCCATTGTCAGCCAGCGTCCAGCTGTTGCTTCGGGGAAAGAATACGGCCTGAAGGTCAGGCCACCCTCATTTCGCCAGTATATAAAACTTTCTTCCGGCGTTTTATTATAATCAGGAAAATAGCTTATTGAAGCCAGATCAAAATCACCATCTGCATCGAAATCTTTTGCTATCACTTTTCCAACACCGTTAGCAGGCAAAAATATTTCTTCAGTAAATTTATTTTTCCCGTCGTTCAGATAAATCCGAATACCGTGGTACGCTTTCAATATCGGGGGATAATCTCCATTATCGCCATTGGAGGCCAGGATATCCGGAAAACCATCGTTATTAAAATCAATCAATTCAAAATAATTTGATCCATAGGAAGGCTGGAATCGCAGAACTCTTTCCTCTTTGAAACGGCCATTTCCCTCATTGTAAAAAATAAAAAAGCCTTCCTCTCCCTGCGCCATCAATGCTATCATATCGGGCTTTCCATCCTGATTGAAATCGTGCACCTCCGTTTTAACTGAGCCGGGAAAGGCCCTTAGAACATGTTTACTAAATTTCCCATCAACATCAACTTCGAACCAGCTCAGTCGGCCGGTTGTATTACCAAATTCACAAATAATGATTTCTTCGCGACCATCGTCATTTAAATCAGCATACGTAGCATGAACCGGCCGTTGAAGACTATCTACCAATACAGCAATCTTGCCCGTGCCTGTAGGTACATTACTCAGTTTGCCATTTTTAGAATCCGACGGGTAGAGTACTCCCATTGTTAGTACATGAAGGCGCTTATCATTTTCGTGAATACCTGAAATTCCAATCCCTATACTAATTGAATCGGAAATTCGGTCTTCAAACAAAGTATAAAGATGTTCAGTCAATCCATCGGCGAATACAATCTCTTTCTTTATAGAATTAATTGCTACCATGGTGGTAGCTGGATTTGTAATATTTATTTCAGGAATCTCCACTTCAAAATAAGGCAACCCTATTTCAATTTTTAGAGAATTGTCTTCCCTCGCCAAAGGATCCTGGGGGGCCTGGGTTACATAGTATCGTACAATATTTTTCCATTGATTGAGAGTAATAATTCCCGATGTATCAGATTCAGTTATATAATCAGATGCAAAACGCCGAAAACCAAGAAGGCCTCCCATCTTAGGTAGTACGTGCTCAGCCCATGTTGTTTTATTGAGTAAATGAGGCTCCGGTAATAAGTGGCAGGAAATGCAATATTTTTGGGCGAGTTGAAAGCCTTCCTGGACATTTTTATCCTTGAAGGAACCGTTATTGTTGTTGCAACTTACCAATTGTATACAACAGGATACCACCAGTATTATAACGACAACAACTATTTTTTTCATTGGCTTATACCTTCTAAAATAAAGCCGTCCATGATGATCGGAAGTTTATTCTATAATAATCTATATTTAATCAATTCTTAAAAAGCAGGCTATTCTCTCAATTTAATTCTTTCTACAATGAGTTTGCCGACTCTTCGGCCTTGCTCAGCGCCTGCTTCCATCCCCGTTTTATAATGAATTCCTCCGTAGACGCGGCTGATCGCCGCTTCAGCCGCGGCCTGGTTAAAAGAAGTAAAGTCTCTTTCCATTCCGATATACTCTTTATCGCTATCATCATGAAAAGCAAAATTTTCTCCGAAGACATGTGTAAGAACCATGGCTGCCGATGCAGAAATAGTGCTGTGGCCACTGGGATATTCAGGAAAAGGCGGCGTCTGCAAATAGGGCTCCCATTTTTCATCAATGAGATTATGAATGATCGTTATCGGGCGTACTACTTCATTTTTATACTTCTCATCCCAACAGGAAATAAAACCATCGATTAATGCAATAGCAGTTAGTGCATATACCTGTGCCGTTTTTACCGCGCTTGACTTTGCTTTTTTGCTGGCGATTGCTGCAATACCCATCCAGTGACCACCCGGGGTGATTTTTTTGTTGGCAAACATCATGTGCCCACTATGCTCTATTACAAAAGGATTGTCATCCCAATATTGAATGATGATTTTTTGAGAATCAGTAAGATTGTTTCCTATATGATATACGTCTAATGTGTTTTTATAAAAAACGCTGTTCGTGTCCTTGCTGTATGCCGGTGGTGGCGGAATTTTGCATTGACTGGCAGAATCCATCGCGAACGGCGTTATCATACTCCAGAAAGGCTCCACCCCATCTAAATAATCAGGAGTGGTCGGTTGCCATTTTCCGTCATTCTTACTGCCCAGGTATTTGCGCATGCCCCGCGTTTGTTTGTAATGATCATTTGAAGCTCTTTCCAAAATTTTCATACCGACTGCCTCTCCAAAAGCAATAGAACGATTGTATACATCCTCATCCAGGGCTCTTTCAAAGCGGTCATAGGTAGTTTCTTCATAGTTTTTCAATGAATCCAGCGAAAAAACAACTTTATGGGTAACGGTAAAATAAGCTTTAGCAGCAGCAAGTGCATAATCATATTTCTTTCCCGGTTCGGGTTGCGGCATGACAGGAAAATTCTGTAATTGAGAAGCAATAGATGGATATCCCTTCTCTGCAAATCGAATGGCCTCGTATGCAGCAAGAGAGGTATACGCATATATTCTGCCTGCCACAGGCGGACTAAACACGTCATAAATAATTATCTTGGTAAGTTGGTTTTGGTTTTGAAACAGCAAATCGGCTTCATCTATTGCGGTTGCCGGTTTTTTCTCTCCGCATGAAAATAACAGAAGCGAATAAATAAAAAGTTGCGGGAGGGGGTATCTTGATTTAAAAAAATATTTCATTTCACTAATGGCATTTTTCTTTTATTTCCTTTGGAATCGGATAATTCAATTGAACCAATCATATTATTGATATTCAAGAATCTTCCTGATTGAGAAAGAAATGAGGATCCATAATAAATTTCCTGCTTCCGCGACTTTCCATTTTTATAATTTATGGTTGCACTGATTTCCAATGGAAGAACAGGCATATACTTATTACCGGTAGATGTACTTTGGAATACTTTTAAAGCTCCCCGGTTCTGACCACCAATGATTAGGCATTTCCCAGCTGCATCTCTTGCCTTTACTAATGCTTTCCCATTTCCCGGGATAAAAATGCCACTTTCTGAAATGCTTTTGGCAACGAAATTTCCATTCCCGTCTCCCCGCATGTACAATCCATTGAGTGCATCATAACGACCTACAGATACTTCTGTTCCATAGTCATTTCCATTCATGACAATATCCAGATTTCCATCTCCGTCAAAATCTTCTGCTATCATTCCATTGATAGTTGATAATTGTGCCTGAAGAGGAAGATCAGATATTTGAAATTTCCCGCTTCCATTATTTTTAAAAAAACTTGTTTTAAAGTTACCGGCCTGCAAAATCAGGGCTCCCTTTAATTCTTCCGGGGTGAAAAGCTGATCCATCGTGGCATTAGCATATAATTTGTAATTTTGAAATTTTGACCGCATACCAATAATCTGTTTCACCAGATCATCCCGTGTATGAGCAGGATACTCTTTCTTCTTACCATGCTCATCAAAAAGATACAAAGATGGAATGGCGTCGTAATTACCATTGTTATCAAAATCTTTAGCATATATTTTTACAGGATATTGTTTGCTGCCCCGGTAGAAAGTATTCTGACCCATATTGCCTACTATATAATCGATATCTCCGTCGTTATCAAAATCACCAGGAGCAATACTATTCCAAAAACCAATTTCGTCGCCAACACCGGTTTCCTTTGTTATATTCTTAAATATTCCTTTATCATTTTTTAAAAAAGTCACCGGCATCCATTCACCGGCCAGGATAAGGTCCTGCCATCCATCATTATCGAAATCAGTCCATACTGCATCGCACACCAACCCAATATTGAGCAGATCTTTTGCAATGGTACTGGTTACATCTGTAAACTTTATATTGCCATCTTTGGTATCATTTCTATAAATATAGCTGCTTACCGGCTTAGGATAATTCCATGGCTCTACTCTTCCTGCAACAAAAATATCAAGGTCGCCATCTTTATCAAAATCAACAGCTCGCGCGCAGGATTTACTGGTTGCATTATTTGGGATCGCAACACTGTCAATAGAGAATTTGCCAGACCCATCATTTGTATAAAGCCTATCCAGGTATGCGTTTGAGCCAGGTTCATTTTCATAGCTGCCACTAACTGTATATAGATCCAGATCATTGTCACCATCAACGTCAAATAATAAAATGCCTAGATCTTCCCATGGCTTACTGTTAGGGCTGGCGCCCTGAATAATGTCTGATGTTATGAATTTACCATTTGCCTGTTGCAAGAATAAAGCAGGACTATAACCATAAGAACCTCCGCATACAATATCATCAAAACCATTACCGTCGACATCGCCCACAGCCAGTCCGGGACCAAATTCTGAAAGCTTGCGAGGAAGTAATTTCTGAATATTGAAATCTGCAAAATCTATTTCCTGGTGTTCGTAATCAATACCTACCTCTTTTGAAACATCCTGAAACAATGCGTTTGTATTTTTTTGCTGATTAAAGGAATAGAATAGACTGGCGTCATTTATATCTACTATTAATTTTTGATCGGCCTTTACATTCGTTAACAATTGCATTCTCCGGTTTGGCCATTTAATAACCACTGAGTCGATTGAAGTAAGACCACCCAATCCAAAATGACCCATGTTTTGTACCGAAGAGAGGTAGCCTCTGTACGGCGAATTTTCATAGATCTGATGTTTCCCGTGATCATAATACAACTCTACCCATGCTCCCGTTCCGTTTCTGTTTTGAGGCGATCCTTTAAATTCTATCTGCAGGTAATGATTATTCTGCCGGTCTGAATTCCGGGATTTGTTTTCATAAACAAATGCCTCGTCATTGATATTGTTAACGATAAAATCAAGATCTCCATCATTGTCTAAATCTCCATACGCGGCTCCATTTGAAAAGCAGGGTTCTGAAAGCCCCCAGTTTTCTGTTACGTCGGAAAATTTTAAATCAGTACTATTCCGGAATGCATAGTTGTGCAATTTCACGGTTGGTATCTGATCCATCATTTCCACTTTGGAGGCAATTTTATTTGCATTGGCCCGAAAGGTCATGAAGTCGTGATCCGTAATATCTTTTGGAAAGCCGTTGGTAATAATGATATCGCGAAATCCATCGTTGTCAAAATCTGTAACCATGGGAGTCCAGCTCCAATCTGTTTCAGCCACGCCTGCATAAAAAGCAACTTCAGCAAACACAGGATGATCGATGGAGTCTTTATTATTGAGTCCATTACCTAAGTTTAATTGCAAGGTGTTTCGTCCATATTGATATTCATACCTGTACTCATTGTTATTCAGATTGGTTTGATAGCTATTAGCAGACATCATCATTTTTTTCCGGTAATTGGTTCCGGGCATCATGTCTGCAGTGATCATATCCGCCAAACCATCATTGTTGATATCTACCACATCATTACCCATAGCAGAATAAGAAGTATGCTTAAAATAGTCACCTGCTTTATTGGTAAATGTTCCATTGCCATTATTAATCCATAGTAAGTCGTTGCTCAGAAAATCATTGGTGACATAAATATCTTTCCATCCATCTTTGTTGATATCTGAAATATTGAGGCCCAATCCGAAGCCTTCAATCAATATTCCTGCAGCTTTTGAAATATCCGTAAATACCGGATGCCCTAATGTTGAATCCCAATCATTGCGGTATAGTTTGTCGGTCGTAGGCGACGATCCATCGGTAATTTTCTTTCTGTATTAGT
>Ga0136634_10000838_pt1 | contig 12337 bp, 10 predicted proteins | sample AntDrymUQ8332106_2_FD_104654 | JGI IMG/M metagenome (GOLD analysis project Ga0136634, IMG submission 104654) | Polar desert sand microbial communities from Dry Valleys, Antarctica - metaG UQ833 (21.06) | ecosystem: Environmental > Terrestrial > Soil > Desert | place: Antarctica: Dry Valley... | reverse complement strand
GCGCCATCTTTTTCCGTATGAAGTAAACCGTAAAAGTTTTCCGGTTCCTTTCCCCAGTTTTCACCAAGAGGTGGTATGCCTGCTCTGAGGGCGGCTTCCTGCGGGTCCTCTCCATATTTTATGAAGGATCCTTTCGTGCCATGGATCATATACCTGGGACCAGGCTCCCGTACCAGCATTCCGGCATGTAACTTAACTTTTGCAAAACCATAATTTAATTCCAACTCAAAATAATCATCCACTGTAGAATGAGGTCTTTGCATTCTGATATCAGCCTGGATCGATATGGGTAAACCGAATAAACAAAGCGCCTGATCAATCAGGTGAGGACCGAGGTCATAAAGCACTCCACTTCCCGGTGTATTTTGTTCCCGCCAGGCATTGGGTTTTGCTTCTGCACGGTATCTGTCATAATGTGCAATGAACTCGTGGACATCGCCAAGTAAGTTCTTTTTAAAAATATCCTTTATTGTTAAGAAATCGCTTACGTATCTCCTGTTCTGGTACACACTTAAAACTTTCCCACTGCTTTTCGCTATTTCCACCAGTTCCCTGGCTTCTGACGTGGAATTGGCGAACGGTTTTTCAAGAACTACATGCTTGCCACCCTCCAACGACTTCTTAGCAAAAGGAAAGTGCGTTTCATTAGGAGTTGTAATCACAATAAGTTCGATCGCCGGGTCAGCAATCAAATCATCGATACTCCTAACAACTTTTACTGAAGGATAATTTTTCTGAGATTCATTCTTACTTCTCTCAACTACACTGTCCAATTCATACTCCGGTAGAGTCGTTAAAAAAGGTGCATGGAATACCCTTGCAGAAATCCCAAATCCTGCCAAGCCAACTTTTATTTTTGGAAGCATTTTTTTAAGTTAGAAATACGATTTACGAAGTACGATGTACGATATGCTGTGTTACTATTCAGTGGACGAAGTTAAAACATTCATCAACTCCATCTCCAATAATTCATCCTTAATACTTCATTTATCAAACATCGTACATACATCGTACTTCTAACTTCGTACTTCTAATTTCGTACTTCGTACTTAAGTTCTGTCAATCTTCCTTTCAGTCCATCCTTTGTATTTATATGATGTATTAGCATCTCATTTGCGATGATCATGAAATCATCAGGATGAATTTCTTTTTTTGAGGTTTTGATATTTACACATGTAAACTTTGTCCACAGAACTGCTTTCAGTGTATTCGAGTTTTCGTGGTACATCCTCATTTCTACTAATAAATGTGAATCGCCAGCTTCAATTAAGTCTGATTGAATCCAAACCTTTTCATTATAAGCTGCAGGACGGATATATTGGATCTCATGATTGGTAACTACCCACCCGAATCCTTTTTGGTGAAAATGGCCGAGCTCGATATGATGAAACTGGCTTAGGTGATCTTCTCTGGCATTCAACATATAATCGATATACTTAGAATTATTTAAATGACCGAACGGATCGCAATCATTAAAGCGAATGGTATAGGAAGTCTGATTCGGCATAGCTATTATGTTTAAGGTAAAAGATTATTTTTCACAGGAATTATAAAAAGCTACTGCTTGTTCAATATCCGTAAATCCTATTTTATTAGATTTAATATCTTCAGTAAGTGTTGGGCAATCTGCACATAGGGTGACAAATAATTGCTGAAAATCTTTCTTGCGAACCAACTCCATTTTTTTTGTAGCTACCGTCTGGATAAAATAATCATTATATACCCCTTCACCGGAATTCACAACTATGGGTTCTGTTCCATTGTATCCGATGCCCGATGAATTGCTCGCCTTTCGAAGTAATTTTATTTTAACTCCCTCCTTCACAACTTTGTAAAATGCATTGTTCGAAACGATATAGCGGGTACTATCCACTGTCGCTTCAAACAGCTGTGAAGCTGAAAACCTGGTTTTTTTTCCATCCGCGGAAAAGAACAGGATTTCCCCATTTTTTTTCATGTTGTTTTTTACATAACCTTCCATAATTGAATTATCTGTTGTAACAACTGTGCCTCGGCTTAAACCTTCAGGAATCGTATTGCCATTTGAGGATTGAGCATTCAGTGCGAAAGTGCCAAGCAAGAAAAACAAAGCTGTGAGACGAAACTGTTTCATGTTGATGAGTTTTAAAAATAAAGATATATTGAAATAAACCGATCGGTCTTTTATTAGGTAAAAAAAATCAATTTTTTATATATGTGTCAATATAGATTTTCAGGTTATCCAGTACACTATTCAAAAGGTTTACATCATCAGAAACTTTAGCCATCATAATACCACCCTCGATCTGCGCAAAAATCATTTCAGCCACTTTCCTTGAGTTCAGTGAAAGTTTAATTTCCTGCATAGCTTTTCCAAGCTCAATAATTTGCTGAAGGCCCCCCAGCATTTCGTTCAACGCATTCTTTGCTTTCTTTTTTAAGAATGGGTACGCATCATCAGCATCTATTGCAGTATTGAGTATGGGACATCCTCCCTCAACGGATGGTTTTAGGGTATAATTTTTATAAAATGCAAGGATGGCAAACAATTTACCCAAGGCGGATGGATGCTTATTAATGGCTGATAAAAGTTCAGACCGTACCTGTGACAGTGAGTATTCGAACGCTGCTGCCGCAATTTCATCCTTACTTTCAAAATGGCCATAGACACCTCCCTTGGCCAGACCTGTGGCTGTCATAATATCATTCATTGATGTACCGGCATATCCTTTTTTATTAAATAAAGGCGCCGCTTTTTCAATAATAAATTGTTTTGTTTTCTCTGATTTGGTCAGCATCGTCCCCTCAAATATAGACCGATCGGTTTGTAAAACAATAAATCATTTCAATAAAATATAAATTAAGTAATTCATGGATGATGGGATTTGAGGTGACTCATTGTTAAAAAAATCTCTTCATTCTAAATTCCAATACATCCTATTTCAGTCAATGCATGTAGAATTTGTACTTTTACTAACTGCCAACACAGACTCTTCAAACAGAACATATGAAATTACTGGTCTCATTTATTTTTTTATTCCTAAGCTGCGTTTTAAATGCACAGGACATCATCGATAACAGGAAACAGGAAATTGTTTTTCGTTCTGTGACTATTATTCCCATGGAGAAGGAACGTATCATAGAAAATCAGACAGTGGTTATAAAAAATGGTAAGATCACTGCAATAGGTGATGCTGCAAAAATCAGGTATAATAAAAATGCATTCGTGATTGATGCCAAAGGAAAATTCTTGATGCCTGGTTTAGCGGAGATGCATGCACATATACCTCCCATTGATGAGATGGAACCAATGAAAGAAGTATTGTTATTGTTTGCATTGAAAGGAGTTACTACTATCCGTGGAATGCTGGGTCATCCACGTCACCTGGAACTGCGTAGCAAATTACAAAAAGGCGAGATAATCGGGCCGCGGTTTTACACTTCAGGTCCTTCATTTAATGGGAACACCGCAAAAACCGCTGAAGATGGGGCAGCAATGGTGCGGCAACAGAAGCAGGCAGGATATGATTTTTTAAAACTTCATCCAGGACTCACCAAAGAAACTTTTGCATCGATTGCAAAAACTGCGAAAGAAGTAAACATTCCTTTCTCAGGTCATGTTTCATACGATGTCGGAATTTGGCGAGCCATCGATGCCGGGTATGCCACCATTGATCATCTTGATGGATTTGTAGAAAGTCTTGTACCAGGAATTGAAAATATATCAGAACAACAAAATGGTTTATTTGCGATGTTCTCTTCAGCTCAAGCAGATACAACGCGCATTCCGAAATTGATGAATGCACTTCGTGAAAAAAATATCTGGATTGTGCCTACACAGGCCCTGGCAGAGCGCTGGTTTGCCCCCGATGCTGCTCCGGAGACATTAGCAAAGGAACCGGAAATGATATACATGTCACCGAATACGGTAGCGGCCTGGGTAAAGACTAAGCAAAACCTGATGAGTAACCCAAATTATAATGCAGCTGCCATGAATGGCTTCATTGCACTCAGGCGTAAACTCATTTATGAATGTAACAAAAAGGGGGTAGGACTTCTTCTTGGATCTGATGCGCCGCAGGTATTTGATGTACCCGGCTTCTCTATTCATCATGAACTGCAATACCTGGTCGATGCCGGACTTACGCCATATGAAGCCTTGCGAACCGGCACTGTGAATGTGGCGGCCTTTTTGAAAAGATCCAATGATTTTGGTGTTATTAAAGCGGGGGCATATAGTGACATGGTATTATTGAATGGAAACCCATTAAAAGATATCCATCAAACTAAAAATATTGACGGGGTGATGTTAGGCAATCTGTGGTTATCGAACGCTTATATAAAAACCCAATTAAAAAAATTGGAGAAGAGGCCGTCTCAAAAGTAAGAGGCAGCCTCTTTTTATTCGGACACCTGATGGAGACTGATGTCGTTAAAGCAATTCTAAACGCATTCGTTTTACTTTTGAGTCTGCCTCTTGTTGAGAATTATAGATTGATTACAATATTCCAATGCATCAAAAATTTAAAGCTTTCCTATCAATGTTACTCCATATGTTCTCGGATTTCCCAGGTGGACTGCTCCAAAATCATATGCGTATGAAATGTAATTCCGGTCGGCAAGGTTTCTACCCCAAAACATAATCTCAAAGTTGTTTGCTGAAACCCCAAATCTCGTATTCAATAAATGGTAGGGGCTTTGCGATATGTTATTTGCCAGGTCGAAATATTGTTTACCGAGATACATCCATTCACCCCGAACCACCAATTTCAATCCTTGTTGAGTGCCGATGGCATAACTGTATTGCATTGCCAGCATTGAAGTAATATCAGGGGTAAACAATTGTTTCTTCCCTGCCAGGTCAATCTCCGACCCAAATTGAGATAACTTAAGCCTTTTATATTCAGCATCGGTAAAACCAAAATTATAATTTATTTGTAATCCTGTAGTCGGTGCGGCTGCTAATTCCATTTCTATTCCCTTTGTTGTTAACCTGCCGGCATTGCGGGTTATCGTGATGGCATCAGGTACAATTAAAGTAGGGATCTGAGCATCTTTTACACGGGAATAAAAAAAGGCAAAATTTAAAAACAGCCGATTCGAAAATATATTGTTTTTGATTCCGATCTCGATATTATCACTGTATTCAGGTTTGTAAGGGTAGAGTGGGGGCTGGGAAGGATCGGAAGAAAGTTGTGTAAGACCTCCAGTCCGATAACCGCGGCTATACGTTACATACAGGTTGCTATTTTCCGTGGCACGATACGCTACTGCAAGTTTTGGAGAAAAGGCATTAAAAGTATTTGTAGCACTGGTATCCGGCTGCGATTGAAAAACAGGAATTGGATCCGGGTCCTTTTGATACTCGCCTAATACAGAAAGTTTTTTCCGTTCATGATCATAACGCAATCCTCCAATCAGGTCTACTTTTTTTGCAATAGTATAAGTTGCCTGTCCAAAAAAAGCGATGCCATGATTTTTCACTTTTGATGTATTGATTACAGAGAAATTTTTATCCGGGGCCCCAACGAGGTCTGCATTTTCTCCAAAACGAATTGCCTGTTTACCAGGATTGTTTTGAAAGAAGATATAACTCCCGGCAGTCCAGGCAAAAGAGGAAATGGAAGAAGTGGGCGAAGACAATTTAAATTCCTGAGTGAACACTTTTACCCGGTTCCAATCCTTTCCATAATTATTAATAAGAGAAATACCGTCAATGGGAGAAAAATCGCCATCAATAGGTTTGTCGTAATATCGGTGATTGGTTTGATAAGCTGTTTGAGAACTGAAATGAAACCCCTCACCAAAATGATTTACCGATAACGAAGCATTGAAAACATCATCAATCATTTTTGTAATGGCATTCTGGTTGAGTTGAAAGGGATATTTCAATGCTGAATCGGGATTTATTACAAGCGGGAAGGTTCCATGGTTACGATTCCAGTAATGTTTTACATTGAGAGTTACATTCCATTTGGAATTAGGAATATATTTCATAAAATAATTCCCTGTAGCTCCCTTCTGGCGGTCAAACGAAGAATTATTAAACTGGTTAGTATAAAAACCCTTACGGCCTTCATATACCCCTGCGAAGCCTGCAAACAGTTTATTTTTTACGAGAGGAAACCGCAAGCTATAACCAAAACGGTGTTGGCCATAATTTCCAATGCTTAATTCAACATTGCCTCGTAGTTTATTGGAAGGTTGTTTTGTAATAATATTGATGACACCACCCATTGCATTCCGGCCGTATAATGTACCCTGTGGGCCCCGTAATATTTCGATACGTTCAACATCTACCAATTGGGCTATGTAGGTATCCAGATTAAATTGATTGACACCATCAATATAAGTAGCGATGGCAGGATCATAGGATGTGGTTGTGATACCACGGATGGAAGTAACATTTCGATTATCACCAGGATCGGAGGCATACAAATTGGGCACAATACCGGTAATTTCATTAATATTCCATAACCTGTAATCCTGAACCTGGTTAGAAGAAATCGAAGAGATGCTGAATGGAATTTTCTGTAAAGACTCCTCTTTTTTCTGTGCTGAAACGATCACCGCATCCAGCTGGCGGGATGATGGATTTAGTTGAATAACCAGCGACTCGGGCTGACTACCGGTTAAAACGATTTCCTTTTCAATAGTAGCATACCCGATAGCAGAGATCTGCAAAGTATAATTTCCCGGAGACATATTACTGATTGTAAACCTGCCTTCCGAATTTGTACTGGTACCATAATTTGTATTCAACACATAAACAGAAGCGCCGCTAATTATTTTGGTAAAATTATCAGTGATGCTTCCTGAGAGTACTGTGTTATTTTGACTGAATGCTGAAAAAGAAGTCAGCAAGAATAACAGCGTATAATGAATCCTTGATTTCATGAATATCTTAGTTGTAGTTTTTCCTCAAACAGCAAATGTATGCCAAGGAACATAATCAGGATGTAGAAAAATGCCAGGACTAAAATCTACCTTCATTCAACCAGCGGATTTCTGTTAAGAAAAAATTCGTTTGAGAGCAGTTTATAAGGACATGTCGTATTATTGTGCAGACAATGTACATTAGCTTCAGATTTTATTCAGAATCTTAAACCCTATTTGAGTTGATGTCTGGATAACGAAGCCTGGTACAACTTTGTGACATTTACCATTTAATTTATCGATAATGAACCGCAAAGATGAAGTGTTCAAGGAAAGTTTTACCAAACCTTCTGATTTTAAATTCAGCAGTAAGGTTGCCGGGGTATTTGATGATATGGTTACACGGTCTGTTCCGTTTTATGAAGAAATGCAGCGGATGATCGGCGAACTTGCTGCGGATCATTACCAGGACAATACTAATATTTATGATCTCGGATGCTCAACAGGAGCAACTTTTATTCACATGAATGAGTCCATTCCACCCCATATTCAATTCGTTGGAATTGATGATTCGCCCGATATGCTCGAAAAATGCCGGGAAAAACTTCAAGGACTTGGTTTCGAAAGACCTGTTAAGCTCGAGGTCGCCGACCTTAATGTGAGTGTCAATATTGAAAATGCATCCGTGGTTGTTCTTTGTCTCACTTTGCAATTTGTACGTCCCATCAACCGGGAAAAACTTCTTAAATCTATTTTTAATGGCCTGGTTCCCGGCGGAGCTGTTATCATAATTGAAAAGATACTTGCTGAAGACAGCACTTTCAACAGGGACTTTATAAAGTATTATTATGATATGAAAAGGAGACACCATTATAGTGACATGGAAATCTCGCAGAAACGTGAAGCCTTGGAAAATGTATTAATACCATATAAACTAAGCGAAAACATTATCATGTTCCGGGAAGCAGGTTTTACTCAGTTTGAAGTTTTTTTTAAATGGTATAATTTCTCCGGGTTTATTGCTAAAAAAAATTGAATGATCACACTAGGTAATTTCTTTTTTAAATACCGCAATTTCCTTTTCATATTCCTTTACCTGCTTCTTTTTATTCCATCTCCCCAATTGTTCCAGGAAAATAGTATTGGAAGTGAGTATTGGCTTTTTCCCATGATCATTGGATTAGTAATTACAGTTTCTGGACAATTAATACGTGGTGCCACGATCGGTTTAGCATATATTATCAGAGGCGGTAAGGACGGAAAGGTATATGCTGAGGATCTTGTAACCCAAGGAATTTTTAATCATTGCCGAAATCCTTTATATGTTGGAAACATATTGATGCTGTTTGGTGTCGGCGTACTTTCTAATTCTTTGATCTATGTGCTGGTGGTGATGCCCTTGTTCATGGTTATTTATCACGCAATTGTACTTGCAGAAGAAAATTTCCTGCAGCAAAAATTTGGAGAAAAATTTAATGCGTATTGTAAAAGAGTGAATCGGTGGGTGCCATCGCTTACAAATATTTCCAGCACTTTTAAAAGTATGGAATTTAAAGGAAAACGCTGGTTATTGAAAGAGTACAATACGCAATACGTCTGGCTTACCGGGATCACGCTAATACTATTATTTAAATACCCGCAATTAACACACAATAATCTAAACACCCGCAATCTGCTTCTGGCAATTCTTTTACCCCTGTTGCTTCTACTTTATGTATTGGTTCGCTATTTAAAAAAATCAGGGAAGCTAACAGAGTAACTCGAATTCAAGTATTGAGAAATAGGGTAGCAACTATTCGTGGAAAACGTGAATCAGTGGCAGTGTTCCCTGTCAATCAAAAAAAGATACTTATAATTTAAGCCTCCTTAATCAAATGGTTATCGTAACCCAACTGAACCAAACTTTCATAAGCCAGCCATACATTCTCAGGAATTTCCTGGTAGATCTGAAAGCCCTTTGATGGATACATCTTGATTCGCTGGAGGTCGCCAACCATAATATGAATCACTCTTTCGAGTGGTATTTCGTTGGTTGAATACTGGTCTAAGGGTATTTGAGGAGAGGTGACGATTACTTTTTTGTCTGGCCAGTGTTTTTTAAAAGTGGCGTAGCTTCTTTTTTCCATATAGGGTTTTTGCACCACTATAAAAGACATGGGATCGAGATGATTCTCGTGTAGCAACCGTTGTGTAAATAAAATATTTTCTCCGGTATTAGTTGATTGGTTTTCAATATAAATATCTTTTTCGGGAACGCCTTTATTCATTGCAATTTTTGCAAATAGATCTGCTTCGGGTTCCTTCCACATTTCCCTTGTAAAATTTCCCAATCCCCCTGAGAGAATCAGAATAGGCGCCCATCCCTCAAGATATAATTCCGCACCCCGCTCTGCTACCCTTACATCATGACTTCCTAACACCAAAATACAATCTGCTTTCTCGAGCTTATGTTGCATATGATGAAAATCCCAGAGTGTTTGGGCTAAAGAAATGGTTTCTTGTGTAATCATAAAAATCAGGTGTACCACCAAGATAAAAAAAGACTTGCTTATTACAGTAGTTGAAGAATACCCGAAGTTTGTTTAATTCGAGTCATTAATGAATATCCCATGAAAAGTCCTGAAGCAATTGGGAATTATTTACGAGTTGCTGACAATGGGAATTGATCTGGATATTAAATGCAAATCATTAAAGTTTGCGCTCTTTTAAATTAGCTGATGTCTATTAATTCAACTTCAAATATTAATGTACTATTTGCTCCTATATGAGCGCCTGTCTGACGATCCCCATAAGCCAGTTGGGGAGGCAAAAACAAACGCCATTTACTCCCTTTAGGCATGAGTTGCAAACCTTCGGTCCAACCTTTGATCACCATATTTAAGGGAAAAGTAGCTGGTTGTCCGCGTTGCACAGAACTATCAAAGACAGTTCCGTCAATCAGGGTGCCATGATAATGACAAGTCACTTTGTTCGTAGCAAGAGGTTTGGGCCCATTTCCTTCCACTAAAACTTCATATTGCATCCCGCTTGGTAAAACCATGACTCCAGGTTTTTCCTTATTGGCCTCAAGAAAATCCTGCCCAGCCCTTAGATTACCTAAAGATTTTTCATTAGTCATATGATTAATTTTAACCCTTTTTAAGTTCAAAGTAGTATTAAACGAAAATAAACTATACTTTACCACGTTGTCATAATAATTTTAATCCAGTAACCTAAATTCATCAAATGAAGCAATTTTTCCCAATTTGAGCCATTACATTAATTTATTCGAACTTTTGATCTTCTAAATAAGAATCCGTATCCAAACTGGCCATCTAAGGGACTTTTTAATCATATCCTATTAAAAACCCAGACCGTGAATTTAAAATCTACCTATTTTAACCGAATCATTGCATGTATACTTTTTGGAACCTTGTTCCTCCCAATAAAGAGTCTTGCCCAACCCGATTATGACTTTAGAAATCCTGTATTAGTTTCAGGTACAGATAAACAACAAGGTGCAGTTTACCTGTTCTCGAATGTCAAAACAGGAGTTGATGCCCGGGTCACCATCACTTTTATCTCGCCAGGTATAACTCTCGATGAAATGGATGGCGCCTCGGGATATCCGGAAGCGCTTCAGCCAACTTTGATTGTGAACGCATTCACTAGCGGGTACATGGAAATGGAAATCGAATTTCTTTATGCAGGAACGAGTACTCTTTTTCCTCAAACGGAAGTCCCGGTTACCTGTATTGATGTGGATGGACTTGCTAACTATGATGGGTTAGGCAATCCAATTAATGAATTTGACGAAGTAAATTTATCGGGTGGGTACGTTAATTACCAATTATCAGGCAGTGACCTTTTTATCGAACAGTCCGGAAACTGGTATAAGGGGAAAAATCTTGCAGGCATTGACTATCCCGGCCGTGATACCACTGCTAAACAGGCTATGTATACCGTTGTTAATGGCAATATCTCATCTTGTACAATAAGGGTAGGAGTAAATAACCAGGCAAATATTCCCGACACCAGACTGCGTAGTGTATACTTTAAAAAATTTACATATCCGAATATGATCCTTGCCAGATCCACTTTATTGGCTTTTCAGGGCCTTGAGAAAAAAGGATTAGTAGCGCTACAGTGGAAAATCGAAAAAGATAACCATTTGAAAGTTGTCATGATCGAAAAGGGAAGTACCTATTCGTTATTTAGTCCAATAGCCGAAATAAGTATGATTGGCGGTAGGAGTCAGCAGATTAATTATAGTTTTCAGGATAATGAATCAATCCAGGGAAATGTTTTCTACCGTTTAAAGATGATCTATGTAACTGGTGAGGTTAAATATAGCAATGTACTCATGTTTCAGTCCGGCAAATTATTAAAAGAATTTAAAATATACCCCAGTGTAGTGAACAATGCTGCAACGTTACAAATAACATCTGCAAGTTCAACTACCGGCATCTTTCAATTAGTAGATTATACTGGAAGAGTTGTAATCCAAAAGAATATAATGGTGCAGGAAGGAACCAATAATATTATTGTAAATAATTTGGGGGGAGTCCATCCTGGTCATTATATGGTTTTATTAAAAGTCAATGATAAAGTATACAATCAGAAAATCTTCAAACAATAAGATCCAGGACACCTGCTGGCAATCATACTTTCAACTTTTAACTTTGTGACTACATAATCTAGTCACGAAAGCACGAGACAATACAAGTAAATGTGTTTACTTAGTATGTAATCAAATGGTATCGACAATTTGGTTTATGCTAATGCATTGGGTATATAAGTTCCATGAACTCTCATCAATAACCCCGTTATCACTTCATCCGTAGCTTAATTCAAAAGATATTCCAAACATTCCACTAGTTTCTAACCTGGTACCAATACTATTAAGGGTTCTTAATCAGGGATGGTATTCTATTTTTTACTAAGGAAAGGTACATCCTTCAGTCACTGGCAGCAGAAATTCTAAGCGGTCGATATTATTAAGCCAATCCTCTTATTCATTTTACAATATACAGCATTTGAAAGGATGCTATTTAAGGGTTTTACTCATTTTGAATTTCCCAAAATGAATAAATGCTTCCCATTTCTACATTTTCACATTGCTGTTGATTTTTGAATGTGTTGATTTAAAAGTAATTAGTAAAATGGATAGAAATTTGGCATTCCCCGTGTCCGAATGATGTTATCGAAAATAAACTAGTCCACATGAAAACAAATTTTACATATACATTCTTAGTTGCCAGCTTTCTGCTAATACTCCAATTTTTCTTTTCAATTCAAAGTAAAGCACAACCTGATTACGACTTTAGAAACCATGTATTATTATCAGGTACTGATGGCGAGATTGGTGCTGTATACCTTTTTCCAGCTGTTAAAACGGGTGTCGATGCACGTATGACAATAACAGACCTTTCAACTGGAATCAAAGTAATTGATTTGGATGGTGCTTCTGGTTTTCCAGAAGCCCTTCAGCCCACTTTAGATG
>Ga0136634_10000837_pt1 | contig 12363 bp, 9 predicted proteins | sample AntDrymUQ8332106_2_FD_104654 | JGI IMG/M metagenome (GOLD analysis project Ga0136634, IMG submission 104654) | Polar desert sand microbial communities from Dry Valleys, Antarctica - metaG UQ833 (21.06) | ecosystem: Environmental > Terrestrial > Soil > Desert | place: Antarctica: Dry Valley... | reverse complement strand
TCGGCGAAGAGATAGGTTCTCTGCCGGTAACAGAAATCGTGGATCCGATCGGCCGCGCATTGTTTCCGGGGTACTCGCGGCTGGCACTCGATCTCACGATGCTCGGCAACTACGTACTGCAGGTCAACGCCACAGTAATTACGGTCGTCTTGCCTGCATGCGCAGGAATCGCACTGCTGGCCGAGCCGGCGGTCACGCTCGCACTCGGAGAAAAGTGGCTAGCCGCGATTCCGCTGGTCCAGGTTCTCGCTATCAGCGCAGGATGCAGTGCGATCCGGTCCAACAGCTGGTCAGTCTATTACGCGATCGGCCGGCCTTATCTCATCACGCGGCTGTGGATGGTAAAGATCGCGGTGCTCGCTATCGCAATCTGGCCGATGTTTACGCGGGTCGGACTGCTCGGTGTGGCGTACGCCGACCTGATATCAACCTTGGCAATGCTGTTCGTTGACATCGGCACGCTGCTCAAAGTGCTCAAGGTAGGACCGATGCGCTACCTCGGCGTTTTGTGGCGGCCGGTCTTAGCGACGGGCGCCATGGCATTCGCGGTGCAAATCGCCACATTGCAGGCCGTATCGCACGGAGCGGCGACGAACTCGGCGCTCGATTCTGCGATTGTGCTAACGACGGGCATTGCAGTCGGTATGGCCGCCTATAGCGCGTTGCTACTCGTGCTATGGCGCGTCGCTGGACGGCCCGAGGGAATCGAAGCACTTGTCCTGCAGCGCGCACAGCGGTTTGTCGCACTAAGTCGGCGGCCGCGTTGAACCCAGTCGGCGTATACCAAGAGCATGGGGCGGGTCGCTGAAAGGCGCGGCACAAACTAGTCCAAACGGTCTAGGGAAACCGTTCGAAGATGCCCACACAGTGAGATAATTCGACCCAGAGGTACCGATGCTGAAAATGTTCAGTCTGTCGGAGTGCATAGAGGTAAGGGAATCAGAGTTTGAATCGTCGTAAAGTAATTAAGCATGGCTTGATCTTTGCCGCCGCGGCACTGGCCGGGTGTAGTGGTGACGAGGGTGCTGCGCCAATCGTGGGTGCGAACGGGCCGCCGCCTGTGGCCCCGTCGTCGAGCGCTTGGAATCCGTCGGTTCCACCGCTACTTGTCAAAAGTAGTGCCAGCTTCGATCTTGCGGCGACCTTACCGCTCGGTGTAATCAAGGGCGGAAAGTTTGCGATCGACGCGTCTGGCGCCGCGCTACCCGTTGGCATGTTGCTTACCTCCGCAGGCATTTTGTCGGTCGGCACGGCCGCTGTTGGCACGGTGAGCGGTGTGATCTTCACCTACGAAACACCGTGAGGCGGCGCGACTTCTTGTTCCGCACGTCCACGGTGGCGGTGGCGGCAACATTTGCAGGATGCGGCGGCGGTTCGGCTGAAACGACAGCCGCTGCGCCCGCTCCGTCAGTTCCTCCAGGACCGGCGCCGACTCCAGGACCGCCGTCAGGCCCTTCGGGCAATGGATTGCCGAGTCTGACGCTGCATCCGTCGCAGTCTGGGACATTTCCTTATCTGGCGACCGCCTTCCCGCTCGAAGGCGCAGTGCCAAGCGGCAAAACAGTCGAATCTCCGGACGATCCGTTGCTGAGTGCTTCCGTGCTCTCGCGCTGGCCGGATGGATCGGCTGCGGTTGTCGTGATGGCGGGCGAAGCCAGCGTCGCTGCGGGGGCGGCACGCACGCTTGCATTGCGAACGGCAACGCGCGTTGGCACACCGCTCACCGCTGCACGCGTGGGTCAGCTCGTTAGCGATATTTCGTTGAGCTTCGGCGGCGCGGGCAACGGCTCGATTTCGGGCGTTGCGTTTAATACGCCAGACAGAATATGGTGGGCCAACGACCGCGTTATCTGCTGTCGTTATCGGCTTCCGGTCGGCGCCGCTGGACTCGAAGCATTGATCGACGTGCACGCGTTCGCCAGCAACCGCGCGTTGGTTGAGGTGGTTGTCGAGAACGGCAAGCTCGACGCCAGCGCCACCAGCCCGACTGCCCCTGCAAACGCGTCATATTCGGGAGCTACGGTCAGCGTAAATGGCAACACAATTGCCACCGTCAGCAGTCCCAGCGGGTCGAAGCCGAACTCGCGCATCTCTGGCTCATACAGCGGCGGTCATGAAGCGTTCCGTGCCTGGTACTGCTCGTCATGGATAGGCGGAGATCCGCAGCTCGAAGTCACGCACGATACGGCCAGTCTGCAGGCTCATCCGCTGTTCTTTCGCTCGATCGACAGCAGCACGGAGAATCTTCAGACCAAGTACGGTCAGACTTACGACTCGTATGTTCCATGGTCCACCTGCCGTTTGCGCACTCCCGGAATGGACACGGGAGGCGACGATGAGGAGATTGCGCTTTACACCGAGTGTCAGTCCGATTACTTGTTGTCCGGAAACCGTTATTCCAGGCGCGCGGTGCTGGCCACCGGGCTTGCAGTGCTTTCGTGCGATATCAACTGGCGCGATCAGGGCGGCGAAATACCGACACAGGCGCAAGTCAGCGGCAAGAACACGTCAAACGGAAGATGGCCGAGCATTTCAAGCGAGCCTCGCTGGGGCGGCTCCAACACACACGATGGCTCGCACATCCCGGCGGTAGGACTCGTTCCGTTCCTGTGCCGCCCGAGCCCGTGCTTCATCGAGATCGCGCAAAAAGAGTTCGCATGGAACCACACCAACTATTCATCCATGGACGGCGGACATCCGTACGATCAGGTGCGTTCGCGGGCCTGGCGCGCGCGCAACTATGCGGCGACGATTTTCCTGACTCCTGACGCGGACGCTTCGCGCAAGGCGGGCTACCGCTCTGCTCTCGCCAACAATATTCCGAATAACAACGCGTTCTTCAATCTTTCGTACAACACGCTTGGAGTCATGTGGGGCGCGGAGCCGGCGGCGAGCGCCGATCACAGCGGCCGAGCGCGCTTCCAAACCGCGGGCTGGATGAATCACTTCTGCATCATGGCCTGGCACATGGTGGACAAAGCCAAAGTACTGCTCGGCGCGGATGCCGCTGCCTGGACTGCGATGACCGATGCTCTGGCGCGCTATCCGGTGCGCTGGATCAACGAGGCGGTCGGCGGGGAATGGCGGTTTTGTCCGTACACGCTGACAATCGGCGACGCCGTCGGCGCCACAATCAACATGGGCACCGGAAACTGGGGCGAGATGACGCGCTCTGACATGACCGGCTCAGTGCCGGCGACCAGCGGTCCATGGATGAATCTTCCCGAAAATGCGACCAACTGGTCGAGTGCCAACTCGGAATCGAGCGGCGGCAACACCTATGCCTCATGGTTCTGGGCTGCGTTCTGTTGTTCGGTTGAGCGCAACGTGAGCGGAGCATCTGCGGCCTGGGAGAAGTCAGTCACCAACGGCGGCATATCGAACTTCGCAACCTGGCGCCAAGGGTTCCGAACTGCGCCGCGCTTCAACCGCTGGCCGAGGAATAAATAGATGCCGATCATCTCGAGTAGCCCAACGACGCTCACGGTTGCGCAGGGGTCGGCGCTCCTCGGTGCGGCGGCGGCAATGGGCCCCAATAGCTTCGTCGTATTTCAGCAGCCGTCGCTTTCAGCCCGCGGCGCGCACCCTGCAAGCGGTCGGGTAGCCGATGTGACGGAAGACGGAGCGGGGTTTGTCGGACACACGGCGATCGACTGGGCCGGCAAGGGTTGCTACGACCCAGTCACCCGGCGCGTCATGTGGGCCTCGTGCGGTGCCGGAAACAACCAGGGAGGCGGCAAGGTCTTCAACGTGCATCCGATCTACAGCGAAGCCACCAATGCGTGGAGCGCGACCCGCAATTTTCAGGCCGACGGTGAGACCACCACAAACGGCATCGGGCACATGTATGACAGCAATTGCATTCACGTCACCGGGCGCCGCTTTTATAAGAAAAAGTTCGATAGCGGCGACCGCAAGATTCTTGTATTCAACCTCGACACCAACGCATGGTCAACATGCATCTCGTCACCGCCCGACGAAGCCTATGGCTCAGGCGACGGCGCCATGGAGGTAGTGCCAACACGCGGTCCGGCGGGAGCCATTTGGCTCGTTAGCCTTGCCAACCAAAGCAACTTGCCGAAGCTTTGGGAGTACAGCATCGCATCTCAGTCCTGGTCGACCTTGATTGACACCGGCAGCTTCGGTGCGCCGAGGACCAACACGCCAGTCATGTCGTTTAACCCGAGGGCGTTCGGAGGAGCCGGTGGGGTTCTGGTTGGTACCGGGGCCGGCGCGTGGACGGTACGCGCGGATACGCTGTCTATCGCGAGCGTGGGTTCGCCTCCGAGCACGCTGAGCATGCCCAGCGACGGTCACCTCTGTCGCGATCCCGTCGGCAGCGGTTGGCTTTACGCGAGCGATAGCGGCTCCTTGTACCGCTGTGATGGAACGACTTGGACGCAGCGGGCTCGACTTCCGGATCAACTCGGTGCAAGCGGCAATGGGCAGCCGCTGGTAGTCGTACCAATCGACGCTTACGGCGTCGTGTGGATTATCGCAGCGCAAGGTTCCGCCAACCGAGCCTGGCTTTACAAGCCCTGATTCACCCCCAGTAACTAACGCGGTGCGCGTCCCGGAAGGCCGAGTAACGAAAGAAGCGGGCGCAAGTCACGCGCATCGAACACGCTCCATGTGCGTGATTCTGCCAGTCCAATACGCGCACTGCGCCAGCGCGATTTTCCAAGCAGGCAGCGAGCTAAATGGAACGCGTATTCTGCCTCTGCGATCCACGATGCGCGGCGTTCCAGTTGAATCATCGGACGACGCGGCTGGCCCGTAACGTCGCGATAAAGCGTCTCGGACAGATTCACGCCGACGATTGCTCCGAGACGATGCTGGTCCCAGTGGCGCGGGTTGACCTCTATAAGATAGAGACGGCCGTCCCGGTCGTCGCGCTTGTATTCGATCTCCGCGATGCCGTGGAAGTGAAGCGCTTTTAACAATCGACGCGATATCTGCTCAAGGTCAGGAAGCCGCAACGCCTCCAGCGCGATGCCGGTTCCGATTAGTTCCGGATACTGCAGTCGTTTGCGTGCAGTGAAGTGCGCCTGCACTTCGTGATCGGTGCCGCAATATGAACCGAAAATTTGAAGGCTGGTTTCAGCGCCAGGAATCCACTCCTGGACCGTCGCCACCGGATCGATGTTGGAAAAATCTGCGTAAACCGTCTTCAGTTCGTCAAAGGTTTCGACCTTGATCGCCTTTTGCTGGCCGACCGCATCCCATATGTCGGGCTGGCGCCACTGGCTTGCATAAAGCGGCTTGCAAATGCACGGGAAGCGCAGACTGTGTAAAGCCGACAGGTCAGACGACGAGGTCAGCGTCACCCCTAGCGGCACGTTGAGTCCGGCCGCCCGCGCGATCTCGTGCAGTCGATCCTTGTTCATTACATGATCGATGACCTCAGACGATGCGAACGGAATAATGAACTTAGGCTCAAGTGCGGTGCGATGACGGTTAATAAAATGGATGTCGTGGTCGCGCGTCGGCAGGAGAACAGGGCGCGAAGCGAACTCGGTTGCAAGCAAGCCAAGGAATGCAAGTAATTCCGCCTGATGTGTGAAAGAATCCGGTGCCGCTCGACAGTTCAAATATTTTGAGCTATTGCCCGGCGAGTTTGGACTTGACGTAAGAGCCAGCACCGAAATTCCGAGTTCACCGAGGTTGCGAGCAATGCCTAACCCTGTGTGGTGGGTATTCATAACCACGACGGGTACGTCGGTACGGAGTGTTAAGCCGCGATCGGTCTGAAGCCTCACGATCGAAGGCGTCGTTTCAGGCGTGCAAGTGCTCGCGGCAGGAGGAACGAAATCCGACCGCGGAGCGTTGTTCGCGCGCACTCAATGCGCAAGTCGTTAGGTGCCGCATCGGACCAGTTCCGCTTGTGTCGCGAGACACCGGCCAGAAAATCGTAGGTATGACTGCCGTTCGCGATCAGATGCTCAAAGGCCATTGCGCGCAGAACATTGCCCACGTTATGGCAGGCGAATGTCGGGTCAAATCCTTCCTGAAGCAGCATCACGGTCCCGCAATGTTCGAAGCAATATTGCTGGGCCGCCACCTTGCCATCGATCTTGAGAAAGAAGAATCGCAGTGCTCCCGCCTCGAGCAGCCGCGGGCTCAAGGTTGCATAGAACTGGCGCTTGCGGCGATCCTCAAATACCCCCGACTGACCTTTGGTCTGCCAACGATTCGAGTGATTCTGAAACAGCATTTCGAGTGCCGTCGATAGTTCTTCCGGTTTCGAGTACAGGCCAAACTCGACGCGATGGGCAGCCTCGATGTGTCGCCTGGACGATCGGAGACTGGTACGAAATCGCGGCTGCATCGAGCGCAGCAACTCGTCGTAGCTCGATGGAAGATGGCGCAATGGAGACGGCGACTTCTGGATGTCCACCAGCCAGCCCTGTCTTCGAGCAAAATCGAGTGTCTGCAGCGTGTTCGCCGAGTCCTCGGGCATCTGATCAAAGTGTGTAACGTCCCAATCGAGATCTGCAACGGCCTGCAACAGGACTTCGAGGGTCAGTTCCCGCCCTTCCTCGCGCACGATAAAGTTCATATGGTCGGTCTCGGAGGTACCGTCGCCGACGAAGCGCAATTTTCGGATCACCAGACCCGCACTGGGTTCAGTCACCGACATCACTGCAGCGATGCCCATGACTTTTTCATTCAGCTCCGCCAGCAGGACGCGCAGATCAGCGCGTGGCCGATAGGCGCACCACCACGAATGCAACCACGCGTGACTCAGGAAGGTGTTAGCGTCGACAGCGTCGGACACGAGCTCATCCCAAACCCCGGCTAGCGATCCGAATTGTTCCTGATCGCGGATAACTTTTACTTTGTATGCCATTTGCCCAAAATTCTGGTTTCCGTCGCAGTCACGCCGCGCCGAAGCTTAAGCCCGCCACTTCGGTGGCTCGCTATGCGCATTCTTGTTTTTGCTGACAAAATACCAACCCGCCGTTTAGGGGACGGATTGCGTTTATTTAGCTTATTCCGCCCCTTGCTCGGGGTCCACCGATTCGACCTCGTTTGCTTCGGCCGGGAAGGCGACGCGCTCGACGACGAGTTTCGACGCGTTTTCGATCAGGTCACGCTACTTCCGATGCCCGCCGCGAGCCGTGTCGGACTGCCCCGGCGCGTCATAAACAAGATGTCGCTCGGCGAATTCAAGAAATCGAGCGCACAGATGCGGCACGTGTTGCGTTCGGCAATCGAAAGCGGTCGGTACGATCTTCTTTTTGAGTCGGGTGCAAATGCTTTGCTGAATTTGCCGGACGGTCCGCTGCCCATTCCGCTCATCGTCGATTCGATCGATGAACCCTTATTGCGGGACCTGCGTGCGTTGCTTCACGTTGCGTGGCGCAAGCGGCCTTTGCTGCTGCATCAGGCTTGGATGTTCTGGCGCTACGAGCGCGCCCTCCTGCGTCGAGCCGACATGAACATTTATGCATCCGCGGTTGATGCCCGGTTATATTCCCGATTCTTTCCTGGCCGGCCCGTCGCAGTGGTGCCGATCGGTGTCGACGTCCGGTATTTTTCTCCCTTAGAGCGGCCGCCGGGACCACCCACTGTCGTTTTCGAAGGGAACATGAACTTCGGTCCCAATGTTGACGCCGCTCAACGCCTTGTTCGTGACGTACTGCCTCACCTGGAGAAGCTCGTCCCAAATGTGAAGGTACAACTGGTCGGCCGCGATCCTCTGCCCGAGGTCAACGCGCTGGCCTCGGCACGCGTTCAAGTGACCGGCACGGTCGACGACGTGCGTCCCTACCTTGCGGGGGCTAGCGTGTTCGCATGTTCGATGAAACTCGGTTCCGGCATGAAGAACAAGATTCTGCAGGCGTGGGCCATGGGCCGTCCGGTGGTGGCAACCACGGCCAGCCTCGGCGGAATCACCGCGACAGATGACCTAAATCTGCTGGTGAGAGATCAGCCGGTTGAATTCGCAGCGGCCGTTGCCTCACTGATCGAGGACCCGCTCAAGGCAGCCAGGCTTGGTGCAGCAGGCAGAATGACCGTTGAAACTGAGTTTTCGTGGGAACGGCGCGCTGAGCAGCTGGATCAACTGTTGCATTCAGTAAAACCTCAACCCACCGTTCACTGAATTGAACTGCCATGCGTGTTCGCCACTACGTACTTCTGTTTGCTGTCTTGTTCGCGTTCTCCGACGCACGGTCATGGTCACCGTCTGACACGCCGGACGCTCCCGTGCGCCAGCCAACTCCAGGGTGCGGCGCGTTGGGGTCACGCCCGGGCGCACTGGGGCCGCTTGACTATCGCACTACTCCGCAACGAACGATTGACTTCGTCGAGATTCGCCACTTCACGCGTGCAGTCGAAACGTTGAAGCACGGTGAAAGATCAGGCGATGTTCCCTCGGACATCGAGTTCATGCTGGGCGTATTTCCGAACCATCCGCGCGCGCTTCGATCGGCTGCCGCCGTTATAAGACGCAATGGCGGAAAGGTTCCAAACGGACTCGTCTACGGCATCCATTGCTGGTTCGACCGCGCAATAGCATTTCGTCCCGACGATGCCGACGTCAGAATCGTCTACGCGTATGAGCTGCTGCGAGATCGAAAAGAAGCCGAGGCGCGCGAGCAGGCGCTCGAGTCCGAGCCGTTCGCCAGCAGTGCGAGAGTGCAATACAACCTTGGACTGGTCTTTTTCGAGTTGAAAGACTTCGAACGTTCGCTGCTCTACGCGAAGAAGGCTTACGAAGCTGGATTCGATCTTCCGGGTCTGCGTAACAAGCTGCAGCAAGCGGGCCAATGGCGAGAGTGAACAGTTTTGAATATAACGAGACTCGCAGGACCCTAATTCTTACCGCGGGTACGGCGCTAGCGCTTTCGCAGCAAAGCATTGCATCAGGGTTGTGTTCAAGCGGGCTTGCTCAAGTTCCGTCTGCGAGTGCCCGCGTGCTCAGAGTCAGTGCCGGCGATCCGGCGCGATCCCTGGCGGCCACCGCCAAAGCAGCGCGCGATGGTGACACCATAGAAATCGAGGCCGGCGATTACCGCAGAGACGTAGCTTCGTGGCCGCAGAATGACTTGACCTTGCGTGGTGTAGGTGGGCGCGCCCGATTGATCGCCGACGGCAGCGACGCTGAAGGCAAGGCCATCTTCGTCATCAAGGGCCGGCGGGTCAGAATCGAGAACCTGGAATTCACCGGGGCGAAGGTGCGCGATCGCAATGGCGCCGGAATCCGGATCGAGAACGGGCCAATAACCATTGCAAACTGCCATTTTGTCGACAATGAGAACGGCATTCTGGCCGGCAACATTGCGGGCGTTGAGATCGACATCGAGGACTCGGTGTTCGTCGACAACGGCAGCGGAGATGGCCTGACCCATAACCTGTATGTGGGAACGATAGCTAGATTATCCGTGACGGGTTGCTGGCTGGCACGTGCGCGGATCGGCCATTTGATCAAGAGTCGCGCCAGGGAAAGCGTGATTCAGTACAACCGGCTCAGTGGTGAACAGGAACGATCGAGCTACGAGTTGGAATTTCCCAGTGGTGGTACGGCGTTGGTGATGGGCAATGTGATTCAGCAGGGACCGAGGTCCGAGAATCACACGATCGTGTCGTTCGGCGCCGAGGGTTATCGGTGGCCTGAGAATTCGTTGACGATGGCGTTCAATACGTTGGTCAATGACCGTACTCAAGGCGGAGTTTTCGTGCGTGTCGCGGCGGGCGCCAGCCGCGTCGAGTTGGTCGACAATATCCTGGTCGGCAAAGGCTCGCTGGAAATCGATGGGCCGTTTTTAGATCGAGGCAACATCGTGGCCGCGCCCACTGAGTTCTCCGATCCGCGAGCATTTGACTATCGTCTCCGCCTGCGCTCATCGTTAGTCGGTCGAGCAGGTGCCTGGGGAGCCAACGAGAGCGGCAAGTTACGGCCTTCACGCGAGTATCAATACCAATCCGGCAGCTGTCCGATCGACCGCCCTTCGCCGATTTCACCCCTGTCCCCCGGCGCTTTCCAGCGCCTTGCGCCGTGAGTTTTAGCGCTGCTCGGAGTACTCCAAGCGCGCGTGACGAATTGCAGCCGGCGCTCGGAGCCGGAGCAGTTACCGGATGGCTTGATTTCGAGAGTGCCCGCGTCGAAGCCGAAATCGACGTTCGATTGACTGACGACGAGGCGCTACTTTCGGCGCCGGGAGTAATGCTTCGGCTGGTTCGGTCACGCTCCGCTTGGCACATCGCAGGGCGTTCGATTTTGGTGGCAATCGGACGGCCGTTACTGAACGGAAGCGCGGCAGATATCGCAGAACTTGCGCGTGCGTTTGCAAACGATCCTGCGACGCAACGTCAGATCGGCGGTCGATTTGCAGTTGTCTATCTCGACGTCGCGCGCGGCGTATTGAGCCTTGCTACTGACAGGTTCGGCGTCAAGCCGCTCTGCTGGACCCGCGAAGGCGCGCGCGTTAGCTTTGCCGACCGGGCCGACGCGGTTCCCGTGAAATCGACGCCAGCGGCAGATTTGCAATCGATTCACGATTACGTGTACTTCCACATGATCCCAGCCCCGCGCACGATCTTCGCTGGCGTGCATCGGGTCGAGCCGGCCACACTTATCTCGATCTCGCGTGACGAAGCTCGTTCCGAACGGCTCTGGCGACCGACATTTGCATTGCGCACCAGCACGTCAAGCCCGCCCACGGTCGAACGGTTCCTCACGACGGTGCGGGAAGCGGTCGAATTCGAAGCAGCTGACGGAAACGTTGGATGTTTTCTTTCAGGCGGCACCGACAGTTCAACCATCGCTGGAATGCTTACGGCCGTGCGGGGAGAAGCAAGCACGTTTTCAATCGGTTTCGACGCTGCCGGATATGACGAGATGGAGTACGCGCGGCTCGCCGCGAGGCACTTTCGCACCAAGCACCACGAGCACTACGTCACACCTTTCGACCTTGTCTCTGCGCTGCCGCTCGTCGCCTCACACTACGACCAACCCTTTGGCAACTCCTCTGCAGTACCGGCCTACCTGTGTGCTGTCGCCGCGCGAAGCAACGGGATTGAAAAGTTACTTGCCGGTGATGGCGGCGACGAACTCTTTGGTGGCAACACGCGCTATGCGAGGCAGAAAGTCTTCGAAGTCTGGGGGGCATTGCCTCTGCCAGTCCGGTCGCGCCTGGCACCGCTCGTGGCAAACGCATTCATCCGCTCGGTGCCACTGTTGCGCAAGGCGGCGAGTTATGTTGATCAGGCGATTCTTCCCATGCCGGCGCGCAGTGAATCCTACAACCTGCTAAACAGATTCGGTGCCGAACGTGTTTTCACCGATCGTTTTCTGCATGGCATCGACGCCACCGCGCCTGCGTCATTGCAGGCCGCGGTCTACGCGCGTGAGCCCGATGCAGGGTTTTTAGATCGAATGCTGGCCTATGACTGGCGATTTACGCTGGCCGACAACGATCTACCGAAAGTCACGGGCACAGCGCAACTTGCTGGAATCTCGGTGGGATTTCCACTACTCGCAGACTCGATAGTCGATCTTTCGACGGAACTCTCGGCCCGCGACAAAGTGCGCGGCATTCGACTGAGGCACTTCTTCAAGCGCGCGTTGACTGACTTCTTGCCCACTGAAATTCTGACCAAGAAAAAACATGGTTTCGGCTTGCCGGTCGGGCCCTGGCTCGTGCAGGATGCAGCGTTCAGGATGATTGCGCGCGATTCTCTCGAGTCGCTGGTCGAGCGCGGACTGCTGCAGCCTGCTTTGATTGATGATCTGTTTTCTCGAAGGCTCGAAGAGCATGCCGGGTATTACGGACAGATGATCTGGGTTCTGATGACGCTTGAGCTGTGGCTGGCCCGTCACATGCCAGCCTGGACATTGCGTTAAGACTGATGCGCGACATTATTTTCACAGCGATCATGGCGGTGGCCTTGCCATTGATGGTGTGGAGACCGGCATTCGGAGCGCTTAGCTGGGTTGGATTCGGGCTGATGAATCCGCACCGATTGACCTGGGGCTTTGCTTACACGCTTCCTTTCGCGCAGGCGATTGCAATCGCGACGGTAGTCGGTGCATGTTTTTCGTCTGACCCAAAAAAACTCAAAGGAGGTGCAGCGGCATTCGTACTTTTCCTTTTGGTTTGTTACATGGTATTCACTACGTTCTCTGCGATGGTGCCGGATAAAGCCTGGCCGATGCTCGAGCGGACCGTCAAGGTGCAAATTGGGACGTTTCTCGCACTTGTGATTTTGTACAAGCGTGAGCACGTCGTCGCACTGATGTGGGTAATCGCGCTTTCGATCGGCTTCTATGCGGTCAAGGGAGGCGTATTCACGATTGCAACCCTGGGACACAATCGCGTATGGGGTCCGATCGACAGCTTCATCTATGACAACAAC
>Ga0136634_10000836_pt1 | contig 12366 bp, 10 predicted proteins | sample AntDrymUQ8332106_2_FD_104654 | JGI IMG/M metagenome (GOLD analysis project Ga0136634, IMG submission 104654) | Polar desert sand microbial communities from Dry Valleys, Antarctica - metaG UQ833 (21.06) | ecosystem: Environmental > Terrestrial > Soil > Desert | place: Antarctica: Dry Valley... | reverse complement strand
TGGCAACTATACCCTTTTTGAAATCTTCACTGTACCTTCGTTGCTTGCGGATTTGCTTTAAATTTGATTGCATATAAGTGGACTTTTATTGTCAACCTATATCAGGGACGTACACTATTCACTATTCACTATTCACTATTCACTATTGACTATTGACTTTTCACTTTTCACTTACAGATCTTTTACAGCTTGTTTAAACTGCATTCCCCGGTCTTCATAATTTTTAAACAGATCAAAGCTTGCACACGCAGGGCTAAGCAATACTACGTCCCCTTTGTTGGCAAAATGAAAAGCAGCCTGCACTGCTTCTTTTGCATTTTCTGTATTAACAATAAGAGAAACAATGTCACCGAATGCTTCATGGATCTTCCTGTTATCTGCACCCATACAAACAATTGCCTTTACTTTTTCTCTTACAAGTTCTTTTAAAAGATTATAATCATTTCCTTTATCAACACCACCAAGGATCAATATTACCGGCTTTGTCATGCTTTCAAGCGCAAACCAGGTACTGTTAATATTAGTGGCTTTGCTGTCATTAATAAATTCCACTCCTTTGATCGTTCCCGCTGTTTCCATTCTATGTTCCAGACTTTCAAAAGTTTGCAGTGCTTCCCTGATCTTATCTTTCTTTATATCTATTATTGTTGCAGCAAGGCTTGCTGCCATATTGTTATATTGATTGTGTTTTCCCTTTATGGCAAAATCTTCAACACTCATCTGCATTTCTTCGCTTTTCCATTTAAGATGCATTTTAGCGTTTACTAAATATGCACCTTGTGGCAGTTCTTTACTCATGGTAATTGGGGCTGGGGTTGATTTAAAGGGATAGTTAGTAATGTTTTTCATTGTGTTTTCATCATCGAGATTATATATAAATACATCTTCCTCTGATTGATTTTCAGCAATCCTGAATTTGCTATTCACATATTTTTCCAGTTTATAATCATAGCGGTCAAGATGGTCTTCTGTAATATTCGTCAGCACTGCCACATCCGGCCTGAAAGTGATAATATCATCCAATTGAAAAGAACTTATTTCAGCAACATAAAGTTCCTTTGGGTCCAGTGCTACCTGCCTCGCGAATGAGTAACCAATATTTCCAACCATAGCAAAGTCTTTTCTGGCATGTTTACAAATATGACCCGTCAATGCTGTTGTGGTTGTTTTTCCATTGCTTCCTGTAACCGCAATGATCCGGCTATTGCCTTTATACCTGTAGGCAAATTCTATTTCACTAATCACCGGTATTTTCTTTGCCCTTGCATTCCTAACGATTTCTGTCTTTTCAGGTATCCCGGGGCTTTTCACAATTTCATGTGCATTAAGAATATTGTTTTCTGAATGATTGTTTTCTTCAAAGCCGATACCATCTTCCTGTAATTCATCTTTATACACTTTATCAATTGATCCGGCATCAGACAGAAATACATCATAGCCTTTTTGTTTAGCTAACAGGGCAGCGCCAACCCCGCTTTCACCTCCCCCTAAAATGACTATCCTTTTATTCATTACGTATTTGTATGGTATTGATATTTCAAATTCATAATTAAATATCATCGTATTTAACAAGCATCTTTTTATACAATAATCTGGTTTTAAAAAGCATAGAATTAATATTACATTTAAGCTTTCAGTTTTATAAAATGGCTCTTCAACAGTATTCTGATTTACAGGAGCAACTCCTGAAAAACAAGTATTAAAAACAGGTATTAAAAAAATAAAAAAGGTCTTTCATCAGCATAGAATTTAATGGGTTTTGGCTCTTACATAGTTCACATTTTGATCACAACTCAAAAACATTTTATATGTTTAAGCACTGTGGTTTTTCATTTATTATTTTTATCGCAATTTTAGTGTTACAATTGCCATTGCAATACACAGAATGGTAATTATCCAAAAACGAACTGCAATTTTACTTTCGTGATAACCTAATTTCTGGTAATGATGATGCAGTGGGCTCATTAAAAAAATCCTTCTGCCTTCACCATATCTTCTCTTGCTGAATTTAAAATATGAGACCTGTATCATCACACTTAACAGCTCAACAAAGAATACAAAACAGAAGAATGGTATCAACAATTCCTTTCTTACTATAATTGCCAGTGCTGCAATGATACCTCCCAAAGCCAGGCTGCCTGTATCACCCATGAATACCTGTGCGGGATATGAATTATACCATAAAAACCCTATACATGCACCCACAAAAGCAGCAATGAAAATTGAAAGCTCCCCCAGGTTTGGTATGTACATGATGTTTAAGTATTCAGCAAACCGGATGTTTCCGCTTACATATGAAAATATACCCAGGCAAATACCGATTATCGCACATACCCCTGTGGCAAGTCCATCTAAACCATCAGTAATATTGGCTCCGTTAGAAACTGCTGTTACAATAAATATTACAACAGCTATATACAAAATGTATGTATAATCCTCCCAACCCTTCGGCATGAGTTTAGAATAATTAAATTCATGTGATTTTATAAAAGGGATAGTAGTAATCATTGATTTGGCATCAACAAAAATCCTTTTTTTACCATCCACAGTAAAAGTGTCATACTTTGGCTTCACATTGGTTTTTTCTATAATTGTGGAACTGACAACTTCCCTCTTTACCACAACACTGTTATTAAAATAAAGGGTTGCACCAACGATCAGCCCCAGCATTACCTGCCCGAATACTTTAAACATACTTGCAAGTCCATCGCTATCTGATTTTTTATAATCCACACCTTTTTCACGCGCAAGCTTACGGGACCTTATCTTTAAATAATCATCTATAAAACCTATGGCACCCATCCATACAGTACTTAGTAACATTAATCTTATGTAAACCTTGTCAAGGTTTGCAAGTAATAAGGTTGGAATTATAATACCCAGGATCAGTATTATGCCACCCATCGTTGGAGTTCCTTTTTTTTGTTGCTCACCGGCAAGTCCAAGGTCTCTAACGGTTTCGCCTAGTTGCCTTTTTTGCAGATAGCGTATCACCTTTTTTCCATACACAGTTGTGATCACCAATGACAATATCATGGCCAGCAACACCCTGAAGGTGATGAACTGAAAAAGTCCGCTTCCGGGAAAATGGAAGTTTTCTTTTGAAAGCCAGTCAAATAAGTGATACAGCATCTGGTATTATTTAATAATCATTCATTTTTCCAGCAATTCAAAAATTTCCTCCAGCACTTTCTTATCATCAAATGCATATTTTACTCCTTTGATTTCCTGGTATTTTTCATGCCCTTTACCTGCCACCAAAACAATGTCATCTTTGTTGCTCAGGCTTACAGCGGTTTTAATTGCCTCTCTCCTGTCTGGAATTGTTATATATTTTTTTTTTGCAACTACATTTAAACCCGCTTCGATATCCTTTAATATCTGCAAAGGATCCTCAAACCTTGGATTGTCTGAAGTGAAGATCACTTTGTCACTGTATTCACAGGCAACCTCGCCCATGACGGGCCTTTTTGATGTATCCCTGTTACCACCACAGCCTACTACTGTAATCAGCTTTTCTGTACCGTGTCTTAAATTTTTAATAGTTGCCAAAACATTCAGCAAGGCATCCGGTGTATGTGCATAATCTATAATCCCTACAATATTCAGGTTGGGACTGATAATAAAATCAAATCTGCCTTCTGCTCCGTTAATATTGCTTAGCGCCTGTAATACAATCAGCTTGTCTTCCCCCAGGGTGATAGCTGCCCCATACACAGCGAGTAAATTATATGCATTAAATTCTCCTACCAGCTTAAAATGCACTTCAATATCATTCACTGTTAAATGCAATCCTGAAAAACTATTTTCAATTATTTTTCCCTTGAATTCGGCCAATGTTGTTAAGCTGTAAAATAATTTTTTAGCAGGTGTATTCTGAAGCATGATTATTCCCCGCTTATCATCTGCATTGCTTATTGCAAAAGCATTTTTAGGTAAGGCATCAAAGAAGGATTTCTTTACACGGATGTATTCATTGAAGGTTTTATGATAATCGAGATGCTCATGGGTTATGTTTGTAAATATTGCACCGGAGTAAAGTAAGCCGGCTATCCGTTGTTGCTGGATTGCATGACTACTGCACTCCATGAACACGTGTGTACATTTTTTATCGGCCATTTGCTTTAAAAGCGAATTAAGCGTAATGGCATCAGGAGTGGTATGAGTCGCTTCGAGGATCTCATCTCCTACCTGGTTTTGTACTGTACTTATCATTCCGCATTTATAACCCAGAAAAGAAAATAATTTAAAAAGCAGGGTGGCAATTGTTGTTTTTCCATTGGTACCGGTAATCCCTATCAGCTTTAATTTTTCCGATGGTTCACCAAAAAACCGGTGACTTATATATCCTGCAGCCTTTGCACTGTTTTCCACTTCTACATATGTTATGTCATCAATTAACAGCTCAGGTAATTTTTCACATATTACTGATGTTGCCCCTTTTTCAATAGCAGCCTCGATATAACTATGGCCATCAGTAACTGATCCGGGTAATGCTATAAAACAACTGCCTGCAGAAATTTTGCGGGAATCAGTCTGCAGGTCTTTCACATCAACTGAAGTATCCCCGGCTACTGAGCGGATACTTACTTTATATAATAGATCTTTTAACATGGTTAGCTCAATTGAGCATTAAAATTATTTTTTGCCCTTTCTTAAAACCTGTTCCTGCTGCTATACTTTGATTAATAATTCTTCCACGGCCATTTAATGTTATTTTAAAACCTTTATTTTCCAAAAGGTATACTGCATCTTTTAATCCCATTCCTGTAACATCCGGAGTAATGGAAGTATTTTTATCCGCATCCGTTACCTGCAGGCCTGCATAGTTTGGGCGCAGGTATGCTGTTCTCCAATTACCTGAAGCAGATGAATCATGATGTGGGATGTTCAGGAAATTAAAAATGGATGCAAGATCATTTTTAATACCACGGTAATTATAAATGGTAGTATCATCTGTAACAGGAAATTTAAAAGATGAAGGGCTTAAGTAACGGCTATATATTTTATCACTTATATCCTTAAAGACTTTTCCTGAAACATCAGCGCCGTAAATAAGTTTTGATTCATTGCTGTTCTGTATAACTACTGCTATTGAATATTTGGGGGCCTCTGATGGGAAATATCCTATGAAAGATGCCTGGTATATTTTATTATTTTTATTATAGCCCTTATTATTTAATGCTGTGACAGCAGTGCCTGTTTTACCTGAAATAGAATAAGCAGAATCAAATAACATTCTGTGACCAGTGCCATGTAAACTATCAACAACGGCCTTTAAACATTCTTTTACCTGGGCAAGTGTTTCATCACTGCATATTTTTTCCTTTACAACAAAAGGTTGAATATTTTTTACAACAACCCCATAATCCTTAACTGCACTAACAAGATAAGGCCGCATCATCCTGCCATTATTTGCTATTGCATTATAAAGCATCAGCATGTTCAACGGGGTAACCAGAATTTCATAACCATGTGCCATATAGGGAATAGTAGTTGCACTCCAAGTTTTGCTTCCGGCTTTTTTTATTATCGGGTAACCGGAAGATGCAGTAATATCAACACCAGTTAAAGTATCCAGGTGAAAATTATGTAAATGATCAATAAACTTTGAAGGCTGCTTTGAATAATTCGCGTATGCCAGACTTGCAAATGCGACATTACTGCTTCTTAGAAAAGCTTCCTTAACTGTAATAATCTGTAATCCTTTGTGTGAATCCCTTATGCGTAAACCGTGAAAGGATTTTACACCACGTTCACAATCCACTTTTGATTGAATGTTTACATATTTATCTTCCAGCAAGCTTAGCAATGTTGCAAGTTTAAATACAGAGCCGGGTTCTGTCCTTTTTCCAATGCCATAATTAAGGTCTTCTATAAAACTACCGTCAGGCTGCTTCCCCAAATTTGCAATTGCTTTTATTTTCCCGGTAGAAGTTTCCATAACGATTGCAGTACCATGAAGTGAATTGTTATCGACCATCATTTTCATGAGTGCATTTTCTGCAACATCCTGGATGTAAATATCAAGTGTTGTAATAATATCTTTTCCATTTACCGGATCCAGTTCTGCGCCTTGCACGGGCATGTATGCGCCAGCGGTATATCGCATCAGACGTTGTCCTGATACACCTTTTAAAAGACTATCATACGTTCTTTCTAAACCAACATTTTTTGTAGAATCTTCCCGTGATAAACCAATTGTACGATTAGCTAATAAAACATAAGGGTTAATTCTTTTATCCCTGGTGTCAATGATAAAACCACTTTTGTTCCTTCCCAGCCTTACTAATGGAAAATTGCGCAACTGCCTTAGCTTATCAAAGGAGATCTTCTTTTTTAATATGTAATATCTTTCCCTGAAACTGTATGCCCTTTTTAATTCAGACTTATACACCGCCGCAGTTTTATCCCCGAAAAGGGCTGCCAGGCTTATGCTTAATGAATCAACATTTTCCCAAAAACGCTTACCTTGTTTTTCTCTTAATCCATCTGCAGCAAAATCAACATACACATCAAAAATAGGAACTGAAGTACTGAGGATGTTTCCATCTTCACTGTAAATGCTTCCACGCTCTGCATTGATTGGCTGAAATTTTTGATGTAAACTATCGCCCATACTTCTCCAGAAATTCCCCTGCACCTGTTGAATGTACACAGCTCTAGCAAGAACCATTACACCAAGTAATACTATGCATAAAAAGCACAGGTACACTCTCCATAATATGTCCTTTTTTATTTCCAATACTTATTTTTTTATGACCGTACTATCTGTTAATTGTATCGCTGGTATTTTTAATTCTTTTAAACCCATTGGCTCAACGGCTTTTATAAGTTCGCTGGCTTTGCTCCGGAATATCACTTCACTTTGAACTGTTTTATACTCATACTGTAATTCTTTGATATTTTTTTCACTGGTTCCTATTTTTCTTATAAGCTTATCCGCATAATGACCATTATAGATGTATAAAACAGCAAGCATTGAGAGAAATAAAAAAAAGGGGATATTTTTTACAATGAACTTATAATTGAAGCGCCGTTTCCAGTCTCCTCTATAATTTAATGGGCTATTACCTTTTTTTTCCTGCATGCAAACATTATTTTTTTTCTGCTACGCGCAATTTTGCACTGCGCGACCGCGGGTTTTGCCTGATTTCCATCTCTCCGGCCACAATAGGTTTTTTTGTTATGATCATGAACGGGCTTTGCATCTTTATACCAAAAACGTCATCTGTTATTTCTTCAAAAGAACCGGACTTTAAAAAATTTTTAACAAGCCTGTCTTCCAAAGAATGAAATGTAATAAGGACCAAACGGCCACCTTTATTCATTATAGATACAGTCTGGCAAAGCATCTCTTTTAAAGCACCTAATTCATCATTCACTTCTATTCTTAAAGCCTGGAAAACCTGGGCAAAATATTTATTAGGATTTCCTTTTACTATTCCCTGCAGTGATTGTTTAAACTGGCTGATGGTATTAATTGACATTGCATTTCTATGTGCAACAATTGTTTTGGCAAGCGTTTTTGAATTGGTTACTTCACCATATTTCTCAAACATTTTGTGTAACTGTAACTCTGTATGATTTTTTAATATTTGGGCTGCAGTCAATTGTTGCCGGTTATCCATTCGCATATCAAGATCAGCATCAAACCGGATTGAAAAACCCCTCTCAGGTTCATCAAACTGGTAACTTGAAACTCCCAGGTCTGCCATTATTCCATCAACGGTTGCAATCTTATGTAGTTTTAAAAATCTTTGCAGGTGACGAAAATTTTGGGGGATGAATAAAACCCTTTTATCGGTGGGCACATTTTTTTTTGCAGTTTCATCCTGGTCGAAAGCGATTAATTTTCCATCCTCATTTAAATTTTCGAGTATGGCCCTGCAATGACCACCGCCACCCAGCGTGCAATCAACATATATACCATTTGGCTTAATTGCCAGGGCATTGATCGTTTCATTTAATAGTACAGGAATGTGATAATGGTTTTGATTATCACCAGCATCCTGTAAATGTGAAGGGGTTATATCGATTTTTTTATGCATCCCTGATTTTTATACTTTCCCTGCATCCGGCTTGTTCATTACCTCATTAGCCAGGTTACTGAAAGTTTCAGGTGAAAAAGATTCAAAGAACTGTTGGTATTTATTTTTATCCCAGATTTCTATTTTATTAACTGCGGATACCAGAACGATATCCTTATTCAGGGAAGCATGATCAAAAAGATTTTTTGGCAAAAGGAGCCTTCCTGCACTATCCAGCTCAATCTGTTGTGCTCCATTCAGAAAATAACGGCGGAATTCCCTCACTTTAGGGTCAAAATCATTGAGATTGCTGATATCTTTATATATAGGTTTCCAGCTTTGTGAAGGATATAAATTGAGGCATTTTTCAAATCCCCGGTTTATTATGAATGTATTTTCCTGGTCAGGAAGTTGTTTCTTCAGGCCGGCGGGTAATAAAAAACGCCCTTTTGTATCTATAGTAGATTCGTATTCTCCTATAAAACCGATCATTTCAGGGAAGGTTAAGTTGGTAGTAAGTAGTTATTCACACAAAATAACACTTTTTCCCACTTTACGACACTTTACAAAAAACTTATTTATCCACATGTAAGAGATTCAATATCAATAAGCTTTAATTAAAATTTTTGAAAGTTAAATAACTCATCCAGGTGGATGGATGGGGATAGTTGTGGATAACTCACCTTGCAAGGGGAATACTAATAAAAAAACAGCTTCCTTTACCTAGAGTACTTTCAACTTTTATTGTTCCTTTATGAGCGACAATCATGGTTTTTACATAGCTAAGACCCAGTCCAAATCCCTTTACATTATGAATATTACCGGTGTGGGCGCGGTAAAATTTTTCAAATATGCGGTGAAGGGTTTCTTTATTCATGCCAATACCATTGTCTTCGATCTTAACCTTTAAGTTATGTCCGGCCTGGCTAGTAAAAAGTTTAATCACAAGATGTTCTTTAGAATATTTAACTGCATTATCCAGAATGCTGTTAATTAAATTGGTAAAATGAACTTCATCTGCCATGATCATATCATTTTCAGCGTCAAGATGAACAAGCAGTTTTCCCTGTTTTTCTTCTACGGGTAATAAGATATTATTTACTGCACTTGTTATCATTGCATGTGCAGATAACTTTTTAAGGTTCAATTCCACTTTTTGCCTGTCAAGCAAAGCAGCCTGGAGTATAGTTTCCACTTGTTTATTCATGCGCTTATTCTCTTCTTTAATTATCCCTGTAAAATAATTTGTCTTTTCTTTATTCCCTGTTACTTTTTCATTTTTAAGCGCATCTACTGCAAGAGATATTGTTGCAAGGGGTGTCTTAAATTCGTGTGTCATATTATTTATGAAATCAGACTTTATCTCGCTTAACTTTTTTTGTTTAATTAATGTACGGATAGTAATGAAAAATGCCGTGGTAATTATAAGTGTAAATAAAATTGCTCCAAGTATAAACCAGGTAATTCCTTTTAGAATAAGTGTGCGCTGGTGAGGCACAATAACTACAAGAAATTCTTCAGCCGCCAGGTTTTCCAGGTTACTGCCACTTGGTGGAATAAGGGGTATAACCTGTTGAGTATGATTTGAACTATCTACATAATATTTAAAAAAGTTTTCTGATTGTATCTGATCGCCGGCAAGTGAATTTTGTGTTACTGCAAATTCAAAATCAACATCTTTTAAGAAATTATTATCGAGCGATTTTCTTATTATATTGTGCATGTCCTCCTTTGAATACCGCTGGATAACAGAAGGCTTGAAAATATCATTCTGCATTTTATCTGTCGGGAAGATAAGGTCAGATTTCTTTTTTAACGGAAGTGCCATTTCTTCTTCCACGAGTTTATTGCCGGCTTCATTTACAGCTCTGCTTACATTCTCCCTTAATTGTTGTTCTTTAACTTCACGGGCAGTTTTTAACCATAAGAACTGGAAAAAGATCAACCCCAATAATGAAAGAAGGATAAGAAATGTTATGATTGGGAAAATTCTTTTCATGTATACTATACAGACTGTTTACCGTTTCAGCTTTACAAATGTAAAACAGTAAGATACTTATAAAAGCTATTTAATTCTATTTTAGCATAATTTAACGATGGTTTGTATAACGAAATACAGGTATTTTTTTTCAAACTATTTTGTCAGAAAATCTTATTTTAGAAATATGATTTCCCCGGAACAAGGCATATTATTGATTGCTGACCCGTTTTTAAAGGATTCAAACTTTATGCGCAGCGTAGTGCTGATGTGCAGGCATAGTGAAGAAGGAAGCTTTGGTTTTGTACTCAATAAAATATATGATCTTACATTGGGAGACCTTATCAGTGATATGGAAGAATACCAATTGCCTGTGTTTACCGGTGGACCTGTACAGATGGATACCGTTCATTACATTCATCAATTCCCAAATTTGCTTCCAGATAGCCAGTTGATTGCTGAAAATATTTATTGGGGAGGTGACTTTGAAAAATTAAAATCACTCATTAAAAATAATGAGATCGATACTTCCAGGATAAAGTTTTTTATTGGATACAGCGGATGGGAAAATGGCCAACTGGAAAATGAACTTACCGAAAAAAGCTGGCTAACAGCTACGAGTACCCGAAACATTGTTTTTAATACCCCAACAGATGAAATATGGAAAGCAGGTTTACGTCATCTTGGAGGCAAATACGAAATGATGATCAATTTTCCGATTGATCCGCAGTTAAATTAAACGAATACATAGTACCGCATATAAGATGCTATTTAGACAAATATTCTCTATAGGGAGCCTTTTTTTTATATGATTACTATCATCATTTTGATTTCAATTTTCTTCTGTATTCAAGATCAAACTCCGTTTTCCATGAAGTACCGTTATCTTTTGAAATCTCCCCGTGCTGGCGCACCTTGTCTGCAGAGAGTTTATTAAAACTTAATTTTCGAATAGCCATTGTATCCTTATTAAAAGCAAAAGGCCTAGTCATGAAAATTATATTACCATCTCCTGCTTTCCCTTCCAGGTATTCTATTGTGCCACCGCTATTATCAACCCATGTTTGCTGCCATTGATTCGTAACAGCATTATATGTATTGAAACTTTTGCCTGCATAAACAAGATTACCTGTTTTCTGTTGGCTTGTCCACTCTTCCAATATAATACAGCTATCGAGTATATGGCTGATTTTACTATCCCCGCTTTTTGTCCCTTTTGGTTCAAACGCTTCCCATTCCCCAAGCCAGAAATCAAACTGCCGATAAACGGGCATTGATGTGCATGGTGACTGGGATTTAGCAGAATTTAAAAAGAAAATGCTTATTAAAATGTATCCTATTTTTTTCATAAACTGGTTTTTGAATGATAAAATGGTAACTAAAATAAAGGTTAATACCTGCATTATCATACCTTTCAAATAATAATTGATTTTAGTTTTTTTCTGCGGAAATTTTATTTCTCATACATTTATTAATACACAATTGCTTTATACGACATTGAAAATAGCAGCAAAACTTGCCTTCCTGCTATATTGCCGTACAATCAGAATTAATGATAAAAAATATCTCTCTGCAGAAGGCCCATTATTAATAGCTTCCAATCACCCTAATTCCTTCCTTGATGCCATTATTATAGCAACGTTATTTAAAAAGCCTGTATATTCTCTGACAAGAGGTGATATGTATAAAAATAAATTTTTTGCAAGGATACTGTTATCATTAAAAATGTTGCCCGTGTACAGAATAAGTGAAGGAGCGGAAAACATGGATCAGAATTATAAAACCTTTGATAAATGCAAGGATATCTTTAAAAAAAATGGGATAGTACTAATATTTAGTGAAGGGCTTTGTATAAACGAATGGCAACTGCGTCCACTTAAAAAAGGCACAGCACGGTTAGCCATCAGCAGCTGGCAGGATGGTATCGGCTTAAAAATTTTGCCAGTTGGCATAAATTACCAGGCATTTCAAATATTCGGAAAGAACATAGAAATAAATTTTGGAGACATAATAAATGAGGAAGATATTGACCATACTAACGGATATGGTAAAACGATCTCTGATTTTAATGAAAAATTAAAAGATAAGCTACATCCACTCGTAGCACAGATTGAAAAAAACAACAAGCAGGAAATATCAGCAAGATTTTATGCCAAGCAAGGCTGGATAAAGAAAATTTTATTGTTTATCCCGGCATTGTTCGGCTGGCTGTTTCATGTTCTTCTGTACAATTCTGTTAAGTATTATACATGGAAAAAAGCCGGCCATACCGGCCATTATGATTCAATAATTATTGCAATGCTTTTTGGATTTTATCCCTTCTATCTTTTGGGATTTGCAATATGGGTTTCATTTTTA
>Ga0136634_10000834_pt1 | contig 12383 bp, 15 predicted proteins | sample AntDrymUQ8332106_2_FD_104654 | JGI IMG/M metagenome (GOLD analysis project Ga0136634, IMG submission 104654) | Polar desert sand microbial communities from Dry Valleys, Antarctica - metaG UQ833 (21.06) | ecosystem: Environmental > Terrestrial > Soil > Desert | place: Antarctica: Dry Valley... | reverse complement strand
GCAAGGATGTGCTGGTTCGAATCCAGTCCTGGGCACAAAACCTCTAGTTTAGAGGTTTTTTTTATGATTGGAAATGCAGACTGGATAATGAATAAGCCTCTATTCCTCTTTTTTGTTTCTCTTGATTATACTATCATTTCTCAATTTAAAGCAGCAAGGCTCTATATTGATGTAATGGGTTATTTAAACGGACAAGGAAACTTTAATACCACTATTCAGACTCAGACTAATAACATTCAAATAAATGGCATTGTAATAAGTCAGGAAATAATACATAAACTGGATACGGACCAATTAAAGAAACTGGAAAAGGTCTTGCAAAGTGTTATTCCAAATAAGTAATTGGTAATTATTAGAAAGGTCCATTATTTTACCCCGCTGCATCATTACTAAATTTATCTATTTCCGTAGTCATAGCAACTGTCTTAGCGTTCCCTTTAACCATTGTTCCATCTACAAAAACCATTTGCCCTTTTTTGTTAGTAAAATAATCTGATTTAAACACTCTAAAATGTCCTTTTCTAAAATGAGGGATTCTTGATAGGTGCGAATTATTTGCTGTGATCTTTTCGGATACCTGGAAGGTAACATTTCTCACCGCCATATCTTCACTTCTTTCAAACAGATCCTTTGGAACGCCATCAGCAACACAATCTGGAAAGCAATTCATATAAGCGATTGTATTAATCGCAAGTCGAAACATTTTTAAAATTGTTAGTGAATATTCATCATCTTTCTTAATCAGGTCTGCGTAGAATTTATCAGACATAAGACCACCGTTTTCCCCTTTTGAAAAGTATAGCTCCACAGAACCATCTTCTTTCAGGCTCAAAGAAAAGGCATATCCATCCGATTCATAGGGCAAATGCAGGCCATATCTATAAACTACAATATTGCTTTTTTCCTTTGAATATGTATGAAAGACCTCTTTGCTTTGTCCATTTTCATAGAGGAATTTTACAATACCACCTAAATCCGACAATGGAGTTTTTTCAAGAAAATCCCGCAACTGTTTATCTAGGAAAAAAATATGCAAAAGCTCTGCTTGCAAGTCCGCTCTCCACAATTCCCAACCTGAAATTATCAAACCTCTTAACTCTTTTGATTCTCCAACTCCCATCGGTTTAGTCAAAAGATTCTGTCGAAATACAGCGAATATCTCATCATCCGTAAAATTTGGCGTTAGTTGCTTTTGAGTTCCGTAAACATGCCAAAAATATTTTAGCGGTTTACTGTAATATACTTTTCTAGCCATAACAATTTATTGTAAGTTCAAGCAGCCTCCAGCAATTTGCAAATAATAATTAAATACAGACGATTTACACTGCCTTGGTTCGTGGTACAAGAAACAAAATGATTCTATAAGTACACAATTTTTTGTGCCCAAGTCTGTCTTAGTGCCTTTGTGGCAAAGAAACAATGTACCCCTGTATTTGCTCCTTTACCTCTGTGATTAAAATAATCCCATCCAAATTGTAGTCTTTTAATGATCTTTTATCAATTGTTGTACCCTATTTGTACCTCGTAAAAAAAGAAATGTAGTATTAATAAGGCTTTCATAAGATTAATATGTGCCAGTCCTGGGCACAAACTTTTTTGAGTAATCTTTATTTAAATTGAATGTTATTCAATGATAAATTTAACTGCCTCTTTTATTACAGACTTATTACTCAATTGAAAAATATAGCTGCCTTTCGGATAAGATGATAATGCAAATTGTGTTTGAATGCTTCCTGCAGAAATAATTTTTGATATCAATTTCAAACCGGCTGCGGAATAAAGTGTGATTTGATCTTCAGCTTGGGCATCAACATGTGATACTATTACAAATTTACTTGCCGGGTTAGGATAAATACTGATCCTATCTGAACCTTTTATCGTTTCCTCCAGTGTTTGGCTGTAAATAAATCTTCCATCAACATCAACCTGTTTTAAACGAAAGTAATAACTACCTGCTTTCACATCATTATCAACAAATGAATAATTCTTTGACATTGTGCTGTTGCCATTAGCTGCGATGGTAGCCAATTCAGTAAAATTTTGCCCATCTGTACTTTTCTCAACAACAAAATGTTTGCTATTGCTTTCAGATTGAGTTTGCCAGAAAAGTTTCACATTATTGCCGGAAACTGTCGCACGGAAATAAGATAATTGCACCGGTAAAAGTAAAAGAGAAGTAGTATTGTAAGCAATGAATGCCAGATCACTATTGCCATTCAATTGTATTTTAAAAGATTCAATGCTTGTATAATTGGATAATGTTATTCCGAAGTAACTAAAATCAGCAGCCCATAGCCTGATAGGGCGGTTTACATTGGTAAAAGATGTAAAAAGGGTCATCGGGTTGTTCCTGGCTTCATAAAAATCTGCAGTCCAGTTACCCACATGATTAATTCCTGTGAAGCTGATATCTACAGGATTGCCAACTGTTGCATTAAGTGCATTCACAAACCGGTATTGATCTACACCTGTAGAGGGATCTGCAATTTGTGTAATAAGGATATCAGGAATCCCATCACCAATATTAGCGGGAAGAATATTTGATATTCCGAAATCCAGTTCTCCGGTAGGAAGATTTGCAATCCCGGTTCCAATATCCAATCCATTAATACCATCTGTGAGATATAAAGAAAAATTATTTGGGGGTGCAGGAACAGAAGCGCCATTATGAACACCATCATAAAGCTGTCCCAGTGCTACTTTGGTAGATGCAACCGGTATTCCGGACAATGTAGTAAATGGCAGTGCTTTAAAAACTCCTGGTATAAAAAGCCCATCACCATGACTGATTAATAATTCATCGTTAACTCCGGTAGAATACCGCATTCCATTAAATGTGAAAGCCAGCAAAGAATGACTGTTAGATGGCTTTACTGGATTTATAGAAGTACTTCCGCTTTTCCAGTAAGTGTTGTAATTGGTTATAATTTCTGTAACTGTTTGAGAAACCTGGCCTTGTGCAGGTTCAAAAATAAAGGCGAGAATGCAGGTAACGGCAATACTTAAATTGCGGGAATTTTGTAAGATATTGGGCATAATGGGTTTTTACAGGAACATAAATTTAAGATTTATATCCCCGGAAACCTTAAAAAGTTTAAAAGAAACAAAAAAACCAGTTGTTTCGACTATCCTTTACTGTAAATTTTAAAACTAAATAAGAATAGATGGTATTAGCATTGATTGTTGTATCACCCTTTCGTTGTTTTCTTTTTAAATACCTGCCTTAAATTTTTCACAGGTAAATCATCACCCAGCAGTTTGCCCCATGGTTTCATTTCGTCTACCCGGTCAAATATAACTTTACAAATCGCAATAAAAGGTATACTGAGGAACATACCTGGAATCCCACACAATGCTCCTCCAATAAGAACACCTATAATTGATATCAATGCATTGAGCTTCACTTTTGATGCGATTACTTTTGGCACAAGAAAATTATTGTCAATAAGCTGAACCATTAAAAATATAACTACCGCCCATACCAGCTTCGATATTGAGCCTGTATTGGTATAAGTAATTAATGCGGTAAGCACAACTGCCACCAGGCCTCCGATATAGGGAATTAGGTTTAATATCGCTGCTATTATACCTAACAAAAAGGCAAAGGGTGCCCCGATTATCAGTAGGCCTGTTACATTTAATGCAGCAACAATAGAAGTTTCCATTAGCAAACCTGTAATATAACTTTGCATCACATATCTTATTTCAGTTAACACTTCCTGTACACTTGCAAAATGTTTTTTATCAAACAGGTCAGTGATAAAAGCGATCAGCAGAGTGCGGTAATAAAGAAAAAGAAAAATATAAACCGGAATTAAAATCATGGATGCCAATGATCCTGTTATAATTCCTAAAGTTCCCATGGGCTGCAGGCTTCCCATTGTATCACTGGAAGCTTTATCAATCATTTTTTGCTGCTGTTTTTCACTAAGATTAAAAGTATCAGTAAGCCAATGTTGTATCTGGTCCCACAATTGGTTCAGGTTACGTTTTACCTCGGGGATGTCTTTTACAAATGACTTGATCTGCGTAGATAAAAATGTAATGATCAATATGAAAGTAGTAATGGCAATCAGTAATGTGATAATTATTGCCAGTACACCGGGGCATCCCCATTTCACCAGCTTTTTTTCTACAGGTCTTAAAAGAATTGAAAACAGGAATGCAAAACCGAGAGGAGTAATGATATCCTGGCCAATATATAAGCCATAAAATATCATATAAATAAGCAAAACGAGTGCAGTTATTTTAGCATAGAGCGGCCATGTTTTTACCATACACAAAAATAAGTTTATTGAATTCTCTCCAAAACTTAATTTTTATTAAATAAAGGAAAAGGCTTGGGTAGTTAGGGTACTATCTGTTATGCTTATGCGAGAATGTATATGATTTTTCAGGGAGAATTAATCCACTAAAGTAAGAACCGCCTGTTTTCGATTGCGGACACCCAGCTTACGATAAATATTTTTGCAATGTTTTTTTACTGTATCAATAGTGATATTATGTTCAACCCCTATCTCTTTATAATATTTGCCGGTTGAAAGGGTATTAAGTATTTCTCTCTCTTTATTTGTCAATTCATGGGGCAGGCGTTTAGGTTTCATCGCGATTAGTTTATTAAGCTAAAAGATTAGAAATATAAAAATAAATGGATAATTTATAAAATTTTTTTAAAAAGTGTGTACCATTAAGACATATTATTTATTTTTATTATAAGAAATTTAATAATTGTTTTTGTATAATATCCCATTACTTAAGTTGGTTTAAACTTTCAACCCGATAAGCAACCTTTTTCCCTATCCTCCCGTTTTTATAATTGATTGGTGCAGGAACATTACCATTATATTCCTGCGTTTAAAAATATTTATTAAATTTTATTTTTATGAAACGTCTGACTTTTATTTCTATTTTATTCCTGGTAATCATATTTGTTTCCTGTAGTAAAGATGACCCGGCTCCAACTCCCGATCCGAATATTGTTTTTAATGCTACAATAAATAGTGCAAGTGAAGTTCCTGCAAATCCATCAACCGCGAGTGGAACTGCTACGCTTACATTTAATAATACAACAAAAATATTCACAATTGTTTCAACCTACTCCGGTTTAACAGCAACAGCCGGACACATACATAAAGGAGCTGCTGGAGTATCTGGCCCGGTAATTTTTGGATTTACAAACATTGTATCGCCAATAAATTATACAAGTGCCGCATTAACTGCAGAACAGGAAGCTGACCTTAAAGCAAATCTTTATTATGTAAACATACACTCTGCGGCATATCCGGGAGGTGAGATAAGGGGGCAACTAATAAAACAATAATAATTTATTACCTGTTGGATATTTAAAATATAGTTTTTGTATAGACTATATTGATACCGCCGCTTTGAATTGGCAGGCTACCTATGCCAACTTTTTTCACCGGCAATTTAATATAAGGTTCGAAACGCAATTCCCCTGTTTTTCTAAATTTGTGTATATATCCGCCACTTACGTTTATTACAGACATAAATGAATTGCGTAATTTATCGTAAGTAGCTTCCTTTGTGTACGTGCTTCCATAATGAATAATATCATATTTATAGTTCTCTTTATACATCAGGTAAGAAGAGGCACCTACTGAGGCAAACCATATCGAGCCATTATCTTTTAAGTTATACCTGATATTCAATGGTATCTCAAGCATATAACAGGCGCCTTTTACTCTGTTGATCTTATCATAATTTAAACCCTGGATATTTTTAGTACTGAAATGTTTTCCATCTGTACTATAATACTTTTTATCCATTATAAAACCCGTTTCTATACTCCATTTTTTAACCTCGTAACCTGTTACTACTCCAAAACCATAACCCATTTTTTTTACAGGTTGCAGTTTTACCGTACTATAATCTATTCCACCAATAATACCCGCATACAATCGGGCTACTGAAGTTTTACGCTGCTTATCTTTTTTTAAAATGGTATCATTATTTCCTTTACCGGATCCTTTTAATTTACCTGTTATTAAATCTTTATTCTCCCGGTTTATATTTGTTGTGGTTGAGACATATGGTGTTGCCCGTAAATTATTATTATCCTTTAAATAACTTGCTACCTGCTCCGGTGATTCAATAGCAATATGTAGTTTTGATCCTGAGAATAAGTTTTTTTTATCTTTATTTTCTTCTTTCACGATCAAATATCCCGGGCTGGTGAATACTAAGCCATTATCTTTAAAAGGCTCAATGATGTTTGATATTTTATTTGAAGTATTGGTATTAATTTTTGTCTTATTAATAGTTATATCCTTTTCTATAATTTGTTTTAATGCAGGGCTTACACCCACACGTGTTTCCGCAATAGTGCCATTAACTTTGTGCTCTTTCATTTTTGAAGTAGCAGTCACTTCAGGCTCCATAATATCATTGAATAAGATTTTTATGGGTATAATTAAAAGAAGAATAACAAAAATCAAAAACCAATACAATTTGTTCTTCCTTTTTCTGATCGGTTTTTCTTCATGTAAGTCTTTAATTTTTTTTTGCAACTGCTCCCAGTCCGGTACAGCCGTATTCAGCGGATAGTTTTCTGCCGCTTTCCTGAATAATTCATCCATATCATCATTTACATGTAACATATTTTCCCGTGGTCTGCCTTTTTTATAAATGATTGTAAAATTATACGTGCTTTTGAAAGATTAGATTTTGATGTGCCCACTGCTATGTTCAGTTGTTTTGAGATATCAAGGTGTGATAAGCCATCAATAACGAACATGTTGAAAACGATCCTGTAAGCTGGCGGAAGTTTTTTTATTTCATTAATGAGTTCTTTATACAGCAGAGCCTGGTCAGCGGAACTGGTTTTATCTTCAATCCAGATGTTATCGCTAATTAAACCTATTTCTGGGAGAAAGTTATCCTTTCGCAGCCTGTCAATTGAAGTATTGATCATTATTTTCTTTACCCAGCCCATAAAGCTCATTTCGATATTGCTGGTTTTATCAAAATTAAACCTGTGCAGCTTGGTAAAAATTTTTATGAAACCATCATTTACAACATCCACAGCAGTATCATACCGGTACACATACCTGAAAACAATTTTTAAACAATATCCATAGTATTGTTCATAAAGGATCTTTTGAGCCCTTACATCATTATTCAGGCAGCCACCGATTAATTCATCCAGGACTCTCAATAAATTATATAATTTAAAATGAATACGCAAAAATATCCTTACCAGTTGCCTCATTTAAAAATAAGTGATCCTTTTAAATATTACAAGCCTCACTTTAGGAAATGAGGTAATAAAAAAAGAAATATTACCAGTATAAAGGAAAATGAATTAATAATTAAAATATTTTTTAAATTTAAAGCGTAATCCTATTAAAATGGCTTTAAAAAGACAACTGGCTGCAATCATGTTTACCGATATTGAAGGGTTTACTTCCATGATGCAGGATGATGAGGAAAAGGCAATTAGTGTAAAAAACAGGCACCGTCAAATTATCCAGGACAATCATACTAAATATTCCGGAGCGATCATTCAGTATTATGGTGATGGTACTCTAAGTATATTTCAAAGTGCAGTGGAGGCAGTGAAATGCGCTTTGGCCATGCAACAGTTATTTAGAATTTCTCCTTTCGTTCCTGTACGGATGGGTTTGCATATAGGCGATATAATACATAATGAAGAGGGCATTTTTGGAGATGGTGTGAACCTCGCGTCCCGTATCGAATCACTCGGAGTTGCAGGAAGTGTACTAATGTCAAAAAAAGTAAATGATGAGATAAATAACCACCCCGGATTAAAAACATATTCTGTAGGAGTTTACAATTTTAAAAATATTAAAACTCCGGTAGAAGTTTTTGCTTTAAACCATGATGGACTTGTAAAGCCCGAACCAAATTCCTTAAATGGAAAAACAATAGAAATAAAACCACCGGCACGGCAGATAGTAAAAGCACAGGAAGCTAAAAGCATTGCAGTATTGCCTTTTCAGAATATCAGCAATGATACAGAACATGATTATTTCAGTGAAGGTATAGCTGAGGAGATACTGAATTCGTTATCTAATTTAAAAGACCTGAAAGTTGCCAACAGGTCATCGTCCTTTCAATTCAATACAAAAACTGTAAATCTGCGTGAAATAGGAGAAAAGCTGGGTGTAAATACGGTGATGGAAGGGAGTGTGCGAAGGCAGGGAAAGCGATTACGGGTAACCGTTCAGTTAATTAATGTAAATGATGGATTTCATTTGTGGTCAGAAAAATACGATGGTGATATAGATGATATTTTTGCGATACAGGATCAAATAGCATTATCCACAACAGAAAAATTAAAAGTAACGTTGTTGGAAAAAGATGAAGTAAAGATCAATAAGAACATCACACACAACCATGAAGCGTATGAACTGTATTTAAAAGGCCGGTATAATGTTAATAAAAGAGGTGGTTATATTATGAAAGCGATTAATTGTTTTCAAATGGCCATCGACATTGACCCACATTTTGCCCTGGCACATGCAGGATATGCGGATGCAAACCTGATGGCAGCATTTTATGGTTTAGTGCCTTCTGAAAAAGTAATTTATCAGGCTAAAAAGTCTGCTGAAACCGCTATTGAAATTGATCCAAACTTATGTGAACCCTATTGCTCGCTGGGATGTTATTATACATGTTTTGAATGGAACTGGAAAGAAGGGGAGAAAAATTTTCTTAAATCAATTGAGCTTAATCCAAATTATGCACAGGCACATTATTGGTATGGAAATTTATACCTGGGATGGGCAATGGGTGATTTTTTCCGGGCTGAAACCCATGCCAGAATAGCCATTGAGATTGAACCACATAGTTCTATCTGCTATTGTTTATACGCTTCCATACTTTCAACTGCCGGTAAATTTAAAGAAGCAATTGAAGCATGTAATAAAGCACTTGAGTTGGATAAAACATCTTTTTAGCTTATCAGTTCAAAGGATGGGCACTTCTTCATTTAAAAAAATTCCACGAGGCTATACATATTTTCGAGCATTTATTGGAAGTATCTCATCGTCACCAGTTTTCCCAAAATGCGTTAATTATGGCATACTGTACAGTAAGGAGGTTTGATAAGGCACGCAGTTTAATGGATGATCTTGATAAAAGAGCAAAAGATGAATATATTGCCTGCACCATCAGGGGTCTTACCTATGCATACGTAGATAATTTTGATGTGGCATTTTCATATTTAAATGAGGCCTTAAAAGCCAGGGATGCAATGTTATTATCACTAAAATATGAACATTGGGTTCCTGAAGCCTTAAAAAAAGATCCCCGGTTTAAAGAACTATTAAATAAAATCGGCTTCCCAAAAGTAAATTGAATTAATATCCAATGAGTTTGTATAAATTATGTCATTTTATTTCGGGAAAATGGAAACTTTAAATTTTCCTATATCGGGGTTTATATCTTCACCTGATACCTGCAATGAGATACCAGGGTAATAAATAAAATTATGATTATTGCTATTTAAAATAAGGGGTAATTTATCCTTAGTCCAATTTGTATTTGTTATTTCTATAATTTGATGGCTATCTATTTTATTGAAGGATACCCGTACCCGGCCTTCACCGATTTTTCTTTTGCCGTTTAATAATAAATCGATATAGGCACTAAACCCAAGATTATTCTCAAGCAAGTCAAAATCATATAAGAATGATAAAATTACACTGCTTTTTGTAAAATGGTGTCCATCCTGTAAAATATCCATTTAAATTAAACGTTATAATATTTATACAATTATTAAGATAACCCAATGGTACCCTGTTTAGAATCTTTAAAATTTTAAAAAGGGCGTAATTTTAGAAAAATAACTACAATGAATAACAGGCTTGTTCTCAATAATATTGAGAAAGCGATATTTCAGGGACTATCACAGAATAAATACTACGCTGAAATAGCTGATGAATTAAATTTAACGATCGATGATGTTGAATACAAAGTCAGGTCTGTTTTTTGCCTTATAGGATTTCAAAATATAAACAGCGAAATCCTGGAAATGGAAGCCTTAGGTGAACGATCTAATTAAATTTTGGTTTTCATTTTTGAAAAGATCCGCCCTGAATTATACCATCCCATTCATATTATTGCAGGAACATCCTCCCTATGTTCTGTTTATAAGTTATTATTGCTTTAATTATTATCAGATCAGATTGTAATTATTAATTAATTAAGTAAGACCGGTAATTATTCTATTAATTAGTAATAATTTTCAGCAATGAAGAAAATTGCTCGCGATAAATGGATACATTTTTTTGTTGGTATACCACTAGGAGCAATACTTGCATATGCCAGCTATTATACTCTTCCCTTTCTCCCAATTATTTCTACATCCATAGCTGTAATACTTTTATTTTTAATTTGCTATGGGTTTGAATTATTTTCACGCATTACCGGCAAAGGCCATTACGAAATTTGGGATGCCATAGCCGGAGTCCTTGGAGGGTTACTTGGTATAAGTATAGCCTGGATATTTCTGTAAGCAATCACGATCAGGAAATTTTATGCCCAGCCTAAGCAGAAATATCAAATTTTTCTGCATTGTCTAAACTAAGAACAGCAGCAGATTCCGCATTCCTTTTTTCAGTGACTGTTACTGCAGCATGCTTTCTGTTCTTAACTTCTAACTTTTTATAAATATTTTTGAGATGTTTCTTTACAGTATTTATTGAAATACTCAGCTCAATTGCTATCTCTTTGTAAAGACTTCCGTTTGCTAATTCATTCAGAACGCGCACTTCCTGCTTACTTAATGGGGATTTTTCTATCATGGTTTATTGAATTTAATAATTAATATGCTAATATAATTTAACAACGCAAGATGTGTGTTACACAATTATTGCTAAATATTACATAATTCACAGATAGTTAAAATTTGAATATTTTTTGAAAAGATCCTGGTAAAGTAAAAGTATAAATCATTACGGATTTTTTTATTTTCCATCTTGAAACGGATAGTCTTAAAGCGGAATGTAATATTAATTTACATTCTCAAGGTATTTACGACGATGCGTTTTATTTTTAAAATAAGTAGGTGTCTTACCTGTTACCTTTTTAAACTGGTTTGAAAGGTGCGCCACACTGCTGTAATGCATTTTATAGGAGATTTCAGTGATATTCAATTCATTGTATAATAATAGCTCTTTAACTTTTTCTATCTTATGTGAAATAATAAAATGTTCAATCGTTAGATTCTCTGATTCTGAAAAAACATTGGCGAGGTAAGTATAATTGTGGTTCAGTTTTTTGCTTATGATAGAAGAATAATTTTCTGAAGGAAGTTCTTCTGAATAATGAATCATTTTTATAATGACATTTTTGATGCTTTCTATAAGGATACTCTTTTTAGTTTCCAATATTTCCAGCCCTGATTCTTTAAATGCCGCATTTAAAGCTTCACGGTGTACTAAAGAGAGTTCATTTGTAAGCTGTATTTCACCGAGGTCTATATTTTTGTATCCCACATCCAGTTTATCCAACTCAGATTTTACCAGCATCTTACAACGTGCGCTAACCATATTTTTGATAAAAATCTTCACTACTTTATAGAATTAATTAATAAAACTAATTAAATATTATAAATTTTTTTGTAGTAATAATTCGAATCTGGCGGCGATTATCCCCATTTTTCACCCACAATGGAGGAAAGGAGGTAATAAATTTCTCCGGGGTCAGTTGGTTTGCTGATAAACATCACCGCTCCTTTCTCTTCAAGGCTCTTAATATCATCTTTGTCTGTGGAAGTTGTATAAACAAAAACAGGTATGTTCGACAGCCTTTTTATTTTTTTGATTTCTTCAATGCATTTGTGTCCGCTGATCTTTGGCATCCGCAAATCAAGAAATATATAATCAGGAAGGGGATTTAATTCGTTTTTTAAATACTCTAATCCATTCAATCCATCTTTGGCTGTAATACATTTTATATCGGCATCCACCTCTTTTGCAGATTCCACAAAAAGCTTAATATCATCCTCATCATCATCGATCAGCATTAGGGTAATAGGTTCATTCATACTTTAATTAATTTTCGCGAGGTCTGTATTTGCTGCAATTTGTTCTAAAGGAAGAATAATGAAAAAAGTGGTTCCCTGGTTTTCTTTTGATTCCGCACGTATTTCCCCGTGATGTATGTCTATTATCTTTTTACATAATGCCAGGCCTATACCAGTGCCTGAATAAGAAGCATGGCTGTGCAGACGCTCAAAAATAAGAAAGACCTGATCCGCAAACTCCTGTTCAAATCCTATACCGTTATCTTTAAATTGAATTTCACAATATGACATCTCCGTATTAAGATTAGGATAATTTTCAATTTCATTTTCTTTAAGCAACCTTGAAGTAATAGTAATTAATGGGGTATCATCT
>Ga0136634_10000833_pt1 | contig 12383 bp, 10 predicted proteins | sample AntDrymUQ8332106_2_FD_104654 | JGI IMG/M metagenome (GOLD analysis project Ga0136634, IMG submission 104654) | Polar desert sand microbial communities from Dry Valleys, Antarctica - metaG UQ833 (21.06) | ecosystem: Environmental > Terrestrial > Soil > Desert | place: Antarctica: Dry Valley... | reverse complement strand
ATTCTCCGTTCTTTTTAACTTCGGCGGTCGCAAGAGCCGCGGTCGCGTCAAAAAGACTTTTGACCTCGGTCTTTTTCATTCCTGATTTGTCCGCCAGGGCGGTAACGATTTCCGTTTGAGTCATACGAGCCATAATTTAAGTAACCTCCAATGTAATTGTGAATAATAAGAAATTCTTTAAAGAACTGGGTTGTCTGCAAGTAAAACAGCAGAGTTGGGCTAAATTTCTTGGGCCGGTTTGAATGGTCGGGGCGGCAAGATTCGAACTTGCGGCCTCACGGTCCCAAACCGTGCGCACTACCAGGCTGTGCTACGCCCCGTGTTTCATCTAAGAAACGAGTCCAAGTGTCGAATTTTACAGGCGAAAACTGGATTGGTCAAGTCAAACAGCGATAAAATCAAGTAAATATCGCATTATTTTCACACAAGCATGTCCGCGATGGCTAATTTGCTGTTTAATATCATCGGGCAACTCGCCAAATGTCGCGTCATATCCAGCCGGAATGAATATCGGATCGTAGCCGAAACCGTTCGTTCCGCGCAGCTCGTTCGCAATAAAACCGTCACAAACCCCTCTCGCGGTCGTAAGTATTTCGCCATTCTTGTCCGCCAGCGCCATTTCACAAACAAATCTTGCATTTCGCCGGACATCTCCGGTTCGATCAATTTCGTGCAGCAGCAGCCTTATCTTTTCGTCATACCCCGTATGTGCGCCTGCATACCGGGACGAGTGCACTCCCGGTGCACCACCCAAAGCCGCAATTTCCAGTCCAGAATCATCTGCCAGAGCACAAAGGCCTGTCTGTCCGGCATAACCACGCGCTTTCAAAGCCGCGTTTTCTTCAAATGTTAAGCCGGTTTCTTCAACTTCTTTGACACCCGGAAAATCCGGCAAGCACCGGAACGTTATCGGCAGGCCTTCAAAAAGCCGCTGCATCTCCCTGACTTTTCCTCGGTTGTTAGATGCAAAAAGAAGCTCTGTATTTTTTATCATCGCTTCGGATTTCTCGTCACCGCAGTCTGCGTGGGAAAAAAAAACTTATATTTTCATTGCCAAAACAGGCCGTTTCAATGTATAAAATAAATAGCGGATTTTTCGCTGCCCGCCTTTTTATCAACAAAACTTCTTGTGAGGAATACCCCATTTGGAACGCGTTGCACCGCAAACACCTTTCTTTAATCCGGGAATTACATATTCAGCCGCACTTCTGGCAAAGGACTCGTTTTCAAATCCGGCCGGCGAGCAGGCAGAAGAAATTGCTTTCGAGCTCGGTTTATGGCTCGCCGGGCTGGAATGTTTTTTAAGTACATGGGATCACTCGCCGGCGGAAAATAATCGGCCGGCCGATTCGACACGGAATTGGACAAAGGAATTCCGTCTTACGCATTCGGCTCTTCTGATCTGCTCTCGGTTAAACTACCGACTCAGGAAAACCTTGAGCGACTCCGAAGTGACGGATCTTCCGATCAGCCTTGACGACTCCAATGAATTCTCTTCGTTTCTTAGAGATACGATAACTCTTAACGGCAGTTTCATTCAAAGCGAATACCTGGAATTTAGTGTTTGGAAGTCATGGAGTGTTTTATTATACGGAAAACTACGGGATTCGAAGGTGGTGGGCAGGTTTACAGGACAGACCGGCAAATCAACCGACGATTATCTTCCAGCTAATTTAAAAAAACTCTTGCAAAGCAAACCCATCCCGTTTGCCGACCGCGCCGATCTCGAGTTTATTCTCCCGCGTTTCGCAAAAATTCTTAAATTTCTCAGCGTCATTGGCAGAATGGTTAAGGATGATGAGCCGCTGAAGCCGACTTTGTTGATATTTTCAAAGGTTTATGAAGAATCCGAGGGACTTATAAACTATATTAATAATCGGCTTGCCCGATTTCCGGACGAAACCGCCGATCTTTTTAACTCCCTCGACAGTGCTTCATATTCGGCGTCGCTGGAGTTAAAAAAAGTCTATCAGCAGGAGCTGACAGGGCTTGTAGGTATACGCCCGGCGCCGACGATATATGCGAGAATCGAAACCGCATATGCTCTTTTGAACGACAGTTTTGAACAGATCCTGGCCGGTTTCGCACGCCTCATCGAACCGGGAATAGCCGTCAACGAAGTTTTCCCCCATTTTCAGAAAAAACTCGAGCAATCCCTGATGCTGAGAAAGCACTTGTGGCAGGTTCTTCAGGCTGTTAAGGCAGCCGAACATAGTCCTGACAAGCGTTCGCTCGGGGATTTGAACCGGCAAATAACGCTTTTCGTAGCCGAGCCGACACGCTATTTGTTTTTTAAGGACAAGGAAACGATCGAGAGATTCAGCGAGGAAGTTTTTGCAACCACCGACAAAAAAGACCTCGTTCCGATTCTTCACCGTTTTGGAGCCTATCTCGAAACCCTTTTTAGCCAGGTGAATATGCGCAACGTGCTCGGAGCCCATCCGTTCGAGGAGAAGAATTAATTTCACCGCCGAGACGCCGAGACGCTGAGAGAAATTTAAGAGTGGATATTTGATGAGACGGGCAGTGTTATCTTAATCTCGGCGTCTCGGCGGTGAAATTTACTGCGAGCGCAGCGTTGCGAGCGGCTTTCTGAACAGCACGTCAAAGCTCGCAATTGTGCCGACTATCATCACTAATATCGCGGTGGCCAAAATACCGGTCAACATTAAAACTGGATCGAATTCCCAATCGATATCGAGAACAAATCGGCTGACGGCAAACGACAGCAGCACCGCAAAACCCGAGCCTATGATCCCGGCGAGGGTTCCGAGCAGGCCGTATTCAGCGATCAAAATTGACGCGAGGGTCAATCGTTTTGCTCCGAGAGTTTTCAGAACTGCGTTCTCATAAATTCTCTGCGATTTGGTAAGAGCGATCGAACCGACCAGGATCAATATTCCGCTCAGTATTACAAAACTTCCGACAAACGAAATAGCGAGAACGAAATTGCTTACCAGCTTTTGAATTACAGCGACGATATCGGCAACGTCAAAGATCTGAACATTCGGAAAGCTGTTTAGAATCTCGCGTTGTAAGCGCTGGCGCTCGGTCGCCGGAATACGCGTGAGCACGGTTGCGGCAAAGCTCTGCGGCGCTTGTTCCAATGTTCCGGGACGAAAGACGAATACGAAAGCGGTACGCGTGTTGCGAAGATCCAGCTTTCTGATATTCGCCACTTGCGCCGTGATCTTCCGCCCTGATATATCGAACGTCATCGAATCACCGACCGAAACTTTGAGCCGCGTAGCCATTTCTTCTTCAACCGAAACCTGCGGATGCTCCTGATTCACATTTCCCCGCCACCATTCGCCCTCAATAACGCTCTCGTTTTCGTCAAGATTTGCACGATATGTAACCGCGAATTCGCGGCCGATCTGGCCTTGCTGCTGCCGAACCTCACGCTGTTGGAAATCGAAAGGCTGACCATTAATGAAAGCGATCCGCGTGCGGACAGTCGGCGTGGACTCGGCTTTTTCACCGATCCTTTCTTCGATAAGCCTGACGAGATCTTCTATCTGGCTCTTTTGAATATCGATGAAGAAAAGGCTTGGCAGACGTTGGTTTCTCGTAAAATCGAACTCGCGGATCAGGTTCGTTTGAAGTGATTGCACGGCCAATACGACAAACGCTCCCAGCCCGACCGCGAGCAGAATAATGCGTGTCTGATTGCCGGGCCTGTAAAGCGAGTTCACCGCCTGCCGGAGAGCGAATGAGCCGAGATTCCTGCTCCGTCTTAACAGCCAGGTCAGTAAAACCGCCGAAAAATATAAAACAGCAGACGTCAGCCCTAATCCTGCAAGAAAAAACGCCCCGACCTTTAATGAGCCTGCCTGCCAGACAGCAAGCCCGAGCAGACCGGCCAATGACAGTGCGCCGAAAATCCATTTTGCGGGATCAAGTTTTCGAAGGCTGTCATTATTCTCATCGCGCAACAGTAATTTAGGTTTAATATTTCGAACCTGAAGCAGCGGAAGAGCGGAAAAAAGAAGCGATATCGCAACGCCTAAAAGAATCCCCTGGAAAACGGTCGGAAACCTGACCGCATAAGTCATTTTCTCCGGCAGGTCTTCAATAAACCGCCATTTTACAAACCACATCGCCGCCTGCGCGAGAAAAACACCGAAAAGGCTTCCGGCAAATCCCAGCGTCAAAATCTGTAACAGATAAACTATAATAATCCGTTTGCCGCCTGCTCCGAGACATTTCAAAACAGCTACCGATTTTCGTTTCTGTTCGACGAATGCGCGTGCGACATTCCACACGCCAACCCCGCCGAGAACCAGGATGAGCAAGCCGGTTAGCGAAAGATAATTCTCTGTCCGTGTAAACTGTTCGCCAAGGTTTTCCTGTGTTTCGCGGTAGGACTGAATCGTTACCGTTGTTCCTTTAAGAGTTTCCCGAAGCTGCCGGACAAGGTTCGTCGGATTGTCGGATGTGCGGTAAAGTATGCGGCGGCGAACACGGCTGGCAGTTCTCGTTACGCCGGATTCGTCGAAAGCGGTCTTTGCGATAAAAACACGCGCTCCGATTCGAAAGCCGCTCGAGCCTCCGGGCTCCTGATCAAAGCTGGCGCGAATCTCGAATTCATCCTCTCCGATTCGAATTTTATCGCCGATCTTTACCTGAAGATCTTCCAGCAGTATCTTTGCCACCACGGCGCCGTTGTTTTCGAGCAAACTGAAATCAAAAGCTTTTCCGTCCACAAGCTCAAAACTGCCGACAAGCGGAAACGGAGGCTCGATACCTTTAAGCTCGACAAGTTTGACGTTTACATTTGTCGTGTCTGCCGGCCGAGCCATTGACGAGGTGGTAATCGCTTCGTTTCGCGCTTCTACGATGCTGGCCGCGCCTATAACCTCTTCGATCTTCGATATCTCGGTAGGCGTAAAATCACTGGTCGAGCTAATTTCAAGATCTGCGGTCATCAATGCCCGTGCGTCGTTCCCGACAGCCAGAGTGAGGTTTTGAATCAATGAACGCAGCGCAACCACCGAGCCGACTCCCAGCGCGATGCAAAGAAAGAAAAACAAAAGCCGACGCCAGGACGAACGAATCTCGCGCCGGGTAAGATTGAAAATAAATTTCATGAAAAAAGCGGTCTAAGCCGTGCGCTTTGTTCGCGGGCGGCCGCCTTTCTTGCCGTTTTCCGCGCTCGAAATGCGTTTCGCGATGGAACGAGCACTTCCGCCCTTGCGTCCAATTTCCGACAAATGTTCTTTTAGGCTGCTCATCTAAGCTGTTTGGTTTTCAAAGGCAAATGCATCGTCGTCAAATTTAAACAATGCAACTCAGTTATCAACGTCGCTGACAACCTGCCCGTCTTTTAAAACGATTTGACGCTGCGCCTGCCCGGCAAGCGCAGCATCGTGTGTTACTAGAACGAGGGTTACTTGATTTTGTTTGTGCAGATCGGTCATCAACTCAAAAATATGCTGCCCGTTTTTTGAGTCGAGATTTCCCGTGGGTTCATCGGCAAGCAGAATTTTCGGCTGGTTGGCAAATGCGCGGGCTATCGCGACGCGCTGCTGTTCTCCGCCGGACAATTCTGAAGGATAATGATGGCCGCGATCCGTAAGATCTACATCTTTTAGCAAGAGATTTGCCCTCTCCTTTGCATCCCGCAAGCCGCGTATTTCCATTGGTATAAGAATATTCTCGAACGCGGTGAGGCTCGGTATCAGGTGAAAGGACTGAAAAACGAAGCCGATCTTCCTGCTTCTAATATACGCGAGGCCGTCCTCGCTCATTGTTGTTATATCGTCGTTATCAATCGTTATTCTGCCTTCCGTCGGCGCATCGAGTCCCGCGATTAGGCCGAGAAGAGTCGATTTTCCGCTGCCGGAAGCTCCCGTTAAAGCGATAAATTGCCCATCCGGGATTTCAATCGAAACGTTCGCGAGTATCGTCAGATCTTCGTTTCCCGAACGAACTGTTTTCGTTACATTTTCAAGTTGGATCATATCATTAAGGCAGAATGTTGAATGTCAGGCAAAGCCTGGGTTACAAAGCCCCCATTAACGGCCAGGCTTCTGCCTCAATCATAGCTGGCAAAAAAATCCCAAACAAGTTCCAATATTTTTGCATCCAAAATACGCGTATTTACGTAAGAGAATTTGTTTGCATATGTCCTGTATTATTCGAGTAACAGCACTTGTAAGTTTCACATTTTTGGCCATTGGTTTTTCCGGGTGCGGTGCGGCGGCTGAAAAGAAGCAAAGCGCTGCGCAGGCTGCAAAGCCGTTGATTACGCCGCAGATCGTTTCAAATAAACCGAAAATCGTCGCATTCGGTGACAGCCTTACAGCGGGATTCGGACTTACCGAACGCGAATCGTATCCGTATCTTTTACAGCAACGTCTCAATGCCGACGGTTACAACTATGAGGTTGTCAATGCCGGCGTGTCGGGCGAAACGAGCCTCGGTGGGCTTGAGCGTATAGATTGGGTTATAGAGCAGGAAAACGTCAAAATATTAATTCTCGAGCTTGGTGCAAACGACCTGCTTCGCGGGGTGCCGGTTAGGCGTATGAAAGACAACCTCGACAGGATCATCAAAAAGGCCAAAGCCAAAAAAGTAACTGTGCTGCTTTGCGGCATGCTAGCCCCGCCGACAATGGGAAGCGATTATCAGCGCGATTATTCGAACGCTTTTCCCGATCTTGCGGACGAGCACGACATCGCATATCTGCCTTTTTTGCTCGAAGGCGTCGCACTAAAAAAAGAGCTAAACCAAGCCGACGGCATCCATCCGAATCTCCAGGGCACGAAGGTAATGACGGCCAACATTTATAAAGAACTCAAACCTTTAATCGCGCAGTAAGGCAAACCTTATGAACGTTACTCATCTCGAATGTGCTAATTGCCGGAAGAAGCACGACGCGGGCACTCTTCAAAACCTGTGCACGGAATGCGAAAAGCCGCTTTTGGTCCGGTACGATCTCGAAAAAGCCGCCAAATCGTTTGCGAAAGATTCACTATTAAGCCGGAAATCGTCTCTGTGGCGTTATAGGCAAATCTTACCGCTTGAAAACAAAGAGAATAGGGTGTCGTTCGGCGAAGGCTGGACGCCGCTATTGCACGCTGATAAATTGGCAGCGACACTTCCTATAAAAATTAACCTCTTTATAAAAGATGAGGGACAGAACCCGACGCAGAGCTTTAAAGCACGAGGAATGTCGACGGCGGTCTCGATGGCTAAGGAATTCGGCGTGAAAAAGCTTGCCGTGCCGTCGGCCGGAAACGCGGCAGGAGCGATGGCCGCGTATGCCGCGAGAGCAGGGATGGAAGCTCACATTTTTATGCCGGCGGACACGCCCAGGGCTAATATTGTCGAGTGTGAACAAACTGGAGCGTTTGTAACGCTTATCGACGGCCTTATCACCGATTGCGGCAAGATCGTTGCCGAACGCAAGGAAGAGGAAGGTTGGTTTGATGTTTCGACCTTAAAAGAACCGTATCGCGTGGAAGGCAAAAAGACGATGGGCTATGAATTGGCGGAGCAAGTGTCCGGCATACTTCAGTTTGCTGACTCGTCGAAAGACAAACTGAAGTTTGCCGGACATTTATCACTCCCCGACGTTATACTATATCCCACCGGCGGCGGCACCGGCCTTATCGGAATGTGGAAGGCTTTCGACGAAATGGAACAGATGGGGTGGATCGGTTCTAAAAGGCCGCGAATGGTCTCGGTCCAGTCCGAAACATGCGCGCCGATTGTCCGTGCATTTCACGCCGGAGAGCGCTTTGCCGCCGAATTCGAAAACGCCTCGACCGTGGCCTCCGGCCTGCGCGTGCCAAAAGCGATCGGCGATTTTCTGATCCTCGAAGCTCTCCGCGAATCGCACGGAACCGCCATCGCCGTAGCCGACGATGAACTAATCCAGGCCGTCGGCGAAATCGGCGCAGCCGAAGGCATATTTTGCGCACCTGAAGGCGCGGCCTGCCTGCCTGCCCTGAGAAAATTGATAGCAAATGATTTTGTAAAGGAGGACGAGAACGTCGTTATCTTTAATACAGGCTCGGGCGTAAAATACCTGGAGGCATTTTCTTAATTGATGCCGTCAAAGTGTATATTGTCGGAGCTGGTCAGAACACTGAGCGGTAGCGACGTGGTTCCTGATTTTGTTAAATGAAGAATCCGGTCATTACCATTCCCGGTTTCTGACACAAAGCCGAAACTTATTAGCCCTTGCTTTTATTTTTTGGCCGGATTTTCAATGTCGGCTGAGCTTCACTGTAAACGCGTGCGAAAACGCCCAGCACGATCCACCATTTTTTCTTTCGCAGTTTCCAGATGTGCAGACAGTTGCCGCTTTCGATGCCTTCGTTGCTATTAGCGAACTGGCACGGATTCCAGGTGTAGGCCATATCAGCCGATTGAAACAGAGCTACCCTTTTCGGGAATTCGATCGATACGTATCGCTTCATTTCCGACACAACGTTTTTCTTGCCTAAAATCGGCGGCTGCTGTTCGATAAGAAGCCTGACATCGCTTGCCGCAAATTTATCGTAAGCCGCGCCCAGCCGTGCCTGGCTCATGCTCATCTTTAAAAAATTCATCGACGCATCTGCCGGAGACCAACCCCTTTTGTTCGGATCGCGGCTTTTGTCCATCCGCCAGGTCCGGTCGGTTTCGGAAAACAAAAGCTTCTCGTGCGTGATGCCAATATCCAAGCTGGCGAAAAATTTTCCGCCAGCCCTTTTTTCCCAAATCGTTACATATTGGCCAAATTCAGCTTGCGATTCGCTCTTGTCTTTCTGAAAAATCCTCCAGTTCCCCGTGGTATACCCCAGCATTCCATTAGAAGCAATGTCGCTGTAAAGGGATTTTCGGACAAGCAGCAAGGCTGAAGAATCTTCGCGCGTCTTCCAAAATTCCTTGCCCTTGACGGCATTCGGACGAAAGATGATCGAATCGTCGGCTAAAACCTGGAGAAAAGCGGACCTAATTCCGTTTTCCGAGGCGGCTTGTAAAAAAGCTTTTTCCGCGTCGAGCATCCGCTCAAGCTCAGCTTGCGAAAAGACGCACGAGTACAATAGCAGCGTGAAAATTATTGTAAATCCCCGGTTCATATTAGTGATTCTACCAAAAATTTGAACCGGACCGACAGAAAAAAAACATTTTTGGAACCATTACGACGGCTGGCGTTGGTAACGAACCCATCAAAATGGAGTAAAAGTTTGGAAAAATTACTTTAATTTGCTAGCCTGTGGATTGTATTTCTTGTTGACGAAAGGATTATCAACTATGTTCAGTGACAATTTCAGACGCGGCGAAGGGAAGGGAAACAGCAAAAAAAGCTCGAAGGCCGTTTCGAAGATGGCTGATTTGGGTTGGAAGGCGTTTCAGGCGGTGAACAAATCTCTGCCCGAAAGCGAGGCGATTACGCCAAAATGGGCGGCTGAGCCGCTTTTAAAATCCTATGAGCGCACCGCGCCGCCGCTCGGGTTTCCGCGCGAGACGGACTCGCTTTGCCCGACTTGTGTAAAGCAGGTTCGCGAGGGCGTTATAAACAAATCGATCCCACTCGAAATACTTATGAACTCGCATCCGGGCGAGATAAAGGCGCAGATCGTGGAAGAAAACGGGCAGGTCGTGATGAAGAAAACCTGTCCGACGCATGGCGAGTTTGTCGATGTGATGGCGACCGACCCGAAATTTCTTGAGCGCATCGAATCTCTTTTTTACGGGCGCGATTTCAAAGCCGCCGAGGACAAGCACGTTCATCACCACGGCACGAGCGATATAAAATTCGGACGCGGTGCGGTTTTGACGGTCGATCTGACGAACCGGTGCAATATGATGTGCAACCCGTGTTTTATGGACGCGAATCAGGTCGGCTATGTCCACGAGCCGACATTCGAAGACACAAGAGCTATCCTTGACCGAGCGATTTCGTTCAAACCGCGTCGTCAGATAATCATTTTATTTTCGGGCGGAGAGCCGACCATCGCTCCGCACTTTCTCGAATCGGTCGCTTACGCGAAAAAGATCGGCTTTTACCGAATATTGGCCGCCACAAACGGCATTCGTTACGCAGAGGACATCGAGTTTTGCAAAGCCGCCAAAGAAGCCGGGCAACATGGCGTTTATTTGCAGTTTGACGGAGTTTCGGAACAGAAAAACAAGCATCGCGGCGTCGGCAATTTGTTCGACGTCAAGCTAAAGGCCATCGAGAATCTTGCATCGGTCGGTATCAAAGTTACGTTGGTTACGACCATTGTAAATACGATCAACAACGACGGTATCGGCGATATTGTGAAATTTGCCGCCGAAAATATCGATAAAGTCCAGACGATTGCTTTCCAGCCAGTTTCCTTCACCGGTCGTGACGAAGACGTTTCCGACAAAGTCCGCATTGAACAGCGATATACGCTCGCGGGAATGACACATGATCTCAAGGATCAACTCGACGGGATCCTGCAGCCGCTGCGAGATTGGTTTCCGCTTTCTTCGTATTCCGCTTTTACGAGCGTCATGGACATGCTGCAAGGCGCTGACGCGCCGTGGGGTTGGTCGTCGTGCAATTGCCATCCCAATTGCGGTATTTTTACTCTGATCGTAGTTAATAAGAAGACGAACGCTATGACGTCTCTGTTCGATTTTTTCAATTACGAGCAGTTTATGAAGGACGTATCCGTAATCACTGACACGGCCCGCGGGAAAAAGTTGACGATGGCACAGCTTGGCATGGCGATCATGAGGAATTATGACGCATCGCTCGCACCCGACGGCTTTCCGATCTCGCAGATTCTGAACCTTTTCAAGCCTTCGTCGGCCAACTCTAATTCTGATCGCAACGACCGCATGAAAACGCGCGAGGAAAACGATAACTGGCGCGTTCTTTGCGTCGAAGGAATGTGGTTCCAGGACCTATTCAATTACGATTTTCGCCGCACCGAAATGTGCGTGATTCCATACGGCACACAGGAAGGCGAGGTTTCGTTCTGCGCCTATAACACCGGCGTCGGCTGGCGGCAGATCATCGAGGAAATGCATAAGACCGCGAGTTTGAGTGAATGGTATAAGGAAAACGGTCGCCACGCTGTATATGCGGCGGGCAAAGCCGTTCCGAACATTGCGAAAACCCGAAGTTTGAGTTTGCCGGTAATTGCGAAAATCGTTGCCGAAGACAACGACGCTCCGAGCGTTTCACCATATCTGATGGAAGATGAAGAATACGAAAAGATCGGAGTTTGAGACTCTTCAAACCCGGATTTTGCCGCTGCGCCGAATAAAGACGCAACGGCTTTTTTGTGTTAATATCTGAACTGAAAAAGGGCGGAATGTTTTATGGAAACCTTTGTTTTGGATTTACCGAAAAATACGACGGTCGCTTCGTTTGAATTGATAAACGGACACTACATCACGTTCGAAGAGTATCTCGAAATGGACGTTGAAGGCGCATATCTGGAATGGGTTGACGGCAAAGTGATCGGTTTTATGCCAAACATTTACAGCACCAGCTAATCATCGGTTTTTTGATAAAGGTTTTGGGATTGTTCGTCGAAATTCACAATCTCGGCGAAGTGGTCCAGGCTGGTTACGCAATGAAGCTCGAAGCGCAGCGACGCGGTCGCGAGCCCGATTTGGTATTTGTTTCCAAAGAAAATGCTAAGATACTCAAACAAAAATATCTGGACGGTGCGGCGGACATCGCCGTCGAAATCGTTTCGCCCGAATCCGTCGAGCGCGACCGGCAAACTAAGTTTGCCGAATACGAAACGGCAGGAATTAAAGAGTATTGGTTAATTGACCCGGAACGCCGGCAGGCCGAATTCTATCGTCTGAACGCGGATGGATTTTATCAGCTCACATTAGTGCCCGATGGTATTTTCCGTTCAGAAGTTTTGCCCACATTCCACTTGCGCGTCGAGTGGCTCTGGCAAGAACCGCTGCCGACCCTGGCCGCGCTCAAGGAATTAAATCTGATTCAATAATTTATCTAAACCGCTTTTGACATCCGATCCCAAATGCACTCGCAGTGCCCGCCTTTCCCGATCCAGAAGCACCTGAAAATCGCCGCGTGCCTGGGCGGTTTTTACTACGCCAAAAGAATATTTTTGTCCCGGCACGGGCAAATCGAATTCATCGTCCGAGGTGATTTGCAGAAACACGCCGTTATTTGCTCCACCTTTGTACGCCTGGCCTGTGGAGTGCAGAAAACGGGGGCCGAAACCGAGACAGGTGGCGACAAGCTTGGTTTCCAGAATTTTTTGCCTGATCGCCTGTAGAATCTCCTCGTTTTCGGCGTTCATATCGATGTATGCCAGAACCGCGAAATAATCATTCTCCTCAAGGCGCGCACAATGAGCTTCTAGATATTTTGCCAGGGATTTTTCCTCCTCGACATACGAGTTCAGCAACGCAATGTTTTCTTT
>Ga0136634_10000832_pt1 | contig 12386 bp, 8 predicted proteins | sample AntDrymUQ8332106_2_FD_104654 | JGI IMG/M metagenome (GOLD analysis project Ga0136634, IMG submission 104654) | Polar desert sand microbial communities from Dry Valleys, Antarctica - metaG UQ833 (21.06) | ecosystem: Environmental > Terrestrial > Soil > Desert | place: Antarctica: Dry Valley... | reverse complement strand
TTTTTCATTTTGAAACGGGTATCTTTATTATAGCCCCACCAGCCACCTAATCGTTGCAAAGCAGTATCCGCATGAAACCGTTCGTGGATATAGACTCCGCCTACAGCGCCCGGACCGGAGTTAAGATATTTATAACTGCACCAGCAGGCGAAATCTACATTCCAGTCATGCAATGATAACCACACATTTCCGACCGCATGTGCCAGATCAAAGCCTGCCTTGGCACCAGCCTGATGAGCGGCGGCAGTAATTGCTTTTATATTAAATAACTGGCCTGTATAATAATTCACTCCCCCCAATAAAACCAAAGCCAATTCATTTTTATTCATTTCAATGGCTTCAAGAATATCTTCTGTCCTGATGGCATACTCTCCCACACGAGGTGAAATTTCTATCACAATATCATCAGGATTTAAGCCAACGTATTTCAGATGTGTTTCAAACATGTACTGATCACTCGGAAATGCTTTTGCCTCGCACAATATTTTATTTCTTTTTCCTGTGGGTTGATAAAAGCTGATCATCATCAAATGAAGATTGACGGTCAATTGATTCATCACCACTACTTCATTTGGCAATGCACCGACAATTTCGGAAAGCGTTTTGACTAATTGATCATGATAATGAAACCAGGGACTTTCGCCATGGAAAAATCCTTCGACCCCCTGCTGTCCCCACTGATCTAATATTTGTTGAATATATAGCTGTGTAGATTTGGGTTGTAAGCCTAGCGAATTGCCGAGAAAATATATTTGCTCCCGGCCGTTTCTTTCAGGCATCATAAACCGGTTTCTGAAACGACCCAGGTTATCTTCTTCGTCTAACCTATCCGCAAAAGTCAAAGAATTTTCAAATTGCATATTTGATCTGATAAATCAATCAATCGGAACTTATGTTAGTTCACAGCCCCCGAACTCCCGAAGGTGGAATTTCTTAATATTCCCCTTTTAAAAGTCAGCGTTCTTATATCGATCCCACTCTTCCTCCATCCACCTGTATGCTAACCCCATTTACATACGAAGCAGCCGGTGTAGCAAGAAATGCAGCCATGGAAGCAACTTCAGCAGCATTCCCAAAACGACCCATAGGAATTTCCTGCATCAATTCTTTTTCAATCACCTCTCTATCAACGTTTCTTTTCGCCGCATTTTTCTCGATCAGGCTTTTTAATCGCTGTGTGTCCGTATAACCGGGCAAAACATTGTTTACAGTAATATTGAATTGACCTAATTCATTGGCCATGGTTTTGGCCCAGGATGCGACTGCGCCCCGAATGGTGTTGGAAACCCCTAAATTTTTATTCGGAATTTTCACCGAGGTTGAAATTACATTGATGATGCGGCCATAGCCTGCATTTTTCATCCCCGGTACCACGGCTTGTGTTAGTATCTGATTGCAAATAAGATGCTGATTGAAGGCAGCAATAAAATCATCTTCACCTGCCTCAATAATAGGACCTGGCGGCGGCCCTCCTGTATTGTTTATAAGGATATGAATGGTATGCGCAGATGCGATTTGCTGAATGGCAGTTTTAACCTCTTCAGACTTTGAGAAGTCAGCAACTTTATAAGAATGCAATTGCCGGTTGGTTATATTTAATTTTTGTACTGCTTCTTTTAGTGACAGCTCATTCCTCGAAAGAAGTATGCAATTGGCGCCGAGCAACGCAAGCTCTTCCGCAATGGCGAGTCCTATACCCTGAGTACTTCCACACACCACCGCTGTTTTTTCTTCCAGTGAAAGATTCATTTTGATTTTTTATTCAGAGCCAAACCTAAGGAATAAGTATGATATTAGAAATGAGAAATACGAGCACGAAGCCCGGAAAGACATTGAAGGATCCATTCATTCTGAATTCTGAATTCTGAATTCTTTTCTCTACTCCCCAAACAAATCCGGATAATCCGTAATAATTCCATCAACCCCCATTTTTATGAGTTGATCAATTTTTGATTTATCATTCACAGTCCATGGAATGATTTTCATTTTTTGTAAGTGACATTGTTTTATCAATTCATCAGTCACCAATGAGTAATTAGGGCTATAAATTGTTGGAATAAAGGTCAATTCATCGAGCTGGACCTGCAATTTCCTTTTGTCGAAATCTTCTATCAACGCTGCAGTTTTAATTAAAGGATATTTTCTATTCATTACCTGTAATGTTCGAAAATCAAAAGATTGGATAATTACTCTGTCAGCAATCCCTTTTTGATTTACGACCTGCATCACCAGATCAACAAATTCTTCAGTTGAAGGATGAAATACATGATCAGTAACCGGCTGTGATTTTGTTTCTATATTATAAAAAGGCAATGGGCGCTTATAAATCCTGCAATAATTTTCTACACTATCAATCACATCAGCCAATAATGGTTTTGTTACAGCTATCTTTTGCTGTTGCAAAAAACGTGGGTGTGGTTTTGTTCCTACATCGAATTGTTGTGTTTCGAAAAAAGTCATCTGGTAAATATTGAAACTTCTTTCTTCGGTAAGTTCGACCGGTTTTCCATTTGGCTGGGTAGCGATATCATGACTAAAAAACGGCTCGTGTGAAAGAATGACCTTTTTATCTTTTGTAATCACCGCATCCATTTCAAGAGTAGTAACGCCAAGTTCAAGCGCCTTGATCATCGCGGGTATAGTATTCTCCGGCATCAAGCCCCGGGATCCGCGATGGCCCTGTTTATCGAAGGCTGGTAACTTGGAAGAACCAGGTTTCTTCACTGCATGACAGGCTACCACGATACCGATAACCAACATCAATTCAACTACCTCTTTGATCCTTTTCATAGTGCAAGATTACGCAGAGAGCGTTACGGACGGTTGGGTTCCGTTTTAAATAATTGTGAAGTTCTTTTTTGCATTTCAGCCGCTATCTGTTGTGAACCATGATCTGATTGTTGCAATTTATTGATGATTGCATGATAGTTTTTTTCGCTATGGTTCTGGCTAAGTTTAAATACATGGTCTATGGAACTTACTTCAATTTCAAATTCAACAATTGCCCGGGCCATTTTCTGTATGTAATCCGGGGGCATTTTTTCGAATAAAGAAGGGGAATGTGGGTCGTTCTCAAAATGATTGGTGGTACGCTGCAGGATATTTAGTAATTCCTGATCCCCCTGGAATGAAAGTAAACCGACGGCATGCACGCTCATATAATTCCAGGTAGAAGCAGACTGAGGGTTGGTGTATAGACTGGCACTCACATAAGTATGAGGACCGGTAAATACTGCCAGAACGTTTGGGTTATGATCAAACGCTTTGTGATGGTCTGTCTGTTTCATGATATGGCCACTCAAAAAGAATTTCCCCTCCCGCTCATCAATAAATAATGGTACCTGTGTAGCCACTGGCATGTTCTCCTTATCACACCCGGTTAAAAAAGCAAACGGATGATTGCGCATAAACTCCACCACTATTCTTTGATCCGGTTCTTTGAAATTAGGAAGGTTGTACATCACGGCGAAGATATCAAAAAGCTTTTTTATGAAAAAAGAAACAAGTCATCATTCAGGAGATAAGTCTTCCAATCGGCCCCACATATTCTTGTCATTCCGGGTACGAAGCATCTGAGGGACTTTGGTGTAAAGAAAAATCAAATAACCAGCATTCAGATCACGCTAGTATGCTAAGAAAATTTAAAATCTATGAGATGCTTCGTGCCTGAGATGACAAAAGAAAAAAACCTTTGTCACTGCGAATGAAGCCTTTTGGAATTCCGATACTATCGACTTTTGGTGGGGTGTTTATTGAAATCTTCGCTCGGCAGTTGTTGGTCAGAAGACACTACAACGGCTTATGCCAGTAGAAAAAATAGAATTTTGAGTCGTTGTTCAAAATTTGAATTCATTGGCACATCAGCAAATTAGCTAACTAGCACACTATTCCAAAACTTCAACAACTTTCGGCGCAGTCATCTGCGCATTCCGCATGGCAATACTCCTTACCGTTATACCTGCAAATTCAACAAAGGCCTGCTGACTGATGCTGTCATCACTGACCATGATCGGAATTCCAATATCGCCCCCTTCACGAATACTTTGTACCAATGGAATCTGTCCCAGAAAGGGGATATCGTATTCCTCTGCCAATCGCTTGCCGCCATCCTGTCCGAAGATGTAGTATTTATTATCAGGTAATTCTGCGGGGGAGAAGTAACTCATATTTTCTACCAGTCCGATTATAGGCACCTTGATCTGCGCCTGACCAAACATGGCTATTGCTTTCTTTGCATCGGCCAATGCTACGTCCTGTGGTGTCGTTACAACAATAACGCCGGTTACAGGAACTGTTTGAACCAATGTTAAATGAATATCACCCGTACCCGGAGGCATATCGATAACGAGATAATCCAGCTCATCCCAGAATACTTCTGTAACAAATTGTTTTATGGCGCTGCTCGCCATAGGACCTCTCCATACAACCGCATTTTTTTCATCAACCAACAAGCCAATACTCATCAATTTAATTCCATAACGCTGCAACGGAACGATCATTCCTTTTCCTTCATGATTCATCATCATTGGACGCTCACCGCGTACACCAAACATGATCGGAACACTGGGCCCATAAATATCTGCATCCATCAAGCCTACTGTTGCGCCTCCCTGCGAGAGGGCCAAAGCCAGGTTAGAAGCTACAGTACTTTTTCCCACACCTCCCTTGCCACTCACTACCGCGATGATGTTTTTTACTTTCGGTAAAACAGCCTGTGAATCTTTTCGATTGCTGGTTGTATTGGCCGTAAAGTTCACCATTACCACTGCTTCTTTATTTACCAGTATTTTGATAGCATTCACACAGGCATTGCGTATCATATCTTTCAGCGGACAGGCCGGAGTAGTTAACACAACCGTGAATGAAACATCATGGCCATTGATAATGATATCTTTCACCATATTCAATGTCACCAGATCCTTACCCAGATCGGGTTCCTGTACATTGCTCAGGGCCTCTAAAACATTTTCTTTTGTAATCATTCTAGCTGTTTTGTTAAAAATCCATTCAGGCTGCAAAATTAGCCATTACCCTCTTCATTTGTTCTAAGTATTTTGGGGTTAGTCTGTATATTTGAAACCAATGAAACGAATTCTACTTATCGGTTTTCTGTTTGTAGTCAGTATCCCTTTTGTTGCGAACGCGCAATTTGAAAAATTAAAGGATTCTGTGGTACAGCTATATGGTGTTGTAATGACCGCCGATAGTTTGCTCGGAATTCCTTCCGTGAGTGTTGTGGTGAAAGGGCAAAACCGGGGAACTATGACCAATGACCAGGGCGTGTTTTCGATTGTGGTTCTTAAAGGAGATCAGATCGAATTTACTTCAATTGGTTACAAGCCAAAGCTGGTAGATATTCCCCGCGACATCGAAGGCAATCAGTACAGTCTTATTCAATTGATGGTTACTGATACCGTTTATTTACCTGCTACTATTATAAAACCCAGGCCTACCCGGGAACAGTTTGAAAGGGATTTTCTGAATACCGACGTCCCAGACGACTATATTGAAATTGCGCGCCAAAATACAGAAGAATCCAAACGTCGTATTTTATCTAAATCTCTGCCGGCAGACGGCGGCGAAGCCACTAATTTTAATCTGCGCAACAATGCCAGAAGATACTACTATGCCGGCCAGGCGCCGCCGCAAAATATTTTCAACCCTTTCGCATGGAATGAATTTATTAAATCATGGAAGCGCGGAGATTATAAAAAGAAACCTTAACCGGAATAGCAGTGTAATTCATCCCAAGCAGATTGCAAAAAACCTATAAGGTCCTGGCGGTCCTCATAAATGTGGAAGTAAGATAAGACCTTATAGGTTTTATGGTGATTCAGTTTACCCTTCTCTTTTTACACCTGTGCGTCTCAAAGACCTCACCGGTTTAATTTGTGGATATTTAAGTGATACATTTGTTTTCCCCGTATTTATTTAAAATTTCATCTATGATTCAAAAAGTTTCAGTGATTGGCGCAGGCACCATGGGAAATGGCATTGCCCATGTGTTTGCGCAATCGGGTTTCCAGGTGAAATTGGTTGATGTAAATACTGTACAACTTGAAAAGGCATTGCAAACGATCGCTAAAAACTTCGACAGACAAATAGCCAAAGGCACCCATACCGAAGATCAAAAAAGATCTTCCCTTAATAATATCACCTCTTTTAATGATATAGCTACCGGAGTTAAGGATGCTGACCTTGTTGTGGAAGCGGCTACCGAAAACATTGAGCTGAAATTGAAAATATTTAAACTACTGGACGAAAATGCACCCGAACATTGTGTCCTGGCCACCAATACTTCCTCTATTTCCATTACAAAAATAGCGGCTACTACGAGTCGTCCCGGCAAAGTGATCGGAATGCATTTCATGAATCCGGTGCCCGTAATGAAATTGGTGGAAGTGATCAGTGGCTATGCTACCGAAAAACAGGTTACGGATACCATTGTGTCGCTCAGTAGTCAATTAAATAAAATTCCCTGTGTTGTGAATGATTATCCGGGCTTTATTGCAAACCGGATCCTGATGCCTATGATCAATGAGTCCATTTATTGCTTGTACGAGGGAGTCGCTGGCATTGAAGAAATTGACACCATTATGAAGCTGGGCATGGCTCACCCCATGGGTCCCTTACAACTTGCCGATTTTATTGGTCTTGATGTTTGTCATTCCATTCTGCATGTTTTATACAATGGCTTTGGCAATCCAAAATATGCTCCCTGCCCTTTGCTTACCAATATGGTAACGGCCGGATACCTGGGTATTAAAAGTGGGGAAGGATTTTATAAATATGTTGCGGGAAGTAAAGAATTATTAGTAAGTGAGCGATTTTTATAAAAGTAAGATATGTGTTTATATCATAAAACTGGGGCCGTCAAATGTGAAGTTTGACAATTGCAACTGATTAAACTAAATAAATAAAACCTGAGAAAATAAAAATAGCAGGTGCGATAAACACTATTTATTTTTTCTTCAAATGCTTGGCCTTTGTTTCCTTCTGGTTGTGAGTAGTATCATCCCCTTTTGTCATTTGTTCTTCACATTCGCGGTTGTCCAGATTGTCTCTGATTTCAGGCCTTGGCTTATTGGCAATCCCCTGTTTGCTTTGTATTTTGATTTCTGGTATTTTTCATGATAACAATTTTCTGTGTTTATAAAAAAATATACCAACAGGAGAATTATTATCACGGCAACGAAACCGGAATACGAACAATGGGTAACCATGTTATCAAGCTGGGCCTTGCATCCCGAGTATGAAATAGCAGCCCTGGAATTCGTGCCTAACCCACGATATGATCTTTACAAGACCAGTATTTGTACGAATTTGAAAATAAGAGGCCCCACTCCGCTGATGATTGAGTAATGAGACCGGACTGCATTGGGAAAACAACAGGCATCCGAAGAAGTGAGAAAAACAATGGGTAATTATCCTGAATTGGGAAAGAAAACTCAGCAAAAGATGCCCGGGGAGCTCCTGAGCGAACTGGCTGGTCCTGGTCATCTACCTCATATTGAAGCATTTGACCTATTTATCCAGCCATTATTGAAACTCAGCAGAAACAATGTTAATATCATCAAATAATCATTAATAAAGAGTCTATACGATTGGTGTATTTGCTTTAATTTATAAATGAGCTAGGTTTTTCACCGTCAAAACGCCAAACTTTCATTTATTGGTTTCTCCGGCATTTTAAAAACCCATCTATTTGATTATTTTCGCACACATTAATAACTAAACTCTATGTGTGGAATTGTGGCTTACATTGGTCCTCGCCAGGCGTATCCTGTTATTTTGAAAGGACTTAAACGACTCGAATACCGCGGATATGATAGCGCCGGAGTTGCATTATTAAACAGTGGATTAAAGGTTTACAAGAAGAAAGGTAAGGTCGCTGATCTGGAAGAAACGCTTGTAGGAAAAGATCTTCATGCAACAATTGGCATCGGCCATACCCGTTGGGCTACACACGGTGAACCCAGTGATAGAAATGCGCATCCTCATATTTCGGCGAATGGAAAATTATCTATGATCCACAATGGAATCATAGAAAATTATGGACAATTAAAACAGGAGCTGGAAAACAAAGGCTACACCTTCACGAGCGATACTGATACAGAAATATTATTAAAATTTATAGAAGACATTCAAACCAATAACAAATCGGGATTGGAAGAAGCGGTGCGCATAGCATTAAAACGAGTGGTGGGCGCTTATGTTATTGTTATTATTGATGAGGATAATCCAGACACTTTAATTGCTGCACGCAAGGGAAGCCCGCTGGTTATTGGGATCGGCAAAGGCGAACATTTCCTGGCATCGGATGCGTCACCGATCATCGAGTATACTAAAGAAGTTGTTTATGTAAATGATTATGAACTGGCAATTATCAAATCGGATGAGCTGATATTAAAAAATCTGGGTAATGAAAAAGTAACTCCCTTTATTCAAAAGCTCGATATGGAACTGGCCGCTATTGAAAAAGGCGGTTATGATCATTTCATGTTAAAGGAAATTTTTGAACAACCTAATACTATTTTTGATTGCCTGCGGGGACGATTGGATGCAGCAGCGGGAACAATTACAATGGCAGGCGTTCAAAATCATATTGAAGCGTTTAAAAATGCCAACCGCATTATAATTATTGCCTGTGGAACCAGTTGGCATGCAGGCTTAATAGCAGAATATATATTTGAAGAATTATGTCGTACACCGGTAGAAGTAGAATACGCGTCGGAATTCCGGTACCGCAACCCTGTTATCCATAAGGGTGACGTGATCATTGCGATATCACAAAGTGGTGAAACTGCTGATACCATAGTCGCCATAGACAAAGCAAAGGAAAATGGAGCATTTATTTTTGGGGTAGTAAATGCAGTGGGTTCTTCCATAGCAAGAATCTCTCATGCAGGCGCCTATACACATGCCGGGCCGGAGATTGGTGTTGCCAGTACGAAAGCTTTTACAGGACAACTCGTTGTGCTGATCATGATCGCTTTAAAAATTGCCATTGAAAAAAGAACCATTGATCAGAAAAGATACCTGCATTTGTTAAATGAGCTGCAGGAATTGCCAGGCAAGATTTCTTTAATGCTGGGAGAAAAGAACGCCATTAAGGAAGTAGCTGAAAAATACAAGGATGCTACAGATGCGTTATACCTCGGGAGAGGATATAATTTCCCGGTCGCACTAGAAGGAGCTTTGAAGTTAAAGGAGATCTCTTATATACATGCGGAAGGATATCCCGCCGCAGAAATGAAACATGGCCCTATCGCCTTGGTGCAGGAAACTTTACCCGTAGTTTTTGTAGCCACCCGGGACTCTTACCACGAAAAAATAGTTAGTAATATCCAAGAAATTAAAGCACGAAAAGGTAAGGTGATCGCTGTTATTACTGAAGGCGATGAAGTCATTACAAAAATGGCTGATGATGTTATCAAGGTTCCTGCAGCGGATGAAATCATTGCACCGGTTTTAAGCACAATTCCTATGCAATTACTGGCATATTATATTGGCGTGGCAAAAGGGTACGATGTTGATAAGCCACGTAACCTGGCCAAGTCAGTAACGGTAGAATAATTGTTATGGTTATGGTTGAAATTTAAATGATGCACAGTCCCCATAGTTTTTGCCCGTTCTTAAATAATTGATACAATGTATGCGTTATCTAGGTTATAAGTTAGCATTCGTAACCCACAGCATTACACTATATTCACTGAAATGAATACAATAAAGAAAAGTCTGGTACAAACCTTGGGGTATAACTTTATACCTGCCACCTTTCTTCCAAAAGGAAAAGATGAGTATTACCTGCGAAACTATCAAAATGTCAATGGAATACAATATCGTCAGCTCACGGCTTATGAAATCGAAGTGCTGGTTCGTAATCGTAATACTTCAGATAACTGGAATAACATTTTCGTCTCTAATGCCTTTAATCCGGAACTGGTTCAGAATTGCAAATTCTATGGTCTTGTCCGCATTGGAAAGCTGGAGCCATTTTATATGGAATTTAAAAATCTGCGAAGGCCGGTAGGTTTCTATAACAGTACCATCATCAGTTGCGATTTTGGCGATAATGTAGTAATTGACAATGTTACCTATATCTCTCATTACATAGTTGGTAATGATGTAATCATCATCAATGTTAATGAAGCCTCAACGACAGATTACGCTAAGTTCGGAAATGGAATTGTGAAGGAAGGAGAAGCTGAAGAAATCCGCATCTGGCTGGAACTATGTAATGAAAATGGCGGTCGTAAAATTATTCCTTTTGATGGAATGCTTCCGGGTGATGCCTATTTGTGGACACGGTTCCGGGGGAATGAAACATTGCAGAGAAAATTCATGGAATTCACAACAAAACAATTTGATTCCAGAAGGGGGCACTATGGTAAGATTGGCGACAGAACAGTTATCAAAAACTGCAGAATATTAAAAGATGTTAATATTGGAAGTGATGCATATATAAAGGGAGCCAATAAAATAAAAAATGTAACTATTAATTCTTCTGCCGAAGCGATGACCCAGATCGGGGAAGGATGTGAATTAGTGAACGGGATTATCGATGCCGGTTGTCGTATTTTTTACGGCGTAAAAGCGGTAAGATTTTTTATGGCCTCTCATTCCCAGTTGAAATACGGCGCCAGACTTATTAATTCTTACCTGGGAAATAACTCTACCATCTCTTGTTGTGAAGTTCTAAATTCACTTATTTTCCCGTCACATGAGCAACATCATAATAATTCTTTTCTTTGCGCCGCGCTGCTGCAAGGCCAAACCAATATGGCAGCCGGTGCAACAATAGGATCCAATCATAATTCACGGAGCGCAGATGGAGAAATTATTGCGGGCCGTGGGTTCTGGCCAGGCCTATGCGTAAGCTTAAAACACAATTCAAAATTCGCGTCATTTGCCATTCTTGCGAAAGGGGATTACCCGGCTGAATTAAACATACCGATTCCTTTTTCACTGGTCAGCAATGAGGTGCATAAAAATGAGCTCGTTGTAATGCCGGGTTACTGGTTTCAATATAATTTATACGCCCTGGCACGCAATTCATGGAAGTATGTTGATCGTGATAAGAGAGATCATAAAGTACAAAATATTGAATTTAATTTTCTGGCACCCGATACCATCAATGAAATTATCCATTCATTGACGCTTTTACAAAAACTCACCGGCATTGCTTATCTCAAAAAGGAAGAACCTAAAACATCCATTTCTGATGAGAAAGCAATCATTGTCGGTAAAGATCTCCTGGAATCGAATGCAACAATCGTACATGAATTAGATATTCTTGCAGACGATTTTGAAAATAGCGGACGCGCCGTAAGATTAATCAAAGTTCTACAGTGTTATCATATATTTAAAGACCTGGTCAGTTATTATGCTATTGAACAACTGATAGAATTCATTGGCGAAAACAAGTTTACTTCTATAGAAGAAATACAAAATAGCTTACCAGCCAAGCTCCCTATTCATGCGTGGATGAATATCGGCGGACAATTGATACCTCAACCGGAAATTGAAAAACTGCTGAAGAATATTCAATCAAATAAAATAAAAGACTGGAAGGGTGTGCATGTTTTTTATCAACAACAGGGATTAACATACCAGCAACAAAAATTTCATCATGCACTTGCCGCGTTGAAAGAATCCCAAGGTATTCATTTAAAGAAAATCCCGCCATCTACATTAGTGGATTTATTACAAAACAACATGGTTATCAGAGAATGGATGGTAAATCAAATTCATAGAACCAGGGCAAAAGATTATGAAAATCCGTTTAGAAAAATGGTTTATGAAAATGAGGAAGAAATGAATACCATCCTGGGTAGCCTTGATAAAAATAGCTTTATCAACCAGGAAATAGAATCCTTAGCCAGCTATAAAAAAACAATAGGATCGATTGTAAAAAAACTAAACGCAAAACCGGGCAAGGCAAAAACCCCAAAAACTCCGGTTTCAGCAATCAATTAAATACCATTGAGCCTTCAGTTAGCCTTATAATTTTATCAATTTGATGGGGTTCATTCTAATACCGTTTGCCGTTCCGTTCACATAATAAATTCCCGCGGCCATACCTGACATATCCAATACAAAATTGCCCAGCCCCTCATAAATAACTGCATAAATTTTTCGACTGATTTTACCTTCTGTATTGGTTAAATAAAGCTGTAAGGTCATTTTTTCCAAACTGGCAGTAACAAGAGTTGTGCGGTCATGTACGATAGACGGAGCCGGATATAAAAATATTTTTTCTTTTTCGGTATTTGAGATTGTTACAATACTACTCAGCCTGATGTTTCCATTTGCTTCAATGATCTTTACCCGGTAGTGATAAACGATTTGTTTAAGTAATTTTTCTGAAAAGTGATAGTTCCGCT
>Ga0136634_10000831_pt1 | contig 12393 bp, 13 predicted proteins | sample AntDrymUQ8332106_2_FD_104654 | JGI IMG/M metagenome (GOLD analysis project Ga0136634, IMG submission 104654) | Polar desert sand microbial communities from Dry Valleys, Antarctica - metaG UQ833 (21.06) | ecosystem: Environmental > Terrestrial > Soil > Desert | place: Antarctica: Dry Valley... | reverse complement strand
GATCGATCGGCACCCTGTAGACCTGGCGGACGACGTTGCTGGCCACCTCGACGAGGCGGAATCCGGCGAAGTCGCGCAGCCCCGAAAGCGGCCCCAGCGCGGCCGTCTGCAGCAGCAGCGGCCGATGCTCGGCCCACCAGGCGACGGCGTCCGAGGATTCGGCCAGGGTGTCGGCGCACGGCGGCACCTGAATCTCGAACTCGAGGTCGGCGTCGAAGACCCTGGTCGGCTTGGCATCGGCCGCCGCACCCGGGACCACGGTGACCCACGCGCCCTTCCGATCGGAACCCTTCGCGAAGGCTGTCGGGTAGTAGAGGCCCGGGTTGCCGGTGTAGAAGTCGAAGAAGAACGCGCTGCTGCCGTCCGGTGTACGGCGGATCACCACCTCGTTGTCGCGGTGCGTGTGCCCGGCGAACACGAGGTCGGCAGGGCGACTCGCCTCCAGGCCGGTGATCACGCGCAGCAGCCGACCGGTGTCTCCACGGCTGACCCCGAAGTCCAGCAGGTCGTCGGTATCACCCCGTTTGACGAAGTCGACGTCCGGACTGCCGTCCGGCCCCCACCATGAGGGGTGCAGCACCCGCGGATCGCCCACGCCGGCGGGTCCGGGCCCCATCGCCCGCAGGTGTCCCTCGACGAGGTCCGGGTGGTGGCGGCGCTGGGTCTCGCGGAGGAAGAACGCGTACTCGGTGTGCCAGAAGTTCACGTACGGCGCGTGCGTGGCCACCATGACCAGGGCTTCGGGGGGCGCGTCGTTCAGCAGGGTGGTCAGGACGTCGACGTCCGCCGGGGTGGGTCCCTTGCAGTTGGGCGAGCCGCCGAGGAACGTCGCCTCGTCCTCCCCGGCCAACCCGACGTACTCCTCGATGACCTCCAGGATCGAGTCCACCACCCCGACGTCAGGGCCACTGTCGACCATCAGGATGCGGTGCGCGCCGAGCTCGACCACATAGGTGCCGGAGTCGTTGAGATGCCGGTGGTACGCCGCGATGTCAGGGTCGATCGCGACCATCCTGGCGGCCGTGTCCGACGACAGGTTGGGCACCCGGCCATCACTGAGCCCGGGGTTGCCGGTCACCTCGGACAACCAGCTCGGGTCTAGCCGGTTGGCCAGCGCGGTTGCGTCTGCCTGGCTCAGCCCTAGTCCGGAGAAGTTCTTCACCCGAGCCATGTCCTTGCCCACCCCGGCCACTCCGACTTGAAGGTCGAAGATCAGCCGATAGGGATGGCGCCGGTAGTCGTGATTGCCCGGCACCATGAAGATCGGCACCAGCAGCGGCTCCACGTCGGGGAACTCCGGACCCGGTGCCTGACCGAGGACCAGTTGCCGCAGGAACAACGCGTTGCCACCACCCTCCGGGTCGTCGTCGGACTCGTGCAGATAGTCGAAGAGGTCGCCCGTGGCAACGATGACGTCGAGAACGCCGAGCCCGCGCAGGTAGTTGGCGTACTTCACGAAGCCGCGGAAGCGGTCGTTCCAATTGACCATGCTTCCCGCGGCGCCCGGGCGGTGTGCCTCCTGCAGCAGCCCGCGGAAGAGATCGATCCGCCGGGCGACGTGCATGTCGGTGATGTGTGCCAGACCGAAGTCGGTCCATGCGCGTCTGTAGTAGACCGCATGCGGAGCGATCGGCACCGACCCGCCGGCGTCGGTCTGCACCGACACGTCGTAGAGCACCCTCTCGGTCGGGGTCGATGCGAACACAGGTAGCCGCACCGCCCCAGGGGCACCGGGCGAGCCGGTGGCCGCACCGACCGACAGTTCCACCAATGCTCCGCTCGCCCCCGCCGGCGTTAGGACTACCCGGCCACCCAGGCCAGCCTCGACCATGGCGGGGAGCGAGGCGACCGTCCAGCCGTCCCCCGTCGCCTCGACATCGAGCGAGAGCACAGGGCGATCGCCGGGCTCACCGAAGAGAATCGACGGCCGCGCCACCGGCGGCAGGTCGAACCAGGCCGTCAGCGACACACCGGGAGCGGAGAGGACCAGGCCGCCCTCGTGGATGCGGGCGACTCCGGGCCCGACGACGTACTCACTGGTCAGAGGCGCACCTAGATCACGATTCGGCACCGGAAACTCCTTCTCTAGCGCTGGTTGGCGTCGCGGCAAGACTCTAGAGGTGATCGGCCGATCGACGCCCTGCTCGGCTGACTGGCTTGGCTGGTCGGCCCGGTCCTCAGCGGTCGGACGGTCATGGAACCACCTTGGCCCTGGCCGAGCGCAGGCGCCAGCGCACGATCTGTACTTGGCGGATGTCGACATAGGTGGTCCACCTGCCGCAGCCGTAGTCGGTCCAGCGAGTGGCGGCAGTGATGCGGAGCCCGATGAGGCCGCGCGGAAGGGAGCGGACGAATCGCTCAGGTCCGTCGAGGTTGCCGACGCAGAGCCGGTCGCCCACGGCGTCGGGGAGCTCGTGGCAGAGCTGGTCGTTTACCTGAGATGCAAGAATCCTGCTTCAGACGTGACTTCCGACATCTTCAGTTCACCATGATGTGCACGTGGTCGTAGTGGTTCGCCGTGGCCGAGCCGCGGTCGGACATCGACCGAAAGCCCTCACCTGACCTCTCGATGGTCCAGATGTGCTGGCTCCAGATGATGTCGAAGAGGTCGAACTCGGCGCGGTGGGCGAAGAGGTAGTCGGCCACGCGTTGACCCACCGAGGAGCTCGGCACCATGAAGTCGATGGCCTGCCCGTTGACATGCTCGCCGTGGCCGTCCTGGCCGCCGTACGCGGAGAGCTCGGGGAAGGCGTTGCACACGGCCCGGTAGGTGCGGACGGCGGCGGGCTGGAGACCGCCCTCGATGCTGGATCCGTCGGGGCAGGACGCGTTGCTGACTGCCATCGCCTCGGGGGTCTTCTTCTTGCTCAGGTAGTCAGCGGTGACCCAGCGCGCCGTCTTGTTCACGATCACCTCGGCGTAGCCGTTTTGACGTCGGCCGGAGATGGCGACGTGCGTGCCGGGCTTCAGCTGGCCCGCCGCGCGGGCTTTCCCACGCGGTTCGAGGCGCAGGTCCAGGGGCGCGGTGCTCCAGAGCTTGCCCTTCACCACCGGCACCCGGTTGTTCACCAGGGGCACGCGCGCACTCGACCGGGAGGTGCCCAGGGTGCGATCGGCGGTGTCGGTGGTTGTGCTGAGGGCGGACCTCGAGGCGTCTGCCGCGGCGCCCAGGCTGCTCGTGGAAGCGCTTGGGGAGGAGGGAGATCCGAAGCCGCTGGTGGCGACTCCGAGGCCGACTGCGAGGACGGTGACCAGGGGTGCGGACACCAGCGCGAGGCGACTCGGACGGACCGTCGTGGGCTCAAGGCTGTGTTTGCCTCGGGGCACGTTGATTCCTAACTTCAGGGGTCGAGATTCGTCCTACCCAAACATGAACCCGGTCAACCGCCCAATCTGCACCAGACAAATGGGGCGTGAGCCTCGCCACACGTGGACCTCGAGCCCGATCAGCCCCCAGTCGTCTCGTTTGCGTCCTCGCGTACGACGCAGCCGGTGCCGATGGTGTCCTCCAACCACCCTTCGGGCAGTGCGACGCTCTTGCGTGGACTGCCCTGCCGACCGCGCGGCGTGCCCAGCTCGACGAGCGGGAACTCGGCGGCTGGGTCAAGCTGCCCGAGCAGCGCCGAGAGCTGGTCGAGCGTGCTGACCAGCGCCAGCTCCCGGCGCAGGTCGCCCCCGGCGGGGAAGCCCTTGAGGTACCACGAGACGTGCTTGCGGAACTCCTTGCAGCCGCGCTCCTCACCCATGTGCCGGCTGAGCAGCTCGGCATGGCGGCGCATCATCCGCGCGACCTCGCCGAGGCGGGGGAGCGTGGCCACGGTCTCTCCCGCGAAGGCGGCGGCGAGGTCGCGGAACAACCACGGCCGACCCAGGCAACCGCGCCCGACGACGACACCGGCGGCACCGGTCTGCTCGAGCATCCGAACCGCGTCGGAGGCCTCCCAGATGTCGCCGTTGCCCAGCACCGGGAGGTCGACGTGCTCGACCAGCCGCGAGATCGCGTCCCAGTCGGCGGTGCCGGAGTAGCCCTGGATCGCCGTGCGGCCGTGCAGTGCGATCGCGGCGGCACCAGCCTCCTCGGCGATCCGTCCGGCGTCGAGATAGGTCAGGTGGTCCTCGTCGATCCCCTTGCGGGTCTTCATGGTCACCGGCACGTCGTGTCGCCCCCCGGCCTGCACGGCGGCGGTCACGATCTCGCCGAGCAGGGTCCGTTTCCAGGGCAGGGCGGCTCCCCCACCCTTGCGGGTGACCTTCGGCACCGGGCAGCCGAAGTTCAGGTCGACGTGGTCCACGCCGTACTCCGTGCACAGGATCTCGGTGGCGCGGCCGACGTACACCGGGTCCGTGCCGTAGAGCTGGACGGAGCGCACGGACTCCCGCTCGTCGAAGACCAGCATCTGCTTGGTGGTGGCGTCACCCTCGACCAGCCCTCGACTGGTGATCATCTCGCAGACGTAGAGCCCGGCGCCCTGCTCGCTGCACAGCCGTCGGTACGCCGCGTTGGTGATTCCCGCCATCGGAGCCAGGACCACGGGGGTGGAGACCTCGAGCGAGCCGAGGCGGAGCGTGGTGGGAAGGGTGGAGAGGGCGGCGCTCAGGGGTTCGCCTTGTTCTTGCTCTTCTGGTCCTTCTTCTGGTCCTTCTTCTGGGTCACCGGGGGCAGGACGGTTCCCTCCCAGGTGATCGCCGGGAACGCCTGGAGCGGGCGGTAGCTCAGCTTGGTGAGGGTGCCTGCGTTGGGCACGAAGTAGACCAGACATCCCGTCATCGACTTCCCGGCGGTGAACCCCTCCGCCAATGGCAGCGAGGGGCACCTGGCGTAGGTGTTGTTGAACGTGGACGGCTGGATCAGGGTGTCGGTCTGATCCACGGCGTAGATCGGCACGGCCATCCGGCTCAGGTCGCCGGGACCGACGTTCTTGACCCGCACCCGCACGTAGTAGGGCCGCGCCTTCTTCGTGTCGTCCTTGAGGTCGTAGGCGGCGAAGTCGGCGAGGCGAGCAGCCTGGACCGAGTCGACCACCAGCGCGAGGACCGAGCCACGCTGCGGGTTGGGCTGGTAGGCGACCACGGCCTGTTCCCCGAAGGCCAGCTTGGTGCCGGCGTCGGTCACGGTCACCCCGTCGGGAACCTCGATGCTGCCTGTCGGCTCGGCCGGCGAGGGGTCCGCCTTCGGCTTCGCGTTGCCGTCGCCCCCGCAGCCCGACAGGAGCAGCGCAGGCGCGAGCAGGAAGGCGATCAGGACGCTGCGGACACGGGTGGGTGGCGTCACGCGCACATTCTGCCCCCCGGGTGTTGCGATCGTGGGTATTCCGCGATCCGGCAGCGCGGGTCCCCGGCGGTCAGCAACCGATCAGGCGCTCGGCGAACCAGGTGCGCATTCCCTCCAGGGAGATCCGCTCCTGCCCCATCGTGTCGCGCTCGCGCACGGTGACCGCCCCGTCCTCGAGAGTGTCGAAGTCGAGGGTGACGCAGTACGGCGTGCCGATCTCGTCCTGGCGACGGTAGCGGCGACCGATCGCGCCCGAGTCGTCGAAGTCGACGTTCCAGAACGCGCGGAGCTCGGCGGCCAGGTCCTTGGCCTTCGGGGTAAGTGCCTCGTTGCGGCTCAGCGGGAGCACGGCCACCTTGACCGGGGCCAGGCGCGGGTCCAGCTTGAGGACGGTGCGCTTGTCCACGCCACCTTTGGTGTTGGGCGCCTCGTCCTCGGTCCAGGCGTCGACGAGGAAGGTCATCAGGCTCCTGCTCAGGCCCGCAGCCGGCTCGATCACGTAGGGCAGGTAGCGCTCCCCCGATGCCTGGTCGAAGTAGGAGAGATCCGTGCCCGAGTGCTCCGAGTGCGTCTTGAGGTCGAAGTCGGTGCGGTTGGCGATGCCCTCGAGCTCACCCCACTCGGACCCGGCGAAGTTGAAGCGGTACTCGAGGTCCAAAGTGCGCTTGGAGTAATGGCTCAGCTTCTCGGTCGGGTGCTCGAAGTGGCGCAGGTTGTCGGGGTTGATGCCGAGGTCGGTGTACCAGCGGGTGCGCTCGTCGATCCAGTACTGGTGCCACTCCTCGTCCTCGCCGGGCTTGACGAAGAACTCCATCTCCATCTGCTCGAACTCGCGAGTGCGGAAGATGAAGTTGCCCGGAGTGATCTCGTTGCGGAAGCTCTTGCCGATCTGGGCAATGCCGAACGGCGGCCTCCTGCGGGTGCTGGTGACCACGTTGGCGAAGTTCAGGAAGATGCCCTGCGCCGTCTCGGGCCGCAGGTAGTGCAGTCCACTCTGGTCCTCGAGCACCCCGAGGTAGGTCTTGAGCAGGCCGGAGAACTGGCGCGGTTCGGTCCAGGCGCCGCGGGTGCCGCAGTTGGGGCAGGCCAACGTGGCGAGGTCGACGTCGTCGGGATCCCCGATCCCCTTCTTCTCGGCGTACTCCTCCTGGAGGTGGTCCGCCCGGAACCGCTTGTGGCAGGACTGGCACTCGGTCAGCGGGTCGGTGAACGTCGCGACGTGGCCAGAGGCCTCCCACGTCTTGCGCGGCAGGATCACGCTGGAGTCGAGACCGACGACGTCCTCGCGGGACTGCACCAGCGAGCGCCACCACTGCCGCTTGATGTTGTCCTTGAGCTCCACCCCCAGCGGGCCATAGTCCCAGGCGGACTTGGTGCCGCCGTAGATCTCTCCACACGGGTAGACGAACCCCCGACGCTTGGCGAGGGAGACGACCTTGTCGACCGGGGAGGGAGGCGGCTTGGCCACGGTGGAGTTCCTGGTGCTCGGTGCGTACCCGGTCGCTGGCTGCGGTGGGCGTGGGCCCACCCTACCGAGCGCGAGGGCCGGTCCTCACCGCAGTTCCCGCGGCATCGACTCGTTGAGCTCCCCGTCGAGCGACTCGTAGGCCGACGGCTCGTCGATCGCCCTGCTCAGCAGGGGGACGGCACCGACCCTCACGTCGTACGACGAGAGCGCACGGCGGTAGCTGCCGACATCACGCCAGCGGGTCACCATCGTCCAGAGGGTCGGGTCGTCGACGTTGCGGCCCAGCCGCCCCTCGTCGTACCCCTTCTCCTGCGCGAGGACGGCCAGCGCCCGCTCGAGCTCGGTCCGGAAGGACTCGGCTGCGTCTTCCGGCACCCGGAACCTGTTCACCACCAACATTCTGCCGACCCTAGCGTCACCTGCAATTTGACAATGGTTCTCATTTCAATTGAGAATCATTGTCATGTCGTCACGCCTCCTCTCACTGCCGATGGCCCTCACGCTGGCGTTGGCCGCACTGACCGCATGCGCCGAGGACGGCGGCACCGGCAAACCCGAGGTGGTGGCGTCGTTCTACCCCTTGCAGTATGTCGCCGAGCGGATCGTCGGCGACCACGCCGAGGTCACCAACCTGACCGAGCCCGGCGTCGAGCCCCACGATCTCGAGCTCTCGCCCCGGCAGACCGCCGACCTGGCCGGTGCCGACGTCGTCCTCCACGAGGAGGGCCTGCAGCCCGCCGTCGACGAGGCGGTGCGCAACGAGTCACCGGAGCACGTCGTCGATGCCTCCTCGGTGGTGGCGCTCGCCGAAGGTGAGGACGGCCGGGACCCGCACTTCTGGCTCGACCCCACCCTGCTGGCCGAGGTCGGTCAGGAGTTCACCAAGACGATCTCCGAGGCGGACCCGGCCAACTCCGACGCTTACCTGGCGTCGAACGCGAAGCTCCAGGCAGACCTGCAGGGTCTCGACAACGACTTCCGTGCCGGCCTGGCCGACTGTCGCTCGCGTGCGCTCGTGGTCAGCCACGACGCCTTCGGCTACCTCGGTCGCCGCTACCACCTCGAGGTGCTGCACATCGCCGGACTCTCCCCGGATGCCGAGCCCTCACCCCGCCACCTCGCAGAGCTCGCCGACCTGATCCGCACCGACAAGATCACCACCGTGTTCAGCGAACGCCTCGCCAGCCCCAAGCTGGCCGAGACCCTCGCCTCCGACCTCGACATCACTACGGCGGTGCTCGACCCGATCGAGGGGCTTGGCTCCTCCGACGAGTCCGATGACTACGTCAGCCTGATGCGGGAAAACCTGGCTGCCATCAGGAAGGCTGGAGGCTGCGGATGATCGCGCACGAGCACGTGGTCGAGATCCGTGGGGCGGGCGTCGCCCTCGGCGGCCGCCCGATCGTGCGCAACATCGACCTGGCCGTGCACCCGGGAGAAGTGGTCGCGCTGCTGGGGGCCAACGGCTCGGGCAAGTCCACCCTGGTCAAGGCGATGGTGGGGCTACTTCCGCTGAGCTCGGGCGAGGTGCGGTTGTACGACGAGCCGCTGGCCGGCTTCCGACAGTGGCACCGGCTCGGCTACGTCCCGCAGCGCTCACCCATCACAGCCGGGGTTCCGTCCACCGTGGCGGAGGTCGTGGCGGCCGGCCGGCTCTCGCGGCGCAAGCCGTTCGTGCCCTCGCGGCGTGCCGACCGGGCGGCCGTCGAGCGTGCACTGGAGGCTGTCGGTCTTGCCCACCGCGCGCGGCACACAGTCTCCACACTCTCCGGGGGGCAGCAGCAGCGCGTGCTGATCGCCCGAACACTCGCAGGTGAGCCGGAGCTCCTGGTCCTCGACGAGCCCAACGCAGGCGTGGACCTGGCCAGCCAGCACGCCATCGCCGGGACGCTCGCCTCCCTCGCCGACGCCGGGGCGACCATCGTCGTCGTACTCCACGAGCTGGGGCACCTCGCAGAGGTGATCCGTCGGTCCGTGGTGCTGCGCGAGGGTCGCATCGTGTACGACGGCCCGCCGCACGCCTCACCCACGGAGCGCGACCTGCACGACCACGACCACCACCATCGTCGGTCCACCCCCGCGTTCTTCCGCCCGTCGGTGCGCGCACCTCTGGACGGGGGCGGGTGATGGACCTGTTCACGGCGCCCTTCATGATCCGGGCCCTGATCGCCGCCGCCGTGACCGGCCTGGCCGCGCCGGCCGTCGGCACCTACCTGGTCCAACGCCGGCTCTCGTTGATGGGCGACGGCATCGGCCATGTCTGCGTCACCGGCGTGGCGCTGGGTCTACTGACCGGCACCTCGCCCACCTTGACCGCCGTGATCGTCGCGGTCCTGGGCGCCCTGCTCATCGAGCTCATCCGCTCGACCGGCAAGGCGACCGGCGATGTCGCCCTGGCGCTGCTGTTCTACGGCGGCATCGCAGGCGGGCTGCTGATCGTCTCACTCTCCGGTGACGGCGTCTTCGCCCTGCAGCAGTACCTCTTCGGCTCGATCACCACCATCTCGCCATCCGGGGTGCTCGTCAGTGTTGCGCTTGCCGTCGTCGTGCTCGTGCTCTCGTTCGCACTGCTCCCCCAGCTGTTCTCGGTCGCCAACGACGAGGACTATGCCCGCACGACCGGTGTCTCGGTGCGGGTGTACAACGTGCTGATCTCGGTGCTCGCCGCCGTCACCGTCAGCGTGGCGATGCGCACGGTCGGCCTGCTGCTGGTCAGCGCGCTGATGATCATCCCGGTGGCGACTGCCCAGCAGTTCTCGCGCGGGTTCAGGACCACCATGCTCGGCGGCATGGTCGCCGGCCTGCTGGCCGCGATCGGCGGGGTGAGCATCTCGGCCTTCGCCGACGTGCCACCCGGGGCGACGATCGTGCTGGTCTCGCTGGCCGGCTTCGCCGTGACGGCTCCTCTGGGTCTGGTCGTGCAGCGGCGCCGTCGAGCACAGGTGCCGTTCCCCGTGCAGGCACTTTCACCCGTGGCCGATGGCCATGACACCGTCGGCGAGCCACACGGGCACGAGCACGGACCTCGCTGCGGCCACCCGGCCGTCGAGCATGGCGACCACGTCGACTACATCCACGACGGGCATCGACACGCCCCACACGGAGGGCACTATGACGAGCACTGAGCCCATCGCTTCGGGCGGCCGGCCCACTCGCCAGCGCCGCGCGATCGCCACGGTGATGGAGGCCTTCGACGACTTCCGCAGCGCCCAGGAGATCCACGGCCTGCTCACCCACCGCGGTGAGCAGGTCGGGCTGTCCACCGTCTACCGGGCACTGCAAGCCCTTGCCGACGCCGGCGAGATCGACGCGCTGCGCACCGAGGCCGGCGAGAGCATCTACCGCCGGTGCAACGCCACGCACCACCATCACCACCTGGTCTGCAGGTCGTGCGGGGCGACCGTCGAGGTCGAGGGCCCGGCAGTCGAGAAGTGGACCCGTTCGGTGGCGGCTGCACACGGATACTCCCAGGTCAGCCACACTCTGGAGATCTTCGGGACCTGCAGCTCGTGCTGAGCACTGTCGCCGAGACGTCGCAGACTGCGGCCCGATCCTCCCGCACGCGGCGTACGCTCGACTCCAGGAGGTGGCGATGTCGGAGCAGGGCGAGACACGCGAGCAGAACAAGTACGCCAGGCTTCCGCCGAAGATCCGCGCGGAGGACATGCGCACCGCCCATGACGTTCGCCAGCAGCCGACGGAGAAGGGCGAGCACGATCGGGAGATCGAGTTCATGCTGCGAACCACCGGGCTGTTCATCTAGCTAGAGCTCGTTGGTCACCGGTTTGAGCAGCCACCCTTGCTCTTTGTCGAGCCACGCGCATCTCCGCCTGTCACGCTCGCGCTGTACGTCTCACCGGTTCCGGGCCGCAATCGGTGAAGCCTCGGTCAGGCAGACCCGTAGCGACGGTTGCGACTGGCGTAGGTCTGCACAGCCGCCCACAGGTCGCGACGGTCGACGTCGGGCCAGAGCACGTTGCTGAACACCAACTCGGAGTACGCCGCTTGCCACAGCATGAAGTTGCTGAGTCGTTGCTCGCCCGAGGTCCTCCAGATCATGTCGGCGTCCGCGACTTCGGGAACGTAGAGGTACTTCGCGAACGTGCGCTCGTCGATGTGCTCCGCGTTGAGCCGTCCGGAAGCGACGTCACGCCCCATCGCGCGCGCGGCGTCCGCAAGCTCCGCCCGGCCGCCGTAGTTCACGCACATGGTCAGCGTGAGCACTTCGTTGTCCCTCGTCAGATCCTCGGCGACCTGGAGCTCCTTGATCACCGACCGCCAGAGGCGCGGTGTGCGACCGGCCCACCGGACGCGTACGCCGAGCTCGTGCATCTCGTCGCGGCGCCGACGGATGACGTCCCGGTTGAAGCCCATCAGGAACTTGACCTCGTCAGCGGAGCGGGACCAGTTCTCGGTGGAGAAGGCATAGGCCGAGATGGCCTTCACCCCGATCTCGATCGCTCCCTCGACCACGTCGAACAGCGAGTGCTCGCCCTGCTCGTGACCGGCCGTCCGGGGCAACCCACGCTCCTGTGCCCAGCGGCCGTTGCCGTCCATGATGATCGCCACGTGCTTGGGCACCTGGTCGATCGGGACGTCGGGCGCGGTGGCGCCGGTGGGGTGCGGATCCGGGCGGCGCACTTCGCGCTTTCGACTGCGACGCACGCGCCCTCACGCCTCGCCGACATAGGGCATCGACCGCAGGCCACGCTCGAGGTGCCAGGAGACGAACGCCGACACCAGACCGCGCGCCTCGCGGCGGTTGCGTTGCTCGGCCACGTCCACGACCGGCCAGTCGCCGGCCAGCAGAGCACCCAGCAGCAGCAGCGTCTCCGGGGCAGGGCTCGCGGACCCCGGCACCCGGCACGCCGGGCACAGCGTCCCGCCCGCCGCCGGGCTGAAGGCGCGGTGCGGCCCCTCGAGGCCGCAGTTGGCGCAGGCAGCGAATGACGGGGCATAGCCGGCGACGGACAGGGACCGGAGCAGGAACGAGTCGAGTACGTCGCCGGGCCGGTGTTCACCCGCCGTCATGGCCCGCAAGGCACCCACGAGCAGGAGATACTGCTGGACGGAGGGCTGGCGTTCCTCGGAGACGAGGCGCTCGGCGGTCTCGAGCATCACGCTCCCGGCCGTGTAGCGGTCGTAGTCAGCGGAGATCGTGGCGCCGTAGGGGGTGCGGGTCTCGGCCTGGGTGATCGTGTCGAGGTTGCGTCCGACCGCGAGCTGCAGGTCGACGTGGGTGAACGGCTCGAGGCGGGATCCGAAGCGCGAGGAGGTGCGGCGTACTCCCTTGGCTACGGCCCGGACGATGCCGTGCTGCCTGGTGAGCAGGGTGATGATGCGGTCAGCCTCTGCCAGCTTGTGGGTGCGCAGCACGATCGCTTCGTCGCTGTACAGGGGCATGGGGTCATTCTCCCTTGCCGCGGGGACAACCGGGAGCGACCCGCCGTCCCTGGAAGGAGCATCAGCGAGGCGTGGCTCAGGCAGAAACCGGCCGGGGGTTGTCGAAGACCTGCTCCAGTCGCCCGGCGCCACCTTCCACGTCCCGGCCGAACGCGTCGAAACACTGCTCGAACGCCAGGGTCACGTCGGGGATGAACTCGACGTAGCCCACGATCGAGGTCAGCGGGGGTACGCAGCTCGTGGCTCACCG
>Ga0136634_10000830_pt1 | contig 12409 bp, 12 predicted proteins | sample AntDrymUQ8332106_2_FD_104654 | JGI IMG/M metagenome (GOLD analysis project Ga0136634, IMG submission 104654) | Polar desert sand microbial communities from Dry Valleys, Antarctica - metaG UQ833 (21.06) | ecosystem: Environmental > Terrestrial > Soil > Desert | place: Antarctica: Dry Valley... | reverse complement strand
CAACCGCGAAAAACGTTCGTTCCGCAACTTGAGCAAGCAGGCTGGCATCCGCGGTTGACCACTCACGCGGATGCGTGTCCGCCATGACCAGCAACGCCGCTAACCGACCGGCCTTGCTGATCGGAGCGATCAGCAGAGAGGCGATCTGCATTGCCGCGTACGTACGCAGCGCAGCGGGCTCATTGGTGAGCGGGTCTGTCGTCACATCCGGAATCGCCGCCTGGCGTCCCGCCTTGATCGCATCGACTAGACCCGCACCAAATATTTCGAGCGGATAAAGCCCGGCGACTGTCGGCACCCCATTGGTGAATCCACGCGTGATCAACAGCTGCATGCCGTCCTCAGTGACTTCGCCGTACGCGCAGCGCGCCACTTTGAAGTGCGATCCGACTATTGTGACGGTCTGCAGCATGACCTGCGCCGGGTCATGCAAGGTGCGAGTCGCATCGTGGACCGCCACCAGCAATCGCTGCGCATCTTCGGCGCGCTGCAGGTCCTGCACGTCGTGAACCAGAACGACAAAACCCTTGACCGAATTGTCCGGGGCGAAATCCGGGACATAACTGGCGCTGATCCAGCGCGTCCCGCCGTGGCGATACGGAATCTGATCCTTGTAAGTCACAAGCCGACCGCCGAGTGCTGCATCCATGTGCGGCTTCAGCTTTGCAAAAGCCTCCACGCCCAGGACTTCGCTTATCGTCCTTCCGGTCAGGTCTCGGTAGGCTTCGCCAAACCAGGCCTCGTACCCGCGATTGTTCAGCTGATAGCGGTAATCACGATCAATGTAGGAAATCAGCGCCGGCACGTTGTCGACGATCAGGCGCAGCCGCTGCTGCGCAGCCTGAGTCTGCGCGGCGTGCAATTTTCTTTCCGAAATGTCGCGTCCAACTTTCGATGCACCGACGATGCGGCCGTCGCGGTCACGGACCGGAGAGATGGTCAGCGAAACGTCAATTCGGCGACTATCTTTGGTAACGCGGACCGTCTCGAAATGTTCGACGCGTTGGCCAAGTCGAATACGCCGGAGAATGTCGTTTTCCTCGTCGCGCCGTTCGGCTGGAATGATCAGCGTCATCGGCTGGCCGACCGCCTCGTCGCTGGTGTAGCCAAATATGCGCTCGGCCCCGGCGTTCCATGACGTGATGACGCCTTCCAGCGTTTTGCTGACAATCGCGTCGTCCGAGGACGAGACGATCGCCGTCAGCAGCGCTGATGCATGACCGTCGTCAGCGTCGGGAAGCAAGGGCATATGTCGCTGTACTTGGCGCTATACGGATGCGGAATGGGCGAGCACCGAATATGTCATTGGTGCCGCCGCGCGTCCACCCGAATTCGCGCAGCGTGCCTGGCGATGAGTACGCGCACGATGGCGTATTTGGTGCGGCAACCTCAACTCGGTCAAAAGCGCAGCGGTTCAACTCCACTCATTTGCATCCCGCGGCATCACACCGTCGCGCTGAGGCTTGACTACGCAGAAGCGATGACCGGTCGGTGCTTCCATCACCCACCAGGTTTTGACCTGCTCAATGCGCTTTGCTCCCAGCGCTTCCAGCCGAGCCACCTCAGCGTCGACGTTGTCGGTTTCTATATCGATGTGCACGCGGCTCGGATGAGGCACCTTCTGCACCATTAATAACAACTCTTCATTACCCGATCCGAGCGACACGTATTTAGCACTCGCAAAATCATCGGACGAGCTTGGCTTGCGTCCCAACGCAGCGCTCCAGAAGCGCGCTGCCGCAGTCAGGTCATCGGTCTCGCAGTCAAGTATGGCGGCTACAAGCTTGCTTTTATGCATTTGTTTGATCTTGTTAAGCAACGACTGAGGGGTGGCTGAGCTCCGCGAAGTACGGCACCTGGCCCGTGATCTGCGCGAACCACAGCGCGTAACCGTCTGCACTTGGATGAACTCCATCGGCGGAGTAGTAACGCCGAGGCTTGATGCGGAAAGGATCACGATCGCGCGCCATCCGCAGGTCGACCAGATGTACGTTGGTCCGCTGGCTCGTGGCGACTTGCCAGGCTCGGCGCACGCCCTGCGCTCGCCGTGAATAGAGCGCATCCAGCGGCCACACCCACAATGGAGCCGCTCCGACGTCGGCGGGCGGAATCACCGCAACATGTCTTGCGCGATCGCCCGCAATCGCGAGGGCGTGGTCAGCGGCCTCGACCACGGCCTCATAGCGTGACAAACGAATCACATCGTTGCCACCGACAAAAATGAGGATCAGGTCAAACCGCCCTTCGCTCGCGACGATCTGCTGAGCGACATCGACTGATTGAGCACCGTCGCAGCAATGATTGACCACCTCGGTCCCGGCAAACGCCGCCGCCAGACGCCCTGGCACCGTTGATCGAGGATCGGTGCAGCCAATGCCAACGCCCGTGCTGTCGCCGACAACAAGAATCCGCCGTGCCGCGGCCGCGTCGATATGAGAAAACGCGGCAGTGTGAATCCGGCGATGCTTCGAATGCATCAGCCTGAACCCCTGTAACGCCGACCAACCCGCCACAAGTGCGGCAGCAGCCACCAGAAGCGTGCGAAACGCTACCGGTGAGTCAGTGCTGCGATTGAAGCTGAATGGCATCGGGGTCGCGCCGAATACGCGGAGAATGCGTGGATGCAGATGCTATTCCACCTTTGCTGACATGCCAAAGATCGTGAGTTGCGGCGTCATCGTGCGGCGAGCCATGGGCGAATTGTTGCTCGGCCATGCAACGGGGAGCACGTACTGGGACATTCCGAAGGGTGTACGCGACGCAGATGAAACGAGCATCGCTGCAGCATTACGCGAACTGCGCGAAGAAGCCGGCATTGCACTGAGCGACCATCAATTGCGCGACCTGGGGCTGCACAAATATCTTCCGCGTAAGGATCTGCATCTGTTCGCGCTGGACCCTCCCGATCCAACGCTGGACATCAGCGCGTGCAGTTGTTCGACGCACTACACGCCCCGCTATGGCGGATCCAAAGTGCCAGAGGTCGATGCATACCGGTGGAGCACACGCATGCAGGTACCCGAGCTTTGCGGCAAGAACATGACACGAGTGCTGATGTCCCTCGACTGGTAATAGGACGTGCGCCCGTGCTAATCACAGGCGCGCACATCGCGTGCACTGCTACCTTAATGGTGCCGCCTCGCTGGTCTGCTCGACAATTGCGTCGCGCGGTGCGCCGGACTGTTGCAGACGCTGCTGCAGCGCCAGCATTTCCTGGCCAAGCGCATCAAGTCGCTCAGCATCCATCATCTTGCGCACCTTCGGAAAAAGATTTTCTTCCTCTTCCTCGTGGTGGTGCTCGGTCTGCTCCTTGAGCACCTTGAACTTCGCCTCCCACGTTTCAGCAGCCGGATCAAGCGTCAGTAGGTCAGCGAGTAGGCGTTTCAGCGACAAATGCTCTTCAAGCGATTCGAGCAAGACGTCTTCCGTGCCTGCGGCTTTCACTGCTGGATAGAACACCTCTTCCTCGGAAGTTACGTGCTTGGTCAGGTCGTCGCCGACTCGGGCCAGCGCCGCTGCGCGCGCTTTGGGCTGCTGCGCTTGCACCGTCGTCTTCATCTGGCTTTCCAGCTGGCGGTGTTGATCAGTCAATAGTTTGATGGCGTCCATAGTCTCGGAAGGAATCGTTAAGGGCGACGGTGTATTGGCACGCAGAGTGCCTGCGGCCTCGGCTCCGTTCTCACACGCGTGAATAATAAGCACCGGTCTGCTAAGTGAGGTCGCAATGGTAATCAAACGGTCGACGGCACCGAGAGGCACATTAGTGGTCGTTGAGCACGACTCGCGCGTACTACGGGCCAACCCGTGGGGCGACCCGCACGTGCGCAAGCTCGCTGTCTGGCTGCCACCGCAATACGATAAGGCGGCTGGAGTCGGTCGTATGCAGACCAGCCGAGCGCGATTCCCCGTGCTTTATGACCTTGTTGGCTTTACGGGCTCCGGGTTATCGCATGCCGGATGGAAGGCGTTCTCTTACAACCTTCCCGAGCGCATGGAGCGCCTGATTCACCAGGAAAAAATGGGCCCGGCGATCATCGTGATGCCCGATTGCTTCACGGCGCTCGGCGGCAACCAGTACATCAACTCTTCCGCGGTGGGTCGCTACGCCGACTACCTGCTGCAGGAAATCATTCCGTTCGTCGACCGCGAGTTCCGCACGCTCGCATCACGCGAACATCGGGGCTGCTTCGGCAAATCATCGGGCGGATACGGCGCAATCATTCACGGCATGAAGTACGCGGCGCACTGGGGCGCGATCGCCAACCATTCGGGCGATTCGTATTTTGACTTCGTCTACTGGCACGATTGGCCCAATACGTTGAACGAGCTTGGAAAACATCGCACAAGAAAACGCGCTGCTGGCCGCTACGACGCCGCCCGCGAAGCTTCGGCAGCGGAGCTCGCGCAGGGCATTGACGACGGCCGCGTCAAACGGTTTCTAAAGCACGTGTGGGCAAAACAGAAAGTAACTTCCGCTGAAGTCCATTGCATCATGAACCTGTGCATGGCGGCGAGCTACGACCCAGATCCTGCGACGCCGCTGGGGTTTCGCCTTCCATGCAACCTCGAGACGGGCGAACGAATTGAAAAGCGGTGGAAGCGATGGCTGGCAAATGATCCGATCACGCTGGTTGACCGCTACGCGCACAACCTGAAGTCGCTTGCGGGGATCTACATCGACTGCGGCTGGCGCGACCAGTTTCACATTCACTATGGCACGCGCATCCTGTCGCAGCGCATGTCCAGCGCAGGTATCGCGCATCGATACGAGGAATTTGACGACGATCACTCGGACGTCGACTACCGAATGGACGTCAGCCTGCCGTTTCTTTATCGGGCGCTGAAGCCATAGCCGGCAGATCGCCGGGTTTCGCCGCTGCCAGGATGCTGATCTTCTGCCAGATCTTGCGTGACAGATCAGCCGTCAACGCCTCGATGTCGTTGACCGCCGCGAGCACCACCGGGTCGTACAAGTGCTGGGCATGCAACGCGGCGAGCTTGCTCGTCAACGCAAGCAACTCCGAGCAATAATCCAGGTAGCGTGGCAACTGCTCGCGCGTCAGGGTGCGGTTTGGAGACGACGCCGTTGCAGGCACGTGACTGAGCACATGCTCCGGATCTTTGGTGAGTTGATGCATGTCAACAATGTGCGCAATGCTGCGCAACCGGTGCAACATGCGCAATGCGGTGCGGCGCTTCAAACGCGTTTCCAGCGAAACCAGAAAAAGCACCGCGAGCGACAAAAAGATCAGCTCGCTGGTCGCCGCATCAATGCTCTGCAGGACTTCAGCGATGGTGACCGATCCACCTCTGACCACACTCCTGAGCTCGTTCGCAGCCCAGAGAACCAGAGCGATCAGAACGACAATCGTCAGCGCGGTCAGCACGCGGACCCACCACAGCGGGCGCCGCAAATGTTCGATCGCAGCCTCATTTCGTTGTGCTATCAGAACAAGTTCGGCAGCCACCTGGCTCAATCCAGAGCCGGGGAAACGCTCGACAATCCGGCGCGCTAACACCGCGATAGTGGAACCGATCGGGGCGTGCCGAAGTTCGCTGTAGGTAGGCACCGTCGCGGGGATCAGCATGTTGTCAAAGCACCGGCTGACACGCTAATGCAGCAACGAAGCGAGGCTGCTTGTAAGACGCGGTTGTGTCAGGCAGCAACCTTGAGCTCTTCAGGCGAAGTGCGCAACGCACTTTGCGGCATGCCGGCTTTCCAAGGTAAATCGACTTCATAGTCTTTCAGCAGGCAGTCATCGGGCAGCGTTTCGATCGCCGTGAAATCGCGGTGCGCGATGTACTCCGGCCGCTTGAATCGACGAATGTGATTGCTGACGGTGCACAGGCTCAGGTACACGCTGACGCGGTCCCACGGCGACAGGTTGCTGCTCGACGCGTGCACCAGACACGAGTGAAACAGGATCATTGAGCCGGCCGGCCCCTTCGGCGAAGCGATGCCGCCATTTTTTCCGCCGGCGCGCTGCACCAACTGCCTGACCAGATCGTGGTCGATCGTCCATAGTGGATAACTGGTCGTCGACACATCATGCCTGGCATCGACCACGCCCCGTTTGTGGCTGCCGGGGATAAACATCAGCGCACCGTTGAACTCGTTTACATCGTCGAGAAAAATGGCGACGTTCATCGCACGCTCGGTTGGCATCATGTCGTCGTTCAGCCACGTGCCGTAATCCTGATGCCACTGCCACACGTCGCCCTCGAACGCCATCTTGCCGTTGATCTTGAACTGATGCATGTAGACGTCTTCATCGAACAGTTCGCGCACGGGATCGATCATCCTGGGATGGCGCGCCAGCCTTGCGAAAGGCGCGCTGTAAAGATGCGCGGCAAAATTGGTGCGCACCGCATCCGAATCCTTCTCGCGAACGTTGAAGACCTCGCGCCGCGTGTAAAGCGCAGGAACCGCGCTGGTCAGCACCCGGGTTTCCTCACGCGAGAACAAGCCGGGAAAGAAAAGGTAACCGTCGTGGTCAAACTGCTCGCGTTGTTCGGGACTCAGTTTCATTGGTGTCTCCTTCCAGTCCTGCCGAGAGTCAAAGTAACCCCACTGGCATCCCTCGTCAAACTCGGGCAGGGCGGTATGCCACTTGCCGAAAAGCAGGGACACCCAGCCCATAAAATGGCGCGCTTTGCTTATTTCGGAGCCTCAGAATGTCTAGCTATTTGCGTTTAAGGCGCGGCCTTCAGGTCGTGATCACTTTGCTGCTATCGACCGCGCTTGCACCAGCCTCCGCTGCGGAGCCGCCTACGAAAAAGGTACCGGTCAAACAAAGCAAGCCCAAAGCAAAACCAATGAGCCGCGATCAGCTGCGGGCGTGCATGGATGAACAGGATCGCGTGCTGGCGATGCGCGAAGGCGTGCTGAAGGACCAGGCCACGCTTGACGAGCAGCGCGCACAGGTTGCTCGCATGGATGCAGAGCTGGAGCGCAAGCGCGCCGCACTCGATCCGGCCGATGCCGACGCCAAGCAAGCACTCAGCGACGACGAAGCGAAACGCAACGCGCTTGGCGACGCCTATAACGCACGCCTGCCCGTTTTAAAAGAGAGAGGCAACGCGCTGGATCAGGCGCGACAGGGTTGGGTCGGACGTTGCGCCGATAAAGATTTTGATGAACTCGACGAGGCGTTTATCAAACGCGAGCGCCAGCGCGCCGCCCGTGCCGCGGGAAAGTAGATGGCGGTTTAGTCGCGCTCAGCCGGATCGCGAGTCAAGCCGCGCGGTGATTGCTGAGCGCTAATACCGCTCCGGCCACATCTTCCCTTGCTTGCCACGTTGTTGTTGCCGCTGCTGTTGCCAACGATAAATTTGGCCGTCTGAGTTGACCAACCATGGCGTGGGGCCGGCGGACAGCGCAACCGCTCCACCCGGGACCTTGTCCCAGCGGCTCTCCGCGCCTTGTCGGAAAACGGAATATCCGCCCGGAACACTCTGGCGACCCAGCATCCACACGTTTCCGTCATTGGCAATTGTCACCGCTGCCGCGCGCCTTGACACCCGTTGCCACGCTCCCCGCTCGAGGCGGAAGAGATCGCCCGCATCGTTGATGACCCAAGGATTTCCACGTGGATCGACATCAATCGAAACAGCGCCGCCTGGTATCAAATCCCAGTCGCTGCCATTCCATCGGTAAATCATGTAGCCGCCCGCGGTTGGCGTTACACCGATTGCCCAGACCGCTCCATTGGCGCCAATGCCGATATCGCGCACAAGCCCAGGCAACGACTGCCAGCCTGAAGGACCCAGCCGAAGCACGTTGCCGAATGAGTTGACAACCCACGGGCTGCCCTGCGGATCGACGTCGATTCGGACAGCACCGCCCGGCACGATTTGCCAATCGTTCCCCGCCCAGCGATAAATCGAATGTCCGCCTTCCACCTGATCGATGCCAATGACCCACGCGTCACCGCGCGCACCCACGCCAATTGCCGAGGCTCTTCCCGGCAGCAACTCCCACTGCGCATGGGCAAACGAACTGATCACTGAAAGGAGCAAGGCGAGCAGGATGCGTGATGTCATAGCAACTCCGTTGACACTAGGTTTAGCAGGATGCCACCACATCAACGGCGGTACAAGCAAGGCGTTGACGCGCAGTAATGCCGATGGCTGAGCCGCGTGCCCTTGGCCGTTGCCGGACCACCAAAGACGCCTTCAAATCCCGGGCTTATCGATGCACCTGACAGAGGAGAAAGCTGGACACTGACAGCGTATCGATCGAACGAGCGGCATTGCTCTTATGCCGTAAGGGTTTCCTGACGATGTCCACGAAAATCATCCGCCTTTGCAGGCACGTCGAACTTCTGGCGTGTGAGCTCGACCGCTGGACCGCACGGGGCCAAGCCGGCACGGCGCGCGCCGTACTGCTTCGAATGAAGCTTGCTGCAATGACAGCAGAGCTTGTCAGCGCCGACCTGGTCGAGCGCATGCAGGTGGCTTCACGCCAGTCCGCTAACGCCTGACGCCGGGATTGCCGGCCGCGCGTATGCGTGTCAGCGATGACATGCACGACATCAAACTACACACACGGCGCGGGCAACCCGTATCAATATGTCAATCCATTGCGTGTAGGAGCAGGAAACATGCTGACGGCTCGAGGTCGAATCATCGCGCTCGTTGTGGCTTCACTGATGTTGAGCGCGAGCGCCGTGCACGCCGGAGTCCCGCTGTGGCAGCGGGTCCTGCGCTGGGTCAGCGGCGAGACCAGCACTACGCCGGTAGAAACACACATGATGGGCAAGCACATGCAGATGAGCGTGCGTCAACCGCCGCAGCCAGGCGATGCCGCGCGCGCGGACGAGGTTCGCTCCGCCGCGCGCAGAGTTCTGGACCGCTATAAAGACGTAGCCGACGCAGAAGCCGAAGGCTATGCACCGTTTGCGCCGACCGGCAAGATCGGTGAGGAGGTGCACTACACCCACTCCTGGCGCGCGGGCAATGAAAAGAGCGGCATCGACCTTGAACGGCCCGGATCCATTCTTTACAAGCGAACACCAACCGGCATGACAGCGGTTGGCGTGATGTACACCGCGCCCGGCAAGGCCGGCCCGGCCGAGCTCGACAAACGCGTTCCGCTGAGCATCGGCGTGTGGCATCGGCATGTGCACTTCTGCGGATGGCCAAGCGGCACGCCACGCAAGGACTGGGATGGCCCAGCGGCCCGCTTCGGCTTTGCAGGGTCCATCGGCGACGAAGCAACTTGCCTGCAGGCCGGTGGTTACTGGATCCCGTTAGTGCTTGGATGGATGACGCATATCTATCCGAACGAAAGCGAGCTCGACAAGATCTGGATCGGTGATCAGATGATGACGCTGAACACGGCAGAAGTGGAGCACAACGCGCACAAGCAGCAGAAGCATTGACGCGTCTCCTTGCTCGAGCACCGTTGACTCGGGTTGCTTGAAGTAACTGCTGGGGGCACCATGTAGATGGAGCCTGCCCTTTCTTCCATTTCAGGATATGCCGCTCACTGTCATTTCCCTGCTCGTCCACGCCTATGTAGGCTGGCGACTGGTTCCGGCGCTGGCCGAGTTCAGCGAGTGGCAGGCGTGCGTAGCGCTACTTATTGTTGGATCGGCCGTCGCCTTGCAAATTGGCTTTGGCTTGTGGCCAAAGCGCCGCCAGGTGCATAGCCGCGGGCACGATGCAGCGATGGTTGCCGCTTTTATCGCGATGGGCTTCCTGTCGAGCCTGTTGGTGCTGACCGTGTTACGCGACGTCGCACTCGCGGCTGCGTGGATGGCGGTTCAGTTGGGTGTTGCAATTCCGCTTGTCGCGTTTGCCACATGGAGTGCGCTTGCGGTCGCGGCGGCGGCTACGCTGATGACCGTGCTGGGACTGATCAATGCGCGCCAGACCGCGCGCGTGGTCGAAGTCGACATTCCGATCGCCAATCTGCCCGCGTCACTGCACGGATTCACGATCGCGCAGATCAGCGACATTCACGTCGGGCCGACGATCAAAGGCGATTACCTGAAATCGATCGTCGCGGAGGTCAATCGTATCGATGTCGACATGATCGCAATCACCGGTGATCTGGTGGACGGCAGCGTGGCGCAGCTGCGCCCGCACGTTGCGTCGCTTGCAGAGCTGACTTCGCGTCATGGAACCTATTTCGTTACCGGCAACCACGAGTACTACAGCGGAGTGACGGCGTGGGTCGCAGAACTGCAGCGGCTCGGCGTCAATGTTCTGCTCAACGAGCACGTCATTTTGCGGCACAACGAGAGCGAGCTTGTGATTGCTGGAGTCACAGATCATGGTGGGCATCATTTCGATGAATCGCATCGCAGTGACCCGGCGAGAGCAATTTCGAAGGCGCCCGCCGATCTCGTCCGAATTCTGCTTGCACACCAGCCACGGTCAGCCGCGGCAGCACAGCAGGCCGGATTCCATTTGCAGCTTTCCGGCCACACACATGGCGGGCAATTCTGGCCGTGGAATTATTTCGTTCGCTTTCAGCAGCCGTTTACTGCCGGACTACACCGTTTACAAAGTCTATGGGTTTATACGAGTCGGGGGACCGGCTACTGGGGACCGCCGAAACGATTTGGTGCGCCGTCGGAAATCACCCATCTTCGTCTGGTGCCTGCAACTCCTTGAACATCATCCGAGCTGCGCCAGAAACTGATCCGCCCGCGCTCTGTGCTGCGCCAACTTGCCCGGCCCCATGCGGTCGGCTTGATTGACCATCATCTTCATGCGCGGATTACGCGTAAAGAAGTCTTTGTGAAGATCGACGAAGCGCCAGAACAAGCCATCCCAGACGTCGCACCATTCACCGCGCTTGAAGTCGCTCATCTTGAGAACGTAATTGGAGCTCGAAACGTACGGCTTGGTCGTGATGGTCCCGCCGTCCGCGTAAAGCGCCATCGCATAGACGTTGGGCACCATGACCCAGTCGTAAGCGTCGATGAAGAGCTCCATGAACCAGCGATAGATGTCGTCTGGATCAAATTCGCAAAGCTGCATGAAGTTGGCAAGCACCATCAGCCGCTCGATGTGATGGGCATAGGCCCCTTTGTTGATACGGCGTATCACCGTATCTAGCGGCAGGATGCCAGTCTCTCCCGTCCAGAACGTTTCGGGCAATCTGCGCTGATGTTTCCAAAAGTTGCGCGTGCGCTGAGCCCGGCCGCGGTAAACGTACGAGCCACGCATATATTCGCGCCAGCCGATCAGCTGCCGTACAAAGCCTTCGAGCGAGTTGAGCGAAATTTCGTTTCGATCCGCATGCTGCAGCGTCGCTTCGAGCACCTGATGCGGGGTCAGTAGCCCCGTGTTCAGCATCGGCGTCAGTACCGAGTGGTAGAGCATGGACTCGTCGGCGACGATTGCATCTTCGTAATCGCCAAAAGTCGGGAGCCTTTGCTGCAGGAACTGATCGAGCCAGGCGCGTGCGTCCCGGTAGGTCACCGGATAGGCGAAGTCACCGGTAGCGCCGTAGTTGCCTGCGAACTGCGCGTCGACGTAGTTCCGCGCTTCCGTTACGTAGCCGTTGATATTTGGGCGCTTGATCGTCGGCGGTTGCAACTTCTTTGGCCACGGCTTGCGATTGTCGGCGTCGAAGCTCCAGCGACCGCCAATCGGCTTGCCGTCCTCGACGAGCACGCCGAGCTCCTTGCGCTGCGCGACGTAAAAGTTCGCCATCAGAACTCGCTTGCCGGAACCGGAAAAATGGCGTTCCAGCAACTCGTCGGAAGACAGAAACATCGGCGTCGCATGCCGAAACACCTTGACGCCGCACGCCTTTGCAGCGGCGAGTAGCCGACGCTCGAGCCAGTCATCGACCGGATTGATGTAATGCAGCGTGTCCACGTTGTGCTTTGCCACCGCATCGACCGCAGCCGTCATCGTCGGCACTGACGCCAACTCAAGGTAATGAACGTCGCGACCTTTCTTGCGCAGATAGTCGTGATGCATTCGCATCGTCGCCCGATGCAGTACCAGCTTCTGCTTGTGGAACTTGAACTGCGTGAAGTACAGCGCGTCTTCGATCAGGAAGGTTCGCTTGCCGCGCGCAAGGTCTGCATTGGATTCAAAGAGCTGATGCGGGAACAGAATCAGGGCGGCGGGCATGGAATGGGGAAGCGTTACGGGCTCCCAACTGTCGAGTACTAATGCGTCCGTAGCAACCGCCGGGCCGAAAGCCTGTCCCGCACCATTGACCTATGATCACGCGCTTCGCCGCGCCGCGAAGCGTCGCTCGGCATTTAAGTGATCCGCCCGTGCCCACGATTAAAAACTACCGCGGCATCATTCCCGCCCTAGCTTGCCCGTTTACCAGCGATTTCCGAATCGATGAGCCCGCGCTACGGGGCCTTGCAGCGTGGCTCGCGGGTCAACCTGGCATCGTCGCGGTAATGACCAACGGACATACCGGCGAGGT